>Ga0315282_10009819_pt1 | contig 15150 bp, 14 predicted proteins | sample YL17G07_20_MG_FD_203693 | JGI IMG/M metagenome (GOLD analysis project Ga0315282, IMG submission 203693) | Sediment microbial communities from Yellowstone Lake, YNP, Wyoming, USA - YL17G07_20 | ecosystem: Environmental > Aquatic > Freshwater > Lake > Sediment | place: USA: Wyoming | collected... | reverse complement strand
TGCCTCTCTCAATCTCTCAACTCTCTCCATATCTATATCCTCAATCCAATTGAAAACCCTTCGTGGATGGCTTCTATAGCTTTTCTCGGTTCAAGGGCATCCCCAATGAGATAGACCTCTTTTGCCTTCCCCTTTATGGAATCCCAGATTCTGTTGACGGATTTAGATCCGAGGGCAATGACCACCGAATCCCCTTCAACGAGGATCTCTTTTCCGCTCTGTTCAACGACCACACCCGCTCTTTCCACACGTTTGGCCCTTGCATTGAGCATCACCCTCACCCCTAATCGCTTGATCTCCTGGAGAATGGTCCAGCGAGTTGAGATCCCAATGTCCTGGCCAATCTTTCCCTCCTGCTCAATGAGTGTCACACTTCGACTCCCTCGGGAAAGGAGGGAGCCGAGGGCTTGATCACTCTCGGCACGGTGGACGGCAAGATGATAAAGAGTCTCCTGGTCGATGGTTCCCTGCGATGCAAGAAAAAGGGCGGTCTCACAACCCACTGCTCCACCGCCCAACACGGTCACCTTGCCATTCACCTCTCCTTTGCCTCTCAATAGATCCCAGGCTGAGATCACCTGTTCTCCATCGATGCCAGGAATATCTGGAGTGAATGGCTCCGCTCCTGTCGCAACGACCACCGCATCAGGGGCGAACTGTTCAACTCTATCCGTATCCACCTCGATGCCGAAGTGGAAGGTCACCCCAACCTTCTCTAAATGAGACATCAGATTTCTAACAATCTGAAGGAATTCCTTCCTTCCCGGGGGGATGGATGACAAACGGAGTTGTCCCCCGGCCTCCTTCTCCCTTTCAAACAGATGAACGTCATGCCCTCTTTCACCGAGCTTCCACGCCACCTCCATCCCAGCTGGTCCGGCTCCGATGACCATCACCTTCTTTTTTGTAGCAGCAGCTTTTGAAATCACCTCCCCTTCTCGTCCAGCACAAGGATTGACAGTACACGTGATGGGCCTCTTCAAAAAGACACTGTCAAAACAACCTTGATTGCAACCGATGCAGTGGATGATCTCTTCGAATCTCCCCTGCTCGGCTTTTTGGGGAAGTTTAGGGTCTGCGATGAGGGCCCGTCCCATGCCAATGAGATCTGCGCTTCCTTCAAGAAGGACTTGATCTGCCAGGAGAGGATCATTGATCCGGTTGCAGGCAATCACCGGAATCTTCACCTTGCTGTGAATTCCTCCGGCGAGATAGACGAATCCCCCTCGAGGAACGGCCATGGTGATCTGGGGGACCGAGGTCTCATGCCAACCACCCGTCACATCAATGGCATCAACTCCCGCTTCTTCCAACGCTATTGCGACTTCCTGAGCCTCAGCATTGGTGTGACCGCCGGGCATGAAGTCATTCCCTGCGATCCGCACAATGAGGGGAAAGGCTCTCCCAACCTTCCCCCTCACCTCCTCAACCACCTCCAATAAGAGGCTCATTCTTTCCTTCAGACCGCCACCATATTGGTCCTTTCTCCGGTTCGTCAAAGGGGAAAGGAATTGGCTGATGAGATAACCGGCTGACGCCAGGATCTCCACCGCATCGAAGTGGGCCGCCTTTGATCTTCTGGCCGCCTCTCCAAAATGGGATACCACTTTCCTCACCTCATCGATGCTCATCTCCAAAGGGACCTCTCCGGTCATCTTAGAGGCAATGGCAGAGGCCGAAACAGGTTGGCGACCACCGATCATTGAGGAATGGGCATACCGGCCTGCATGAAAGAGCTGTGCACCGATCTTTGCTCCGTGTCGGTGGACGGCTTCGGCCATCTTAGCCATACCAGGGATCATCCTGTCTTCATCAAGCCGAATCATATGGTAAGCCCCGGCGCTCCGATCATCGATGGTGCATCCCCCAACCAGAATAAGCCCGGTTCCTCCTCTTGCCCTCTCCTCATAGAAGGCGATGAGTCGATCATTGATAAATCCTTCAGGGGTGTACCCCAGGTGCATTGCGGTCATGACGATCCGGTTCTTTAATATCACCTCCCCAATTGTCATGGTCGAGAAAAGCTTCTTCATCAATCTACCCTTATTTGCCTGTCGAGGGTTTATGGTCTTTTTGTAAGAACCTTCATAGAATTGAGATTTATTTCACTTGATTGAGCAGTATTTTTAGCAAGGCCTTAAAAAGAAACCCTTCACTGCTCAACATCTTTTTTGAGAATTCGCAAGAGGGTGTAAGCGATGTCTCCTACATACCGCAAAAATGAAGCTCGACGCCTAAGGCGCGGAAAACTTGACAGGGTGAAATGGGAAAGGAGTAATTACTTCTTCTTCCCATCCTCGGTATACTCGTAAAATCCCTTGCCTGTCTTCCTCCCATGGAGGCCTGCGGCCACCATTCTTTTTAGAATCATCGGTGGGGCAAATTCCGGTCTTCCCGTATCATTGTAGATGGCAGTGATTGCACCACAGAGGACATCCAGACCTGACATATCTGCAATCTCAAGAGGACCCATCGGATGATTATACCCCAGTTTGAGGCACTGGTCGATATCACCGGCTGTTCCCGCACCCTGTTCGTACAGCCGCATTGCCTCCAGGGCCATGGGGATCCAGGCCCGATTGGCCAGGAAACCGGCGATATCAAAGTTGACGACAACAGGTGACTTTCCAATGGACGCGGCAAACCTCTTCGTTGCCTCCAAGGTCTCCATTGATGTGGAGACTCCTTTGATCACCTCGACCAACCTCATCACAGGAACCGGGAAAAAGAAGTGTGTCCCCACGACCCGGTCTGGTCTTTTGGTGACCGAGGCGATCTCCGAAATCGGTATCGCTGATGTGTTGGAAGTGAGGATGGTATGGGGAGGGCATAACCGGTCGAGCTCTTTGAAGACCTCCTTCTTCACACTGATATTCTCAAAGACGGCCTCAATGACAATATCCGCATCTTTGGCCAAACTCAAATCTCTTGTTGTTTTCAGCCGGCCTAAGATCTCCTCCTTTTTTTCTTTCAAAACACCTTTCTCGATCGCTTTACTCACCGATCGATCTATGGACTTCAAGCCTCGCTCAATGGCTTTTTCATCGATGTCCATTCCAGTCACCGTATAACCAGACTGAACACTCACTTGCGAAATACCATGCCCCATCGTTCCGAAACCAACGACCATCACATGCTTTATCTCCATATGATCCCCCTTTTCAAATATCTTGTTCAATCCCTTTCCACAATCACTGCCATCCCCTGTCCACCACCTCCGCAAAGGTTTGCCAGACCTCTTTTTAAGCCCCTCCGCCTCATCTCATAAATAAGGGTGATCACAATCCTGAGCCCCGTCATACCCACGGGATGACCCAGGGCGATCCCACTTCCATTCACGTTGGCGATCTCCCGATCCCACCCCAAGAACTTCTCACAGGTGAGGTATTGAGCAGCGAAGGCTTCGTTACATTCGATCAACTGGATATCCTTCAGGGTGAGTCCTGCCTTCTTCAAAGCGATCTGCGTGGCTGGAACAGGCGCATATCCCATGTATCGGGGATCGACCCCGACGGCAGCATAACCCGGCATTCAAAGCTTGGCCAAGGGTTCAAGGCCCAGTTTCTCGGCCCTTTTTTTCAACATGATGACGGCAGCGCAGGCCCCATCATTGAGCCCAGAAGCATTTCCTGCTGTCACCGTCCCATTTTTTTTGAAGACAGGTTCGAGTCTGGCCAGATCCTCTATCGTCAGGCCCTCCCTTGGATGCTCATCCGTGTCAAAAATCTTTGGAGGACCCTTTTTCTGAGGAATGGTGACCGGGACGATCTCCTCCTTAAACCTTCCTTCCTTGATTGCTTTCACAGCACGGTGTTGGCTCGTCAATGCCACTTCATCCTGTTGTTCTCTAGTCAGATTATATTTCTCGGCTAAATTCTCGCCGGTGGAACCCATGATCATGGGGTTTCCTAAAATTCCACTTCCCGCATATAAGGCATCCCAGAGGGCATCGGTCATTTCTCCGTGGCGGAGTCTTGCACCCCATCGAGCGTTCTTCAGTGTATAGGGGGCACTGCTCATGCTCTCCGTACCTCCGACCAGAAGGATCTCTGTCTCCCCTAAAAGAATTTGTTGAGCCCCATAGACTAAGGCCTGCATGGAGGAAGTGCACTGGCGGTGAATCGTGACCCCAGGAATCGTATCGGGAAGCCCGGCCAATAGGGCAGCGATCCGGCCGACGGTGATCTCATCCGTGTTCTGGATGCAGCAACCAAAGATCGAATCCTCGACCTGATCCTTGGGAAGATTGATCCTTCGGATCACCTCTTCGATGGCGATGGCTGCCAACTGAGTGGCCCTGAGATCCTTCAGTGATCCTCCAAATTCTCCAATCGGGGTCCGAGCTGCTGATACGAAGACCACTTCACGGTCATTCATCATCTCTCTCCTTTCGTCACCTTCCCTTATAAACAGGCTTCCGTTTCTCGAAGAAAGACGAAAAGCCTTCTTTCATCTCTTCACCTTCTGCGGTCTTCTCTACCGCATATAATTCCAAGGGGAGTACTCCCTCAATCTCCTTTCTCAAACTCTCATTGATGCAGCGTTTGATCATGGCCACGGCAATCGGACCCTTTTCAGTCAACCCTTGGGCAAAGGCGACGGATCTCTCCAAAAGCTCTTCATCCTTGAACACCCGGTGGACAAGTCCGATACTCAAAGCCTCCTGACTGCTGTAGGTATTCCCAGAAAGGGCGATCTCCATGACCCATCCCCGGTTGACCACTCGGGCCAGACATTGCGTCGATCCTCCTAATAGTGGAACCCCAAGGTTTGCTTCAGGAAGGCCCATTTCCCCTTTCTCCTCAGCGATGAAGCGAAAGTCGGAGAAGAGGGCGATCAGCATGCCTCCGCCCAGGGCAGGACCATTGATGGCCGCAATAACAGGTTTGGGCAGATTCCTAAGCTGATTAAATGAATGATCCAGTTCCAAAGCGTAACGGGTCCATGCCTTCAGATCCATCTGCGAGGCCATCTCCAGGTCAAGGCCGGCGCAAAAAACCTTAAGGCGGCTTGTGAGAACCACTGTGCTTATCCCTGCATCTGCGGAAATGGGATCAGCGATCTTGGCCAGTTCCTGCAAAAACTCGACGTCTAACGAATTGACCGGGGGCCGATCCATATAAATGATCCCGCAGCGATCCCGTTTCTCCAATGTGAAATACCTGCCCAGTCTTTCCCCACGATCCACTTGTTAACCTCTCGCTTTTAGGTTCATCTCCCTCTTGACAACGAGGGATAAACCTTCCATAACTCCTTGCTCCATCTTCCGCCTAAAAAAATCTAAGCCCTTGCTTGGGCATGGCTTTTAACCATATCAATAAATCGTGTCAGATCGCTCCCTGGGCCAAAGACACCTTTGACTCCCATCTTGAGTAATTCTGGCCCATCCATATCAGGGATTAAACCTCCGACGACGACGATAACATCCTTCATATCATTTTGTTCCATCAATTTCAGTAACCGAGGTACATTTTCAAAATATCCTCCGCTGAAAAAGCTTAAGCCGATGACATCAGCGTCTTCTTGCTTTGCAGCCATGACGACATCCTCCGGAACTCCATAAATAATATAGATGACCTCAACACCTGCATCTCTTAACATCCTAATGACCGCTTTTCCTCCCCGATCATGACCTTCCAGCATATGCTTTGCTACTAATACCCTTGCCTTTCTATTGGATGCCATAGTCATTACCCCCTATTCCCTTTTTAGTATGAAGTGAGTGGACTATAATTAGGTCCCCATTTAAACACTTTTCTCAGCGCCTTTGAGATTTCTCCGCAGGTCGCCTTTGCCTTGGCTGCTTCGATGGCCGCCGGCATGACCACCCCATACTCACCTTTATCTAACCTTTCTGCCGCTGCAACCAGATTCTTCAAAGCTGCGTCTGTTTTAGCTTGGTTCCGTTCCGCTTTATATTTCTTGATTCGCTCGATAGCTATGCGTGCTACCTCTGGATCGACACGGAATGGTTTGACCTCCTCTTCTTTCTCCACAGTGAACTTGTTCCAGCCGACCACCACTCTCTCTCCACTATCCACCTGGCGACGCCATCTCACAGCATTCTCGCGACAATGGGAAATAAGCCATCCACCCTTCAGGGCTTTCATGAAACCACCCATATCTTCAATCTGTTTGAGGACCTTCTTACCCTCTTCCTCAATCTTATTGGTAAGACACTCTACATAATAGGAGCCGGCCAGAGGGTCAGTCACTTTCGTGACGCCCGTTTCTTCTAAGATGACCTGTTGAATTCTCAGCGAGAGGATGGCTGCTTCTTCAGTGGGAATACCGATCGGTTCATCATAGGATGGTAACTCCATGGCTGTCGTTCCGGAGAACACCGCTCCTAAGGCGTGAAGCGTTGTCCGAATGAGATTCACCAAAGGTTGTTGTTTGGTCAGTTCGTAACATGAAGTATGTGTATGAACCCTGAGATGCATGGAAGACGGCTTTTTACACCCATATTTTTCATGGGCAATTCTCGCCCACAATCTCCTCCAGGCTCGAAACATACAGATGTATTCAAAAAGGTCGTTGCAATTTGCAATTTGAAACCCCATCCCCGGCATAAATGCATCTGGATCAATTCCTGCATTGACACAAGAATCGGCCACCGCCATGGCCGTCGCAATTCCAAAGGCCATCTGTTGAACTGCATTGGCGCCCATCTCAGAAATAGCGTGACTTTCGAAATTGGTGTGATTCCAACCAGGCATTTCTTTGCAACAAAAGTGAATCAGATCAGTGGCTAATTTAAGCCCACCCTCAGGTTCCCACAACATACTTGGAAGCCACCAGGCCGTGAACTGCCAGTTCATCGTATTGCCACGTAGCTTGTCCCTAGGGACACTCTTTTGATCGGCATAGGCAATGAAATGAGCAAAAATTGGAAGTGTATCCGCGTTAATCAGGACAACATTCGTTTTGGTTAAGTCTAAGTCATGGAGCATCCGGTCAACATCCTCGTCGGTCACACAACTCACTCCATCTTTGCCAATATAGCCTATCGCTTCGGGCTCATCCGGATCAATACCCGCATAGGACGGTAAATCCCATACCAGATTATATGCCCGGCCGCCGAAGTATCCCTTCATTCCTGCTTTGGCAAGTAAATCCATTCTCTCCCGGGTATGTTCGGGCAATCCATATCCATGTGTCTGCTGGTTTATCCACGGTTGGAATTGGTAATGGATCGCATAGTTATCTCTCATGTAAGGGTAAATACCAGGCAAACCGATATCATTGGCATAATCGATATGCTCAACATCTAAAGGGGTATAAACCGATTTGATGGGTATCCCTGAATTTGTGGTCGAGCTAAAATCCTTCCCCGGATAACGTTTTTCACATATCTCCTGCCATTCCTGTGAAAGCTTCTTTCCTTCTTCTAATGTCTTTTTATCAAACATCTTTATCCTCCTCCTTGCTTTGCTTGTTTTTGTAAAGTAAACCCATATAAGGCTTAAGATCGGGCCAATATTTCATCTCTTTGGGAGGAAGTTCGGGACGACTGAATAGATCTCTTCTCCCTTGATCATCCCCACACTTCGAATATCCACCTGGATCATCTCCTTCACCTTTTTGCCCACTTTTTCGAAGAGGGGGCCATTGGTTTGAAATCCCTCGAATCTTCCCTTGGCCTGATATCCCTTCTCCATCTCCTTGATTCTCTATCTGCCCTTAAAGACCGGCTTCCTCTTTTCCATAAAGGCCCGGGCTGCTTCTCGAAAGTCCTCTGTGAGATAACAGATGGAGTTCAAATCTGCCTCGTATTCGAAGGCGGCATCGAGACCTTGAAGAATATCTCCCTTCAACGATTTCTTTGCCAGTTGGACTGCAATGGGCGCAAGTCCGACGAGCTTCTTCGCCAGTTCCAACGTAACCGCTTCTAACTGATTCTCAGGGACAGCCCGATTGATCAAACCGATCCTCTCCCCTTCTTTTCCATTGATCCGGTCTCCTGTGAGGACCAATTCCATCGCCTTATTGACACCCAGAAGACGGGGGAGAAGATGTTTAACGCCCAGCTCCGGAATGATTCCGATCTTAATGAACTCCATGCCGAGGAGTGCGTTTTCTGTAGCGACGCAGATATCACAGAGGAGGGCTAAGCTGAGCCCCGCCCCCAAGGCGAACCCATGAATGGCTGCGATCACAGGTTTATCGATAAACGCGATTCTTCCCAACTGCCTCTCCACCTCTAAGACAAAACTCCTCACCTCTGCAGCGTTCATCGCAGAGATCTTTTGGAGAAAAGAGATATCCCCTCCTGAACAGAAGGCCCTCCCCTCACCGGAAAGGATCACCACCTTCACTTCCTTATCACGATCTGCCTCTTCTGCAATTTGGCTCAACTCCTCGGCCAATTTGACGTTGATCGCGTTTAAGGATTCAGGACGGTTCAGCTTGACATGTAGAATGGAATCTTTTTTTGTTGATAGGATGGTCTCGTAGCTCATGTTTTTCTCCCTTTTTCTTTCATGGCGATGACGCCCCGTTTGGGCATGTAGAAATTGGACAGGATGAAATCGGAAACCTGAAAAGGGTTGATCTCTCTCTCGGACATCTTTTCCAGAAGCGGTCGAAGCTCCCCGTTACCCCGAAGCAACTTCCAAACCCCCTTTTCCATCTCCTCAGTCAAAATCCGTACAATTTCGTGATAATCCTGATTCTCCCTCCTTTCCTTCAATTTTCCATGGCTCACCAGAAATTGGCGGTGAGATCGAATGGCCTCCCAGAGTGAGTTAAGATCCCGGGGGTTGATTGTGGTGGCGACGGTTTTCAAGATCGGAGGAATCCAACCTTCCTGTTCACCCACCCTTTCAACTTTGCTCATCTCCTGAACTATCCTGATATCCTGCACTGTCGCATCCGCGCCTTCGATGTCGCTCTTGTTCACAACGAAGATGTCAGCGATCTCCATGATTCCCGCCTTCAATGCCTGAATCCTATCCCCGGCACCAGGGATGAGGACAAGGACGACAGAATCAACGGTCTGCATGATGTCCAGCTCAATCTGTCCTACCCCGACCGTCTCGACGAGGATCACATTCATTCCCATCGCATCGAGAACGCGCATGGCACCCTGTGTCGCAAGCGCCAATCCCCCCAGATGCCCCCGGGTGGCCATACTCCGAATGAACACACACTGATCCCCTTGGCATGAAGTCATCCGGATCCGATCGCCCAGCAGGGCACCTCCGCTGAACGGGCTCGAAGCATCCACCCCGATCACGCCCACTGACAACCCCTCTTCCCGGACGAGAGCGATGAGGCGGTCCACCAACGTGCTCTTGCCAACGCCTGGAGCGCCGGTAATTCCAACCAACCATGCCTTTCCCGTATGGGGATAGATTCGCTCCATCAGCTCCAGGGTCTGAGGGGCCTCCCTCTCGTTTTCCAGTAACGTAATGATTCTGGCGGCCGCTGCGTGATCTCCAATCAGAAGTCGGCCGACCATCTCTTCAATGACTTTCGTCTTGTCCCCCCGTTCAAACAACTGATCACCCTCGCAGTACCGATCACCTTCACCCAGCGCCACTTGATCTCCAACTCGGACGATGAAGTTTAGTGAACGTTCGCTTGTTAAAATGACTAAAAAAAATTAATCCTTTAAGTCTTTCCCTTGACGCCGTCCTTGGCGTGAACACCGTAGAGGAAAAAATCGATCAAATGATTTTTATATTGCCCAAGTTTATATTCCTTCAGATTCCACCTTTTCAGAGCCCATCCAGAGGTGAGCAGACTGATAAATACTCCGGCCAGCAACGGCTCCTTCACTTTGAAATATCCTTGATTTCCCCTTTTGATAATATCGATGAAAATATCATTCGTGAAAAGCTCCAATTTAAAGATATTGATCAAATCCCTTTTTTTCATATATTTCGATTCCTGGTAGAGGAAGAGGACATAATCTTGAAATAGATCGACGGTATCCATATAGGCGCCCAAAGCCAATCGAAGTTCTTGGAGGGGATCCTTAGCTCCCTTCGTCTCTTCCTTAATCCTCTTCTCTAACTCATTCACATACCGCTCATAAAAGAAATATAAGATATCCTCTTTATTTTTAATGTAATCATAAAGGGAACCGATGCTGATCCCTGAAACCCTGGCAATCTCCTTCACCGAAGTCCGATGGTATCCCTTTTTAGAGAACAGTTTTGCAGCCGCCTTAATAATCTGGATACGACGCTTCTGTACGAGTTCCTTGTTTTTTATGTTGGACTGCTTACCATAAGCTGGGATTTCCATTTTTATTACCGAATGCTCGTTAGTAAAATTTAAATATCTTAAAAAAACTTCTTTGTCAACAGAAAAATAAGAGAGCTCTGAAAAGCTACTACACGCTCTCTCGATTACACAGATTTCAAAAGATGATTACGCAGATTTCCATGATTTTTCAATGTGTTTGGTATCTGTGTAATCGGTTCCTAATCGGTGTAATCAGAGATTTCAGGACTATTTCAGAAATCTCAATAATTTTACCCTTCATACTTTCTTTCAAACATAGACGTCTTCCAGATGCTTCGGCTCAAAGATTCCGGCGGCACCAGCTCGACCTCCGGCACGATGCCGCAGATTTTCTGAATTTTCGCCTCCACTTCCCTTTTTAAGTCCGTCAGATCCTTTTCCTCTATTCCTGATCCATGTTCCACTTTGATCCCCAGCGGGGGGGTAATCTCGGGTGGCTTCTCGGAGAGGATAATCCGCATGGCGCCTGTCAGCCTCGGCGAAAATGAACTGATCACCTGCCTCACGCTTATAGGAAAGACTCTCGTACCCTCTACAATAAGCATATCTTCAACCCTGCCTACCATCTTAAACCGGTAGCCTGGACCCGGATAGCCACATGGGCAAGGTTTCGTAAAAAGTTGAATCACATCCCCGGTCGCATACTTAATAAAGGATAAACCTTCGCGATCTAAAACCGTCAAGACGGTTTCACCGATAGCGCCCTCTTCCACTTTCACGGGTTCTTTCGTCACCGGATCAACGATGTCCTCGGCATGGATGCTCAATTCAGGGGCAACCTCGTGCATGCCTTGGTATTCCTCCGCGTGGCAAGAGGCGCCGCAGGCTTCTCCATATAATGCCCACCACACATGCCATTGACCACCGAAGTCTTCTTCAATCCTCCTTCTTATCGCTGGCATTTCAATGCCTGGTTCGCCGCTGAGCAACAATTTCGTGATCCCCAAATCTTTTATTTCCTTTCCGGTCACCTTCGGTGAGGCCTCTATGAGCGATTGGGCAAAGGAAGGAGACCCGAACAGGGCGGTAGGCTTTGTTAACATCGCAAATTGCAGTGCCCTTTCCGGTCCAGCCTCAGCACCCACCTCTAAAGGAACAACCCCAATCCGGAGAAGGGCTCCACTCCACAGGCCTCCACTGCTGTGTATCCCTCCTAAGGCGGGAAAACAATTGAGGACTCTGTCGCCGGGTCTCAGCGAGGCCAACCAATATACTCTGGCAACACATTCCTTGAATCTTTCATAGTCACGCTTCGTATAAGAATAACCAAAGGTAGGTGTGCCCGTTGTTCCGGATGTTGTTCGGACAATCATCATCTTCTCTGGGGGGACCAAACAATGCATACCGAATGAATATCCCGTCCTCTCCCGTGATTCAGCCTCACTTCCCCTCTCATCGTGCTTGGTCATAAAAATGGGAAGGCGTCTAAAGTCCACCCACGTTTTAATGTCGTCTGGCTTGGCTCCTATTTCGTTGAACTTTTTCCTGTAAAAGAGCGACTTCTGGTAGCTGCGCTTCAACTGTCTCTTTAACTTCTCGAACCTGACCCTCTCCAATTCCTCCCGAGACATCGTCTCTGCTTTTTCATTCCAGACTTTCTGTGACATAGAAATTCCCTTCATTTTCTATACTCTCCGAAATGGTCAACCTGAAAACCTAAATCTCATAAACCCTACTCATAGGTTCGAGTGTCTACAACCCATTCGTATCTCTCCGGCAAAGTCCCCCGAGGGAGGAACTCCACCCTATCCACCGTCAATTTACATATTTCCTTCATGTTCTTTTTAAGGGCTTGCGATACCTGTTCTTTATCCATGTCCTCTTGGACAGGTTCGACTTTAAACGTCATATCATCCCTATAGTTGGCCCCATGAGAGACCACAATTTGATATTTGCCAATCTGGGGAATCTTCGAGACCACCTCGTTCACTTGGTAATGATGGCAGAACATGGTCCTTATCTTAATCGCATCACCGATCTTACCGACCACTCCAAGGATTCGAGGTGAAGTTCTACCGCAGGCGCAGGGTTCATCCGTATAGGAGGAAAGGTCCGGAGTACCTAATCTCAGTATTGGCTGATAAGTGTCGAGAAGAGTGACCACGATTTGCCCGACCTCACCTGGACCGACCTGTTTCCCTGTTTCAGGGTTGACGATTTCGATAATGACATTATGGGGGACATGCATGCCATTTTTCGCCGGGCACTCGTAAGCAAGTCCCCCTGTCTCATTCGTACTGTAAAGCCCCCGCACATCAATTCCATATCCCTTTTCGTAAATCTCTCTAAGCGATGCGGATATCCTTTCTGTGGTAAATAGACAAAGCCTCAAGGAAAAATCTTTAGGAAAATTGTAATTTAATTCCTTTGCCTTGTTCGCAATGTCATAAAGGAAGGTAGGTGTTCCAAAATAGACCGTCACCCCGAGATCAACCATTGTTTTTACCTGAAGTTCTAAGTTTCCAGGGCCAGAGGGGATCGTGACGGCTCCTACTGAATTGACGGCTTCACTACACATTTGCCCGGCACCCACCCAATGAAAGCTAAGAGTGACGATGACGATGTCTCCTCTTCTCACCCCTAACCCATACATGGTCTCAGCCCAACGCTGCCAATATTCCTTTGCTGAACGTAAATTCGGAAGCGGCACAGCAACGTTGGCTGGACCAGCATGGATAAATATTCTTCCAAGTTTGTGGAGAGGTATTCCCAAAAATCCACCAAAAGGACGATCCTTCTTTTGGAAACCGATGAGATGATCCCTCATGGTGATGGGAAGTTTTTCCAAATCCTGAGTGGTGCGAATTTGAGAAGGCTTCACTCCAGCATTGTCCATAATCTCTTTCATCGTCGGGGCATGGTCATAAGCATACTGAGCCATCCACTTCAATTTCCTGTTGAGATAGGAGGTTCTCTGTTTCGCCGTCATCGTCTCGTTTGCTTTATGATAAAAATCACCTTCTGGCATTATTTCTCCCCTTTTTCAAAAGTCAGTGCCGAATCCTCCACCCTGAAGAGGAGTAAGAAAGGATTGAACGATATGCTTTACCCTTATTCCCCAGCAACATTATTTGGCTGGTGCCTATTTCCACTCAGCAGTAAAGGTCGTAGAACTCGAACCCCAATCGCTATCTACAAAGGCTGCTCCATCGAGAACCCATGAAGCCTTATCTTCGGTGATCGCTTTGTTGATATTACCGAAGACCTCAGCCCCCTTCTCCAAGTTGATGACTGCTCCGGCGAGAAGAAGATTGACGGGCCCCGCCCCCACATTCAAAAAATAGGTCTTTCTCGTTTGAGCTTCCTTTTTCGCAGGAATGTAGATGCCCTCTGAAACGGCTAAAGTCCCCAACCTGATTTTTTCTATACTGACTGTCCATTCGAGCTGGGTGACATGAATGGGGATCGGGTTAGGATTGGATATGTCAAATACCATGTCTACAATGATAGCCTCCTTACCGGCGAAAATCTTAGAGAGTTCGACTAACTTCACGCTCACGGGCTGGAGTCCTTTCGACTCTTTCACACTTCCTGTCATTCCCTGACAGCCCAATAATAATGCCAAGATGCTCACCGCCACCATGAATATTTTAATATAATCCAGCTTACGCATCTTCTTCTCCTCCTTTCTTGTCATTTGCAATCAAGCTCATCATCCCATCCACCTTTTACGCCTTTTGTAGTGCTTGACCTCCCGATAACTCTTCTTCGTTCCCACCTCACTGAGTCCCAGGTAGAATTCCTTGATGTCCTCATTATTCTTGAGCGCCTCGCTCGGCCCGTCCAAAACAATTCTGCCATCTTCCATCACATACCCATAGCTGGCAATATCGAGGGCGGCCATTGCGTTCTGCTCCACCAGTAAAATAGCCCTCCTCTCTACAATGTTGATATTCTTTATAATTTCAAAGATTTCATCTACCAGCAAAGGGGCTAGTCCCAAAGAGGCCTCATCAATGAGCATGAGTTTGGGTTCCGACATCAGGGCACGCCCAATGACCAACATCTGCTGCTCTCCCCCAGAAAGGTAGCCACTCGTTTTGTTCCGAAGCGAGCTGAGTTTTGGAAAATAGGCGTAAACTTTATCTAAGTCCTTCTTGACTTGACTTCCATCGTGGCGAAGATAGGCACCGGTCAATAAATTTTCTTCGGTCGTGAGGTGCTCAAAGATGGCACGGCCCTCTATCACCTGAACAATACCCTTTTTAACGATATCCTGAGGATTCTTATTATCGATCCGATCTCCCTCAAAATAGATCGCGCCATCGGTCACCTTCCCCAATTCGGTGGAGAGCAAACCCGATATGGCTTTGAGCGTTGTGCTCTTGCCGGCACCATTTGCACCCAGAAGGGCAATGATTTTCCCTTCCGGTACTTTCATACTCACTCCTTTGAGGACTAAAATGACCCCGCTATAACGGACCTCTATATTCAGAATATCCAACACGTCAGCACTCCTTTTAAGATCTGAATTGGAAAGCTCTCCTCTCAAATACCTAAAAATTTTCCAAACGGATCACTCCTATTTAGGATTCATATTGGGTGCTTCTGTCCAGTCCGTTACAGGCAACAGCTTGCCCTGCTTCCATTGGACAAATCTTACCTTATTATGGCTATGCCTGTTGGGTGCAAAAGTAGCCGGAGCGGTCCAAGCATCAAAGTCTTTCAAACTCTCCAGGGCCTCTGACAAGGCATCGGAGGTCAGATTATCCCAGCCAACCTTATTAATGGCGCGCTTGTATGTCTCAAGAATTGTCATTGTCCCACAGACCATTTGAGGATACCCATAGGCCATATCGTCCGGTTTCCGGTTATTCTCTTTGAAGAGCTTAATCCATACGGCGTTTGGATCCTCGTCAAAAGTCCTGTAAGAGTGGGTGGTGAGGAAGCCCTCTG
>Ga0315282_10009818_pt1 | contig 15151 bp, 16 predicted proteins | sample YL17G07_20_MG_FD_203693 | JGI IMG/M metagenome (GOLD analysis project Ga0315282, IMG submission 203693) | Sediment microbial communities from Yellowstone Lake, YNP, Wyoming, USA - YL17G07_20 | ecosystem: Environmental > Aquatic > Freshwater > Lake > Sediment | place: USA: Wyoming | collected... | reverse complement strand
CAGACCTGCTTTTACAGGATTCTGAATGACATATCGGAGAATCCGGGCTGTAGGTCGACCAGTCTGGTCGACCTACAAGATCAATTACCAAATGAACGGCCTCCGCCACGATAGCCGCCACGCCGTGCGCACCCAACCTTGCCGCAATCTACGCAGGACTTTGAAAGGCAAGGATCCCTTGAGGCGAACGGTTATGAAATGTACTCTCGGTCGGTCAGCCTGCCCGACCTACACAATAACAGGCTTTGTTGGTCGGTCAGCCTGCCCGACCTACTCAATAACGGGAATTCTTTTGATGTTCGGATCGGTCCATACATCGGACTCGTCAACGCTCGTTGAGGAGAACTCGGAGACAATCGCCCCTCTCGGTCCGGCCTGGAACCAGTGGAGGGTATTCGGCTTGATTGTAAACTGGTCTCCCGGTTTCAGGACGATCTCGTGCCAGACCGTGATGTGTTTCTTGTATTTCGGCACGAGCCGTGCTCTCGGTCTCGCTGCGGGCTCTCCCTCGGTGTAGAGGTAAACCTCCCCCCACCGGCAGCGGAACGTCTCTTGCTTGCCGATGTTCTGCTGGCTCATCGGTGGATGTCGATGCTCCGGGCACATTTGCCGGGGGAAAAGGACAAGCTCCTTCGCACAATACCGATCGTTGCTCTCAATAGACGACGATCTGCACGCCGACGTGCTCGATGTCGTTCAGCCCAAAGTCCGATCCTTCGCTGTCAGCACGATGCTCGCCTTCTCCAGAAGTCTTGCCGCTCTTTTCCGAACTTTGATGACATCCTTCTCTTTCACAGGGCTATGCTCCTTACGATTCCGCACCGATTGATCCGCGGCGCTGGTTCCAGTTTTCTCTTTGTCCTCTCACGCACCTCAGATATACCCAGAAATGCCTCGATTTTGGTTCGAAAGGGGATTGAGGGTTGTGCCCCGAGCCTTGTGACCGAAATTGCCGCCGCAGCCTGAGCAAATCGCACAGCGTCAGAGAGATTCCTCTTCTCGGCAAGCGCCACGGAGAGAGCGCCGTTGAAGACGTCGCCCGCCGCCGTTGCATCGACGGGCCTCACGGTGAAAGCCGGAAGAAGCTCGCGATGGTTTCTTTGCGCCACGTAAGCTCCGCGAGATCCGAGTGTGATGACCACCGTAGGGATTCCCTTGCTCAGGAGAACATCCGAGGCCTCTGCAGCCGAGCGGTCGTCCGACACTCTGACGCCGGTCAATAACTCGGCCTCCGTCTCGTTCGGTGTGATAACGGAAACGAGCTTGAGGAGATCTCCGTCGAGTGGCCGGGCTGGCGCGGGATCCAGGATTACTCGCACGCCGGCCCCTGCGGCCAGTCTTGCAGCAGCCTTGACGGTCGTCAGCGGGACCTCGAGTTGTAGGAGAAGGGCGTCTGCGGAGGTGATCGCTTCTTTTGCATTGGCGAGCTCCGGCGGGGTGAGCGCGGCATTAGCGCCGGAAGCCACGGCAATACTGTTTTCACCTCGTTCATCGACAAAGATGAGAGCCACGCCGGTGGGAGATTTGGAATCGGCTGAGACGTAATGAGTGTTGATCCCATCTCGCTCGAAATCATCCTTCGCCTGCTTGCCGAACACATCGTGCCCGACCCTGGCAACAAATGTCACGTCTCCCCCTGCGCGAGCAGCTGCGACCGCCTGATTGGCCCCTTTATCCGTGTTGGAGCTACCCACAACAACGATTCTGGGTTTCATGGTTCATCAAGAGCCGTCACCGGCTCGTCCGAACGCCTGTAACAGTCCTTCAAATCGCAGATCGAGCACGGATACGCTCCCCGTTTCACGTCTGGGCCCACGCCGATGATGCCGCTGACCGACTTGATCGGGACCATCAGCGCGCTTGGTGTCAATGAGATGCCGCAGAATCCTTCCGGCAGGAGCGAGAAGAGCTGGTGCTGCTCGGCAACCGACCAGCCGCAGTACCCGGGGCTGTACCTGTTTGTGATCTTCCAGCCTGCCTGCAGAGCCCGCTCGCCGATCTTGTTCTCCAGCCATTCTGCAGCTTGTTCCACCGTCTCCGAGGCGATTGCATCGACGATGTATCCCCGAAGGATGTCCCCTTCGGCCATCAGCTCCTTCGACCACTCCTCGAGCTTCGGGCCGACCGTTGCGAGGAACAGCGCGAGTGTGCTGGACTTCCCGAGCTGTTTGGCGATGATGGATCCGGAGGAGAATCGTGTGCCGGCACAGGAAAATGAGTCGTCGGAGACGGTGACCGATCCCACCGGTAGGATTCGAAAACCACATCGGATCCCGACGCGGGCTGGAACATCGGGGAGGATCCCGTCAATGAGCGTATGGACGACTTCCGGTGTTCCGCCGCTCCTGTATCCGAGAACTCTCTCAAGGATCGCTCGGTCAATTTTGAGCTCGGCGAGGGCGGGTGCATAGACCTGCGCATCGTAGAGCAGGGGGTCCCACATGCTCATTAGCGTAGACACTGTGTGTTGAGAAACTCCACCGCCCCTTGAGGATCGGCGGAGTATCCGTCTGCTCCAATTTTCTTCGCGAAATCCAGAGTCACGGGAGCACCACCGATAATAACTTTCGTGCCGGGGTGCTTCGACTTGACCTGCCGGACGGTCGATTCCATATTCACCATCGTCGTCGTGAGGAGTGCACTCAGGCCGACCACGGATCCGGGGTTCTGATCGACTGCGTTGACAAATTTCTCCGCCGAGACGTCCGTTCCGAGGTCCACCACCTGCCAGCCCGATCCTTCGATGACCATCGCGACAATCTTTTTGCCGATGTCGTGTAGGTCCCCCCGGACCGTCCCCATCACAATCGTCCCGCGGTGCTTCAGGGCATCCGTCTTGAAGAAGGGCTTCAGATGCTCCATCGCAGCGGACATCGCTTTTGCAGCCATCAAGACGTCCGGAACGAAGATCTCCTTGTTTCGGAATTTCATTCCGACGTGCTCCATGCCGATCACCATGGACTTGGACAAGACATCCTGAGGTGAAATGCCTGCATCGAGAGCCTTTCGGGCAAGTTCGTCTGCACCGTCCTGCCCCTTCATGTCTGGAGGATGAGGCGACTTGGCGTTGATCTTCCCCCGTTCGATGCAGCGCGTGAGAGATTCCAGTATCTCGTTGGCAGCCACGTTTTCCTCCATATCAAATGGTGAATGTTTGGAACGCAAGACCCGGTCGGCTGAGTCGTCTGGACCGTGACTCAATTATAAATCTAAGATCGAAGAAACTCAAGAATCATCGGATCGAAATTAACAACCGGCGCTCGGATCCGGAATCCGAGCAGGCGCACGCTGTGACCTCGAGGCACATTACTGCTTGCATGTTTCTTCAAGAATCTCCAAATTCGGCGTCGAATCCCCTCAAACCTGGCTGACCCTGTAAATTCTGACCTGCATCGGTATGGCTTCCCCGCAGACCCAGATTGTTGTGAATCCCGCATCCTCCGCCGGCAAGACCGGCAGGAAACATGAGGGTATCGTTGCTGAGATAGGTCGCAGACTGAAAGGCGAGTTCTCGCTCTGCGTTACCAAGGGTCCCCTGGAGGCGACCTCGGCGGCGAGATCCGCTATCCAGCGTGGTTCGGAGCTCATCATCGCCGTCGGTGGTGACGGGACGATTCAAGAGGTCATCAATGGTTTCTTCCTCAACGGGAAGATGATCAATCCGGACTGCCAGTTGGGTATCATCTGCAGCGGGACGGCTCAAGATATACGGAAAAGTTTCGCTCTGCCGAAACTCTTGGAGGAGCAAATTGCCGATGTGTGCGGTGAAGAGTATCGTGCTGTGGACCTTGGAAAAGTCACGTATCGCCAGAAGGACGGGGGGGAAGGGGAACGGTTCTTCATGAATGAGTGCCAACAAGGTATTGCCGCTGTCGTTGTCGAGCGTGTCCAACAGCAGCACAAGAGACTGGGGGGCTTTTTAGGTTTTGCGCTTGCAGCGGTTACGACGGCAGCCCGCCACCGGGAGCAGATGATGATCGTGCAAGTAGACGATCGCGAGCCCATCAGGGATTCCTTTCTCGGCGTGGTGGCTGCTAACGGCGCGTATGCGGGGGGTGGGATGAACTTCGCGCCCCGCGCTCGCGTTGACGACGGACTCCTCGATGTCGTCCTCATTCACAAACAGTGGATCCCGACCCGCCTCTGGAATTTTCCCAGGATCTACGCTGGCAAGCATGTCAACCTGTCGTGGGTAACTTACTTCCAGGCGAGACGTATCGTTGTGACGTCTGACGAGCGTGTTCCCATCGAGGCGGACGGCGAGCTTCTCGGTTTCTTGCCCTGCTCCATTGAGGTTCTGCCTCGCATCCTCCGACTGAAATATTCATCAAGATCATCGAGAGGCTCGAAGGACTGACGATCGGCGCGTGGGGGGATGTCTGACGGGATGACCCGACTGGCGGAAAAGACCCGAATGAACATCGGCAGACAGGAGGAATCGATCGTGAACGCTCCGATGGCCGCCAGGACGATGACGGGAATCAACGGCAAGACCGTCTACGCCATTCCTCGCGAGCGCTTGAGGAGAATACTGGAGAAATACGGCAGGCTCACGAAATGAGGCTCCAGACAAGGCTGGCACTGTCATAGAGCTGGGGGATCCTCTCCCTTGGCTCGAGTGACCGGCGTCTTGGATTCTCTGGACGCTTTTTGTTATTTTAGGTGAGAGTTTTCGGGGGAATCTGTCCAACAGGGGAACCGGCCTTCACATGACAAAAGTTCTCGTGATCGACGATGAAGCCGCCATCCTCAACGTAATCGTGATGACGCTCCGGAAAAACGACCTCGAGGTGCATGGCGCCAAGAATGGTGTCGAAGGTCTGGAGCTTGCCCGCAAGCAACTGCCCGATTTGATCATCTGCGATATCCGGATGGAGCTCGTAGACGGTTATCAAGTGCTGACGGCGATCCGGAACGATCCTCTCACAGCGTCGATACCGTTCATCCTCATCACCGCCGAGACAAGCCGGACCGCGATGCGCCAGGGGATGCAGCTCGGTGCCGATGATTATCTCCTGAAGCCCTTTTCGCAGGGCGAGCTGATTGCCGCCGTAAATGCAAGATTGCAGAAACATCGCATTCTTGCCCAGCAAGCGGAGACGAAGCTTGAAGAGCTTCGGACACAACTGAGCACTGCTCTCCCGCACGAGCTTCGTACCCCCCTTAACGGCATCCTGGGATACGCTGACATCCTCCGGAAGCAGTTCGCGGAGCTCGAGCCGGTGGAAGTATCGCAAATGGCCGATCGCATCTACAAGAACGGCAAGCGACTGCACCGGTTGATCGAGAACTTCCTGATTTATGCCCAGGTCGAAATCCTGAAAATGGATTATCAGAAAATTGAGCAGCTCCGCAAGAACTGTACGCCGGATGTCTCGAAGCTTATTGACACCGCCGCACGACAGCGGGCGTATGAAGCCGGAAGGACGACGGACCTTTCCCTTCAGCTCGCGACCGCGTGCGTTGCCATGTCAGCCGACTATTTCAGCAAGGTGTTCGAGGAGCTCTTTGACAACGCGATCAGGTATTCGAAGAAAGGAACTCGGCTCCAAATCGTCACTGAGCTCAAGGGCGATCGGTTCTTTATGCATATTCGTGACGAGGGTCGCGGGCTATCGGCTGAACAGCTTCTGAATGTCGGCGCCTATATCCAATTCGAGCGAAAGCTCTACGAGCAGCAGGGTTCGGGTTTGGGCCTTACGGTCGCCAGACGCTTGACCGAGCTCCATGGAGGTTCTCTGACCGTCGAAAGCGAGTACAAGGCAGGGACGAGTGTAACGGTCGTGCTTCCAATGGCTCCGGATCCCGCCGGGCTGCAACCTGCCTGAGGCCATTCTGCCGATGGGGGGTCTTCCAAGTTTCATTATCGATCTTCTCTGAATTCCATGCTCCGTCCATGAACAAGAAAAGACCATCCGGCAAGAAACGAGTGGCATCCCGCAGACGATTGGGAGGCAGCGACGCGCTGCAGGCAGGCAAAGGGAGTAATCCAGTGGCTCTGGAGGGCGCGTTGCGCGAGCAGGGGCGCCTCCTTCAGACGGCCATCACGGGCGCGCCGATTGTCCTCTTTGCGCTGGATCGGAACGGAACGTTCACGCTCGCAGAAGGCAGGGGCCTGGAGAAACTCGGTCAGAAGCCGGGCGAACTCGTCGGCCAGTCCGTCTTCGAAGTCTATCCCGATCTCCCGAACATCCGGGAGAAGTTCCGGCCTGCCCTCGCGGGTGAAATGACCAGTTCCATTGATCGTCTGGGCGGCCGCGTGTTCGAATCTCATTTCTCCCCCCTGCTCGACGACGATGGGACCCTCAGCGGTGTGATCGGTGTCGCAACGGATATCACGGAACGCACGATCGCCGAGGATGCCCTTAAGGCGAGCGAGCTCAAATATCGGATGCTCGTCGAGCAGATGAGCGAGGGCCTGATCCTGGTGGACAACAAGGATCGAGTGCTGTTCGTGAACGACCGCTTCTGCGAGATGGTGGGCTACGATCGCGGAGAGCTCGTCGGAGGGGCGGCAATGGATCTTCTCCTCAACGAGGAGGACAAAGCCCTCGAGCGATCGCGGATGAAGCTGCGCCAGCAAGGCATTACAGAGCAATATGAAATCCAACTGAAGAGGAGATCGGGAGAGTTGATCTGGGCCCAACTCGGTGGGGCGCCGGTCGTCGACTCAACTGGGGTCGTCGTTGGTGCGATCAGCGTCCTTACGGATATCACAGGAAGAAAGAAAGCCGAGGAGCTTCTTCAGGAGTCGGAACGGCGTTTCCGCCAGTTGGCCGATTTCGTCCAGGGTGTCGTCTGGATGATGGATCAGAGCAAGCCTGAGATTCTCTTCGTGAGCCGCGAGTACGAGAATATTTGGGGGAGGACCCGCGAGAGCCTGTTTGAGAATCCTCGCTCATTTCTGGAGGGTATTCATCCGGCTGACCGACCGAGGGTCGAGGCCGCGATGCGGGAACAGCTCGAGGGGGACGACACGGATCTCGAGTATCGCGTCCTCCGTCCGGATCAATCGGTCCGCTGGGTTCGCGGCCGCAGCTTTCCTTTGAAAGACCGGTACGGACGTGTTTATCGTACCATCGGGGTTGTGGAGGATATTACATACCGGAAACAGCTCGAAGAGTCCCATGCAGTTGCAGAAGCAATGCTTCGACTGGTATCGTTCGGGCTGCCAGTCGTTCTGTGGACAACGGACCGGGAGCTTCGGCTCAGGTCAATTGAGAGCGAGTTCCTGAATCGCGATTACCGGATTCACGTTCGACCTCTGCACGATGGCCAGGGGGAGATCGTCGGTTGCGCAGGAATGGCGATCGACGTCACCGAGCAGGGAGATGCCCTCGAGGAGATCCGGACGCTCGTGACCGACCTCGAACAGCGAGTCCTTGAGCGGACGGCTCAAGTGGTGACGCAGAAGGATGAGCTCGAGCGGGCAAACGAACAGCTCGGCCGCGCAGTTGCCGACCTCAACGAGGCGAGGAAAAGAGCAGAGGAGGCCAGCAATGCAAAAAGCAACTTCCTGACGCACATCAACCACGAGCTCAGGACGCCCCTCAACTCGGTCATCGGTTTTGCGAACGTGCTCCTGAAGAACAGGGAAAAGGGCCTCGATGAGCAGGACCTCCTCTACCTGAGAAAGATCCTGGCGAATGCGAAGCATCTCCTCAGTGTCATCAATCAAATGCTCGACCTCTCAAGAATCGAATCGGGCCGCCTGAAGCTTACGATCTCGACTGTTTCGCTCCCAGAGCTTGTTCGCGACACGATCGACGAGCTCCACAGCCTCGTCCGTTCGGACGCTGTAAGCCTCATCGCTGATATCCCTGACCAGGCAAGTCCCGTCCAGGCTGACGAGCAAAAGCTGAAGCAGGTGCTGATCAACCTGCTCGGAAACGCGTTGAAGTTCACGGAGCAAGGAATGGTGATCATCCGTCTCATCACCGATGATCAACATCGCCCGAATCGCATCGATGTGACGGACACCGGGATCGGCATCCCGCGTAACAAGCTGGACGACATCTTCGTGGCATTCGAGCGGGCAGGGGTCGCGGGGGCAGGCGACTATGAAGGGACAGGTCTCGGCCTGGCGATTTCACGCTCCCTCTGCCGAATGATGGGGTACGACCTCCGGGTCCACAGTCAACCGGGAAAGGGATCGACCTTCAGCATCCTCCTGAACGCGAAAGGGGCTGCCAGATGGCGCTACTTTATCTCCAATAACTCGACCTCAAAGATCAACGCAGCATTCGGACCGATCTCCGGGCCAGCACCGTTCGCCCCGTAGGCGAGTCCGGACGGAACGAAAAGCTGCCATTTCGAGCCTACCTTCATCAACTGCAGGGCCTCGGTCCAGCCTCGGATGACCTGGTTCACCCGGAACGTGGCCGGTTTGCCGCGGCGGTAGGAACTGTCGAACTCCTTGCCGTCGATCGACGTGCCGCGATAATTGGTGACGACGGTGTCGGTTGCTTTCGGCGTCTTGCCGGTTCCCTCTTTCAGGATTTTGTACTGCAGCCCGCTCGGAAGCGCCACCACACCTGGCTTATACTTGTTCTGGGCGAGAAACTTTTCGCCTTCCTTCTTGTTTTTCTCCCCCGTTTTCTTGGCTTCCTCGGTGAGCCTTGCCACCATTTCCTTCTGGTATGCCACCAGTATTTCACGCGCTTCGTCGTCGCTCAGGAGCTGCTTACCGTTGAAGAGGGCGTCCTTGAGACCCTGGATAAGGAAATTCTCGTTGACTTCGATCGATTGTCTCTTGAGGCTCTTGCCGATGTCCAGGCCGATACTGTAGCTGATCCTGTCCTTTTGCGTCTTGAGGGCTTCCTTCTGACGCGCACCCGCGCATGGTTCAAGGAGAGCAAGGAGAACGAGTACCGCCAATGCTGATTTCAAGTGGTGATCCTTTCTTTGAGAAGTATCTTGATGCGCGGGGAATCCCCCCCCACGAACAACGGTCTCAAGGTAAGACTTTTTCTCCCGACCGAAAAGGAATATCTGGATCGCTCCATCCACTATCTCTGGCGGAATCCTCTTCGCCGCTCAACCCGCTGGAGAGCAACCTACCTCCTCAGAGTCCTCACCGCAGCGAGCTTGAAAATAAGGCACATATCCGCTACCTTCGTGCACCACCGTTCTGCCGTGAGACGCACCATTCATCTCAGAGGAGAAACTCCCATGAAGCATCTCATCCGGTTTGCATGTCTACTACTCGTTGGAGGATTTATGACGAACGAGCTCAACGCACAAGCGACCAACTTCAATGGATTGAACATGGGTCTCGGCACCCTCTCCAGGCTCTCGAAGGCGAAGACCCGCTCGATCTCTCCGGAGAACCCCAAAGGCGAAAAAGGGAAAGGCGGCACGGCAACAAGCGGGACGAACGAGGACGCCGCCCGAGAGCTGGGTCAGGGATGGAAAGTCTCTCCCTCGGTGAGGATCGAGAAGGGGGAGGTGTTCACGATGGCAGAGATCGACGGACCGGGTGCCGTCCAGCACATCTGGATGACTCCGACCGGGTTATGGCGGTTCCTGATCTTCCGCATTTATTGGGATGGCGAGGACCAGCCCTCCGTTGAAGTTCCCGTGGGAGACTTCTTCGGCAATGGCTGGGGCACGTTCACTCCCATCTCCTCGCTCCCCGTAGCGGTAAACCCCGGCAGCGCGTTCAACTGCTACTGGGAGATGCCGTTCCGCAAGTCCTGCAAGATGACGATGGAAAACATCGGGGACAACGACATGACTCTGTACTACCAGGTCGACTACACGCTCACCGACGTGCCGCAAGATGCGGGCTACTTCCATGCCCAATTTCGACGCGTGAACCCCCTTCCCTACAAATCAGTCTACACAATCTTGGACGGCGTCAAAGGATGGGGACAGTACATCGGCACGTACATGGCGTGGGGCGTGAACAACAACGGATGGTGGGGAGAAGGGGAGATCAAGTTCTTCATCGATGGTGATGACCAGTATCCGACGGTGTGCGGCACCGGGACGGAGGACTACTTCTGCGGGTCTTACAACTTCGAAAGCCAGACGACGCATCAGTACCAAGAATTCAATTCTCCCTACAGCGGTCTCGCTCAGGTCATTCGGCCTGACGGACTCTACAGCTCTCAACAACGCTTCGGATTGTATCGCTGGCACATCATGGATCCGATCCGATTCGAGAAGGACTTGAAAGTGACCATCCAGGCGCTCGGCTGGAGATCGGATGGCCGGTATTTACCGCTGCAGGATGACATGGCCTCCGTCGCCTTCTGGTACCAGACGGAGCCGCACGCAGCGTTCCCAACGTTGCCGGATCGAGACTACCTTGAAGTGCGTTGACCGGGTTGATCGGCACGCTCGTGGGGCTCGGATGTCGTCGGTCTTTGTCATTCCACGATCGAGTGGAATTCCTACTTCTTCATAGCTACGGTATCGCCATGGATCTGATGAACCTTCTTCAAGATTCAACGCCTCAAAGCGCTCTACGTCCTGACCGTTCGGGGAGTGAAAGAACGGAATGTGGGACCGATGATCGCGCACGCGCAGACAATTGCCCGAGAGCGGTTCGCCTCGGGCTTCGACCTTTCGGAGGTGCAGACGGCGTTCAACGTACTGGAGGAAGCGATCTGGAGGAGGATTCTCGAAGGGCTGCCGCCGGTCGACTACGGGGAGGCGCTGGGACTCGTCAGCACCCTCCTGGGGGCGGGGAAAGATGCGCTGGCCCGGACGTACGTCACGCTCGCCAGCAAGACCAAAGCTCCGTCGCTGCAGCTTCAGCATCTCTTTGCAGGGACGGAGGGGACATAAGAGCTACCCTCTCCCTGCCGATGGTCGACGCACCCCTCATACAGGATTATTCTCTCTAACGGCATGCCATTCCTCGGTGAACTGTGCGCGCTGCTAACGGCCTGCTGCTGGTCGGGCAGCTCGCTGGCTTTTGCCGCGGCGACCGTTCGGGTGGGGCCGATCCGGCTGAATGTGACCCGGCTCATGGTCGCGAGCGTCATGATTTGCGTGACAGTCGTGGTCGCGGGTATCGAGGTGCATCTCTCTTCGCCGCAGCTCAGGAACCTCGTCATCAGCGGCATCGTCGGACTGGTCCTGGGCGATTCGTTCTTGTTCAAGGCGTATGAGTACATCGGAGCTCGCCTGACGATGCTCATCGCGTCGCTCGCTCCTGCAGTCAGTGCCGTGGTTGCGTTTCTGCTGCTTGATGAAATCATCGCGTGGTTGGGCATTCTCGGAATGCTCGTGACGCTCGTCGGTGTGGGGATCGTGGTTCTGGAGCGGCGAGAGTCCTTCGTCATCCCTCGGCGATACCACGGGCTCGGCATTCTGTACGGCATTCTCGCCGCAGTCTGTCAAGGCGTGGGCCTTGTCATTGCGAAGCTTGCGTTTCTCGAGGGGCCCATCGATGGTTTTGTTGCCACGCTCGTCCGGATTGTCGCCGCCGTCCTCGTTATCTTCCCCGTGGCAAAACTGAGCGGACGATACGAGAATACGTTGCAGATCTACCTCAGCGACCGGAAGGCGATCGGGTTCACGATGCTCGGGGCTCTTCTCGGTCCCTACCTGGGCATCACGCTGAGTCTGATCGCCATCAGCCTGACGAAGGTCGGCATCGCAGCGACTCTGATGGCGACGGTGCCGATTATCATGTTACCGCTGGTCAAGTACATTCAGAAAGAGGTCCTGGGCTGGAGGGCCATCATAGGAGCTCTTGTTGCTGTGGGGGGTGTAGCCATTCTCTTCCTGCGATGAGGAGGAGCTATCCCCAAGATGAAGGGCAGGGAGTTCAAACAAACGAGGGAAGGATGTGAAGATCAAATTCCTGCTTATTCTCCTGGTCGTCTCGGCCTCCATTTCCGCCGGTCTTGCCTATGCTCAGGTCGATCCTCAGCATCCGTACCAGCCCGGCATCGACGTGTTGCACTACGACTTCACGATCGATCTCCCTGACACCGGACGCTCAATCCACGGTTACGCAGAAATAGTGGTGCGCCGCTACCAGCCCGTAACGCACCTGAGACTCGATCTGATTGCTCTTCATGTTGATAGCGTCTGGTTCAATGCGAAGCCCGCCAGGTTCTCTCGCGACAGGGCGGCCATCGGCATCCCGTTCGATCGATCTTTCCCGGGGAATGCGGATACCTTCCTCGTTGCGGTGAAGTATGGCGGCCAGCCCGAAGACGGTCTGATCATCCAGTCGGATGACCCGAGTCGGTGGAGCTGCTTCGGGGACAACTGGCCGGACCGGGGAAGATACTGGCTGCCCTCAGTCGATCACCCGAGTGACAAAGCCACGGTGACGTGGATCGTGCGGGCCCCGAGCGATCGGAGGATCGTTGCCAACGGCGAGTTGTTGGGCGAGCGGCCCCTTCCCGCAGCAGGTGATCCCAAGCGTCGGCCGCGGACCGAGACACGATGGAGAGAGTCACGGCCGGTGCCGGTGTACGTGATGGTCATTGCAGCCGGCCCCCTGCTGCAATACGATCTCGGCTTGACGGCGCGCGGTCTGAGCGAGTTTCCACCCGGGGTCCGGCAATCGGTGTACGTCGTTCCGGAACTGCTCGATGAGCTGCCGGGACCATTTAAAGAGGCCGGGGCGATCGTTGAGTTCTTTGCGAGGACGGTCGCGCCGTTTCCGTATGAGAAGCTGGCTCACGTACAAAGCCTGACGACGTACGGAGGGATGGAGAACGCGAGTGCGATTTTCTACAGCAACGACATCTTCCAACGACGAAGGATGACCGCGGATCTCATCTCGCACGAGACGGCGCACCAATGGTTCGGAGACGCGGTAACGCCGCGCACATGGGGCCACCTCTGGCTCTCGGAAGGGTTTGCGACCTACTTTCAAGAACTGTGGGTCGAGAAGTCCGAGGGCGAACCGGCGTTTGTCGCTTCAATGAAGGGATCGCGTGACGAAATCGTGAGGTCCCGGGTAACGGGCGAAAGGCCGGTCGTCGACACGCTCCAGACAGATCTCATGCGACTGTTGAACACCAACAGCTATCAGAAGGGGGCGTGGACGCTGCACATGCTTCGTGCGTTGGTCGGCGACCCGGTGTTCTTCAGGGCGATACGATCCTACTATGAGAATCACCGGCACCGGAACGCAACGAGCGATGATCTTCTTGCGGCGTTCGAGGAGAGTTCAGGGCAACAGCTCGGTTGGTTCTTCGATCAATGGCTGCGCCGCCCGGGCTTTGTCGAGATCACGACGCATTGGGAATTCGACCAGGAGTCTCACACGCTCCGGTTGAACATCACACAAGGAGAGAGGTTCGCTCCATTCAGATTCCCGCTGACGGTCGAAGTCGTTGCTGAAGATGGGACTACGGAGGAGCACATCGTGCAGGTCCCCGCGGAGCGGAGAATACAGATCACCTTGCCGGTGAAGGGCGCATCAAACCCCGAACGACTGGTGTTGGATCCCCATACAACGCTGCTCGCGACGTTCGGGTCAGACTGACCTGTTCAAGCAAGGAGGCGACCCAGGACATCCTTGACTGCAAAGGGGCCCGGGTCGGCGATGAGGGCTCGGGCCTTGTCGACCTGCCCCCACGTGTTCCAGAGGAGCACGCCTCGCACCCGTTTTCCCTCGAGGTAGCAGAAGTTGGCGACGTCACCAGCGGCAAAGATGTCAGGGTGCTAGCTCAACATCCGGCAGGATTCCAATGCCGGCCACGATGCCGTCCGCGGCGACCTCTCGTCCTTTTGTTGTCTTCACGAAGTAAGACGAACCACGCTTTTTGATGTACGATACTCCATCCTCCGCCAGGACGCTGACCCCCTTGATCCGGCAGAACGAATTGAGATAGGAGGAGAGCCGACGGGGATAGACCCGCGCACCGATGCTTTCCTCGGGGAAGATCATCGTCACCTGCTTCTTGCGCATTGTCAGCGCGGCCGCGACCTCAGCTCCGATGAACCCGCCTCCGATGATGACGAACCGCTCTCGCTGCTCGGCCAGTGATCGCAGCTGGTGAAAATCATCGAGCGTCCGGAAATAGATGATGCCATCGAGCTCGGACGGCAAGCGTCTCACCTTCCCTCCCGTTGCAAGGAGGAGTTTCTCGAACCTGTACTCTGTGCCCCGATCATCGAGAACCGTCCTGTTCTCCGGATCGATCCGCTTCGCAAGGCGGGAGAGGTGAGCCTCCACGCCGCTTTCTGACGTAAGGAATTCGACCCTTCCGAGGGTCCTTGGACGTGCCGATCGATGGGGCACAGCCCGGCCACCGTGCGAACCTTTTTCAGAATTCCGGCATCAAATCGAATGCTGGGGAAGAGTCTCACGCAGCTATCCGCTGCAGGTTGATGTTTCTATGCACAAATTTTCTCCTGAACATTCGCACACATTAGAGAGTGGGGAGCGCTGTGAGCTCCTGCCGCCGGAGGAAACCCTTCGGAAGGCTGGCTTGAGGGAGGGCATGACGTTCGTCGACCTCGGCGCCGGCACCGGTTACTTTACCCGCGCGGCCGCGGAGATCGTCGGTGGAACAGGGAGAGTGTTCGCAGTCGAGACGTCCCACACGATGATCGGCATCCTGAAGCAGAGGGGTGTCGGTGAGGCGGCGCGTGTGACGAAGAATGAAGGAAGAATACTCTTCCTCGAGTGGAAGAAGCAAGCCGAGGAACAGGGGCCACCGATGGAGGAGCGCCTGGGTCAAGCGGAGCTCAAGGGAATTTTGAGGGACTATGCGATCCTCGAAGAGGGATCGCTGAACGAATCCCATTACTATGTCGTCATTGGAGTAAGAAAACCATCTACCAAACCGTAAGGAAGGACACCATGCCGGAGAATTTAACGAAGCAAGATTTCTTTCAAAAGGTCTTCGACTACGAGAAGAATAAGGAATGGAAGTTCGAGGGCGATCTGCCCTGTCTCATCGATTTCTGGGCGCCGTGGTGCGGCCCGTGCAGGATTCTCGGTCCTGTGATCGAAGAGCTCTCGAAAGACTACGTCGGGAAGGTCAATTTCTATAAGGTGAACACGGAAGAGGAGCAGGAGCTCGCCGGGGCGTTCGGGATCATGAGTATTCCCTCGATCTTGTTTGTACCGAAGGATGGCAAGCCGAAGATGGCGGTCGGAGCGTTGCCGAAGGACGTGCTGAAACAAGCGATTGATGAGGAGTTGCTGTCGACGGCTAACTAGTGC
>Ga0315282_10009817_pt1 | contig 15153 bp, 13 predicted proteins | sample YL17G07_20_MG_FD_203693 | JGI IMG/M metagenome (GOLD analysis project Ga0315282, IMG submission 203693) | Sediment microbial communities from Yellowstone Lake, YNP, Wyoming, USA - YL17G07_20 | ecosystem: Environmental > Aquatic > Freshwater > Lake > Sediment | place: USA: Wyoming | collected... | reverse complement strand
AACTGCTTTAATATACGGTGATGAATCCACCTTAAATACGCCTGTTTTTTGTCTTGACAATGGGTAGGGGTATAAATTAAAGAATTGATGAATTGGTGATTTGGGTTCGTGGTTCATTGTAAATTGTTCATAGTTCATTGTTCGTAGTTAATTGGTTATTGACTTGACCTGCTGGACCTGAAACCTTGCCACTCGGTGGCGATATGCGTTTATCTGCTGATAAACTGAAGGTATTTTAACATATTTTTGAAGAAAAGTCAACAAAAATTAACCACGGATGAACACGGATTGACACGGATTATACGGATTTTTTAGATATTGACGGGGGCTGAAAAGGGATTTAGGATATGGGTCCCCTGTTTGAGGCCCAAGTAGCCTGGGTCCCCGCCAACGACATGCGGGGATCTACGCTTCGCTACGAGGGTAAAATTGGCTGAGCAACTTCGGAGAGGAAACATCGCGGGGTTAGTAAATTTCCGGCTTGTGTTTGGTGACAGTTGGGAGGATAATATGCCGTCAAGATAGGCCGCAATAGTAAGAGCGGATAAATTTTTGTCGCCACTTTAATGAGAGGTGTTTCTGAGCCATGTCGTTTCTTGAGTTTTGTCGTGAATACAAAGTAGTAATTGATTTCTTCGGGGCGCTTCTTGGGCCAATTATTGCCATTACGGTCGCATACATCGCTTATCAGCAATGGAGAACTAACAAGCGTCGGGAGCAACGAGAAGAAGCGCAAGCTAAGCTATCTGTGTACAGAAAGGCAAAGAAATTTCTACGGTATGTAGATAATACTTGTAAGATTGATCCGAACTTGTTTGAAAAGTTTGCTGAGGCTGTAGCCGAGGCAGACTTTTTGTTTCCCAATGATGTGAGAGATTGGCTTGCGGATGTCGAAAGTGAAGCATCATGTTGGTTGAATGGTTGCAGGGATATCGAATTGTTCAGAGCTCAAAACCCAAAAGAAGGAGAGCCAGACTGGATTGCGCGTGAGAAAAAGTACATGGAAGAACATATTGACAAACTACAAGACGCGCATGTTCAGCTTTTTAGTAAGTTTCGGAAACATATTCATCCAATGGGTCACAGGGTCCAACAAGTTAATTAGGTGGGGATGGTGTAAAAAATAATCGTTGGTGCTAAGCAAAGGTTATTATAATGTTCTGACTGAAAGGTGATGACGAATAGAACTTTTGGATAAACAATCCGATGGCAGTTTCGGTAAATTCTTCGGCCATCCAGATGGTGAAAGCCAATCAAAACGATACGTGATGCGGATGCTGAAAGAATTCAATCTTACATTCGATTATTTTTCTGATTTGATACTTTCTGTTCAGCTTCCCATAGGAAAATATGTAACATCACTACAAGAACCGTTAGCTGATACCTTTGTTAAAAGAGGGTGGTCGAGAAATCCTAATTATCCCGAGTCTGCCTACCAAGCGGATTTCGGGTACAAACAAGATAACCGTTGGATATTTGTTGAGGTTGAACTCTCAGACATCAGAAGAGCGGTTAATGCATTTTACATGGCTAGAGTTTTCAGAACAGGATATATGAGGCTGGGCATATTCATTGCACCAGAATCTTCAACTCCTGAGAGTAAGCGATTTTATTCGTCGTTAGTAACACGCTATGCATATCTTTCTCCAGACTACCCACTGTGGGTAATAGGTTTTAAATTTCCGTAGGCAAAAGTGCAAGTATCGAAGCACGGCGCAAAATCATGGTCGGAGATAACGCACGAGGACAGGCAATTTGTTGAAGCGGAGAAGCGGTGCGTATATTGCGGGGCGGAAAAGAAGCGAAGAAGCAGTAATTTATTTAAAGACAAAGGATATACTCTCTCGCCCTCGGTTATTCAATGAAGGAATCCCAAAGCGGGCTGGCGATGCAGGCGATGTGGAACTGACGGTATTAGATATTGACCATATTATTGCATAGGAATTTGAATCATCGAAGATAATTTGGGCAGACACACAGATTTGCCCTTACTTGATGAGTGTGGTCTAAGGATTGAGTTATGGTGCGAGAAAAGCGTCTGTTTCGCGGGCTGGCACCTCAACACCTTGGTATGTATCAGTGTCCTGCAGTGTGAATATATCATCTTCCGAAGTGCCTATTTGACGGACCTTTACGAACGCTGTGCTGCCGTCGCAAAACAAGACGTTTTGGCCGCGATGGTTATGGTTGATACTGTTAAGAATTAATAAGTCTATGTTTGGTTCGAGCTTGAATGGTTTGGAGTAGTCGTTAGGCAGCCGTTCAAAAAGCGGATTCGAATCTGCTGCCAACACCTTTTGCCCCCGTGGACTTTCCTCTCCGGGTTTGCTGCATCTTATTCGGAAGCTGTAGGTTACGTATTTTCTGGAGGGGAAATCGTTATAGTTTTGCACTTCTGAGGGGTCTAACTGCGCTGTTTGGCACCGGCTCCTGCCGGGGCAGACAAAATCGGCTGGATTAACATAGCCGCCTTTCACCAAAAGCCATATATGCCGAGTATTAGACTGATTTTCTTTGCCCTGATAGCCCACCTTCCACCAGGGGTCACCCATTGCAGTCGCAACAGCCGGCAGTTGGCCATCGTGGTCGGAGATGTAGGAATTTATGCCCTGCCCGATTCGCTGCAATTGCATCAGGCAGGCCTGCTGCCGGGACTTTTGACGGGCTAAGTTCAAAGGAGCGATTAAGACCCCTGCGATAAACACTATCACTGCTGCGGTCGCTACTATTTCGCCTAAGTTCCGCCAGAACCGGCTCTTATCAGTAATGCTTCTGGCCTGTTCGCCGGCAAGCAATTGCTCGAGCCGAAGCTGGCTTGAACGTGCAAGGTTATTTAGTCGCCAAATCGTACCCTCTGCTAAATCATTCGGGCAGGACTCGGATTCCAGGGTTTTTAGTGGTGAAAGTGCGGTTTTGAGCTTTGAGTGAATCTCGGCGGCTTGCTTGTTTGAGGCTATCAACTGTTCGGCTTCGGCAGTTACTTCTTCGGAGGTTAAACCTAAGCAGTAGTCAAATAATAATTGCTTCTGCTGGTTATTTAGCTCGGTCATTTGGCTTTTTTGCTCCTAAAAGCTGCTTTCCAGTCTTTAGCGAACCGTCCAACGGCTGTGTGCAGCCTGCTTTTAACTGTTCCGATAGGTATACTTAAAATCCGGGCCATTTGTTTGTAAGAAAATTTGTTAAAATAGGCTAAAATTAATATTTCCCGCAGACTTTCCGGCATATCCGCTATAACTTGTCTGACCTGCGAAGCAATTTCGCCATCTTCTAATTTTTCATAAGGCATTGTGTCGTCAGAAGTAAGAGTGTCTAAGACGTCATCGAACGACATTTCCTGTGAATCTGCTAAGGTTCCTATGGTGGCGGCAGCTGTTCGCTGCTGTTTGCGAAGGGCATCTTTTGCTTTATTTGCAGCAATGGTGAACAACCAAGGGCGCAGAGGCCGCTCGGTGTCGAAGCTGTCTCGGCTGGTGAATAGCTGTAAGAAGGTCTCCTGAAAGACATCTTCGATGAGGTCCTGCTGGTTTAGAAAATGCCGTAAAAACGCATAAAGGCCGTTTTTATAACGACTTACGATTTCACGAAAAGCGGTTTCCTCGCCCGCAGCGTAGCGGGCGAAGAGCTCGGCATCGGTCTGGTTTTTCGAAAAAGGCTTCATAGTTTAAGCCCTTCATCAATTTGTAGTTAAACACACAATTATAAATGATTTAGAGATAAAAATTTAGAAATAAATCAAAATTTTATTGCAGAAATTTAGCTGTTTTGGGCTGGGAAAATGTCTCCGCCGCGGGGCGGACAAGAATCATAAGCGCAGATTTTTCGCATCAAATGCGCAAGTTTATTCGCAAAAGCGTAAGAATTTCAATCAAAAGTGCAGATTTTCGCATCAAACGCGCAAGTTCGTGTTTTAAAACGTTCGAAAACGTTTGAAAATTGATATGAAACGTTTGAAAATAGTACAGAAACGTTTGAAAATAGTACAGAAACGTTTGAAAATAGTATAGAAACGTTCGAAAATATTCGACAATTTTTTACCTATATGCGCATTTGATTGAAATTTGTTGTCGGCCACGGAGACTCCAAGACACAAAGAAAAATTAGGTGCAGATTGCCTAAGTTAACAGGGAATTTTCTGCCGAGGGGCGACCTATTATTCCCCACTATTTATAATTGTTTCTCTATGCAGGAAGGCATACAATATCTTTTTGACAATTCTCAATAAAGGAAGTTCCTATGGATAGATTAGGTGACTTTATCGAAAGTAAGGGCCGAGATATCGACCCAATCATTTCTGAAATTAGCGTAATGAAACAGTTAATTCAAGAGCGAGTACACCCGCTCGACCTTCTCCGCGAACTACTGAGCAACTCTGGAGCCAAAGAAGTCAATGCAACAGAGATACACATCACATACTATGTAAGCAAAGAAGGCCATGTCTTTGAGGTTTCTGATAATGGTTGCGGTATGAGCTATACAGGTGACCGCAATATGCCCGGACGACTGGATCGATTCTTGGGGCTTGGCTTATCTGCGATTGTTGGCCATGCTGCTGACGAATTTTCTTGGAAAGGATTAGGTTCCAAATTGGCCTATCAATCAAAAAAGGTTGAAATCGAAACCTATGTTGCAAATTCACCTGAGGTTTACAAGGCGGAAATAAACGACCCGTGGGGTACAATCGAAAGAAAGGCAATTCCCAAAGCACGTATTTATCGATTTCCGCCCGAAAAAGGACAACAATCCGGTACTACGGTTAAAGTTTTTGGGCATCCACCACATCGCAAAGGAAATCCCTTTACACTTCAAGAAATCGAGACTTTTCTTACGCACCGAACTTTTGTAGGGTTTACAAGAGAAAGACAAAATGCACCTCGAATATACTTGAACGTTAATGCTCAAGAAAAAGAGTTGACGTTTGGGTTTTCTGAATTGGGGATAGCCCAACAAGACGAGGGTACCCAGATAGTAAATGAGACCGTTGACGTAAAACAGAACGGGACTAATCTTAAATTTCAGGTTAAATTGAAGGGCTTTTATACTTGGGATTCCGAACGACATGGCCTTGATAAATCAGCTTTAAATACTGGCTTGATATTATCCGTCAAGGGTATTCCATATTTCGACCTTGATATGGAGGAATATGGTAGTCAAAGTTTACGTACAACTAATCCTGGCGAAAAAAAATGTTGCCTTATTGTCGAATGTGACAAAATCCAAGAGCAGATGAACATTTCCAGAAGTGGGCTCGTGGATCACCCCATAACTGACCTGTTTAAGCGAGAAGTGGCATCAATTCTTAGGAAAATTGAATCCTCGCAGCAATATTTAAGCTTCCGCAAGGTATCAAAAAAGCGCAAGGCCATCGAATCGGCAGGCGCCTTGGAGGATAAAAAACGCAAATTAGAATCTTATGAACAACGATGGGTTATCTATACAGACAAAGTCGGTAATTGCAGACTGCTGGGACGAGAGCCTGAAAACGAACAAGAAACATTGAACCTATTATGGAAGTTAGAAGCAATCGGTGGACTTCCTTTTGCAAAATTTCAAACTCTTGCTCACGCTGGACAGGGACCGGATTTAATAGTCCACTTTCAGGAAGACAAAGAAAGTCAACCAGATCGCTACACAGTAGTAGAAGCAGAACGTTTTTTCTACAACTATAAACCCCATGGACATACGCCGAGCCAATACCCAAGAGTCATTTGTTGGGATATGGGAACTAAGGCAATGAGGGTAGAAGATACAAGTAAAAGCCATAAAAACAGCCAATGCCGAAGGTACGCAGATTAATATATTCTGCATAAAGTATATGCCAGGCATTTCTGTGGTATCCAGACGTGAAATAGATGAGCGATATCTCATGTAGTATACAGAATTTGGTTATATTTTTTTATTGCTCGGGATAATCGAATTCGGGGTGAGATTTCTGTTTCATGCCTTTTGATAAAACCTTTTTTGTCTTTACTATTCATAATATTTTGATAACATCTTTATAGGATGTGGCCAAGGAAGCAGCCCAATATATATTAAGTAAGTTTAACCTATGGGAATGGAAAAATCATTTGCCGAGTTCAAGGCCGACGGCGCAGCGTGGATTACATTAGCAACCGGGGAATATTACCCTGACATCTTACCCCAAGCTTGTGAGTTGTATAAGCCTGTGCTAGTCCTCTTTGGAATCTTATTAAAATCGGCACACTCCTCAACAGATTTATTCTTGTCGATATCTGAATTTAAAGAACAGTGGATGCGCATACAACTTTCACGCGTCTTTCGGAAATACGTCAGTCCTGAAACGCCCGTTGAAATGCTAAAAAAGAAGATGGCTGCGAAAAGTATATGCGAGCGGTTCGGAACTGGCTTCAGAAACATAATTGAAGTGCAGAAAAAATTTCTGAGCCGTCCTATTCCAGATGAGGCCTTGTGCGCATTGCTCTGGGAATATAAAGATAGGGGCAAAAAAGGCTACGACCTCACAGAGCGTATGTTTAATATCTTGCGAGAGCAATTACCCGGTTTCACAATGATTGGCCCGGAGAGAGCAGGAAAGGATATTCTTCTTGGAGAGGTCTTTCGTAGTTATCCTAAATCAGATAGACCTGTTGACTTCATAATATTCGATGGAACGAAAACGGATGTCAAAAAAGCTGTTGCAGTTGGGCTGGCCCGGTATGATTCCGACAGAGGTGGGGCGCAAGAAGATGATAGGACCGGACAGTACCGTGAGGTTTCTCAAGAAATCATTGGCTACGCAGACAAGAATGCATTGCCACGACTTAAAGTGATTTACGTAAACGACGGCCCCGGCTTGCTACTTGGCTCAATGTGGGATGACTATGCTTATATTGAGAAGCAAGGAAAGGGAAGGATAAGGGTAGTAACTCTGCGAATGTTACCAGAACGTATAACTGCTGCATGGCTTAGAGGGTAATATGGCAACAGGAATACCAAGGGCGAATGGGAAAAAAATCATCGAGACAGTTCGTCTCGAATATGCAGGCAAAAAGCCTGTTGAGAAAATCCTCCAGAGCCAACACGCGGAGCTGATAGAGGTAGGTAAGAGACTCCCAAGTGATAATATGCTTATATTCGCAGACAATCTTTCAGCATTAGCCGCTCTTGCTCAAGACGAAAGAATAGTTGGCAAGATACGAATGGTCTATATCGATCCTCCTTTTGCAACACAATCGGCCTTTCAGTCTAGGAAGCTCTCCCATGCTTATGAAGATTTACTTTCAGGGGCTGAATTTATCGAATTTTTACGTGAGCGTTTAGTGTGGCTACACCATTTGCTCTCAGATGATGGCTCTTTATATTTGCATCTTGATGAGCGGATGGTATTTCACTTTCGCATTATTCTTGATGAGATTTTTGGAGCCAGTAAATACAGGAACTGCATTACTCGTAAAAAATGCAACCCCAAAAATTATACCCGTAAAACCTACGGTAACGTCGCAGATTATATCCTGTTTTACACAAAATCTGATAATTATGTGTGGAATCGACCACACAAGCCGTGGTCTGAAGAGAGAATCATCGAGGAATACCAATATGTCGAGCCTGAAACAGGTAGACGATATAAGAAAGTTCCTATACATGCTCCAGGTGTCAGGAACGGTGACACGGGCAAGCCTTGGCGCGGTATGTTGCCGCCTATGGGGAAACACTGGCAGTATCTCCCAACGAAGTTGGATGAACTTGATGCTAAAGGAAATATCTATTGGTCTCCGACGGGCAACCCACGGCGTAAGGTTTATATGGACGAGAGCCGTGGAATACCTTTGCAGGATATATGGATGGATTTACGGGATGCTCATAACCAAAACATCCACATCACAGGATACCCAACAGAAAAGAATCCTGATCTTCTTCGGAGGATTATTCTTGCATCCTCTAATCCTGGAGATATGGTACTTGATTGTTTTTCAGGGTCGGGAACCACGCTTGCAGTGTCATCCGAACTAGAAAGGCGCTGGATTGGTATAGATAACAGTCCAGAAGCAATACGTATAACACTTAAGCGATTTGCCATGGGCTTAGAACCCATGGGGGATTATGTCAGTAAAAAAACCAATAATATAAAAACAAGCCTATTACCCATTTTCAGTGAAGAAATTGAACTATTAGGTAAGCATAAACCTATTGAAGATTTCACGCTTTATGCTGAGTCTAACCTCATAGAAGAATTGCGGTCGCTAATAGCGGAGCATGAGCATACCATTGAGTTGTCTCGAGGAACTTGTAAAAGTTCGAGATAGTTTTCGCGATTTGGGGAAATTGAAAAGCATGGGTCCACGGAAGAAGCAATCATCTATTTAAAGACAAAGGATATACTCTCTCGCCCTCGGTTATTCAATGAAGGAATCCCAAAGCGGGCTGGCGATGCAGGCGGAGGTAATTATGTTGATATTTTTCGGTCAATAGAATAAACTTAAATTGGTAATTGGTAATTGGTAATTTGTAATTGGTAATTGGTAATTGGTAATTGGTAATTGGTAACTGGTAACTGGTAAATTACCAATCACCAAGTTTAAGGTGTTAAAGAATGAGCGATTATTCAGTAAGTCCGGAAGGTGAAAAGTTTGCCGTCCCTGAAAAGGGTGAGTACGCCGGAGAGTTTAAACGCATTGAGTCTCTGGCAAAGGCGGCGCGCAACGAAGGCAAAGAAATCGTTGTAGTGATGGGCGTCGGTTTTGTCGGTGCGGTTATGGCGGCTATTATCGCCGATGCCGTCGATAAAAAAAGCGGCAAGCCGAGCAAATTTGTCATCGGCTGTCAGCGTCCCAGCCCCCGAAGCTACTGGAAGATTCCGCTGCTTAATCTGGGCCTGTCCCCGGTGAAGGCGGAGGACCCTGAGGTTGAGCCGATGATAAAGCGCTGCGTGCTGGAGAAAAAGACGCTTACAGCGACCTACAATGACGACTGTTTGAAATTAGCGGACTGTGTGGTAGTAGATGTTCAGTGCGATTATACAAAGAACGACCTGGGCAACATGCGAACCGGCAGGACGGAAATGGGTGCGCTGGAAGCGACAATAAAAACCATCAGCGAAAAGGTGCCGGCGAAATGCCTGACGCTGATTGAGACGACTGTGGCGCCTGGGACGACGGAGTTTGTCGCCTGGCCGATTATGAAGAAAGCATTTGAGGCGCGAGGTATAAAGTCGGAGCCACTTTTGGCACACAGTTTCGAGAGGGTGATGCCCGGCAGGAATTACGTTTCGTCGATACGGGATTTCTGGCGGGTTTGTTCCGGCTGTAACGCAGAAGCGAGAGAACGTGTCGAAAAATTTCTGCGGGAAGTGCTTAACACCGAGAAATATCCGCTGACTATTATGGACCGGCCGATTGAATCAGAGACCACGAAGATTGTCGAAAATTCCTATCGGGCAACGATACTTGCGTTTCTTGATGAGTGGAGTTTGTTTGCCGAGCGCAACGGCATCGACCTGATTAAAGTCATCAAGGCAATTAAGGTCCGGCCAACCCACAACAACATCATATTTCCGGGGCCGGGGGTTGGCGGATACTGCCTGCCGAAAGACGGCGGCTTAGGATACTGGGCATACAAGCACATACTCGGCTTCGGTGATGATATATTCAAGATAACACCAATGGCAATCGATATCAACGACACCCGCGGTCTTCACGCAGCGACATTGACAAGAGATGCCCTTCGCAATATGGGCCGGCAGGCAGCAGGGGCACGCATACTTCTGTGCGGGGCCAGCTATCGGCAGGACGTTGCCGACACCCGCTACAGCGGTTCGGAAATAGTCGTTCGAAAGCTGACCGAGATGGGAGCGGAGATGCGGGTGCACGACCCGTATCTCGAACACTGGTATGAGCTGGAAAAACAGGACACATATCCGGCAGCAGGACACTCGCTGGCAAGGTTTTTCCGCAATCAGGGTGAGCTGGTTAATATCCGTGTTCAGCACGACCTTGCATCTGCGCTTGGGGGTGCCCAGGGGATTATACTGGCTGTGGGGCACGGGCCATATTTGCAACTTGACCCCGACAAAATAGTTGAGTGGGCAGGTGCACCTCTGGCGGTGATTGATTGCTTCGGCATATTGGACGATGAGAAAATCCGCCGGTATTTTGAGCTTGGCTGCGAAGTAAAAGCCTTGGGCCGAGGACATATCCAGCGGATAAAAGAGCAAGTGCGGAAAACCACCAAGTAAAACAGCCCTATTGATATAGGCAGTACGAACATCAAGAGCGAACGAACAGCCGTTTTGATTCTGGCGGCATGGCTGACTACTGCCATGAGTTTATATGGTGCCGGCACCGCGAGGATAAACGAGCTTATCGACCTTTGCGTAACCGATTCGCGGCCACCTATTTAGAAAGAGTCATAACAAAAACAATTTAGTTTCTTTTCTGCTTATGCAACAGGCAGCAAGAAAATCACATGTGTTTCTTATTTGTTTGTCGCTGGTAGCGATTACTATTATTGCTTTTGAGCAATTACGTCGCAGCGGTTTTATCAGCTTTGATGATAATACGTACATTGTAGAAAACAGTTATGTGACAAGCGGCCTGACACTACATAACCTTGCCTGGGCATTCACTAAAATACACGCCTATAATTGGCATCCGCTGACGTGGGTATCACATATGCTGGATTGCCAACTTTATGGCCTAAACCCTGTGGGGCACCACTTTACGAGTTTGTTCTTTCATGTGATGAATACGCTGTTACTGTTCCTGGTCCTCAATCGCATTACTGGAAGTGTGTGGCCCAGCGCTTTTGTGGCTGCGTTATTTGCTTTGCATCCGCTCCATGTCGAATCCGTCGCCTGGGCGTCGGAACGCAAGGATGTGCTCAGTACTTTTTTCTGGATACTCACGATGTGGGCTTATGTGCAGTACACAGAACAACCGAATATAGCAAGGTATCTGCTGATAATCTTGGCTTTTTGCCTTGGGCTGATGACAAAGCAGATGCTGGTTACGCTGCCGTTTGTATTATTACTTTTGGATTACTGGCCTTTAGGGCGTTTAGGAATCAAAAGACGCAGTTTTTGTGGTTCTGCACATGTCGCTGTTTCTGTTCGGCAGTGTATCTTGGAAAAAGTGCCTCTCTTGATTTTGTCCGCTATTGCCGCTGTGACCGTCTACGTTGTTCAGCAGTTGACGGGGACGGTGAGGTCTTTCGCTGAGTACCCTCTGACTTGGCGTATAGGAAACGCTCTGGTGGCCTACACTGTATATATTGGCAAGATGTTCTGGCCTTGTCATCTGGCGATATTCTATCCGCATCCAGGTGGTGATTTGTCAGCTTGGCAAATTACCACAGCCATTTTCTTATTAGCGATTATCACTATCGGAGCGATTTCGAAGAGAAAACAATGTCCATACCTGACTGTTGGCTGGCTGTGGTACTTGGGTACCCTTGTGCCTGTTATTGGACTTGTGCAGGTTGGGCTGCAGGCGTTTGCTGACCGCTACACTTATATTTCGCTTATCGGATTGTTCATTGCTATTGCGTGGGGTATCCCTGATATTTTTGCTCGTTTGTATTATCGAAAAGCGGTTCTTTCCTCATCTGCGGTGTTGTTGCTTTTGGCCCTTGGGGTTATGGCGTGGCATCAGGTCGGATATTGGCGCAACAATATAACGTTATACAGACATGCGACGGTAGTGGTTCGGGATAATTGGTGGGCTCATAACAATCTGGGGATAGCGTATTATTACGGAGGTGAGCTTGATAAAGCCTCCAAGCACTTCGCAGAGGCATTGCGAATCAGACCAACCTTTCAGGGTGCGCTGAGTGGCATGGGAGCTGTTTTGCTTGCACAAGGGGAACTCGACGAAGCGATTAAGTATCTTAGAGATGCATTGCAGTTGAAGCCAGACTCCCCCGGAGCATATGTCTACCTCGCGCAGGCACACACTAATCTTGGCGTGGCACTTGCCAAAAAAGGCAGGCTTAACGAAGCTATCAAACATCATTTTGAGGCCCTGCGCATCATGCCCAACCTCCCTGTCGCCCACAGGAATCTTGGGATTGTACTGGACCAAAAGGGTGAGACGGAAAAAGCGGTCGAACATTTTGCTGAGGCTGTCCGTTTGAGACCCGATTACCTTATCGCTCGCATCCAACTGGGCCATTCATTGGTCAAACTTGGTAGGATTAAACCGGCTATCGGTCACTATCGGAAGATACTCCAATATAAACCTGATCACTTGGAGGCGCTAAACGCGCTGGCTTGGGTTTGGGCAACCACTGAAAATATGGAGTTTCAGAATCCCATCATGGCTGTCAAGTTTGCTCAGAAAGCTTGTGAACTTAGCAATTACGAACTTCCCGAGGTTCTGGACACATTAGCGGCTGCCTATGCTGCCGCGGGCAATTTCCCCGAGGCCATCAAGACCGCTGAGAGAGCTGTCAAGTTAGCTGAGGCTGCTGGTAAAAAAGACATGGCTGAGGAAATTCAAAAGCGGCTGGAACTGTATAAGGCCGGCCGAGCCTATCACGAGAAGTAATCTTGCTCGAGCAGGAGGGTGTGCTGAAGTTGATATGGAGTCAGCTATTTGCGTCTTTTGTCCATAAGCAGGACCATTCTGTCATATATATCCGCCGGTATCTCGTCTTTAAGTATCTTGCGGATTTGGCTCATAGGCGTCCGCTGTGTGGTGTGGGTGATAATGATATGCTGATTGTTGAGCTTGCGGACTAATTGGGCGAACTCGCTGATATGCATATGTCGGCCTGCCTGCGCCCTGTCGGCGTGTTCGTCGATATAGAAGGTGCACTCGGCGATTAGTATTTTGCTGGCAGCGATGTAATTTAGCTGGGAGAAATCGACGTACTGGGTGTCGCCGAGGTAAGTAACGATGGGAATTTCAAGGGGATAGTCGATTTCAACTCCCTGTTTTTTTAACTCGACGATTTGTGGTCCTGTAAGGTTTGCGTACTCGGGTTTAATTTTTTTTCGCTTTTCAATTACGCTATAGCCGACGGAACCCTTGCTGTGTTTTGTCGGAAATACCCTTGTGAAGAGATTCGGCTTTATCTGATACTCGTCGCCGGCTTTTACACCAACGAGGTTGGCAGGTATTTTATTGCCGTCCAAACGAGACCAGGCATCTATTACTTCTCTCATTGGGCCCAGCAGATTCTCAGGAGCCAAAATCGTTCCCGGCGATTGGCCGCAAAAATTTCGGTGGGACAGATAATATGCAATGCCGGCAGCGTGGTCCATGTGCCCATGCGTAAGCAAGATATTGTTTATGGAAATAACCTGGTTAGGAGCCTTGCCGATGTCGAAGCAAACATCCAACTGCGGCATTGCAACGACGGTTTCCTCAGCTGCGACCGAATATCCGATGATTTCCAGCTCGTCTATTTTGATATATGCTAAATTATGACTCGGCATTAGTGATTGACTATTTACAATTTACAATTTACAATTAACTGTTCAGAAACAAACCAGACATTGTCAATAGTAAATAGTCAATAGCAAATAGTCAATTTAATATGCCCGATAAGCGAATTCACAGAGGGCCGCATCCGGACGATGCTAAATTGTTTGCACCGGCTGCAATTGCGAATCTAAAGTTGGCTCTGGCGGATTTTTCGCTGCTGCTGACAAAAGGTTATGCGGGAAAAAGCGCTCTTAAATTGGTGGGGGATAAGTTTTCGCTTACAGAAAGGCAGAGATTAGCCATTATGCGAAGCGCCTGCTCCGACCAGCAGTTAGTATCAAGAAGGGGCCGTGAAGTCAAACCCGCCGACCTTGGCGGGCAGGCCATTGTCATTGACGGTTACAACGTATTGATAACCATTGAAGCGGCAATGAGCGGCGCCTGTGTTTTTAAGGGCCGTGACGGCTGCTTTCGAGATTTGGCAAGCATACATGGAACATACCGTAAGGTTACCGAAACGATACCGGCTGTGCAACTTATAGGTGAATTTTTGAAAGAGCACAACGCAGGCAATTGTCTATGGCTGCTGGATAGTCCGGTCTCGAATAGCGGGCGACTAAAAACACTAATCGGCGAACTGGCAAGGAAAAACGAGTGGGAATGGGATATTGAGCTTCTCCCAAGCCCTGATGCTAAACTGATAAAGACTGACTTAACCGCAGCCAGCAGTGACAGTGTTGTGCTCGATGGCTGCAAGAGATGGGTCAATTTGGCCCGTGCCATTATCGAGGAGAAACTGCCCAAAGCCCGACTGGTAGATTTATCGTAACCTGGTTAGATTTCTCCATTTTTTTCTGCGCAAAAGGACGGCCGTGGGCCTATCGGGCCCACGGCCAGCAAACGTTGTATACAAGTCCCCCCTCCTATCTCCGACTTGTATCAGGTATTATGTGTCAGCAAATAAGGTGTACGAAAATCAGCCTTATTGCTTCTTAGCCATTGGCTTGATGTCTATCATCAAGTTTCTGTTTCAGAAAAGCACTCAGGCGCCGGGCGGTGTCCTTGCCATAATACAGGCATTTGTGCATCCCGACGTTAAAAGATTTTGCGAATTTGTCCGATTTTACTGCTGAATACGCAAAGCCTCTTTCAGAAGGCCGACAGGCTTTTTCATCAGGAGCAGGCGCCAAGCAATAGATTGCGGTTGCAAAGCCGGCAAAATAGACTACCAGCAAGAATATAAATTTGCTTCTCCAAGACCCCATAAGAAACCCCTCCTCACAAAAACATTTTTTTATCGGTCGTTTTCCCTGTTGACCACTCGTATTTGCCTCTTACTAAACTTAATATAAAAAACCGCAGATGCCAAATAGAAAATGCCACAAATAATCCGAAACCGCCGGAGGCGGATAAAATTGGGTTTGATTGGGTTTGTTTTTCGGAGTTCGAAGGTTCGGTTTATTTTCATAATCCTTTGTGGAATAGAAGGTTAAATTCATTTTGGCGTTTTGGAAATTGGGTTTGTTTTGCATAATTGATTATTTTTGATTGATTCCGCCTGAGGCGGAGGATTTTAAAATGTAGGAGGTAGAATGCAGGAGATGGGTCCCCGACAGAAAAGCAAGTAAGCAACAGTCGAGGATCTGTGCTACGCTTCGAGGGGCGGCATATTGTTTGTTTTATGTCAAACATATGGGGATTTTAACATATTTTCGAACAAAAATCAAGTAAAAAAGTTGCCTAAGTTAACACAGATTTTTTAAGCCACGAATTG
>Ga0315282_10009814_pt1 | contig 15155 bp, 17 predicted proteins | sample YL17G07_20_MG_FD_203693 | JGI IMG/M metagenome (GOLD analysis project Ga0315282, IMG submission 203693) | Sediment microbial communities from Yellowstone Lake, YNP, Wyoming, USA - YL17G07_20 | ecosystem: Environmental > Aquatic > Freshwater > Lake > Sediment | place: USA: Wyoming | collected... | reverse complement strand
ATTTAAAATTTGTTTTGCCACTTCAATTACGTTTTTACCTTCTATGCCTGTGCCTAATAAAATCGCTAAAAGTTCCTCATCTTTTAAATTTTGGGGGCCTTTGGCAATGAGTTTTTCTCGTGGACGTTCGATTTCGGGCAGAGATTTTAGGTTTGGCATAGTTTTTATTCACCCTGTTAAATAAGATTTGAGGCGATTTTTAAGAAACATTTTGCCTAAATGTGTTTTTAAATATTTTTCTCTATGAGTGGCATCTTGCTGATTTAAACACGCCTCGTAATAAATTAATTTTAATGGTCTTCTATTTTTAGTTGAATCGACCTTTCCTTTACTGTGTTCCTCAAATCTTAATTTTAAATTTTTAGTATAACCTGTATAAAATTTCTTATCTTTGCACGAGTATAATATATAGACATAGTGAAACATATTGAAATTTAAAATTATTTAACAGGGTAGATATTTTTTAATTTCTTGCGTTAGGATTTTTTTAAAATCTTTTAAAATCATCTGGTGGCTTATTGGCAGTAAAACCGACAGTTCTCTTTTAAAATTGACTTCTGTTTTATTTAAATTTTGTTCTATCATCTTTAATTGATTTTTATTGATGGCTCGGCGAAGTCCCGGATGGCGCAAAATAAAATAAATATCATAGTAATCTCTTGGTTTCCCCCTGTCCAACAAAGCTTCTATCTTTCCATTAACTATCCTTTCGGCAGGCGAATGGATGATGGAATACGCCGGCAGATAATCGTTAACAATAGTGGCCATCTCGTAATCAGCTTTTTTGCCGTTTCTTAAAGAAATCTCAAGGTTCATTTCTTCTGAAATATCATAGAGACGATAGCCGATTATTCCTAAATAGCCACCGGTGGTCTTTTTTGCTTCTTTAAAACTAATTTCAATGCCAATTTTTTCTATCTCTGAAATCGTTTCAATAAATAAATCGTCAATTGCTTTAGATTGATAAATATTTTGACCATCAAAATCTAAGTCCTCGGAAAAACGGGGGCTGCCGTAAATAATTTTAAGGGCCGTACCACCCTTAAAAAGCAGCTTCTCCGAACCTTTTATTTTATAAAGAGATGACAAAAATAAATGCTGGATATATTCACGGATGATATTTTCCAGCCTTGTTTGGTTTTTGTTAGTAAATTCTTTGAGGTTTTCGAGACTGAGCATAGATATTTTTGATTAAATTATTAATTTTCGGACGTTTGAATAATTTTACATAGGCCGTCAATTTGCTTTTTTGTATTTTTTCCAAATTTAATCTTTCGTATGAAAGGCTTCGTTTCTTCAATCCAATAAAATATAAATAGTCCGCTAAAGCTTTTTCAGGTTCAGCCAACAAAACTGTTTCTCCCTGATATTTAATGGCTCGATAACCGGTAAAAAATTCCTTTCTAAGTTTTTGATAGGTATACTCTATTCCTCCGGCGACAAAACGACGGGTTGTTTTAGTGGTTGCCGAAGTGATTGAATAAACTGTCTCGGGAATGATACCACAATATGAAAGAGCGGTATCAAAAGAAATATAAGATGGCTCGTAAAGACGATTGGCAATCAAATAATTATTCGGCGGCGTCTCGGCTAAAGAATAAAGTCCCCTTCTCAATTTGAGATATATATTCTTATTAATGCCTCTTAAAATGAATTTTCTGGCGGTGTCGTAATTTACTTTAAAATATCTCTGCAAATCTAAGGGCGTGAAAATGTATTTTGATTTTTCTCTAATAAATTTTTGCACACTGATAATATTAAGTTTGTGGTTGTTTTTTCTCTTCATAAGAAATTCATTTATGGGACATATATGTCCCATTATTGGAATAATACAAAAGAGACTTATAAAAGTCAAGGGTTAATTATAAGCGGGGCCTTGCAGGGTTTATTTAAACAGTTTTCTCTGTCTGAAGGTTTTGGAGGTTTCGAGGGCGATTTTTTTTCCAAGTTTGGTCAGAGAAAAGGAGGTTTTGGGGTCGCCGGTGATTAATTTTCTTTTTCGAAGGGCTCTAAGGGGACGGTCAAGTTTTCGGGAGTCTGGCCATTGAGGATATTTTGAAAAACTAAAAATTTGAGGAAACAAGGTGAAGCATTCTTTAATCAGCCTTTCAAATGTGCATTTTTCTTTATTCTCAATTACCGAATTAATACCGAAAAGAATCAGGTTAGTAATTTTCGCCTTTTTATATAATTGCTCGTCAACCCCGTTAGAAATTTCACCCACTTTTTTGTTGCCTTTCCGATTTTTCTCAAAATTTCTAACGGGGCCAAAAATTTTTATTTTGTGTTTCATGGTTCGACGTAGCTCACCATAACCCTGAGTTTATGGTTCGACGTAGCTCACCATAACCCTGAGTTTATGGTTCGACGTAGCTCACCATAACCCTGAGTTTATGGTTCGACGTAGCTCACCATAACCCTGAGTTTATGGTTCGACGATGCTCACCACCATGAGCTTGTCGAATGGTCGAACGGATCATTTTTGTTTTCCTTTGACCCGGCGGTGTTCAAGGCGAGTGGCGAGATTGTATCGCCTTCTCTTTTTTAGATTATATTTTGGGATTGGCTTTTTCATATTCGGGAAAAATAGTTTTAACTTCTCTTCCTTCAGAATACCGCCAATTCCAAAAAAAATCAAAAGAAAAAGGCTTAAACCTTGCGTTTAAGCCTTTTTTGATGGTTTTAAATCGCTCCATGGTAATTGCAACCATTCATAGTAATGTTGCTGGATAAATGGCGCGTATACCTCTTCAATCAGCCGCCGGACATTATTTTCAATGTCCTTCTTTATGTCGCCGGTTTTTGCGAGATTAAAGGGGAAACCAACCCTTATTTGTACTTTTCCATCCTGTCCACTGGAAGGAAAAAGAGGAATAAGAATAGCGTCCTCTTCAAGAGCAAGCTTCACCGCTCCCACTGGAAACCGAGCTTCGCCATTACCAATTCGACAAAGCACACCACTATTGTCTTTTCTTAGGATATCAATTGGCAACAAAACAACTCTTCCCTCATTTAAGTTTTTCTTTGATTTGGCAAGAGTCTCTCCTCCTTTTTTAACCGGTTCAAAAATAATATCACCGAAATTCTTTCGCCAAGCGGCCATTATATTATCAACCAAAAGAATTCTTTCGGCAGGAACATAGACTCGCAGCTCAAGGGGCGCTAATTTACGATTTACAAAAGGGACAAAACAAAACGCTTTATCGTATGTTGCGGTGTGGGTTACCGTAATGATTATTTTTGTACCCTTGCGATAAAGGTCTAACACACGATCAAGCTCTCCAGTTACTTCTAATCTTTCCATCTCTTTTTCGATGTTTATTGACCCATTACCAAGCACGGTTGCGAAGTTTTCCGTTATTGTTTTTTTAAGTCGCTCAATTTCCCGCCCTATTTGATCACTATCTAAATCGGAACGAATCAACCGAATATTTTTTTGAATCTTAGGCTTCCGATAAAACCAGAAATATAGAGATACTACCAAAAAAATTATTTTCTTACGGACACTGTAAGGAAGTCTCCGAAGTATCTGATACTCACACCAAATTAAAGGAGAAATTGACCAACTTCTAAGCGATTTAAATCGTTTAGATATTTTTTTCTGGGATATCATATTCCCTCCTTCTTTTTACATATATTGTTGTAAAGTTGCAATTTCGCTTATTTTATTCTAACCCCAAAATATCTGTTTTACCAACCCTGCAAATGCGTAAGAATTCAAATAAAAAGGACGACAGTATTCTATCGTCCTCAACCATCCGCAACTAAGTCTTTAAAGTGTTGTAAACCACATCGGTAATATCTACATTTGCATCCGGTCGATTTATCGTATTTGTCATATAAAGCTTGGAGTATTTTGCCTGAACCCTCTTAATTCCCATCTCGAGAACGCCGTGTGTAATTATAGCAACAGTATCTTTGGCTCCACATCTTATACATTCCTCGTGGAAATTGGCCAGGGTTCCGCCCGTTTCCAGCAAATCATCTATCGCAGCGACTGTATTGCCCGCGACCATCTTTTTAAATTCTTCGTTGCTTCGAATCTTTACCACAAACGAATCGGTTCTTGTCTTTTCCGTACCATCCAATCCTGTTCTTTTCTGGCCGCCAATATCCGGAGCCAAAGGCAATAAATTAGGGTAATCGTGCTCAGCAGTTTGTATCAATAAGGGAAGTACCGAAATATTAGTTATCGGGTATTTTGCCATCCAGCCCCTTTTAGAAAAATGAGCATCTATAATATAAATCGTATCAACCCCATAATAATAAGTAAGCTTTCTAATTAAACTCTCGGCAGCATTTGTTTCACCTTCTGCAAAAGCTTTATCTTGTTTTCCATATGGAAAATAGGTAAAAAATACGCCGGGTTTTAGTCCTCCTCCTTTTAAAGTTTCTAAAGTTAATTCCAGTTCTGCTATGCCGGCATTTGGATTAGGAGCACCAGCGTGAAGAATAAAGTTTTTGCCTTCGATCTTGTCAATTTCGGGGATCCTTATATAGACCTCACCGTCCGGAAAATACCTCGAACCTTCCCTATTTTTTTCTGGAAATATAACTCTTAAACCCGGTTTACCTACTAATCTTCTCCCAATGTGTTCTGCTTGCGTTGTACAAAAAACGTTTATCATGGCATATACCTCCAATCTAATGTCGAACTTTCTTTTTCTTCCATAGTTTTTCTCCTTTCATTATGAAATTACATTACAATTACATTCCGTAACAATTTTTTAACGTTCTATTCAACAATACAACATTAATATTTTTCTGTCAAATTTAATAATTTGTCACCCCCCAATTTCGCAAAAATTAAAACTCCTGTACCTTTCTCCGGATAAATAAAAGAAAGACACCGTTAAAAGAACGGTGTCATGTTACAAACCTCTTGTCAAACTATTCGAGGGTCCAAATCATTGAGATTTCTTCTCCCACTCTTTGTTCCAGCCGGACTAATCCTATTCCTTTTGCGAACCACTTATCTTCGGTAAAATCTTTGTTGACAACTTTATAATAATCCTGAAATTAAAAGTTGTCACAAGTCGTCAACAAACTACCGATAAATCTACCTTAATTTTGGCAAATTTTCGGGGTTTTGTCTATTACGCTTTCTTCAAGCGCAAAGACTTGACCCCGTAGTGAAATTTGGGCTTGCTTCGCAAAATAAATGAATATTTGCCCAAATTCTACTAACGGGGTTGACATTATTTATGGGTGGTGTATGATGAACGTCAGACGATGAGTCGAAGTAGCTTAAGCGAGTCTTTAATCTAAAAATTTAAAGTAGTAGTTAAGTGTACCCCGCTAGAAATAACCCTCAATCTGTGGCTGGTAAACCTATAATAATCCAGCACAAATATTGAGGAATTTCTAACGGGGTGTAGCGACTTAGAGTTTAACCCTGTTAAATGCCGCCTTGCGGCAATTTCGCCAAAGGCAAAATTATTTAACAGGGTAAAGGTCGCTTTTTTATAATCGAGTGAGCGAACCCATATGGGCGAGCGAAAAAGATTATATAGAAGGAGGAAGTCTTTCTTCCTAATTTATTAGCAAATTAAAAGAATTAACATGACATACGATTCAAATAGAGGATTTGCACCCCGAGAAATGGTCAAAGGCAATTGGAAATGCGCAGACTGCGGGGTAGAAATCACCGAACTTCCTTTTGAACCAGCTGCAGACAGACCTATTTACTGCAAAGAGTGTTGGTCAAAAAGGAAACCTAAAAGAGATTTCAGCAGATAATCCTAAAACAAAAATCCCGGCGAACGCCGGGATTTTTGTTTTGCGAGTTTTGGCGGATTTTGGCCGTCGGAAGGAAAAAGGACGAAATCACAATGATTTCGCCCCTAAATTTCGTATAATATCTCCTCTTTTATTTCTTTGGTGCTTTTTATAATCAGACTAATCTATCTCTATTCGGTGAGGACGCCGAATGCTATGACATTCGGACCAGCCTGAACAGTGAGAGCTGGGCCGGTGGGAATAATTGGAATTTCTAAGTCAGGACATTCCAACTTTAACCAATTTGCTACCTCTTCGGCTTCATTTGCTCCGGGAGTATATATCACTCCCGCTCTCTGAATTTTTCTTGTTTTTAGTCCTTGGAAAATCCTTATCAGGCCCTCAATTCCTCCCTCTTTTTTTCGATAGCCTATCGTACCCGATGCACGGGCAAGTTTACCATTATGAAGGCTAATAGCAACCTTCAGTCCGATAAAAGACCCTATCAAAAGGCCCAATCCATCTATGCTCGCACCTCTTCCTTGCCTGACCCAAGGAAGATTATCAAGAAGAGCATAAACATAGATTTTTGATTTCAGTTTTTCGATTGTTTCTACAATTTCCCCTGAGCTTGCGCCTGCTTTTGCCATTTCGGCAGCCTTCATTACCAATATACCCAACCCAAAAGAAACAGATGAAGAATCGATGACCAGAATCTCTGGCTTATCTTCTTCTTTCTTAGCATCTTCTTTCTTGGGTTTAGCTTTTTCTCTTGCTAATTCCGCTCCCAAACGAGCTGAATTATATATTCCACTGAGTTCAGCTGGAGGATGCAGTGAAATGATACTGTCTATCTCTTTTCTAAGTCGTTTATAAGCCTCGGCGAAATCAGAAGGGGGTGGTTGGGAAGTATTGTACAGCTTACGATTGGGGTTATTCTGCAGTTTTTTAGCAAACTCTTCTCTCGTCAATTCTGTGCCATCTTTGTAAGATTTTTCGCCGATTATAACCTGAACGGGAACTACGGTAATGTCTAATTCTTCTACCGCGCCTTTTGGAAAATCAGCCGTGCTGTCTGTGACTATCGCTACTTTTGACATTTTCTCACCTCCAAATTTTATTTTTAAATGTGCTGCGGAAAGCTTATGGTATTTTTAAGAACCCATTCTTCTTTCTCTTTTTGAATAATCTTTAATAATTTTTTCAAATTCTTTTGGGGCAAAATCAGGTAAAAGAGTAGATGTAAAATAGAGCTGGGAATAAGCAGCATCCCACATCATAAAACCAGCTGAAAGATGCGGATCTTTTCCACAACCGGTTCTGATAATCAGATTAACTGGCGGCAAATCTTTTGTCCAAAGGTTTTCCTTAATAAGTTTTTCGTTAACCTTAATTGTTTTTTTCTTAGCAAGATTTGCAATCTTCTGAATGCAAGCTATCATCTCGTCCGTGCCGTTATACGCTATAAGAAAAGTTAAAAAATGTTTATTATAATTTTTAGTTATTCCCATAGCCCTTTCGATTGCTTTTTTGGTTCCTTCCGGAAGGATTTCTCTCCAGCGGCCGAGAACATTAATTTTGACTTTATTTTTATGAACTTTTTTATCCCCTGCAACTCTTTTAAATTGTTCCTCATATACTTTAAATAAAAATTTGGTCTCTATTTTAGGTCTTTTAGTTAGATTATCCCAAGAACCGCCCCAAAAAGTTAAATAGGGGATTTTTAATTCCAGAGCTTTCTTTAAAATTTTCTCAAAAGATTTTGCTCCTCTTTGATGACCAATCCAAGGTTGAAACCCTCTTTTCCTTGCCCAACGACGATTACCGTCAGGGATTACGGCTACATGCGTTGGGATATTATTTATTTCATTAGACATAATTTAAATTAAAAAGTCGCCTTCTATTTTTACCTTCTTTGGTAATAACCGCGGGAAATTAAATCCTGAAAAATAAACCATTTTTTTTATTATCTCTGAAAAAATAATTTTTGGCAAGAAGAACCTTTCACAATCTCTTTTATATTTTGAGAAATCGGGAAAAGTTTTCAATAAAATATCAGCCGCCGATAATCCCCAGATTACTCCCCCGCCCGACCAGGGCTTTGTTAAACCTGCCGCATCGCCGCAAAGAGTAATTTTATCATTGGAAGGAATTATTAATCCTCGAGAGATAAAAGATGAGTTTATTCTCTGCAATATAATATTATTCCTATTTAAAAATTCATCAAAATATCTTTTAGCGTTTTCGGGTTTTTCCATTATTCCGTATTCTACTTCTCTTCCTCTCGGAATTTTCCAAATAAAACCTAATTTTGTCGGCCAGGTCTCAACAAAAGTTGAAAAATCTTCTTTTTCAATAATCCCTTGAATTCCCAAATAAAAATCGGGGTTTTTCATTTTTAACAACTCTCTAATTTTAGACAATGCTCCGTCGCAGCCAATAATTTTATTCACTCCTTCTGGAATATCAGTTACAGTGTGATTTAGAATAATTTTTGCCCCGGCTTTTTCAGCCAAATTCGCTACTAAATTATCTAATCCAAAATGATTTATAACAAAAAAGGTTCTTGAAAATCTAATCTTTGCTGTTTTTTTGGGAAAGTGAATTAAAACACTTTCTATTTTATTCTGAATTAAATTTTGATTTTCGGGAATAAATCCCGCACCTCCGCGGAGGTGCGGGATAAATTCTAAAATCCTTTCGCTAAACAATCCCGAGCAGACATCTTTTCCAATCTTTTCTCTTTTCTCAAAAACAGTAACATCTTCTCCCTTTTCAGCTAATTTCCACGCCAGATAAAGACCATTTATGCCCGCTCCAATAATTGCTGTTTTCATATCCTTCAATTTTTATCGGTTCTTTCCCCTGCTGTTTGGCTATTATATAACCCATAGCAAAAGAAAGCAATGAAATTAATATTACGCCAATTAGCAAAATTATATCATCTAAATTAGCTTTGACAAAGTCTCTAAGTTTTGCTAACATATTTATTATATTGAACATCCCACATCGGAGTGGGGCCGGGAGAACCCTCCGGTTCTTCCGTATAGGAAAAGATTAAAAACCGAGGGTTGTTAAGGAGCGGCGTTAGTCCCGATCGCATCGGGACGTGCCGCGACCTCACTTGGTATAATCACTATGGCTAAAACTAAAGCGGCCGGTGCAACAAAATTAGGAAGGGATTCCCAACCAAAATATCTAGGAATTAAAATTTCAGAAGGCGAGAAGACTCGCCCCGGAATGATAATCCTTCGACAGCGAGGTACTAAATTCTTTCCCGGTAAAAACGTTAAACGCGGCGGCGATGACACTCTCTATGCTTTAAAAGAAGGTGCAGTTCGCTTTGCTTCAAAAAGAAAAAAAGGATTCAATAAAAAACAAAGGGTTGTTAAAATTGTTAACGTCGAACCGAGCACATAATGCTTTATGTGCTTCGGCGAATAGCTACTCCAATAAATTCTCTAAATAAAGGGTGGGGATTTAAAGGTCTTGATTTATATTCTGGGTGAAATTGGGTACCGACAAAAAAAGGATGATTTTTCAGCTCAATTATCTCCACCAAATCGCGTTCGGGGTTAATTCCCGACATTACCAGCCCCCTATTTTCTAAATCTTTTCTAAATTCATTATTCAACTCATATCGATGGCGATGACGTTCTTTAAATAGAATATCGCCTTTTTTGTTTTCTTTCCCCCATCTTGCTTTTTTATAAGCAAAACAAGCTATGGTATTATTTTTTACCAGACAAGGATAAACTCCCAATCTCATTGTCCCGCCATATTTTTTCTCCTGTAGCAGAACTTTTTGTTCCGGCATCACGTCAATAACCGGATATTTGCAGTGCTTTACAATTTCTGTAGTGTTGGCGTCTTTCATGCCGCAAACATTCTTGGCAAATTCTACAACAGCTAACTGCATTCCAAAGCACAATCCCAAATAAGGGATTTTATTTTTTCTGCAGAATTCAATAGTTTTTATTTTCCCCTCCGTCCCCCTGCTACCAAAACCGCCGGGAACGATTATACCGTCAAACTTTTTTAACTCTTTTAATTTTGCTGGATTTTTTTCGTAGATTTCCGAAGAAAGCCAAGTTAATTCTGGTTTAACCTTATTAAACCAAGAAGCATGTTTTACCGCCTCAATAATAGAAATATAGGAATCGGCCAAAGTAAAGTCGCCTGTTTCAAAATACTTACCAACCATGCCGATTTTTACTTTTTTTCTGGCAGTTTTAATTATTTTTACTAATTTTTTCCAATCTTTTAAGTTTTCTTTTTTAGATCTCAGGCCAAGTTTTTTTAAAATTATCCTCCCAATATTATCTTTTTCAAAATTAATCGGGATTTCATAAATTGATTCAATATCGGGAGCAGAAATAACATCTTCTTCCTGAACATTGCAAAAAATAGATATTTTCCTTTTTCGGGGTTGATCAATTGGGATTTCGGATCTGGCAATAATTAAATCTGGCTGGATGCCGGACGAATTCAAAGTTCTAACCGCATATTGAGTTGGTTTTGTCTTCATTTCGCCTATCATTTTTGGAATCGGTAAATAGCTAACCAGCACAAAAAGAATATCTTTTGGCTGCTGAAGTCTCATCATTCTGGCAGCTTCTAAAAATAAAAGGTTTTGATATTCCCCTACCGTTCCCCCGATTTCAATCAAAACAAAATCGGCTTTCGTAATTCTAGCCGCTTTTTTAATTCGAGAAATTACTTCATTCGGAATGTGAGGAACAACCTCAACGCACTTTCCACCGTATTCTAAATTTCTTTCCCTCTTTATCACCGTTTCATAAACCCGCCCTGTCGTCATATAATTATCCGTCGTTAGATTCTCATCTAGAAATCTCTCGTAATTTCCGACATCCTGATCGCATTCTGTTCCATCATCGGTGACAAAAATCTCCCCATGTTCAATCGGATTCATTGTCCCGGCGTCAACATTAATATAGGGATCAATTTTAATCGCAGTGACTCTAAATCCTTTGGATTGCAAAATCTTTCCGATAGAAGCTGTGGTTACTCCTTTGCCTATGCCTGACATCACGCCGCCTGCAACAAAAATATATTTTGGCATATAAAAAATTCTAAATTCTAATATCTAAATCCTAAACAAATTCCAAATTCTAATATTTTAAATCTCAAACGTGTTTTGAATTTTGAATTTGGAACATTGAAATTTGTTTAGAAATTAGGATTTAGGATTTAGGATTTTTCTTCCGTGACTATTACTCTTATTTCCGCCTCCAAATTATGCTCTAATTTAATTTTGACCGGAAATTCGCCAAGATCCTTAATCGGCTCAGGCAAATCAATTTGATTTTTCTTAATCTCAAAACCTATTTCTTTTAATTTTTCAGAAATTTTCTGGGCATTAACTGACTCAAAAAGCTGTCCTTCTTCGCCGATCTTCACCGGAATAACAACCTCAATTCCATCAACTGCAGTAGCTATATCCTGAGCTTTTTTTAATGCGTCTTCAGCCTTTTTTTCTATGATTTCTCTCTGCGCCTCAAGCCACTCTAAAGCTTTTTTTGTCGCAGGTTTAGCTAAACCTTTTTGAATCAAAAAATTCCTGGCGTAGCCACTTTTCACCTCTTTTACTTCAAATTTCTTTCCAATATTTTCTACATCCTGCAAAAGAATAACTTTCATAGTATTATTTTCTGTATTACTCTAATCTACTAAAATCCTTTAATAATTTCAAGAGCCTTGTCTAATTGGGGATCTTTATCTTCTTCAAAATCTTTATCGGTCATTCCCACTTTTATATCGGGTTCCAAACCTTTTTCAGCTATAAGCTGGCCTTTCGGAGTCAACCATTTAGCTATTGTAATCTTTAGAGAAGATCCTCCCGTCAGCGAATCTAATTCCTGAACAGAACCTTTTCCAAAAGAAGTCTCTCCAATTAATTTTATTCCACGATTGTCGCGAAGAGCACCAGCTAAAATTTCAGAGGCTGAAGCAGAACCTTGATTGATTAAAACAACCATCGGATAGGGCAGTAATTTAGCGTTGCCTTCAGCTTTATATATTTTTTGCTCTTTTTCTTTCCCAAAATCCTCAATAGTTACAGTTTCTCCTCTTTTCAAAAACCAACCGGCTATATCTTGCGATACTTCCAAATAACCGCCGGGATTATTTCTGAGATCTAAAATTATTCTATCGGCTTGACTCGCTAAAATTTGAATGGCTGCTTCTGAAAAATCAAAATTTGCTTTGCCCGAAAATTGATAAAGTCTGATATAAGCAATATTATTTTCTTTCTCGCCAGCTTCGCCTGTTGAAACGAGCAATTCCCATTTTAGAGAAGGCACTTCAATTACATCTCTTATAATTTTAATTTCCCGGCTCTGATCCCACTCGTCGCGATAGATAGTTAAAACTACTTGAGTGCCTTTTGGTCCCCTCATTAAATTTACCGCTTCTTCAATTGTTAAATCGGCGGTCGGAGTATCGTTAATTTTTAAGATTTTATCGCCCGACCGAAGTCCTGCATCTTTTGCCGGCGTTCCTTCAAGGGGCGCTATTATCATAAGCTGTCCCTTTTTAATTCCAACTTCTGCTCCGATTCCTTCAAAGGCTCCTTCAACGTCGTCGTTAAATCGTTTTGTTTCTTCGGGATTCAAAAAAATAGTATAAGGATCTCCCAAAGAATTTACCATGCCGGAAATTGCGCCATAAATCATTTTTTGAATATCTAATTTTTCCGGATTTGCAAATTTATCTTGGAGAGTAACCCAAGCTTCCCAAAAAAGCGAGAAATCAACATTTTCCGGTTTACAAAAAGGGCAGACTTTCTGTGACTGGCCGAAATAAAAGCCGGAGGCAAAAGACCCCCCAATCAAAATTAATATTATAAAAATGTAAAATATTTTTCTTCTCATCAGTATAAGATATTAATTTACGCCGTTAGAAAATCTTGTTTTTTAACAGGGCACTGTCTAATTCTATCATATAATTTCCCGAAAACAAAGCCTCACTGGAGGAAGTTCCTATATATACTTTTTCCATTCAGTAGGTATCGGTATCGAAATCTCTTTTTTTTCTTTAGTCGTTGCGGTCTGAAATGATAATGAGGTGGCGCAAAGAGCTATGTTTTTATCCGGTAAGGAATATGGTGCGCCGTATTTTATATCGCCCAAAATAGGATATCCGACCGAAGCTAATTGAGCGCGTATCTGATGAAACCTGCCGGTTTTCATTTTAATTTTCAGAAGAGAATATTTTTTATTTGAAGATATTACTTCGTAAAATAATTCAGCTAATTTTTCCCCTTTTCCAATTTCTGATTTTTTGTTTTTTTGATCTTTCTTTAAAAAACTTGTTAACACTCCTTTATTTCTCCCTGGTTTACCCAAAATTATAGCGTGGTAAATTTTTTCTATTTTTTGGTTTCTAAATTGCTCTGAAAGGCGCGCGGCTCCTTTGCTGGTTTTGGCAAATAAAATAATTCCCGAGACCGGCCTGTCCAAACGGTGGATTAATCCTAAGAAAACCCCAGTAGCAGCCCCGCCTTCACGCGAGGGCGGGACACTACGGGGCTTCGCATTTCCGGCAAGAAGCGATCCTTTTCCTTTTTTAATTCTGATATAGTCCTTCACCATATCATATAGGGAAATATCTCCGGTTTCGTCTCCCTGCGTCAAAAGTCCCGCGGGTTTTGCAACCGCAATTAAATGATTATCCTCATATAAAACCTCGATTTTCATATTTATTTATAGTATCATAAAAAATTTAGCGGAGAAATTCTCCGCCGATCTTTGATTTTTGCCATTTGCATCTTAAGTTATCTTTGTGCCCCTGCCGCGACTTGAACGCGGAACCACTTCCTTAAAAGGGAATTGCTCTACCAAATTGAGCTACAGGGGCAAATTGATTATATTCCTTCTTTTTTCAATTGCTCTAATAATTCTTTTTGTTTTTTTGTTAAATGTCTTGGAATCTTCACAACTAATTCTACATACAGATCCCCTTTACCATAACCTGAAAAATGCGGCAAGCCCTTTCCCGAAATTCTCAAAACTTTACCCGACTCTGTGCCTGCCGGTACTTTTAATAAGATTTTTTTTTCGTCCAATGTTAATACCTCAATTTCATCACCTAAAACCGCCTGTGGAATAGAAATCGGAACCGATGTATATAAATCATCTCCTTTTCTTCTGAAAATTGAGTGCGGTTTTATAAAAATTTTCACATATAAATCGCCGGGTTTTCCGCCTTTTTTGCCCGCCTCACCCTTTCCTTCAATTTTTATTACCTGATTGTTATCAACGCCAGCCGGAATGAAAATTTTAATTTTTTCTTCTGATCTTATTCTTCCTTCGCCCTTGCAGACATTGCAAATTTTCTCGGGCTTATATCCTTCGCCGCCGCATTCAGGACATGTAGCATATTGCGTAAAAGATCCCAAAAATGTTTTCTTAATCTGCTGAACCTGTCCTGTCCCCCTGCAAGAAAAACATTCTTTTACTTTGCTTCCGGGTTCGGCTCCTATACCCTGGCACCTTGTACAATTATTGTATTTTAATAAATTAAACTCTTTTTCTTTTCCTTGCAAAGCATCTTCCAAAGAAATTTCTAAATCAACTTCAATATCTTTTCCTCTTCTTATGTCTTTTTTCCGGCGCCGGCCGCCTCCGAATCCAAACATTTCTTCCATTATGTCGCCTAGGTCGCCGAAATCTCCAAAATCTCCGAAATCAAATTCAACATTTGTTCCTCCTGGCTGACCCCAAGCCCATTGAAAATCACCCGGCCCAGCTCCCCCACCCTCAAACGTTCTGCCAAACTTATCATACTGCGCTCTTTTTTCTTTATCTGATAAAGTTTGATAGGCCTCATTTATTTCTTTAAATTTTTTCTCCTCACCGCCTTTATCAGGATGATATTTGTACGCCAACTTATAATAAGCCTTCTTGATTTCATCTGGGGAGGCTTCTTTTGAAACACCTAAAATTTGATAATAATCCTTCATAATTTAAATTTCTAAATTCTAATATCTAAATCCTAAAAAAATTCTAAATTCTAATGTTTTAAATTCCAAACGTGTTTTGAATTTCTAATTTGGAACATTATGATTTGTTTAGAAATTAGGATTTCGGATTTAGGATTTTTCGTGGTATTCCCCTTCTTCGGCTTTGGGTTCTTCTCCTCCAGGTTTCTGCTCCTGAGCAGCTTTATACATTTCAGCTCCGACTTTCTGAATTATCTGCGACAAATCATTCGTTTTATTTTTAATATCGTCTATATTATCACCATCTTTCACTTTCTTCAATGCTTCCGCTTTCTCCTCAATTTCTTTTTTGACATCAGCCGACACCTTATCTCCCGCCTCTCGCAAGGTTTTTTCAGTCATATAAACCATATTGTCGGCGATATTTCTCGTTTCAATCAATTCTCTTTTTTTCTTGTCTTCATCGGCATGCAAG
>Ga0315282_10009813_pt1 | contig 15156 bp, 15 predicted proteins | sample YL17G07_20_MG_FD_203693 | JGI IMG/M metagenome (GOLD analysis project Ga0315282, IMG submission 203693) | Sediment microbial communities from Yellowstone Lake, YNP, Wyoming, USA - YL17G07_20 | ecosystem: Environmental > Aquatic > Freshwater > Lake > Sediment | place: USA: Wyoming | collected... | reverse complement strand
GCCGAGCACGGAGAGGAAGTGAAGAAGCGCCTAACCTGCCGATGGGGTTCATCTCCACCCCCCTGAGCTACTGCGAATCCCCCCACCTCGCTCACCTTGCCGCCTGTCGAGCGGCCGAGTAGAATACCACGGTAACGGCGTGCCGATGGGGCACGTGGCGAGCTCTGAGCAGACAGGAGGCGTCAATGTCGTCGGTATTGCGCGTGGCGATAGTCGGTCTGGGGATGGGTCGATCCCACGCCCGGGCGTACCGCGAGATACCCGGCGTCGAGGTCGTGGCGGCCTGCGATACCGACGCCGAGCGGCTGGCGGCGTTCGCGCGGGAGTTCGACGTTCAGGTGACGAGCGCGGACTACCGGGAGGTGGTCACTCGCGAGGATGTCGACGTCGTGTCGGTCTGCACGCCCGACCACCTCCACTATGAGCAGTGCCGGCTCGCGCTGGAGCACGGCAAGCACGTCATGTGCGAGAAGCCGATGGTCACCGAGCTCGAGCACGCCCGGAATCTGGTCCGGCTGGTGCGCGCGACGGGGCGGAAGCTCGCCGTCGGGAACGTCAACCGGTTCGTGCCGCAGTTCCGGGTGATCAAGCAGTTCGTCGACGAGGGCCGGCTCGGCCAGCTCTTCTACGTCGAGGGCGACTACGTCCACGACATGCGCCGGGTCTACCGCCGGACACCCTGGCGCGTCGACCCCGTCCACCCGCAGAACGCCTGGCTGGGCGGGGGGGTCCACCCGATGGACCTGGTGCGCTGGGTCGCGGGCGACGTCGAGGAGGTGATGCTCTACGCGAACAAGTGCGCGAGCGCGCCTGAGTTTCCGCTTCCGGACAACTACGTCGGCGTCCTGAGGTTCAAGAGCGGCTGCCTCGGGAAGGTCTGGGAGACCTCGGGCATCCGCCGCTGGCCCGAGCACGTCGTCAACTTCAACGCCTGCGGCTCCGAGGGGACCGTTGTGTCGAACACCCTGGAGATGCAGGCGAAGGCGTGGCTGAACATGGGCATAGTCGGGCAGTCCGACGCAACCATCATCCCCTTCGTCGCCACCATCGGCCACCCCGTCCGCGACGAGCTGCAGCACTTCGTCGACTGCATCCGGGAGGACCGGACGCCCATAGTGGACGTCGTCGAGGGCGCGAAGACCGTGGCGACGCTGGTGGCCGGCCTGCGCTCGCAGGAGAGCGGCCGGCCAGAGAAGGTGGAGAGTGCCGAGTAGAGGGTACGGAGTGTACAACCGAACAGGATGGACAGGATGCACAGGATAGCCGCCGCCTGCGGGGCAAGCTCGGTCCGCTGGCGTCACCGTCCGGGCGCCGATGGGCTGCGGCCGACGCCCCCCGGCCGCGCTCCCCGGTCCGCCCAATCCGTCTTGCTCATCCTGTCCATCCAGTCAGGCCCGTCATCCGACCACAGTCAGGAGATAGCCGCATGATCGAACGGGTTGAGACCGCCTACTACCGGCTGCCCCTGGAGCCGATGGGCGATGCCGGACACGGCGCCATCGACGTCGAGGAACTCATCACGGTCAAGCTGCATTCCGACGGGCTGGTTGGCCACGGCTACGCCTACACCATCGGTCGTGGCGGCCGGGCGATCCAGGCGCTCATCGAGCACGACCTCGCGCCCCTGCTCGTCGGCGAGGACCCACGGCACGTGGATGCCCTCTGGGAGACGATGTGGCGCCGACTGCTCTACGTCGGGCGCGGCGGCCTCGCGAGCTTCGCCATCGGCGCGGTCGACATAGCCCTCTGGGACCTGCGCGGGCTGCGCGAGGGCAGGCCTCTCTACGAGTTGGCGGGCGGGGCCAGCCGCGAGATCCCGGTCTACGGCAGCGGCGTCGACCTACCGAAGCCGCTGGACGGCCTGCTGCGCCAGGTCGAGGGCTTCCTCGACCGGGGCTTCTTCGGCGTCAAGATCAAGATCGGACGCCCGGATCCCCGGGAGGACCAGGAGCGAGTGGCCGCCGTCCGGCGGCTCGTCGGCGAGGGCGTCGACCTGATGGTGGACGCGAACATGGCCTGGACGGCCGACGAGGCGCTCGGCCGATTCCGTCGGCTCGAGCAGTACAAGCTCTACTGGTTCGAGGAGCCGACCATCCCCGAGGACGTGCCCGGACACGCCCGGTTGGCCATAGCGCTTGACGTGCCAATCGCCGTGGGCGAGAGTCTGCACTCGCCCCACGAGTTCAGGCGCTACGTGAGCGAGCGGGCCGCCGACGTGCTGCAGATCGACCCGGTCACGAACGGTGGCATCACCGCGTCGCTCAAGGTGCTGGCGATGGCCGACGCCGTGGGACTGAGGACCAGCAGCCACTACGCCGACGAGCTGTGCGCGCACCTGCTCTGCGCCAGCAAGCGCCCGATCTACCTGGAGAAGCACGCCTTCACGCTCGACCCGTACCTTCAGACGCCGCAGCGCGTCGTGAACGGTCGGGTCCGACCGACCGACGCGCCGGGCACCGGCCTGCGCTTCGACGAGGCCGCGCTGGCGCCTTACCGCGGGTGAGCTTGGTCCGGTGCCGCGTCGCCTAGCGGATCAGCGAGAGCAGGTTGATGATGAGGATGACGATCCAGACGACGGCGACGCCGACGGGGCCCGCTTGCGAGGCGAAGATGGTCACGGGGACGGCGATGCCGAGGGAGGTGACGGCGACGACGGCGGAAAGCACGTGGGACCAGGCGGGCCGTCCCTGTTTGGCGAGCGACTTCTGCCGCGCCTCGATCCCGGCCTGGATTCGGCGGTCGATCTCCCACTCGATCTTCTCGACGAACGACCGCACGAGCGCGTCGTCCAGGTCGGGCCCAAGCTCCTGTCGGGCGGCTATTGTAGCCCGAAGCTCCTGCTCGAGCGACTGGCCGACCAGCCCGCGTCGCCGCTCCGGTTGTCGCGTCGCCATCGTCGCACCCCTGATCTCTACGACGCCCTGTCGCCGGCGTCCGACCTCGGCCGACCCGGCTCCTCGGGCCGCCACCCCGGTCTTCGGCACTTTTCGGGCCTCACCCATTGTAACCGCCAGCGCGTCGATACGTCAATGCACCCCGGCTGACACCCGTGCATAATCCACATGAAGGGTTGACGTGAAGCTTAGTAGCAGCCCACGACAGGCCAGAGACAAGCCTCTGTAAGCGTTCATGCGCTACTTCATGTCGTCGCGCCGCGAGTTATGCACGGATGTCAGTAGCCGCCTGTTGACTTGGCTGCGGTGTAGGGTATACTGTGCATGGGGTGACAGCGCTGGCCGCCGGCCCGGCCGCATCCCCCGCGGCGCGGAGACGTCCGGCGTCTTCTCGGAGGGCGTGGCCCGTCCGGGCCGGCGAGGCGTCCGTCGCGGCGGGGCGTGGCCAGCGTTCGGGAGGAGGGACGTGGATTCGCCCGAGCTGCCGACCTGCGGGCCAGAGGGGCCAGACCGGCTGGCGGAAGCCGGCCGCTCGCCGGGGCAGCCGGCCCTCGGCCGTGGTGGCCGGGTGCCCCGGAGCTTCGCCGGGGTGCCGTCGGCGGGCGAGCGAGCCGAGGCCGAGCGCGGGCTGCGGCCTGTCTCGGAGGCCCTGCATCGCCGCGCCGTCCACCTCACTGCCCCCCAGTCTGACACCGTCGCCCGGCTCCTGCTGAGCCGGCGCCTCCTCGAGCTGCTCGCCCTCCACAACGGCACGCTGGTCGCCACCTTTAGGGGCGCGGGCTACCAGGCCTGGCGAGCGTACATTACCGCGGATGGCCGGGTCCTGGAGAACGCCGACGCCTCCGAGCCGGACCCGCGCGGCGACGCCGAGGGCCAGCTCACCATCGTCCGCGAGCCGGGCCGGCTTCACCTCGGCACGCTCCTGCCGCCGCGGCCACACCGTGACGGAGACGAGCGCGAACGCGACGTACAGGACGAAGGGGATTGAGGGGTAGAACATGAAGACGCTTACCGTCGGCAAGGCGACGATCGAGCTGCGGCAGGGCGACATCACCCAGACCGCGGCGGACGCCATCGTCAACGCGGCCAACGAGAGCCTGCTTGGCGGGGGAGGCGTCGACGGGGCCATCCACCGGGCCGGCGGTCCGTCCATCCTCGAGGAGTGCCGCCGACTGGGCGGCTGCCCGACCGGACAGGCCAAGGTGACCGGCGCCGGCCGCCTGTCGGCCCGGTACGTCATCCACGCCGTCGGACCCGTCTGGCACGGCGGACAGCGCGGCGAGCCGGAGCTACTGACGTCGGCCTACCGCTCCAGCCTCGCCCGGGCCGAGGAGCTGGGGCTTAGGAGCGTGGCGTTCCCGTCGATCAGCACCGGCGCCTACGGCTATCCCATCGAGCAGGCGGCGCGGGTGGCGCTCGGGGCTGTGCTGGACCACCTCCGCTCGGGGAGCGGGCTGGAGCGGGTCATCTTCGTGCTCTTCGGCGAGCGAGCCTTCTCGGCGTACGAGGTCGCGCTGGACGGGCTGGCGCGCTGACGGTGGGCGCGCCGGCCGACGTCCTCGCCCTGCTCCGCGCGCACCGTTCCTGTCGGGCGGGAGGTGGCGGAGGTGAGGGGCGACGTCGGGGCTCCCGCCGACCGCTCTGTGCGCCAGTCAGACAGCTTTACAGCCCCTTAGGGGTTATGCTAGCATGTTCCTGGGGTAAGAGCACCGGGGATGGGAGTGTACCAAGGTACACTCCTTTTGCCGTTTGGGGCGCCGAGGAAAGGAGGCCAACGGCGGGAGACTTTGGGGACAACTGAAGGCTCGTGTTGGAGGTAGCTTCGTGAGGCTCGAGCTTGCCTTTCGCCTGATCGGGGGGATCCTGCTGGCAGCCGTCGGAGTCTACCTGGGCAGCCTAGACGCTCTGAGAGCCACCGGGGTCGGGGAGCTCTATCAGCAGATAGCGATCGGTATCATCGGTCTCGTCGTGGGGCTCGCGCTGACCCCGCATTTCACCATCCGCCCGATGGCGTGGGTCACCGAACGGGCCCGACGCGTCCCGGCTCAGGAGCTCGTCGCGGCTACCCTTGGACTCATGGTCGGACTCGTCCTGTCGGCGCTCGTGGCCATTCCGCTGTCGATGCTGCCCTCCATCTTCGGGGGGGTGCTGCCGTTCATCGCCTGTATCATCCTGTCGTACCTCGGAATGACCATCGCCGCCGCTCGCAGGGACGACCTCCTGGCGTTCATCCGAAGCGTGCGCGGCCCGTCAGAAGCCGCTGCCGGCGCGTCGGCCGGCGAGGTCATCCTGGACACCAGCGCGATCATCGACGGACGGATCGCCGACATCAGCCAGACCGGGTTCCTACCCGGCCCGCTCGTGGTGCCGCGCTTCGTCCTCAGCGAGGTCCAGCACATCGCCGACTCGCCCGACGCGCTGCGCCGGAACCGCGGGCGGCGGGGGCTGGACGTGCTCAACCGGCTGCGCAAGGAGTCGGGGGTGACCGTGCGCATCCACGAGGCCGACGTGGACGGCAGCGGCGGGGTCGACGCCAAGCTGGTCAAGCTGGCCAGCCAGCTCCGCTGCCCCATCGTCACCAACGACTTCAACCTCAACCGGGTTGCCGCCCTCCAGGGCGTCCGGGTCCTCAACGTCAACGAGCTGGCGAACGCCGTCAAGTCGGTCGTCCTGCCGGGCGAGGAGATGAGCATCCGGATTATCCAGGAGGGCAAGGAGGCCGGCCAGGGCGTGGGCTACCTCGACGACGGCACGATGGTGGTCGTCGAGGGCGGTCGCAGACACATGAACGCCGATCTGGAGGTGGTCGTCACCCGGGTGCTCCAGACGGCCGCCGGACGGATGATCTTCGCCCATCCCAAGGAGAATTGACTTGGGAACTGGGACGCGCGATACGTGGCCGCGTGGTCGGTGGTAATGCATAGGTCTGAAGATGTAAGTGCGGTCGTCGTGGCAGCAGGCAGGAGTACCAGGTTCGGCCAGAACAAGCTGTTCCTGCCGCTGGCGGGCACGCCTGTTCTCGCCTGGACGCTCCGGGCCTTCGAGGAATGCCCGGCTGTATGCACCATCGCCCTCGTCCTCAACGCGGCGAATCTGGAAGCCGGCCGCCAGCTCATCGCCGAGCACGGGCTCACGAAGGTCCGCCACCTCTGCCTTGGGGGGGCCCGGCGCCAGGACTCGGTACTGGCCGGGCTGGAGGCGCTCGGCGGCTGCGAGTGGGTCGCCATCCACGACGGCGCCCGGCCGCTGGTCACGCCCGACCTCGTCTCTCGGGGTCTGGCCGCGGCCCGGGCGACCGGCGCGGCGATTCCGGGCGTGCCGCTCAAGGATACGCTCAAGGTCGTCGGCCCGGACGACCTGGTCGCGGCGACCCCGGAGCGGGCGCGGCTTCGGGCCATCCAGACGCCCCAGGTCTTCGGCTACCGGCTCATCCTCGACGCCTACCGCCAGGCTCGGGACGAAGTCACCGACGACGCGGCGCTGCTGGAGGCGCTGGGCCATCCCGTGAGGGTCTACCCGGGCTCCTACGACAACCTCAAGATCACGACCGCGGAGGACCTCGGCGTGGCCGAGGCGCTGCTCCGGCGGCGGGGGGTGTGCTAGATGCGGGTTGGCATCGGCTTCGACGCTCACCAATTCGCGGCCGGCCGGCCCCTCATCCTCGGCGGCGTGCAGGTGGAGTACCCGCTCGGGCTCCTGGGATACTCCGACGCCGACGTGGCGCTCCACGCCATCGCCGACGCCATCCTCGGCGCCGCCGCGCTGGGCGACCTCGGTCAGCACTTCCCGACCGGCGATCCCCGGTACCGGGACGCCTCCAGCGTGCAGATTCTCCGGCGCGTCGTCGAGATGGCGGCCGAGCGCGGGCTGGGGATCGGCAACGTCGACCTGACCATAATCGCCCAGCGGCCGCGCCTCGCGCCCTACGTCGCGGCGATGCGCGCTTCCATCGCCCTGACCCTGGAGGCACCCCAGGAGCGAGTGAGCGTCAAGGCGACGACGACCGATCACCTGGGCTTCGTCGGCCGAGAAGAGGGCATCGCGGCGCTGGCGGTGGCGCTGCTGGAGCCGCAGGCGGCAGCCTAGCTCGCTTGTCCGGGCGCAGGATCCGTTGTATACTAGGATAGGTGAGTAAGGGTATAGCAGGGAAGCATCGGTTCTCCGGCGCGAACCGTGGCTTGCTCAACTGATAGCGCTTGGCTCTGGAGATAGCTGGGGATAGATGGGCGTGTTGGCTCTGGCTGGAGCAGTGGTCCCCCACGGGGGAGTCCGCCTCAACTGCGTCTGTCGCCAGGGGTGCCGCGCTTGGCGGCGCCCCTGACTTCGCGGTTGTCGGCGTACCCCCGGCTGCCGTGCCTCCGGTCCCGAGTTCCGGGGTCGCAGCCGGTGCCCTACTCTAGCGGAGGAGCAACGTGTCACTGCGTGACGATATACGCGCTATCTTCGAGCGCGATCCAGCGGCCACCAACATCGCCGAGGTCCTTCTGGCCTACCCCGGGCTCCACGCCCTGCTCTTCCACCGCGTCGCCCACTGGCTGCACGGGCTGGGCGTTCCGGTCGTCCCCCGGCTCATCTCCCACTTCGCCCGGTTCGTCACCGGCATCGAGATCCACCCGGGCGCGAAGATCGGCAAGGGCTTCTTCATCGACCACGGTATGGGCGTCGTCATCGGCGAGACTGCCGAGATCGGCGACGACGTGACGCTCTACCAGGGCGTGACCCTCGGGGGCACCGGCAGGCAGCGCGGCAAGCGCCACCCGACGCTCGGCAACGACGTCGTCGTCGGCGTCGGGGCGAAGGTCCTCGGCGCAATCACGGTCGGCGATGGCGCCCGAATCGGCGGCGGCGCAGTCGTCCTCCGGGACGTTCCGCCCCACGCGACCGCCGTCGGCGTGCCGGCCAAGGTCGTCGCCTTCCGGCAGCCCGACGGCTCGACCCGGCGGGTCGAGCATCTGCCCGACCCGGAGCTGGACATGATCACCGCGCTGCGCCGGAAGCTCTTCGAGCTGGAAGAGCGGCTCGCCGCCGTCGAGGGGGCGCTGACGGAGACCGCTGCCGAGAACGAGCGGCTGCGGGGCCGGAGCGGGGCCATCCGCGCCGAGACCGCACGCGCAGAGGACGAGCCTGGCGAGGGCAAGGCTGGCAGCGCGGGGCCGAACGGCTACGTCGACGGACGGCAGCGCCTGCTGAGCGCGGCCGGCGGGCGCACCGAAGGAGGAAGAGACTCGGAGCAATGAGGATCTACAACACGCTGACCGGGCAGAAGGAGGAGTTCGTCCCGCTGGGCGACCCGGTCAGGATGTACGTCTGCGGCGTGACGCCCTACGACGAGAGCCACGTCGGCCACGCCATGTCCTACATCGACTTCGACATGATCCGGCGCTACCTGGAGTTCCGCGGCTACAACGTCAGGTACGTCCAGAACTTCACGGACATCGACGACAAGCTCATCGCCCGGGCCGAGCGTCTGCGGACCACCGTCAAGGAGCTTGCCGAGCGTCACATCGCCGACTTCCTGGCCGATATGGCGGAGCTGAACGTCAAGCCGGCCGACCTGTACGTCCGGGCGACCGATACGGTTCCGATGATCCTCGAGGTGGTCGACGGGCTCGTCCAGCGCAGCTACGCCTACCCCGCCGACGGCGACGTCTACTTCCGCGTCGCCAGGGATGCCGACTACGGCAAGCTCTCCCACCGCAGCCTCGACGAGATGCAGCCTGGCGCCCGGGTCGAGGTCGGCGTCGAGAAGGAGCACCCGATGGACTTCGTCCTCTGGAAGGGAGCGAAGCCGGGCGAGCCAAGCTGGGAGAGCCCCTGGGGCCCCGGCCGGCCGGGCTGGCACGTCGAGTGCTCGGCGATGATCCTGCAGCACCTCGGCGAGCAGATCGACATCCACGGCGGTGGTCAGGATCTCATCTTCCCGCACCACGAGAACGAGATCGCCCAGTCCGAGAGCTACACGGGGAAGAAGCCGTTCGTCCGCTACTGGATGCACAACGGGCTCCTCCAGCTTGGCGAGGAGAAGATGTCCAAGTCGCTGGGCAACCTGGTGACGATTCGGGAAGCCCTGGCGAAGTACAGCCCGGACGCCCTGCGCATGTTCGTGCTCACGTCACACTACCGCAGCCCGCTGACCTACACCGACGAGGGGCTGGCGGCGGCCGAGCGGGGCGTCGAGCGCCTGCGGGCCGCCGTCCGGGGGCAGGTCGCCGAGGCCGGCCCGGCGGAGGGCCCGCTGGCCGAGGCGGCGACAGCCACCCGCGAGCGCTTCATCGCAGCCATGGACGACGACTTCAACTCGGCGGCGGCGTTCGGCGCGCTCTTCGACCTCGTTCGGGAGATCAACCGGTCGCGGGAGGCCGGTGCCTCGCCGGCCGCGCTGGCGACCGCTCAGGCAACGCTCCGGCAGCTCGCCGGCGTCCTCGGGCTGACGCTGAAGGAGACCGCGGAGGAGCAGGCGGTGGCCGCGCAGCCGTTCGTCGACCTGCTGGTCGCCGTTCGGCGCGACCTCCGGGCGGCGAAGCAGTACGCCCTGGCCGACAGGATCCGGACCGAGCTGGCGAAGCTGGGCGTCGCACTCGAGGACCGGCCGGAGGGCACCGTCTGGAAGCTCACCCGATAGAGGGCGGGTTCACCGGATAGACGGGATGGACTCACAGGATAGACAGGATGGGACGGATGGGCAGGATGGTGGCGAGACTGGCCCTCGTCTCCAGCCCTCGCCGTGCGCGGCGGGCAAAGGCCGCCGAAGGTGAGATGAGGATAGTTGGATTCCATCCTGCCCATCGCGTCTCATCCTGTTCATCCTGTGAGTCCGTTCCCCGCGCAGTGAGTCTATGCCGCTGATCTGGGGGCGAAACCCGGTCGCCGAGGCGTTCCGCGCCGGGGCCGACGTCGAGAAGCTGTATCTCGCCGAGGGCGTCAAGCCGACTGGCGTCGTCGAGGAGATCCTGCGCCGGGCCCGGGCGGCCCGCGTGCCGGTGCAGCACCTCGACCGCCGGGCGCTGGACCGGATGGCCGGCGGCGGCGTCCACCAGGGCATCGTCGCCGAGGTGTCCGAGTACCGCTACGCCGACCTCGACGAGGTGCTCGCCCGGGCAGCGGCATCCGGCGAGCAGCCCCTGCTCCTCCTCCTCGACTCGATCCAGGACCCCCGCAACCTCGGCGCGCTCATTCGGACCGCCGAGGCGGTCGGCGCGCACGGAGTCGTCATCCCCAGGCACCGGGCAGTCGGCGTGACGCCGGCCGTCGTGAAGGCGTCGGCCGGGGCGGTCGAGTACCTGCCCATCGCCCGGGTGACCAACCTCGGCCAGGCCATCGAGGAGCTCAAGCGCCGGGGCATCTGGGTCGTCGGGCTCGACGCGGCCGGCGAGACGTCCTACGACGAGGTGGACTACGCCGTGCCCGTGGCGCTGGTGGTCGGCGCGGAGGGGACCGGCCTCGGCCGGCTCGTCGCCGAGCGCTGCGACGTGCTGGCTCGGCTGCCCACGCGCGGCAAGGTCGCCTCGCTGAACGCCGCGGTGGCGGGCTCGATTGCGCTGTACCATGCGTGGAGAAGCCGGGAGTCACAGGACGGACACCGCCCTGCTCGCCACCTCGGACCGGGTTGAGGTCAACCCAGTAGATCTCACCGCGCTTCACGTGGTCGGTCCGGCGCATCGGGCCACTCAGGTCCGACGACCTCCCAGAACGAGGCCATGCACTCCTCGGCCATCTCGGCGTTCTCCTTCGAGAAGAACCGGTAGCCTTCGGCGGCCAGATCGTCGGTCTCGCGCCGCTCGGCCTCGGCGATGACGTCGCTGATGAACCGGCTCCGGTTGCGACCTGTCTCGACCGCCTTCCGGTCGACATAGGACACGACATCCTGGGGAAGCGAGAGGGTCACCTTAGAGACGGGTGGACGCCATCACCCGGCCGCGCATCTGGCCGGCAGACCTGTCGGCGGCCCTGGACGGAGCAGGCCCTCTGGCGCCGCCCGATCGGCTGGTCCAGGACACCTCTTCGCGGCGTGATGTTTCGGCCTTCGAGCGACTCCTGCTGGATGCACGGGTCATATGTCCCACCTTACGCCGAGTCCTCCGCACCATCTGATGTCATTGTACCACCGCTATCCCATTCGCGCTGGCATACCTGAGGCGCGACTCGGTTCTACCCTGTCCCGGCAGGTGACGTCAGGGGCTTACTGTAGCTCGAGCAGCCCCGGCTGAGAGGCGCCCAGGACGAGGGCGAAGAAGGCGCTGAGGCTGCCGCCGAGCGCCACGGCGATGGGCGCGCCGAGGTGGTCGGCGAGCACCCCCAGCGGCAGCGTGCCCAGCGGCATCAGTCCCCAGCTCAGCATGTAGACGCTGATGACGCGGCCCCGCAGGTCGTCCGGCACGAGGGTCTGGAGGAGGGTCATATTCGTCGCCATGTAGACCGAGCTGGAGATGCCCGCGCAGGCGAGCAGCGCCAGCGCCCCGGGCAGCCAACTGATGAACGAGAACGCCAGCAGCGACAGGCCGAACGTGGCGATGCACGTCACCTGCACGAGCCCCTTGCGCCGGAAGCTGCCCGCCATCGCGAATCCAACCGACCCGGCCACCGAGCCGGAGCCCGCGGCCATCATCAGGAGCCCGAGGCCAGAGGCGCCGATCCCGAGGTCCCGGGCGAACACCGGCAGGAAGCTCACGTACGGCATGCCGAAGAGCGTCGGGACCGCGGCGGCCAGGAGCAGGGAGGTGATGGCCGGGCTGCGGCGAATGTAGTGGTACGCCTCGGCCAGGTCGGCCAGCGCGCCGCGAGTCCGGACCGGCGCCCCATCGTCGTCAGCCGGCGAGGGCAGGCGGATCCTGATGGAGGTCCAGAGGGCCAGCAGCAGGCCGAACACCTGGAGGAAGAAGCAGATGGCGACGCCGACGATGCCGATGAGAATACCAGCCAGGGCCGGACCCGCCATCCGCGTGACGTTGTTCCCCGCCGAGTTCAGCGCGACGGCGTTAGCCAGCTCCTTGCGCGGCACGACGTTGGGCACGAGGGCCTGCCGGACCGGGAAGACCATCGCCATCGCGCTGCCGGTCAGGAACGTGAGGGCCAGCACGTGCCAGGGCTTGACCAGCCCGGTCGAGATGAGCACTGCCAGCGCGAGGGAGAAGCCCGCCGCGAAGCCCTGGGCAATGCCCAGCAGCCGCCCCCGATCCATCCGGTCGGCCAGGATCCCGCCCGGCAGCGACAGGAAGAGCTGCGGGATCGACCGCAGGAAGCCGGCGAGCCCGAGGTAGAAGGCCGAGCCCGTCAGGTCGAGGATGAGCCAGCCGAGCGCGACCTGCTGCATCCACTGACCCATCTGCGTCAGGAACGTCCCGACCAGGAGGAGGCGGAACTCCCGGTAGGCCATCGAGCTCAGGCTGGAGGGCCAGGCGCGGATGCGCGGGCGGCCGAGGGCGCGCTGGGACAGGCCCAGCAGGGAGCGCGATGGATTGGCCAAGGGGAGCGCCTCCGTGTGTTCGGATCAGGCTTGGCAAGGGTGGCCTGGGACGACTGGCCTCTGCTCGGACTATAGCACACCGAGGCGCCTCGGGCCAGCTTCAGCTCACCCTTCGCTTCCGTCCTTGCCCACGGCGGCCTGGGGCGCCGTGACCTTCGCCTTCGCCGGGGTCGCCGTGATCAGCCCACCGAACTTCCGGTACTCGTCAAGGCGGCAGGAGTGCACCAGCTTCCCCTCGAAGTAGGTCATGTCCGGACAGCTATCACAGTGGTCCACCCGGCCATCTTCCAGCAGGTCCGGCGCCTGGATGATGCCGATGCTCATGCCGTAGACCGGCTCGAAGAGGAGCCGGAAGGGGTTCCTCAGGTACCAGGCGGCCACCGGACGCATCGCCGGATCGACCAGAGACAGCAGCAGTGCCTTCTTCCCAAGCTGCAGGTCTTTCCGGTAGACGAAGTACGTGCCGTAGAGGAGGTGGTTTCCCGCCTCGGCGACCTCGACGCCCCTGGGCCCGACGTGGCCCAGGACCTCTTGGCTCGAGCAGACCAGCACGCCGGCCAGCCACTTGATCGAGGTGTGGAGCTGGGTGCCGCCGAGGTAGGCCGCCGCCTCATACTGCGGGAACTCCCGCTTGATCAGCTCGTAGACGTCGGCGGACGTGATGCCGATGTCCTCCGGCGCATCGCTGCTGACGTAGCCCAGCGTGTCCCGGGTCACTTCGATCCGCTTGTCTCCCACGGTGAACTCGTCGTCCATCAGCGCGCTCCGGTAGGTGATGAACGTGGCGCCCTGGACGATCTTCCGGTTCTTCAGGTTCCAGCGGATGAGGTGCGGGATGTAGTTGAAGTTCTCCCGGTAGACCGTGATCCCGAAGCCGCACGGGATGCCACCCACCTCGGCGACCATGTCGGCGAGCTGCTGGCGAAGCTCGCAGAGCTCGACCTCGTTCTTGTCCTGCCAGCCGGGGCGGTTCTGGAGCGAGTCGACGTGGAAGCCTATGCCGACCAGATCGGCCCGCTTCAGGTCCCGGAGCAGGTCGCGGTCGAGGCGCATGCCGTTGCTCAGGATGAAGGGCTTCATCCCGTTGCGGCTGATGAAGTCGACTATCTCCACGATGTCGGGGTGCAGGAGGCACTCACCCCCGGCGATGGAGATGTTGTCGCAGTTGCGCCAGCGTTTGAGGAAGAGGATCTCCTCTTTGATCTGATCGAGCGTCTTGTGTCCCTCTAGCCTCTGCCGGTAGCAGCCACGGCAGTGCAGGTTGCAGATGTCCGTGACTTCCAACCACCCGATGGGGTTGTCATTCAGCGACCAGGGCAGTCTGTAGAGGTTCCTCTTATCGGGCCCCATTTGTCCTCCTCGCACCGCTGCTGCCTGGCAGCTCGGTCTGCACCCGGCCGGCCAGCGCCAGGCGCGCAACCGGGCTGTGCCTGCGCAGTTCTCGATACCGCATGCAGCCAATTATAGCGAGCGGCGGGGTGTCTGGCAAGTCGAATGCCGGTCGGGGATTCGCAGTAGCTCAGGGGTGCAGGGATCAACCCCAGGGGAAGGTTAGGCGCTTCTTCGGGTGGTTGATGCGAGGGGCGGAGTGGGTGAGATTCGGGAGGGTCGGGTTTGAGGCAGCAAGGCAGTTGGCAGCAGAACCACGATCAGGTGGGAGCCAGCGGGGCCTCCTTGTGGCAAGATGGTGTTGTAGGCCGCCACCGCCTCCGGGGAAGACCCCGCAAGGCCATGATAACGCAATCCAGGGATAAGGGCTACTGGGAGGAGGTGGGGGCAGTGTACGCCGGATTGCGGAAACACGCAGGCCAGGCGACCTCCAGGGGACTGCGGGCTACACGATTGCCGTACCTGTAGGGGCGCGATTCATCGCGCCCACGTTCCTGTTTCCGCAATACACCGTACACTACCCCCGCCGCGCCCCCGGGCGTTGACCCCGGGCCGGGCAAGCCCTACACTGGCCGGGGAGGAGCTGCGATGGCCGAGGGGCTGACCGCCGAGGAGCTGGCGCAGGCGTCCGGGCTCACCGTAGACGAGGTTCTGATGCTCGGCCGACCCCCGTACCGGCTGCTCGTACCGCACCCGACGAGCGGGCGCTACCGGCTCTCTCAGGTGTCGTGGGCGCGCAGGCTGGCCGAGCTGCACAACGAGCGCCGGCTTGCCTGGCTGGAGATCCGATCCTGGGCCGAGAAGCGACAGAGGCGGTAGGCCGAGGCCGACGGGCGGCGCGACCCGCTGGCATCCGAATTGCTAAGCACGGATGGGCACCAGCGAAGATGGATGAGGTGAGCACCCGTGTCCCAGCTCAGCACCGACCTGCTCGGCCTCTGCGCGCCCGACTTCGTCGGCGCCGGCCCGTGGCTGAACTCGCCTCCCCTGCGGCTCGCCGAGCTGCGCGGGAAGGTCGTCCTGCTCGACTTCTGGACGTACTCCTGCGTGAACTGCCTGCGCCAGATGCCCTGTCTCCGACGCTGGCACAGCCTGTACGGCGACCTGGGCCTGGTGGTCGTCGGCGTCCACACGCCGGAGTTCGAGTTCGAGAGAAGCCTGCCGAACGTCTCCAGGTTCGTCCGAGAGCGCGGCATACCTTACCCGGTCGTCCTCGACAACGGCCGCCGGCTCTGGGAGGCCTACGCGAACCGCTACTGGCCGCACGAGTACCTCCTCGACGCGCGCGGCCGGATCCGCTACGACCACGCCGGCGAGGGCGCGTACGCGCAGGCCGAGATGGCCATCCGAGAGCTGCTGGCCGAGGCTTCGCCCGGCCTGCAACTCCCGCCACTTGAACACCCGGAGGAA
>Ga0315282_10009812_pt1 | contig 15157 bp, 8 predicted proteins | sample YL17G07_20_MG_FD_203693 | JGI IMG/M metagenome (GOLD analysis project Ga0315282, IMG submission 203693) | Sediment microbial communities from Yellowstone Lake, YNP, Wyoming, USA - YL17G07_20 | ecosystem: Environmental > Aquatic > Freshwater > Lake > Sediment | place: USA: Wyoming | collected... | reverse complement strand
GGACCTCAGCCTGCAGTGGTGGATGACCCTTGACGGGCCGGCGAGCTCCACCGACTACGCGACCTCGGTTGCCGTGGCGCCGACCGGAGAAATCGTCCTGACCGGCGCGGTTTCCGTTTCCGCGTCCCCGGCGTCCGACAACCTCGACGTCTGGGTGGCAAAGGTCCAGGACAACGGAGGTTCCGGCACGCTGGTGTGGTCCTGGACCAGGGACGGCGGCGACCATGACACGGACGCGGCCCTCGGATGCACGACGGACACCTTGGGGAACATCTGGGTGACCGGCTTCGTGGACCTCCCCGCGCCGACCTGGGAAGACCTGTGGCTGGCGAAGTTCTCCCCCGCGGGGGCCGTCTTGGAGCAATGGGTGGCGGACAGCGGGGCGATGGGAACGGATATGGGGGCGGGGATTGTCCTGGACAGCGACGGATTCCCCGTGATTGGAGGGACGGCGACTCCGGACGTGCGGAGAGGGGAAGGGATGTATATCGCCCAGTTCTACGATTGGATCCCCGAAAACACCCTGCCGTCCCTGCCGCCCGGGATAAGCGCATACCCAAATCCGTTCCGGCCGGGGAGCGGGGGTGCGCATGACGCCACGGGAGTCTGGTTTCAGGGCGTTCCGGCGGGCGGCAACCTGCGGATCTACACGCTGGCGGGGGTGCTGGTTGCGGAGCTGGCTGATTCCGACGGTGACGGCCGCATTTTCTGGGACGCGAAAAACGGAAAGGGCAAGGACGTGGCAAGCGGACTGTATCTTTACATAAACAAGGACGCCTCCAAGGGGGCGTCGAAAGGAAAGGTGGTGATAATCAGATGAAGAGGAAGGCGTTGAAATTTCTTGGAAGTGCATGCCTGGCCGGTGCGGTTCTCCTGGGCGCGGGCGAGGCGGCGGCGGTTGATTCCGCGGCGGGGACGGCGACGGGTTCCTTTCTCAAGGTGGGGGGATCCGCACGATCGCTGGCCATGGGCGGGGCGGGGACGGTGCTGCTGGCGGAATCGGGGGCGCTGTGGGTGAATCCCGGCCAGTTGGCCGGCCTGCCGGCCCCGGAGTTTTCCTACACCCGTGGCCAGTGGGTGCAGGACATCGAGGTAAACCAGGTCTCCTTCGCGGGGCCGCTTCCCATCGGGACAATCGGCGCCGCCGTGGACATGCTGGACATGGGGGCCATCGATTCATATGACGCCTCGGGGGCCGCGGCGGGATCGATCCAGCCCAAGGACACCGCGGTGGTATGCGGTTACGCGGGGGAGCCCTTTTCGGAGAAGTTTGGCGCGGGCATATCCGTAACTTACCTCCGGAGCGAACTTGCCGAGGACGCCCAGGTGTCCGGCGTCGCCGTGGATGTCGGGGGAAGGTTTGAAGTACTTCCGAACCTGACCTTTGCGGCGGCGGTACAGCATGCCGGGCCGGGCATGAAATTCGGCAAGAAGGCCTCGGACCTTCCAATGGTGGTCCGGGGGGGCGCTTCGGCGAGGCTGATGGGCGAACGCGTCCAGCTTGTCGCCGATGTCATGAAGCCGAGCGATGGGGTACCGGAATTCCTGGGCGGGGCCGAATTGTCGCAAATATTCGGTGACGTCACCCTTTCACTGCGGGGCGGCTGGCGGAGCGTTGCGCCGCAGGGGTCCAATGCGGGCTTCTCCGCGGGGGGAGGGCTGCGCTGGCACCCGAAGAAGCCGCTGGGAAGCGACGAAATGATTGATTCGGAACTCGGCACCGCCGATTCGCTGCGGCTCTCCGGGCTCCGGGTGGATTACGCCTGGACGCCCATGGGCGAGCTGGGCGTCGCCAACTGGCTTTCCTTCTCCATCGCCTTCTAGCTGGCGGACCGGGGACGGAATCCGCCGGGCCTGCCCAGCGCAACCCTGGATTGCCTATAGTGGTGGCATGGGTTTTTCCCATGGTTCGCGGCCATGATTCCCGCTGAATTTTCCCTGGCGGTCAAGAAGGCTGCCCGGGAACTCGGTTTCGACGCGGTTGGCGTGGCGGGGGCAGAAAGGATGCCTGAGGGCGGGGCCCTGCGGCGCTGGCTTGCCGCGGGGCACCAGGCCGGAATGCGCTGGATGGAGAATCCGGCGGCCCGGGAGGACCCGGGTTTCCTCCTGCCGGGCGCACGTTCGGTCGTGGTTACGGGGTTATGCTGCCGGACGGGTTGTGAGCCGGCCCGGGGGGGTGGCCGCATCGCCTCTTTCGCCAGGTTCCGCGATTACCACGCCGCAATCGGGGAGATGCTGGAAAGCCTGCTGGATTTGATGCGGAGAATGGCGCCGTGCCGGGGCGTCGTCGCGGTTGATTCGCTGCCGCTGCTCGAGCGTCCGCTCGCCCGCCGCGCCGGGCTTGGCTGGATTGGCGGGTCCTCCTGCCTGGTATCCCCCGAGTTCGGCCCATGGCTGCTGCTGGGCGAGATTGTGACGGACGCCGAGCTGGCGCCGGACTCGCCGCTGGAGGGAAGGTGCGGGGAGTGTACCAAGTGCCGCGACGCCTGCCCGGCGGGCGCCCTGGTGGCTCCCGGCGTCCTGGATTCGGGCCGCTGCATCGCCTACCTGACCGTCGAACACCGCGGCGAAATCCCCCCATCCCTGCACGGGGCCATTGGCGACCGGCTCTTCGGGTGCGACGAGTGCCTTCGGGCCTGTCCTTGGGGGATGGAAGCCGCGGTTTCCCGTGTCCTGGCGGAGGCGGTTCCAGCTGAGCTTGACCCGGAAGAGGTTTCCGCGATGGGCGAGGTGGCCTTCCGGGAACGGTTTTCCGCCACCACACTCATGCGGGCGGGGCGGAAAAGGCTGGCGCGCAACGCCGCCTTAATCATGAAAAACTCCGCGGGGCGGGCGGCGACTGGGGCGCGACGGTGAACGCCCTTTGGCTGTCCGGAACCTGGCTTGTCATGTTCGGGATCTACCTCCTTTCCGCCCCCGGCACCTTCTATTTCGAGGACTCGCCGGAGCTGATGGCGTCGGCCTCCATGCTGGGAAACTCGCACCCCCCCGGTTACGCGCTCCTTATGCTCCTAGGCAGGCTTTCCTTCCTGGTCCCGGCCGGCGGGCCGGCGTTCCGATTCAACCTCCTTTCGGCGGCCTGTGGCGCGGCTGCTGCGGCGTCACTGGGCGGATTCACCGCGTCGCTGGCACGCTGTTTCGCGTCCAAGCGGGCCGCCGTGGCGGCGGGGCTCTTCGCCGCGGGGACATGGGGATTGGCCGACGTAATCTGGTGGGAGGCGGCCATTGGGGACAAGTATGCGCTCTACTACCTGTTCTTCATATCGCTCGTGTGGATGTCCTGGGAGGCTTGGCGCTGCCCGCGAGAGGAGCTCCCGCGGAGGGCCCTGCTCTTGGGCGGCCTCGCCGGGGTGGCGTTCACTCACCACCTCTATTCCATCTTTGCCCTGCCCGCCCTCGCCCTGCCGGGTTTCCGGCTCGTCCGTGAAACCCCCCGCCCCGTGCGAACGGCCGCGCTGGTACTTTTCCTCGCGGCCCTTCCCCTGTCGCTCAAGGCCGTATATCCGCCCATGCGCTCGGCGGGCGGGACGGAACTGGACTGGGGCGAGCCGCGGAACGCGAAGAGACTGGAGGCATACCTGACGGCACGCCTGTACCACCACGCCTTTGCGAGCGCCTCGGTGGGGGAGGAACGGAAAGTTTGGGGGCAGAGGTTCGGCCTTTTCGGCCGCCTGCTGGCTTCGGAAATCCCGCTCCCCCTCCTGCTTGGTGTGCCGGCGGGCGCGGTTGCGCTCACGCTCGGTGCGCCGTGGGCGGCGGCGGCGCTGGGTGGGTGCATACTGACCGACGCCGCATTCTCGTTCAACTTCTTCCAGGAAGTTGCGCGGTGGTACGGCCCGTTCTACGCCCTACTCACCGCGCTGTCTGGTGCGGGGCTGGCCTGGGCGCTTTCTTCCGCCGTCCGCCTGCGGCGGCTTCCCCCGCTTCATGCGCAGCGCCTTGGCATGGGGCTGGCCGCCCTGCTCGCGGTGGTTCCCCCGGCATGGCAGTTCGCCCGGAGCGCGGCCCACAACGGGCTGTCGGGCTTCTATTCGGCCCACGACATGGCGCGCAACATCCTGCGTTCCCTGCCGCGCGGCTCGCTCTATCTCGGCTCGGGCGACTTCGACCTGTTCCCGCTCTGGGCGGCGCGTTACCTGGGCGGGGAGCGCCCTGACGTGGATTCGGTGGGACTGGGTTCCTTCGCCGACGAGAATCTCGCCGGGATGGGCGGGCAGGCCGCCATCCTCAGGAAACAGGGCATCTCCGAGAGGGGGAACGAAGCACTGCTGGCGCTCCTTGTTTCGGGCAAAAGGACGCTGATGGTGCCGATGGCGGATATCGACCCGGATATTTGGGAAGCCCTCTCCTTCCTGAAGGTGAACCGGTGCCATGGGCTGGCCGCGCGTCTCCTGCTGTCCCACTGGGATCCTGCGGGGAGCTACTCGGAAACCCATAGGACGCTTCGCACATACACCATGCGCGGGCTCCTGTATGCGCGCCGGGGGGCGGTGTTCGACCTGAAACGGGTGCGCGATGAGGTGGCCCGCGGCGCCCTTCTCCACTATCCGGGTTGCCTGGCCGCGCTGGGTGGGCAACTTTTCCGCTGGGGGTTGGTGGAAGAGTCGGCCTGGGCGTTTGGCTGGGGGCGCGTGATGATGGAGGCGCTGGCCGGCCCCGTGGAACTGCCCGCGGTTCCCGACGGATATTCCAGTCCGCTGGTGCGGGCCCGCATTGAGCGCGCGGCGCTCGCGGCCGGATTCCGCGACCTGGCCGAGCTGTTCGAAGCGCGCGGTGTGGTTTCGCTGGCGCGCGTGCTGCGCAACAACGCTTCCGTGCTTTCGCAGTAGCGCCGGCAATGTTACGATTGATTACGCCTTGAACTTCCTTGTCCTTGCTGCGCTTCTCCTGAACCCGGTGGCGGGATGTGTGCAGGCGGCGGAACCCGCCAGCGCCAGCCCCTTCGCCGTGGATGCATCCCGCGACTGGGCCTTTCACCCCGACCCCAAGGACGCGGGATTGGGCTCGAAGTGGCACCACCCACGCTATGACGACGCGAAGTGGGAGCGCCTGGCGGAACCCTGGACGGGCGCCACTCCGGCCCCGCCGGCGGGGCGCCAGAAGAAGGCAGAGGGCAAGATGTGGTTCCGGAAATGGCTGGACATCCCGGCGGGTTCCCCTCCCCGGCTGTTCCTTTCCGTCTCCATGGCGGGGGACGTCGATGTGTTCGTCAACGGCATGTGGCTTGGCAAGGGATTGAAGGGCGGCGAGTCGCACGTGGTTGAGGCGACCGCGGCGGCGGCGGGAGAAAGGTTCCTGGTGGCCTTGCGGCTGAAGAAGCCCCCGGATGGCGCGGCCCCGGGGGGCCTTGTGTCGGCCGTCTTCTCCCCCGATTCCCGCGCGCTGTTTGGTCCGGTTTCCGCCTGGCTGGAGTTCCTCGCCCGTTCCGCCCCCGGGCTCGGATGGCCCGGTTACCTGTCCGGCCGGGCGTCCGTCAGGGTCGCGGCGGGCCTTCCCGCCGGAGGCCCGGTGTTCCAGGTGGGGGCGGAGGGCCAGATGGTGCCGCCTGGCGCCCCCTTCATCGTTTCATGCTGGGTGTATGACCGCGCCGCGAAAAAACTGCTTACCCCGGAGGCGGCGCCGTGCCAGGTTTCCCTAGATGAAAGGCTCCTGGCCATCCCCGTCGTGCTGGCGCGGCTGGGGCGCTACAACCTCTACCTGAGGTTTTGGGCGGAGGAACTGGAGGGGAAGCCGGGGGTGATGGTCGCCATGGGCGAGGTCACCCTCCAGAACGGCTCCGACCGGACCAGGAACGTGGATCTCCTCGTTGCGGTCCACCCGCTCCTTCCCTGGGGCGGGGAGCCGGGCGGCGGTGTCGCCCGGATTGAAACGGTGGAGCACGACGCCTCCTCCCGGACCATCCTGGTCAACGGCCGCCCCGCGGTGGTACTGACTGCGCCGGCGGACCGTTTTGTCGCGGCACCGTTCGCCGAAGGGACCGTCGCGCGCGGGTTCGCGGAAACGGAGTCCGCCTACACGGACCGGGCCGCCGACCCCGGGATGAAGATGGCCTCGGGGGCGGCCGTCTATGGCCTGAAGATCCAGCCGTTTGGGGCCCGGACGCGCACCTTCCGGGTGTTCATTGCCGGGACGCCGGACAGGGTGACGCCGGAATACACCCAGGGAATGCGTGAAGAGAGCGCCAAGTGGAGTTACCGGGATGCGCGCAACCTGTGGCGAAAGCTCCTGGTAGGGCGTGACCGTTTCTACCTGCGCATCCCGGATAAGCGCGCCCAGGACGCCTTCTATGCCGGCATTGGGTGCCTGCTATCCGGGGGGGGTGCGGGGAAGCCGGCGTCCGCCGCCGAGGCGCTGGAGAAGACCGGCCACCCGGAGGCGGCCGCGCTGGTGCGGGCAAGCCACCCGGTCTCGGCGTCCGCTTTTGCGGAGCTGGTCGCGGTCGGCGGCGGGGGGCAAGTCCGGCCGGCGGCCGAGTTCGCGAGGGCGCGTTCCCTCCTGCGCGCCGGCGACGCCGCGGGGGCGGAGCAGCTGCTCACCGGGGGCGTCAAGCACATGGCCGCGCCAGGTGCATTCGCCTGGGGTGAGATGGCCGATTCCAGGTCCGGCCGGTGGGTTGGCGGGGGCATGCCGGACCTGCTGTCCACGGCTTCCTTCATTCTTCTGGTGCGCGACATTATCATGCGCGAGGAGGGCGATTCACTTGCCCTGGCGCCCGCGCTTCCCCCCTCCTGGCTGAGGCCGGGTTCCTTCATCGAGGCAAAGAACGTACCCACTTCCTTCGGCACCCTGGGCTACTCCCTCGCTGTCCGCAGCGGAGGGCTCGCGCTCAATTTCACCCAGACCCCCACCGCGCCGGGCGGATGCCGCTGGTGCATTCCCGGCCGCAAGGGCATTGGCAAGGTGGTGGTGGACGGGAAAAGGGCCGACGTCCCGGAGTCCCGGTGCCTGGTCCTTCCCGTGGGCACACGGAAAGCGGCGGTTTCCTGGCGCTAACCCCATGGCAGCTGGAAGGGGGGCGGGCGTGAAAGGACGGCTGGTTTCCACGTCACCGGAGGCGGGGCGGGCTTTCATCGTGCCCGAGCCGACTGAGCTAGATGCCGGCATCGGCAACTATCGCTTCGCCTGCGGTTGGTGGGGGATGGTGCCCGGCCAGCCCTGGTCGAACGAGCCGCACTCCCACCGGGGACTGGAGATAACCCATGTCTTCGAGGGGGAGGGGGAATTCCTGCTGGGGAGGCGCCGGTTTCCGCTGGAGCGCGGGAGCGTGATGCTCGCTTTCCCGGGGGAAGAGCACAGGCTCGGCTCGCTGGCCGGTTCTTCCCTGGGCGTGAATTTTATTTCGTATGCCGTGGACTTTGTCCCCGCCCGGACGCCGGCCGGGATCTCGGACCACCGCAGCCATGCCGGCCTGCTGCGGTCGTTCCTGGGCTGCCCGGAACGGGTCAGGGTGGAGGGCGCGGAAGGGGGGATAGGGGGACTTTTCGGCGTGATCCGCCGCGCCATGGAGGCCCGGTTGCTCGGGTGGGAGGAAGTGGGCAGGGCGGCCAGCCGCGCCCTGATACTCAACGTGGCCCGCCTGTTCGCCCCGGCGGCGGCCCCCTCCCCGTCACCGCGTTCCGGCGGTGAATGGTCGTGGATCAACTGGGCGACGATGCGCCGGGAGGCGGCGCATTCGCGGGCTTTCTCCTACATTTCAAGCCACTGCCGCGAAGACCTCCGTGTCGAGGACGTGGCACGGCACATCGGGACCAGCGTCCGCAACTTCCAGCGCATGCTGCTGGGCAGGCACATGTCCTTCCGCCGGATACTCCACGAATGGAGGCTGACGGAATCGATGTTCCTGCTCATCGGCACCGACCATCCCATACGGCGCATAGCCCGGATGGTGGGAATCTCCAACTTCAGCTACTTCACCGCCACCTTCCGCAGGGAATACGGGATGTCGCCGCGGCGGTTCCGCTCGCTCAGGGAGGGGGGCCACCGGACGTGAAAAAGGCGCGCGCGGAAGGCTCCCTGCACCCCGCCGGCCGGCCGGAAAAATGCCGGGAGGGGATGGTTTCGAACGCCTGGCCGTTGACCTTTTCCCCTTTTGTATGCTCTAGTATAAATGAGGGCGGTGCCGTCAGCGGGGGGGAAATACTGACCGTGACAGCTCTTTCGCATTTCCAGGTGGTTGGCCGTAGGGACAGGCAAGCGGGGTTTGCGGGTGCGGTCTTGGCCGGGTTGCTGGCGGTTTTGGCGCTGCTTCCGCCGGTCTCCCGGGCCGATTGCGTGCAGGAGATGTTTTCCGATTCCGCCTTCGACAATATCACCTCGGTGTTTCCAAACTGGGTGGATGTCCCCACGTCCTCGTTCTGGATGTGGGAGTGCGAGGACGTGGACCTCTATTGCGCGCAAACCCCCTGCGCCACGGGCAATTTGCGGGGCGTCACGATGGTTAATTACGGGACGGCGACGGGCGGAGCCGGGAACGACATAATCGGGATGTCTTTCGTGTGGTATTGCAACGGCGGCACCGCCATGCAGAACATGGCCTATGCGGGCCTGTGGGGGGGGCTGCCCACCTGGACCTGGGCGGGTAGCCTTGCCCCGCCTGCCGACCCGACGGGGACGGACTGCTGGAGTTGGATGAACCTTTTCGTTTATACCGACATCGGGCCGTGCCCGACCGACGGCGCCACCATCGAACTCGGGCCGCGCTATAACGCTGCCCGCGGCGGCGTGACGGATTCCTGCAACTGCAACGCCCCTACTGGCATAGTTATTGCCGACACCAAATACATCCGTTACACCATGAAGAAGGCCGACCGGGACACGGCGGCGCCGGGCGATACCGTGTCCTACATAATCTATTACGGCAAGCCGGGTACCACCAACCCGACTACGGTCATCATCACCGACACCCAGCCGGCCTATACGCACCTCCTGGGGGGCAGCGCCGCGCCGGTCCCCGACCCGGGGTGGGATCCCGCCCCGGTGACGCCGCCCGTATTGCGCTGGACGGTCCCGGGGCTCAACCCCACCGGCGGGGCCACCGGCGCGATAACCTTCAAGCTTACGGTGGATTGGGGGAACGGCGATGCGTTCGAGGCGGGTTCCGGCGACAAGGCGGCTCCCGAGGGGTTCTTCCTCGTGAACCAGGCGCACATTTCCTGGACCCCGCAGACGACCTGCGCGCCGGATCCGGGATGCTGCTCATCCAACAAGACCTCGACGTCGGTCAAGCGCTTCATGTTCTGGAAGATCGGGGACAACGACGTCCTTTTCCAGGGGCGCATCGGCATGCCGGACGACGAGATGATCTACTCCATCTTCATGAAGAACCTTTCGGATGACAAGACCTGGTGGAACGTATACATCTGGGATACGGTGCCGTTGGAGCTCAATGTGTGGACGCCGGGGTACGGGGTGGAGGACCCGTGCGTGGGGTGGACGATGACGCCGACCGGCTGCGCGTGGGCGGGGGCGGGCCGGGTGCTTTCCGGCGCGCGTACCGTCCTGACCTGGAAGCTCGACATGCCGCCGAAATACACCCTGGAGGTGCGGTGGAAGGCCAAGGTCATCCCCTCGGCGACCGGGGTGTGCCTGAACAAGGCCTCCATAATGTGCTGGGGCCGCACCCGCGTTGTCGACGGCACCGGCCACTCGATTACGCCGCGCAACTTCACCCACGAGGCTCCCATCGTCCTGCGCACGACCTACATCTCCTACGTCGGCTGGGCGGGCACCAGCACCAACTTCTGGGGATGCCCGGCCGGATACCCCAGCTACTTCCTTTCGTTCTATCCGCTCAACAAGGCCTCCACCTTCGCGCTCTACAAGAAATGGTGCTGCGGGGCGGCGCCGTGCGAGGCGGCGGCGTGCGGGACCTTCCACACGGCGGGAGGGGTGAGCCCGAAAATAGACACCTACGCCGGCGACTGCCTCGGCGGACCCGGCACGGACTGGGAGACCGGGTGCAAGGCCGAACGGGCCCCCGCGAGGTACATGCCGGCGAACTTCCTCGGGGGAATCGTGCCTTCCACTCCCTTCAACCTCCTGCACAAGATATCCTCCTACGGGCCGGTGATGTGGGAGCTCTCGCAATGCCTGGACAAGGGCGACCAGGACGCCGACACCTACGCCGGGACAACCAGCCTCACCTTCAAGGGGTTCACGACTTATACCTACCTGCGCTGGACGGGGACCAACCTTCACGACACCTATTACTTCGTCAATACCGACGCCTCCACGCCCACCACCGTATACGTCTTCTGGTGGGATTCGGCCCAGCTTGCCTGGGAATATGTCGCGACCCAGGACATTTTTAATAACAGCCAGTGGGGATTCGGCCCGAACAGTTTCACGGAGGGGCATTACCGGGGGATATCCTCCGACGCGCGGCTCATCCCGATGAAGGGGTATCCCGGCACCAACGGCGCGACCGGTTCGAACGGCGGCTCCTACAACGACTTCGGGACGCTGGCGCCCAATGCGGCCAATGGCAACCTGGTCAACTCCTCGGTCCCGGCGGAGTTCTACGCCTACTCGGCAGGGGTCAATGAGGGCGGCGACAGCATGGTCATCGTCCAGAACGTCGGTGCGGCGAAGGCCAACTACAGCGTCTACCGCTATGTCCCCTGGGACACGACCCTGACCCCCCCGACGACCGGGTTATCGGCCTCGACTGTCGGAGCCGCAGGCGATTGGATGTCGCTTGGGGCAGACTATGTGAATCCGGGAACCGCGAACGGGGTCGCCAACGCCGACAACCCTCACGACTATGGCGGGAACTACGATGCCTCCACGTTCGTTGGCCACTGGAGGCTATACAAGGTGGTAGCCACCTCCGGGACCGTGCAGGTATTCTGTGGACGCAATGTATTCAACGCATATTCCGGCGGCGCCATCGTTCACGCTTCCAAGGACAGCGGCGGCGTTCCCGCCCAGACCGGGCGGGAATTCTGGGTGGCGGGGGACGGCGACCAGGGCATCCAGACGGTGAACATCTTCTGTCCGAAAATGACCATGGTCATCCAGGGGTACTCCGGCGACGGGACGATGACCGCCACCTATACGACCACCGACTCCGACGAGTGTGTTTCCTTCAAGCCGCCCGCGGGGGTGAGCGCCCCCAACCGCCGCAACTATATTTTCAAGGTGCTGGCCGCCGGCAATCCCGGAGACGCGATTTGCCAGTACATTTGCGAGCAGGTCGGCGAGAAGTTCTACACCGCGCCTTTCCTCAAGCGGGGCATTTACTACGACATCATCGCCCCGCCAGTCGTTTACTCGGGGCAATCCTTCTGGATAACCATCGTGGTGATGGACACGGGCGGAGGGACACGGACCGACTACGCAGGCACCACCTCCTTCACGTCCACTGACCCGGTGGCGAAGATAGAAGGGAAGGCGATGGACACCTACAATTTCACCTGGAACGGCTGTGGAACTTACTGCGGCGTAAAGGTGTTCGTCAACGTCAGTTTTACCGACCTGGGCATGCAGACCATCGTAGCGGCCGACACGGTGGACGGCTCAATCATCGGTGTCACGAGCATTCTGGTGGTGGGGGCGGACGTGAAGCTGGAGAAGCGGAGACTGCTCACCGTCGCGGCCTCCGGCGACACCGTGCAGTTCCAGGTCTGCTGGCAGAACATCTCGTCGGCGACGGCCTTCTCCTTCATGATTACGGACGCGGTGCCGATGGGCACCTCCTACGTCCCGGAAATGGCCAGCACGATGCTCTGCTGGTCTTCCTCGCCGGTGCCGGGGGTGACTGTATGGTATTCCACCGCGACGAGCACGACCCCGCCGGGCACCTTCACGAGCGTGCCGGGGACGTCAAGCCCGCTGGCCAACACGCGCTGGCTGAGGTGGACGATACGTGACGCCTACGTGAATTCCAGCGGATGCGTGTGTTACAAAGTGTCGGTAAACTGAGGGGAAAACCCTGAGCGACCGTTCGCGTTGCGCGCGCCGTGTCCTCACGGCCAGGGAGCCGAAGGGCTACAAGGTTTCGGTTAACTAGCGGCGGCACCGCTCTTTTCCAATCCGGCCCCCTGCGTGGTTAAATAATCCGATGAAGAAAGGGCGGTTGCTGCTTCTATCCGTCACCGTGGCGTGCTCCGGCGCCTCCGTCCTGGTGCTGGAGATTCTCGGCTCCCGGCTGATGGCGCCGGTCTACGGCACGACGCTCTACGTGTGGTCCTCGCTTATCGCGGTTACCATGTTCGCCCTTTCGCTCGGTTACGCCGCGGGCGGCCGCCTGGCCGACCGCTGTCCGCCCCTGCCCGCGCTCTACCGCATCCTCGCGGCGGCGGGGTGGCTGGTCCTGTTCATCCCCCTGTTGCGCGTACCCCTCCTGACCGGGACGGTGAAGCTCGGGCTGGGGGCCGGGGGCCTTGCGGCGGCGTTCCTCCTGCTCGCGCCCTCACTGGTCCTGCTGGGATGCGTGGCCCCGCTCGCGGCGAAGGCCGCGGTGGCCGGCCTGGGAGAACTGGGGGGAAGGGTGGGCGGGCTTTACGCCTTATCGACCATCGGCAGCCTGGCGGGAGCGCTGGCCACGGGTTTCCTCCTCATCCCGTTCGCGGGCGTGACCCGAGTCCTCCTTTTCGCGGCTTTCCTCCTGTTCCTGCCCGCGTTCGTCTTCTGGATGGGGGCTCCCCGGACGGCGGAACGCCGGTTCTGGCGCGCGCTTACCGTTTTCGGGATGCTCGCCTGCCTCCTCTGGTCGCTTCATCGCACTTCCTATCCAGTCGCCCGGGGAGGCGGTTTCTCCATCCTTCACAAGACCGATGGGCCATACGGCGAAATCAAGGTGGTCCAGTATTCGTCGGTCCGGCTCCTCCTCATCGACGGCACCCTCCAGACGGCGCTCGAGGTCAGGTCGCACCTGCCCCTCTTTCCCTACGCGGCGGCCGTGGAGGGACTCCTGTATGCGGCCCATCCGGGGGCGCGGGACGTCCTCCTGGTGGGGCTCGGCGGCGGCATCCTGGCGGAGGCCTTCCGCTTGGAAGGCTCCCGCGTCACCGCGGTGGAGATAGATCCCGCCGTGGCGGCCGCGGCCAGGCGGTTCTTCACGGGACCCGGTGATTTTCCGGTCGCGCTCGAGGATGGGAGAACCTTCCTCGCGCGGACCTCTCCGGCCTCGTGGGACGCGATCGTCCTCGATGCCTATGCCGGCGAGGCCCCTCCGCCGCACCTCCTGACGCGCGAGTTCTACTCCCTGGTGCGCCGGTCCCTGCGCCCGGGCGGCACCGGGGTGGCCAACCTCATTTCCTTCAGCAGGGGGCCGGAAGCGCGCCTGGCCCGCTGCCTTGGCAGGACCATCGGCGCGGTGTTCCCGTGGGTGGAGGCATACGCGGTTGAGGACACGGACGGCGCGACGAACATAATATTCGTCTTTTCCGACAATCCGCGCACGATACGCCGGCTGGCCAATGTTAAATTTCTTACAGTCAACGAGCAGCAGGTTACGGGGCTGCTGGGCCGGAAGGTGGACCTTTCCGGGCCGGACGGTTTTGTTTTTACCGACGAATTTTGCCCGACGGAGCGGCTGAGTCTGGCGGCGCGCGCGGCGATGCGCCGGCACCTGCTTCAGCTGTTCAAGCCGTGGGTCCTGCTGGAATGACCGCCGTCCCCGTGCCGTTGTATAATCGGCCTTAACGTGAAAGGGCCAGGGCTAATAGCCATTCCGTTGATACTTTTGGCCGCCGCGCCTTGCGCCATGGGCGCGGAGGCGGTGGATAATGCGCTCAATCTGGCGCCGGAACCAGCTACGGAGAAGGTCTTCAAAGCCTACGGCCAACTCATTGAGGTGCCTGGGGGGAACGTGCAACCCACCATCCAGAACGAGGCCTGGAAGTTCTGGGCGGGGCTCGCCAAGACGAAGATACACGGCGACATCGAGTTCGGCCTTTTCACCGTGGCGGCCCGGGAACAGTTGGTGGCGGAGATGGAACGGCATGTGAAAACGCCCGAACTGCTCGTCAGCCTGCGGGACGACTACCTCCTGGTCGTGGCGCCGCCCACTCCGCCTAACGCGCGCAAGGCCGCTCCGGATGCCGCGAAGACAAAGGTGTTTATGGTCGCCCGGGACCAGGCAATAATCCTCAACAAGGGGACGTGGCATACCCTGCCCTTTCCGCGCGGCAAGGAGGGGTTATTCCTGGCGGCGTTCCGTTCCGGCACGGCAAGGTCTGATCTTAAATACAAACCATTCAAGAAGAATGAAATAGTGAGGTTTAAAACATGGGAAGAAAAGTAACCATAATCGGCGCAGGCAGCGTATACACCCCTGAACTCGTCACCGAGTTTTTCCGTAACCGGGGAAAGTCCCTACTATCCCTCGACCATCTGGCCCTGTATGACATTGACGAGCGCAGGCTTTCCATCCTGGGCGGCCTGACCAAGCGGATGGCGCGCCGGCAGGAGGTGGAGTCGAAGATAACCCTGACCACCAACCTTGCCGAGGCGGTCCGGGACGCCTCCTTTGTCATCACCCAGATCAGGGTGGGCGGGAACCAGGCGCGGCTCCTCGACGAGACGATTCCGCTGCGTTACGGCGTCATCGGCCAGGAAACCACCGGGCCGGGCGGCATGTTCAAGGCTCTGCGCACCATTCCCCAGCTGGTGAAGGTGGCGCAGGCGGTGAAGAAACACGCCCCCCGGGCCTGGACGCTGAGTTTCACCAACCCGTCCGGTTTGTGCGCTGAGGGAGTCACGAAGGCGGTCCCGGGCTCGCGTCTCGTGGGCGTCTGCTCGATTCAGGTGGGCCGGGAGGGCTGGGTGTCCGGCACGATGGGGGTTCCCGAGCGCCGCGTCCGGGTGAAGAGCGTGGGGCTGAACCACCTCTCCTGGGTCTACCGCGTGTTCGTGGATGGTCGGGACGCCACAGAACGCTACTTCAAGCGACTAAAGGATGGCGGCTGGGAAAAGGCGGATCTCCTCAGGGCCATCGGCGGCGCACCGGTGGGATACCTCTATTACTACTACCAGTCGCAAGACGCCGTGAAGCACGCGAAGCACTCCAAGCCCCGGGCCAAGGAGGTTCTGCGCATTGAGAAGATTCTTCTGCGCCGTTACTCCGATCCGACCCTGGACACCCAGCCGGAGGAGTTGAAACTGCGGGGGGGCTCCGGGTATTCGGTCATGATCGGGACATATATCAGGGCGC
>Ga0315282_10009809_pt1 | contig 15160 bp, 17 predicted proteins | sample YL17G07_20_MG_FD_203693 | JGI IMG/M metagenome (GOLD analysis project Ga0315282, IMG submission 203693) | Sediment microbial communities from Yellowstone Lake, YNP, Wyoming, USA - YL17G07_20 | ecosystem: Environmental > Aquatic > Freshwater > Lake > Sediment | place: USA: Wyoming | collected... | reverse complement strand
CGCCACTCCCTGTGGCTCTAGCCCATCCATTACTGCATCTGCTATCTGCGTGGTCATGCGTTCTTGAATCTGCGGACGCCTGGCGAAAATCTCTACTACCCGCGCCAGTTTGCTGATGCCAACTACCCGTCCGGAAGCGTCAGGGATGTAGCCGATGTGCGCCACGCCAAAAAATGGCAGAAGATGGTGCTCGCACATGGAGTAAAAAGGGATGTCCTTCAGAACTATCATCTCGCGGTGGCCCAGCTCGTAACCGACCTGAAGTTCCGCCAGCGGGTCCATATCCATCCCGGCGAAAAGCTCAGTATACATTTCGGCGACACGGCGCGGCGTCTCCAATAATCCCTCCCGTTTCGGGTCCTCGCCAATCGACTGGATAATGGACGTAACAGCTTTTTTAATTACTTCCTCGTTGACCACGGCGCCCTCCTCTTGATGACCAAAAACAATTATACACGCATTGCCGTCTCATCGCATAATCCCCCCAACTAACAACTGACAACTTTCAGTTCCTATTGCCACATACTCAGCCGCCTTGCTATAATCGGGCAGTGGTTATAGATTTCCACACGCATATCGTCCCGCCGCGGGTGAAACAGCATCGGCTGGAATACACTCAAGCCGACCGCGGTTTTGCCGCCGTCTTCTCCGACGCGAAAGCGAAACTGGCGACAGTTGATGAACTGATTGCCGCCATGGATAAAGACGGCGTCGATATGGCGGCGATGCTCGGCTATAGCTGGCGCACGCAGGCGCTGTGTGTGGAAGTTAATGACGGCATCCTTGAGGCGATTGCCCGTTTCCCGCATCGCCTCGTAGGGTTTTGTACAGCGGCACCGGATTCAGGCGATGAGGCACTCAAAGAACTGGAGCGGTGCGTGAGGGGTGGGGCAAAAGGCGTGGGTGAAATCCGCCCGGATTTAATGCCTGCCGAACGCGCAGTTCAGTCCATCCGTCCTATCGCCGAATTCTGTGTGCGGAACAACTTGATTTTGCTTACGCATACCTCCGAACCAGTGGGGCATCAGTACGCCGGCAAGGGCAATGCTACCCCGGGCTTGATCTATTCACTCGTCACCGCATTTCCCGACCTGCAAATGGTCTGCGCACACTGGGGTGGTGGTCTACCGTTCTATGCACTCATGCCGGAGGTAAAAGACGCGCTCAAGAATGTGTATTTCGATACGGCCGCATCGCCGTTTCTCTACCGGCCTGAAATATACAGGCAGGTATCGGGTCTGGTAGGGGAGGGGAAAGTCCTCTTCGGGAGCGATTACCCACTCATTCCGCAGCGTCGCTACCTGAAAGAAATAAATGCTCAGACCTTACCCGCGGGGACAAAAGAGCGCATCCTCTGGCGTAACGCCGCCGGCCTGCTGGGTATGACGCAAAGTGAGACAGATGGCTGAATCCATACGCACTTTCATTGCTATTGAACTGCCGGAATCTGTGAAGAGGGAGCTTACCGAACTCGAAACCCTGCTGAAGAAACGATGCCCGCCGGTGTTGAAGTGGGTCGAACCGTACAGTATACACCTGACCCTGAAATTCCTGGGCGCGGTTGATGCCGACAGAATCGACGAAATCAAGATGGCAATTGACGAGGCGGTCCAGGGTATTGCGCCCTTCGGTCTGGAGGTGCGGGAGGTTGGCGCTTTTCCTAATCTCAGCCGCGTACAGGTTGTCTGGGTGGGAGTGAAAGGCGAACTCGATAAGCTTATGTTCCTGCAAAAACAGGTGGAATCGAATACAGAACAGCTTGGTTTCCCCCGCGAGGATAGGGCTTTCACAGCGCACCTGACACTGGGACGGGTGCGCAACTACACTTCTCCGGACGACCACCGCAAGATAGGGCAAATACTTACCGGCACAACTTTCGCTCCTGAAAATCGCATCGCGGTGGAAACTGTAGACCTGATGAAGAGTCAGTTGACACCGAGCGGGGCAATATATACGCGGCTATACGCCGCGCCACTCAAACCCTAAGGAGGCGATATGAAGATAGTGAAGGTCAGCGACCTCAAGGCTGTGGATGACAGCGCCAATCCCATTTTCCGAGGCAAGGTGACCAGGCGGGAAATCATTCCCGGCGGCGATAAGCAGATACGCATCAGCGAGATAAATTTCAGCCCGGGCGCGAGGAATATCCTGCATAGTCATACATTCGACCAGGTGCTGTATGTAACCGCGGGTAAAGGGATACTGGCGGACGAAAAGACGGAGACCGTGGTAACGCCCGGCACACTTATACACATCCCGGCCGGCGAGAAGCACTGGCACGGCGCCACCAAAGACTCGTCGTTCTCGCACATCGCCATCATGCCGCCCGGCGAGACGAAGTTTTAGGTCCGGCGGTTGGGCATTCAACCGGTTATGCGCAAAAAAGTGCGCGGCTGAACAGAAGCAATTGGAGTCCGGAATTATGGAGAAAAGTTCCGCAAAACTGGGCATTTTTCGCCTTGTGCTGTAGAGTTATTTCAGTGTATACTGAATAAGATTTGTGTAATTCCGGTTGGGAGGTGGACCTCGTGGAACAGAACAGTTTTCCCAAATGTCAGAAGTGCAAAATCGGTGACCTTGTGCCGCTATCTGATTTTGGGAGCCAGGGCGCAACCATTCACTATAAAGCCTGGGTCTGTACTAATCCGCAGTGCGGTTTCAACTTAAAAATTCGCAATGGTGATGTTTACGTTGACGAGCCAATCATGAGCGGCGCCATGCACAGTCGTGTGCGTTAGGCGTCCCCAACTCAGGACGAACCTCAACAATTCGCTGGATGGTTAGTGTGCTTCCTCAGTTGATAAAACTCAGAGGGGTTGCACTGAATCTCATATTTCCGCAGTTCTGTGTGGGGTGTGGTCGGGAAGGCGCTTTTCTCTGCGAGTCCTGCCGCCGGTCGCTACCCCGGATTGAGCCTCCGATTTGTCCCCTGTGCGGCCGACCGCAACCAGAGCCCACCATGTGCGAAAACTGTTTTCAGTGGCAGGCAGATATAGATGGTATACGTTCACCGTTCCGTTTTGAAGGCGTTATGCGCGAGGCGGTGCACCGTTTGAAGTATGGCAACCTCCGAGCAATCGCGGCGCCACTTGCCAGCTTGATAGCCGAATACGTGGAAAGCAGCCTTCTGGACGCCGATGTCCTGGTGCCGGTGCCACTCCATCCCCGGCGGTTGAGGGAGAGAGGGTACAACCAGTCGGCGTTACTGGCAAATGGACTGGCGAAGCTAATTGGACTGCCGGTGGACGAAACCAGTCTGAGGCGGGTCAAATTCGTTCTGCCGCAGGCAAGGACGGGAAGCGTCGAGGAGCGCAGGACGAATGTGGCGGGGGTCTTTTCTTGCAAAGGTGGACTGAAAGACAAGAGAATAATGTTAATTGACGACGTGTCAACTTCCGGGGCGACTTTGAATTCGTGCGCCTCGGCTTTGAAATCGGCGGGCGCGTCAGCCGTTTGGGGGCTGACGCTGGCAAGGGAGATTTAACGATGGAGGGTGTGGGAATGGACCTGCAGATTACCGGTCACAACATTGAGATACTGCCCACGGTGCGTGCGTATCTTGACAAGAAGCTGGCAAAACTGAGCCGTCACCTGTCCACGCTTGATGTGGTTAAGGTAGAGCTGACGGAACAGAAAACGAAGTCGCAAGCCCATCATTTCCGGGCGCAGATTACACTTGAAGTTAATGGAACATTACTGCGTGCCGAAGAGCAAGCGGAAAATATGCTGGTGGCAATCGACCGGGCGGTGCCTACCCTCGACCGACAGATTGAGCGCTACAAAGGGAAGCTCTATAAGAAGGGTAAGGCGAGCATCGCGGCACGTGCCGCGGAGGCTGAAGCTGCGGTTGAGGAGTCACCGGAGGAGCCTCGCATCGTCAGGACCAAGCGCTTCCCGGTAAAAATGATGACAGCGGAAGAAGCTGTCGACCAGATGGAGCTACTGGGGCATGACTTCTTCCTGTTTGTGAATTCGGCCACAAAAGAAATCAGCCTGCTGTACCGCCGCAAGGACGGTAACTATAGCGTTATTGAACCGGTGATGGACTAGAAGATATGACTCGCGTGATTGGACTGACCGGGGGGATGGGGAGCGGCAAAAGCACTGTATCGCGGCTCTTGGCGGAGCTTGGCGCCGTGGTCATCGATGCTGATAGAGTGGGCCATGAAGCCTACCAGTATGGTACAAAGACCTGGCAAGACCTTGTGAACACGTTTGGTCAACAGGTTGTCGCCGCTGACGGGTCAATCGATCGCAAGAAGCTCGGGGCAATCGTCTTTGGCAGTCTGCAGCAGCTGGAAAGGCTGAACCGTATTGTTCATCCGCGCATGTTCGAGATGATGAAAGAACAGATTGAGCAGTTCCGTAGTCAAGGAGTGAAGGTCGTGGTACTGGACGCCGCCATTCTGTTTGAGGCAAACTGGGCACCCCTGGTGGACGAGGTCTGGGTGGTAGTCGCTGGCGAGGAGGCAATCATTGCCCGTGCCAGGGCACGGACCGGTCTGCCAGAGGAACAAATCCGCGCGCGCCTGCGCTCTCAGATGGCCGTTGAGGAAAAAGTAAAACGCGCCAAAGTCGTCATCCATAACGATGGCGCAGTGGAAGAGTTGAAGAAGAGGGTGGAGGAACTGTGGGCGCGTTTCAAGTAAACGCGCCGGTAAACGCCGGACCCGAAGGGAGGTAGACCGGATATGGGAAACGTATTCGATGAATTTGAATGGCGCGGCATGGTCTACGATGTCACCGAAGGTCTGCGTGAAACCCTGGCGAATGAAAAAGTCACGGGCTACATCGGCTTCGACCCGTCGGCGCCGAGCCTGCATGTTGGCAACCTGTTGACTCTAATGGGGCTGGTGCACATTCAGCGCTATGGTCACACGCCTATTGCCGTGGCGGGCGGTGGCACGGGTCTCATTGGCGACCCGGGCGGTAAGACCAATGAGAGGCCTTTACTCCCCAAAGCAGAGGTTGAGGCAAATGTGGAACTCATCAAGGAGCAGTTGGCACATTTTCTGGACTTCAAAACGAAAACTAACCCGGCCGTGTTGGTAAATAACGCTGATTGGCTGACGACCATGAACCTGACGGACTTTCTCAGGGACGTGGGCAAACACTTCACGGTGAATGCCATGATTGCCAAGGAGTCTGTAAAGCGTCGCTTGGAACAGGAAGGGATATCTTTTACGGAATTCAGCTATATCCTTTTACAGTCATACGACTACCTGGTCCTTTACGAAAGGCATCATTGCACCTTGCAGATGGGCGGTAGTGACCAGTGGGGCAATATCACATCGGGGGTTGACCTGATACGTCGTGTGCACGGCGCAAAGGTGCATGGCCTGGTTTTTCCTCTGTTGACAACCTCAAGTGGTGTCAAATTCGGAAAGAGCGAGGGCAACGCAATCTGGCTTGATGCGGAGATGACCTCGCCGTACCGTTTTTACCAGTACTGGCTTAATTCAGAAGATAAGGATGTCATTACCCTCCTCAAGCGTTTCACACTGCTTTCCCGGGATGAAATTAGCGGGCTGGAGCAGGCGCTGGCTGCCAAGCCCGAGGCACGTGAAGCCCAACGGAAACTGGCTCAGGAGATTACGAAAGCCCTGCACGGGGAAACCGCGCTGGCGAAAGCGGAGCAGGCGTCACGAATACTATTCGGCGAAGAAATCCGCAATCTCAGTCTGCAGGACGTTCTGGATGTGTTTGCCGATGTTCCATCGGTGCAGGTTGGCAGGTCCGGCTTTGGCGGCGGAGGCATGTCAATGGTGGACCTGGTAACGCTGGCGGGATTGGCGCAATCGAAGGGCGAAGCACGCCGGCTGATACAGAACGGGGGCATATACCTGAACAACATGCGGATGGCGGACGTGAAGCGCGCCGTGGCGCTAAGTGACGCCATAGAAGGCCAGGCACTTATCCTGCGTAAGGGGCAGAAGGACTACCGGCTGGTAAAAATTACCGAAGGGTAGTGCGTGCCTGCGGGTTGACGCTCCTCCTCGTAAGTTGATATAATAATTTGTTTGTGGAGGGTACGAACATTTACGCAATCGTTGAAATCGCGGGAAAGCAATACCGGGTCAGCCCCGGTGAAACGATAGACGTTGATAACCTCAATGTTATTGAGGGCGAAGTGGTGGAGTTGGATAGGGTGCTGTTAATCGGCAATAATGGCTCTACCACCGTGGGCAAACCTGCCGTTGAAGGCGCCAAAGTCGTTGCCATGTCAAAAGGCACCATGCGTGGCGATAAAGTCATCGTCTACAAGTTCAAAGCGAAGGTGAGGTACCGCCGCAAGGTTGGTCATCACCAGCTTTACACCAGGCTCACTATTGATAAGATAGTGACCCCGGAAGGTGATTTCACGGCACCGGTCAAGGCCGGCGCGGAAAAGAAGGAGGAGGCGGTAAGTGGCGCATAAAAAAGGCGCGGGCAAGAGCAAAAACGGCCGCGATAGCCAGGCACAGCGCCTCGGCGTAAAGCGGTACGCCGGGCAGGAAGTGAAAGCTGGCACCATCCTGGTAAGACAGCGTGGCACGCGGGTCCACCCGGGCAATAACGTGGGCGTGGGCAAAGACTATACCCTTTTCGCCCTCGTTGATGGCGTAGTCAAGTACGAACCCTACAGCGATAACAGGAGAAAAGTCAGCGTTTACGCTGAGTAACCATTATGAAAGAGAAGATTCATCCCCAGTATTATCCCCAGGCAAAGGTCGTCTGCTCTTGTGGCAACACCTTCACCATCGGCTCTACTAAAAAAGAAATTCACGTAGAGCTATGCAGTAAGTGCCATCCTTTCTATACCGGGGCGCAGCGCATGGTAGACACAGCCGGACGCGTGGAGCGGTTCAGGCGGCGTTACGAAAAGAAGACCGAAAAGGTGGCCGAGAAGAAGACCTAGGCATGCTTGTAAGGCGTATACAGGGGAGCGGTTTGAATGCCGCTCCCTTTTCTTTTATGATTGGAAAGACTATGGCGGAAAAGAAGAAAGAGCCGGTATTTCACTACGGTGGGCAAGCGGTCATAGAAGGCGTGATGATACGCGGGCGCACCCACCTGGTGACGGCGCTACGCAAACCTGACGGAACAATCGCGGTGGACAAACAACCGCTCCCCAGCCTGTACACTGGCAAACTGCGGTCGTGGCCTCTTTTCCGGGGCGTAATCGTCCTCATCGAATCCCTTGTCTTCGGCATCCGCACTCTCATGTTTTCGGCGAACCAGGCATTGGAGGTGGAGGGAGAGGGCGAAAAGGTGGGGGGTGGATGGGTCTGGCTTATGCTTGTTGTGTCGCTTGCGTTTGCGGTGGCGGTATTCTTTTTGGGACCGCTGTTTTTGACGCAACTCCTGCCCATCAGCAAAAGCTCGCCTCTTTTCTATCTTACGGAGGGATTGCTCCGGCTGGTGATATTCGTCATTTATCTGTGGCTGATATCACTGATGCCGGACATAAAGCGCGTCTTCGCCTACCACGGCGCGGAGCACAAGGTCGTGAACGGCTATGAAGCGGGCGCGCCACTGGAGCCGGTGGCAGTTAAGGACTACAGCAAAGCCCACGTGCGATGTGGAGGGAGTTTTCTCTTCGTGGTGCTCATTATCGCCATCATCGTGTTTTCGCTAGTCGGCAAGCAGGCGCTGTGGCTTATGATCGGGGCCCGGGTTGTGCTTGTGCCTGTCATCGCGGCGCTGGGGTACGAAGTCATTTATTTCGGGGCGCGGCACACAAACAACATATTCGTGAAAATTATCCTGGCGCCGGGCATGTGGGTGCAGTCTCTCACCACCCGGCATCCGGACGAAGGTCAGCTTGAGGTTGCCATTGCGGCGATGAAGACGGCGGTGGAAGCGGATGGCGGAGCAGTGGGAACGCCCTTGAACTCCGTCTAACAATAGGCATTAGGCTACCTCATCCGCTGGAAGAAACAGCTCCGCTCACCTGTGTGGCACACTGGACCTACGGGTTTTACTTTCACCAGGATAGTGTCGCTATCGCAGTCTTTCCAGACCTCGCGGACTTTTATGAAATTGCCGGATGTCTCGCCCTTATGCCACATTTCCTGCCGGCTGCGGCTATAAAACCAGACGTCTTCGCCCGCGAGTGTAAGTTTGAGAGCCTCCGCATTCATGTAGCCAACCATGAGCACCTCGCCGGTATCAGCGTCCTGGATGACCGCGGGCACCAGCCCTTTACTGTCCCACTTGATGTCTTTGATTTCCTCTTCCAATTTCCTCTTCCCGCCTTGACTTGTTTTCCGATACTATATTGTACACTGGCGGTGGGGATTCGGTACAGCAAACAGTAGAGGCACGCTATTGAATGATAATAGCCCCGCGTCATGGTCCCCTGTAGGTACGCAATAAATGTTGCCAATAGCCATCGGGTTTTTTACACACGTGTCCAATTTGTCCACAATCACCCTCACCCTAACCCTCTCCCTTGCCCTCTCCCTTTTGCGAGAGGGAGAGGGAATAACCTGTAAGAGGGCTGCGCCCTCTTGCGACTTCTGTCTGCCAAAAGAACGAATTGCCACACGCTGCGATAGCCTACAGGCGCAGAGTAACGAATGACAAGAGGCGGCGCCCTTCTGGATTCCCGTTTGTACGCCGCCCAAAAACGCCGTTTGCAGAGATAGAGACGGGTTCTTCAGGGCTTGGGCGCGGGTATGATGGGCAGGTCGATGTAAGAGGCATTGTCCGGCTCGTGGAAAATGGTCTGGACAGCAGGAATACCCGTCTTATCCACCCCGAAGGCATTGCCCGTGTTCATATTGCGGTCAATGCGCGGGAAATTGCTGCTCGTCACGTCAATCCGGATTCGGTGCCCCTGCCTGAAGACGATGCTGGTGTGCGCCAAGTCGAGGGTATATTCATACACCTTGCCCGGCTGAACATATTCCGAATGGAGGACGCCCTTGCGGTAGCGCGCCCTTATACAGCCTTCAGCGACATTATATGCCGAGCCGTCAGGGTATACGTCAATCAACTTCGCCACAAAATCGGTGTCTTTTGTGGATGTGGAGGCAAACAGGTGTAGCTTCAGGGGACCGGTCACCTCCATCTCCTGCTTGAGTTCCGGTGTGGTGTAGCACAAGACGTCGGAACGCTTCTCCACAACACTTTGTTCCAGGGGACCAGGCACAAGTGAACCGGAATCGAGCAGGCGGCCGCCGACTGTTGGCACGGGGAAGCGCGGGTCGTAGACAAAAACATCCGCCGCCTCGGAGCCGGGGTTGTCGCGGGACAAAATGCCATCGCCGGCGGCGGTGTGCGCATGCCCCCGGCTGTGCAGGAAGAACTTCTGCCAGTCTGTGCGCGGCAGAGGCCAGGTGTCCGCGTTCCGCCACCTGTTTACTCCCATGACAAAATAGCGGATGGGTGGATTGGGCCGGGAGCTTTCTATGCCGCGCAGGTACTTGTCATAGAAGGTGATGCGGCGCTCGTTCGTGAAGGTCGCCACGCTCGAAGCCGCGGGTCCGAAGTGGAGCGCGCCCGAGTAGGCGGGCAGGCGGGAGCCATGTACCCAGGGACCGCAGATGGCGTACTGGCCTTCGCGGGCGATTTTCGAGCCGCCTTTTTCCCTCATGTTGAGGAAGTTAGCAAAAACCCCCCATGTGGCGAGGTCGTACCAGCCGGTGCCATAAAAGCAGGGCACTTTGACTTTCTTGTAGGGCCACCAGAGGTCGGCTTCCGTCTTTACCTCGGCGGGCAGGGCGTCAGTAATGCGGCGGAATGCGCCCTCCAGCCCCTCAAACTTGAAATGAGGGATGTCCTTGATTGGCAAGTAGTTATAGACTTCGGCGAGGTTGAAACGGGCGCGGTCGAGCATTTCCTGCGCCTTCTTAACATCTTTGCCGTTCCTTCTCATCCTTTCAAGCACGTCGACTGCCATGGCGACAAACCAGCTGATGCCGGACTCGAAATCGACCGGCCCCGCCAGGCGGGATTCGCCGACGGGTCCCGACCCGATAATGTCCGGGGCGATGGCTTTGAGGTGGGGTGGGTTTTCGATGGCGGCCTGCCACTGGTTACGTCCCAGGTAAGAGCCGCCAGACATACCCACATTACCATCGCACCATTTCTCAGCAGCTACGTTTTCGATGGTATCATAGCCATCGGGTCCCTCCGAACCTCCCAGTCCCCAGACTCCATCTGAGGCGAATCTGCCCCGGAGGTCCTGGATGACGAAGGCATAGCCGGCGAAAGCGGCGTGGACAGGCGAAAGGAAGTCGTTGGCGCCGCTCATCAGCTTGTTGTAGGGCGTGCGCACGACGATGGCGGGGTGTTTTTCACGGTCATCAGGGCGGAAGATATCAGCGCGCAGGGTAACGCCATCGCGCATCTTCATAGGGGCATCGCGGTCGATACGGATTGATTTGACTGGCATGTGACCTCCTCAAAAAATGCGATTATTCGTTGCTGAATATACACCTTTCGCTGGGATTAGGCAAGGTGGGGAGTGGCTTTCCTATTTGCTTGCGCCTATCCGACCTCAACCATTGCGAGCCGAGCGAAGCAATCTCGGGATGGTCATTATGTTGTGAGAGATTGCCACGCCTCCGACATACGGCAGTCGCTGCAGTCCATCAGGGACTCGAAATGGACACTCGTTTCTGTCGGGGCTAGCGGCAGTTCGGTTGCAGGCAATCGTGAGAGAGACGATTGCGTGGTTTACGGCGTCGTGGTGCTAATTGTCCAGCCTTCCATGAGTTCGCCGTAGTCGGTCACCGGCGGCTTTATCTCAACCGGCTGGTTAAAGCCAGAATATTGAGTAGTCGTCACGTTTGTATTCGTGCTCAGGGAGCCATTACGGGGGCTGTAGGTCACCCTGGATTGCCTGGGCAGGTAATCGACTTTGCCAATCCAGAGTTCAACGGTGATGTCAACGTTTCCCCAATAGGCGACGGCCCACTGTTCAGTTCTTTCGTCGTAACTCCTGTCTTCTTCTTCATAAATGGCTTTCATCTGGGAAACCTGTTGCTCGATGAACCTGTCCATGTCCATCTTTGCTCGGTAGTGGAAGCAGTCGATGCCCGCGATCAGCTCATCCTGCTTACGTGTAACGTCAACGAGCATTTCGGAAACCTGCGCATCGTACAGTGCCCGAGAAACGTCCAGGTTGGAGGGGCTCACAACCTGACTCGCTCCCCAATTGGGCGACCACGTGGCGTAGACCTTGTTTCCGCTGACTATGATTTCACACGTGAAAGACGCTGCACCGGAGGCGGGAATGTTTGTGGTGATGCTGTATGCTCCCGCCCCTGCATACTGAAGTGACGATTCCGACATGCGGACTGTATAGCTAACGTGTGGGGGCTGAGTGTCGTCCGTTATCGTCACAGTGTATGACGTGATGCCTTTGACCGCTTCAGACATCCTGTACATGGCGGCGGGCACACCGGAACGCAGGTCGGATTGAAACATGAACGGGAGGATGAGAATTGCCAGCGCGGCTAGTGCCGCAGAGAGCGCCGGGATGGCAATTCGATGCATGACGTTCTGTTGCTTAAGCACGGGCAATTTCACTTCACCCAGCTTCGGCATTACGGCTAAAGTCATGTCCTGAACCGGGGGTACTGCCCACAGTGAGGCAACCTTCTCGCGCAAGGTGCTGTAGTCTTCACGCGTCGCCCGGCAAGCGGCGCAGTTTGGCAGGTGCCTGTCCACGGTGGATTTCTGCTCAACATCCAGCTCGCGGTCAACGTAACCGGACAGGAGCACGACCATATCTTTGCAGGCAGGTTCATGCTTCCCTTGAGATTGGAGCAAAGCGCGTTTAGCGGCAGAGATGTGCGTCCCGACTGTTCCCGGTGCCAGTGTAAGCATTCTGCCGATGGTGTAGTAGCTAAATCCCTCCACGATATGCAGCAGAAGACATGCTCTCTGTTCGAAGGGAAGCCTGAGCAGTTCCTCCTGCAGCCCGTCCTTTGCAATGGCTAGGTTTTGGACACCGGCTGGCGCGGATTTTTTGCGGGGCTTCAGAAATAACCAGCGCGGCGTCTCCGTCGATGCCAGGCGTGCGGACGCTGTAAAGGTGGCGAGGCGGTACAGGAGGGGTGTAAGCTCGGCTGGGGCACTGTCTTTCAGAACCTCGGCGTAAGCACGGATAAATGTGTCCTGCGCCAGCTCACGCGCCAGTGAGTCGCTGCCAGACAGGCGATAGAGGTAACGGATTATCGGCGCCTGGTACAGGTCAATGACGTCGGCAAAAGCATAGGCATGGCCCGCACGGATGGCTGTGATAACGGCTGTTTCATTCATGGCAATACGATTTTAGTCCTGAAGACCGCTGAGCGCAAGTACAGTGGAGCACAATCAGGAGGATGGGAAGACAAGACTTGGGGCCGACAAGAGAGGGATTTGGCCGGTCTTTGTGTATTCCCGGCGTAAGCAGGGAATGACAATGGAAGTCGATGGTGGCTGGTTATCCGATGGCCGTCAGTGCCTCTTTGAGGTCGATGTCCTTTGTGTAGAGTGCCTTACCGATGATAGCGCCTTCCGCGCCAAGTTGCCTCAGCATCTTCAGGTGCAGGACAGAGGAGATTCCTCCGGCGGCGATAACCGGCGCCCTGACAGTGTGAATAAGCTCGGAGATTGCGGCAAAATTGGGCTCGGTGAGCGTGCCATCGCGTACAATGTCCGTATAGATGAAACGTCTCACGCCCAACCCCATCAGGTGTTCTGCAAAAGCGAGCGTTGTCCACCCACTCTCTTTTTTCCAGCCGTGCGTTGCCACTTTGCCATCCCGCGCGTCGATGCTGACGATGACATACTCGCTGTATTTGCGGCAAGCTTCCCTGACAAGCTCCGGGTCTTCCACCGCCATTGTGCCGAGGATGACCCGCTCGATGCCCATCTGGAGCACTTCTTTAATCATCTCAAGGTCACGCAAGCCCCCGCCAAGCTGGCTGGGGACGAGTAGTACCTGGGCGATGTTGCGGATAATGTCCTTATTACCCAATTCGCCGTTTGTCGCGCCGTCGAGGTCGACGATGTGGATGCGGGGCGCGCCCATGGATTGCCATTTCAGCGCCACATCCAGCGGGTCGTCAGAAAACTGCACTTCCCGATTATAATCGCCCTGGTAAAGGCGGACACATTTGCCGCCCTTTATATCTACTGCAGGGATGATTTCGATGGAAAAGCTCCTCTCGTAGTTTTCAGCAATCAGACGTCAGCAATCAGCTGTCAGTTTTAACCTTTTGGATAAGAGCCGTGAGCATGTGTTTCACCTCGGTCACTTGGCTCCTTCTGTCACTTCTCAACTTCAGAAGCACTCGTACCAATAGTACTGGCGTCTGAATTGTGTAAACCCTTACCCTGTTTGTCATTCCCGACCCCGTATACGGTAGGCGCTACCGTCAAGTACGGGGCAGGCTCTGGTCGGGAATCCAGACGTATCATCCATTTCTGGATACCAGCCTTCGCTGGTATGACAGAAGACGGTTGGTTTTTATTTTCATAATACTGACAAATAGCTATCTATTGAACGCTACAGATTGATATTTGAATACTTCCGCCAGTAGCGGGCGTTAAAAGCCTTGTTGCCCTTATTCTTATCCTCCAGGACATCGAGCGCACGGTTAATCATTTTTCGTGTGTCGTGGGGCATGATTATTTCATCCACGCAACTGCGCTCCGCGGCCACGAAGGCGTTCTCGTAAAGGTTGCTATATTCCTCGACGCGCTGGTTGCGGGTCTCATCCGGGGTCTTAGATTCGCGGATTTCCCGTGCGAAGATGACACTGGCGGCCGTATCCGCGCCGACGATGGTAATGCGCGCCGTAGGCCAGGCATAGACGAAGTCCGCGCCGATTGCCTTATCCAGCATGCCGTAATGTGCGCCGGCATACGACTTACGCACCATGACGGAGATAAGCGGGATGGTGGCGTCAGCCCAGGCGAAGAGAAGCTTGGCGCCGTGCCTCAAAATGCCCTTCCAGTCCTGCTCACTACCAATCATATAGCCGGGGCAGTCCCCGAATGTTACCATTGGGATATTGAAAAGGTCGCAGAAGCGAATAAACCGCGCCGCCTTGTCCGCGGCATCGACATTGATGACGCCGGCGGCGACCATCGGCTGGTTGGCGAAGATGCCGACGGTGCGCCCGTTAAACCGGGCGAACCCGATGATGATGCTCTGGGCATGAAGAGCCATGATTTCGTAGAAATAGCCGTCATCCACTACCGCCTTGATGATTTTCTTCATATCGTAAGGGCGATTCGTCTGGTCTGGGATGAGTGTATCAAGCTCGGGGCTGATTCTGTCCGCGGCGTCTTTTGTGGCGGTGAGAGGTGCTTTCTCGCTGTTATTGGATGGCAGGAACGCCAGCAGTCCCTTGCACTTATCAATTGCGTCTTTGTCATCATCAGCGACGATGTGCGTACAACCGGACTTCACGGCATGAGCTTTGTAGCCGGAAAGGTCGGGCAGGGTAATTTTTTCGCCCAGTTGTGTCTCGACAAAAGCCGGTCCGGCAATGCCCATGAAACCCGTCTCCTTGCATTGGATGAGGAAGTCCTGCATGACGGGGTGATAAGCCTGACCGCCGAGGCAGGGACCCATGAGAAGCGCAATCTGCGGGATAACGCCTGATGCTAGAATCTGCGAACGGAAAGTCCAGCCGTACGCTTCGAGGGTATCCATGCCTTCCTGGAGGCGGGCGCCGCCAGAATCGTTCATGCCTACGAATGGCCAGCCCTTTTCCTTGGCGAAATTGACGGCGTACGCCAGTTTCTTGCCGTGCGCCTCGCCAAAGGTGCCGGCCATTGCCATGTAGTCTTCCGCCATCGCCACCACGTAGCGGCCGTTCACCTTGCCGAACCCGGTGATAATGCCGTCCGCCGGAATCTCCCGTTTGTCCATGCCGAATGCGGTGGTCCGGTGCTTGACGAACATACCGATTTCCGTGAATGTATCTTTATCGAAGAAATAGTCGAGCCGTTCGCGGGCGGTCCACTGCTTGCCCTTGTGGCGTTTTTCAATGTCCTCCGGGCTGGCCATCTGCACTATTTTCTGGCGCCGCTTCTGATAATGTTCCAGCAAATCCTTCGTTGTCGCCATTTCTCATCCCTCCACGTTATTCAGTCAGCTTTTCTCTTCTCCATGCCTGAGTGTTGCCTGATAAGTGATGGCTGGCAATTTCAGCGGGTGGTGGTATCCGGC
>Ga0315282_10009808_pt1 | contig 15161 bp, 14 predicted proteins | sample YL17G07_20_MG_FD_203693 | JGI IMG/M metagenome (GOLD analysis project Ga0315282, IMG submission 203693) | Sediment microbial communities from Yellowstone Lake, YNP, Wyoming, USA - YL17G07_20 | ecosystem: Environmental > Aquatic > Freshwater > Lake > Sediment | place: USA: Wyoming | collected... | reverse complement strand
CCGTCGGAATCCCAGGTCGTGCGAAAGCCTTAAGCTTGCCCCAGACGACATTGTCATATACAAACTGGACGTCCCGAGACTCGCCACCCACGCGAGTGCCTTCTTCGGGCTTGGGGGTGAAGGGAGCCCCCTGGCGGTGGCAGAACTGGGCGATACCTACTACCTCGGCACATACCGCCCAGTAGCCGGCTTGAGCTTTCCCGCCTATCTAACCATCCAGCATGATCGCGAGGACTTTTCTCAGACCGTTGAACGGCTTGTTGCGCGTGATGGACGTTCTTTCATCTTGATCGCTCCAACAACAGATTTGCTAGAACCGGCCTGTGCCGAGATGATGCGGACCCGCAGTTCGCTCCTTCTCGGCATGGCGGATTTCACGATGGCGGATAAGAACGGGGAACTTACCGCTGAGAAGCCCGCCGAAGAGCTACTCCAATCCTTTCGGGACAGCGTAATCAATACGGCCGCTACGGAAACGAAGAATGGAATGCTGTTCTTCCAGACTCCCCCTGACGCCACATGGTCAGACGTAGAAATCCGCTTCAAGGATGGGTACACCGTCTCGATCCAGGTCCTCGACAAGCGGGCTGTTTTCAACTACACGCAGATGGGAATGGCAAGCCGCAAGAACGCTGAGCCTACCCGCCAATGGAAGTTGCTTCAATCCTTCGCCGAACAACACGGTGTCCTAACCTGGGACAGCAGTCACGCGGATCGCAAGAACCAGAAGCGGCGCGAGCTCTTGGCCCGGAACCTTCAAACCTTTTTCCGAATCGAGAAAGACCCCATCACGTTGACTGAGGACGGGAAGGGCTGGAAGGTCCTCTTCTCCCTGCACCCCGAATCCTAAGGAGTTCCTTCCAGCGATATTTCGCTGGTGCTTCCCGATTTGCCGTACGAATAACCTGACATAGCCGTTCCAGCGAATTTTCGCTGACCCTCCAGAACAATTCCCCTGGAGGGTTCTTGCTGACCACCCTCCCCAAGAGCCATACCGGCACGCTTTTCCTTCACGGCCTAGCTCACATTCGCCAACTACGTCCTGCCGCAACCGATATTTCGCCATTGAGGGGCAAGAGCCGGTTGAAGCCTGAGCTTCGGGAAAGGCTGTCAGCGGTGACTAACACTGCCCCGAGGAGGCCCGCCGGCCAAGAGGCAGGACTCCCATGGCAAGACCCTCGGTTGACCAATATCGCAGTCAGTTGGAAGCACAGATTGAAGGACAGGAGGTCAAGAAGGCAGTCGCAGAACTCCGGAAAGCCCATACGGTCTTCAGGAAGTATCCGACAATCGGAGACCTCCTCAACCTGGGCCGACCCGGGAACCAGAACTACGAGGACAAGGACGCCGTGCTGGCGATCCTCCTGTCCGAACTCAGGCGGGACCCGATGCTTTTCCCCCTGTTGAATCTCATGTTCTGGGAAAGCCTCATGCGCATCTACCGATGGAAGCGGCAGAGTGTGCCGGATTGCGATGAGCTGTTCTTGGAGATCCAAACGGAGTTTTTCTACACGGCTCTCAAGTATCCGTTGGATCGCCGCCCCCGGAAGATCGACGTCAACCTCGTCCTGGACACGCGGAAAAAGATCACGCGTTGGCAGAAGAAAGAAGCGGCCTACAGTGAAAGGCATGAGCCCTTCGATGAGGTCGAGACGCCCCAAGCCAAGCGCATTTGGGCGCTGGCCGATCTTGTGGAATCAGCGGTCTTCCCCGACGAAGAGGTGGAGTACTTGGACCGCGTTTACCGAGGGGTCATCAGCGAGCGGGCTTTTAACCTGATCGTGGAAACCCAGGTCTACAAGCGCATGAACCTGAAGGAATGGGCACGAGCCAACGGCGTGCCGCATGCCACGGCCCGGAGTTGGCTCTACCGAGCCATGCTGGCGCTCTTGAAGTTCGAGAAAGAGCGCCGGGACGGGAACCGGCTACCGTGAACCCGCGTGGTCTGCTGTGTCACCGTCTCGTGACGCGACCTCCCCGGGCCGGTCCCTCCATCGGCCGATGCCAACTTTCTTGCCAACTTTTCGGACCGTAGATGCCAACATTCACCCATGGATACCCAATCAACTGTCAGATCGGCCGGCGCTTCATCTCGCAACACCGCGCCCCATTTCCCGAAAGAGTAGAACCCGCGCGGATTTCCTTTCCCCGCGCGGGTCCACGAACGCTCTCGCCCTTTTGCCTCGCCGCCGGCGGATCGCTCTTCCGGGGCCTCAACACCCGCACGCCAAACTTTTAAGTTGGGTGTCCTCGGTTCGATCCCGAGCTGGCCCAGTTTTAAACGTTTTATTTCTTTTCTGAAGACACCCAAACATTTTCTACCATTGACACCCAACTCTTTTCTACCAACAATCGTCCGATGACACCCAACTCTCCTACCAACATATGCTAACTTTTCAGAGCCAAACTCGCTACAACATCCTGAAACAGCAAGCCCATCAACACCTCTTTGGCCAATTCCCATTATGGCGTTGTCCCGCGCCGCTGAACAGCGAGGAAGAACGGAATAGCAGCAAGCTCCAGCACGACGCACAGGGCAACGGCTGCTGATATCGACACATCATACAACGCGCCGATGGAGGCGCTGCCAAGGAACCAGGCAAGTCCATACCCAGCGGTAAACAGGCCGTATGCCGATGCGCGCCGGTTTGCCGGCACCATCGTGGCGACTGCGGCCGGCACAATGGATTCGTGAACCCCCATTCCCAGGCCCCAGATGACGGCTCCCACAAGTGCAATCCAAAAACCCCCGAGAAAAGCGAGGGGTGCAAATAGCGCTGAAACGATCGTGAGGGGAACAAGCACCCCAATACCACGCCGGTCGAACAAACGGCCGAAGACAAGAGACCCGCCGCCGCTCACCCCCATGGCGACTGCGTAGAAAATCGGCACCCAGCTTCCCGAAACCGTCGAAGTGCGCTGGAAATGATAGGCAAGGAGCGGGAAATCCGCAAAACCGGCGCCGACCAGGGCCGCGCCAGCAAGATATATCCAGAATACCCGCGGGAGCCCCTCGGTCCGCACGTTGCGCGGATTGGATTCCATCTCTTCCGGCCGGGGATACGACAGCCGGGCAACCGCTACCAGCGCCAGCGTGACAAGCGCGGGGATGGCGAGCACGGCGAAGGCCATCCGGTAGTCACCACGACGTGCGATCATGAACGCCACGACCAGCGGTCCGCAGAGCGCTCCGAACTGGTCGAGCGCCTCATGGAGTCCGAAAGCCCAGCCGTAACCGCCCATCGCCTTGCCCGCGTGCGACAGCATAACGTCACGCGGGGGATTCCGTGTCGCTTTCCCGATGCGTTCAATAATAATCAGCACCGCTGCGGCCTGCCAGCTCCCCGCAAGTGCCAGGGCGGGGACCGCCGCCATCTGGATGATGTAACCAACGATCGTGATCGGCCAGAACAGCTTCGTCCGGTCGGCCAACTGGCCGGAGACGAGCCGCAACCCGTAACCCAGGAATTCCCCGAAACCAGTCACGGCACCGACCGCAAACGCGCTCGCCCCAAGCATGGCGAGGTACGGCCCGACGATTCCCCGTGAACCCTCGTAGGCAAAGTCGGCGAAGAAACTCAGGATTCCTATAAGAAGGACGAAACGTAGGGCCCGCTTGCGGGCAGATGGCTGATTCTTGGACGTCCGAGCAGCCACTTACTCACCCGCCTTTTTCAGCACCGGGTCCCCCGGAAACTGGACGAGGGCCTCTTTCGCGCATTGAACGGCCTCCGCCGTTCGCTGCTGGGCGAGAAGGCAATGAATCAGCCCCTTGCGAAACCGCAGTTCAAAGGGGTTGAGCCAGATCATCCGGCGGAACTGCGCCTCAGCTTCGGACCAAAGCCCGCGCTCAGTCAGGTACAAGGCGATTGTCTCCCGATCGTACCCGAGGTACCGACTCGGCCTGAGCGCATCCTCCTTGCGCTCCTGCTTTTCCGCAGTGCTCAGATCCCGGAGCCGCTTGCGGGGACTCACGGCCAGCATCAATTCCGCTTCACCAGCGACCCGGCAAATATCGCCGCGCTTCCCAGTTCGGCCTCAATTTCCAGGAGGCGGTTGTATTTCGCGATGCGCTCGGAGCGGCAGGCCGAACCGGTCTTTATCTGGCCCCCGCCCATGGCGACAGCGAAGTCCGCGATGAACGCGTCCTCGGTCTCGCCCGAACGGTGGGATATGACGTAACTCCATCCCGCCCGGCGGCACATTGTGATAGCCTCGATGGTCTCCGTGACCGTCCCGATCTGGTTCAGCTTGATGAGAACCGCGTTCGCGCTCCTCTCTTTAATGCCGCGAGCGATAAAACTCGTGTTCGTGACGAATATATCATCGCCGACGATCTGAATCCGGCCCCCCTGGGCGGTGGTCTGCTTCCCGAACCCCTCCCAGTCGTTCTCCGCGAAGCCGTCCTCAATGGAGACGATGTGGTACTTGTCCACCCAAGCCTCGTAAAGGGCCAGCATCTCGTCGGCATTCTTCTTTCCCTGACCGGACTTGGCCAGGTTGTAGGAGCCGTTGTCCCAGAAGGAGGAGGCCGCCGGATCAAGCGCCAATGCGACGTCCTTGCCGGGCTGGTAGCCCGCGGCCTTGATTGCCTCAAGGATGACCTCACAGGCCTCGTCATTGCTCTTGAGGTTCGGGGCGAATCCGCCCTCGTCTCCCACGCTGACCGTGTAGCCCTTCTTGGCCAGGATCTTCTTCAGGGCATGGAAGGTCTCGGCGCCATAGCGGAGGGCTTCCGCGAAGGTCGGCGCGCCGATCGGCATCGCCATGAACTCCTGCAGGTCCACGCTTGATTCGGCGTGCTTCCCGCCGTTCAGGATGTTCATCATCGGGCAGGGAATCAGGCCGGTTCCCGCACCGCCCAGGTATTGGTAGAGGGGAAGACCGGCATTGATGGCTGCCGCCCTTGCGACCGCCATTGAAACACCCAGGATCGCATTCGCGCCCAGTTTGGCTTTGTTGGGCGTTCCGTCCAGTTCAATCATCAATTTGTCTATCTCGGCCTGGTGCGACGGGTCCATACCAACCACCTTTGGCGCGATGGTCCCGTTGACGTTCTCGACGGCCTTGAGCACGCCCTTCCCGCCGTAGCGCTTCTTGTCGCCGTCGCGTAATTCCACCGCCTCGTTTTCGCCGGTCGATGCCCCCGACGGCACCGAGGCGGAAGCCCGGATGCCCCCGTCAAGTTCCACGGCGACCTTAATCGTGGGATTGCCCCGTGAATCGAGAATCTCCATCGCGCCAACCGAGCGGATTTTTGCCTTCATGTTTGTCTCCTTTTGAAATACCTTGTTATGCCGTTCACTCATCGTCTTCTTCCACCCTGGGAGATGGCTCCCCGGAGCGGACTTTCGTTGAAAGCGCCTGGAATTGGGTGTTAACCCGAGTTGCCAGGGCGTCGAGTTCCCGCGCCAGGGCAGGCGGGAGCGGACCGTAACGCTTCATGTGCGCACTCTCAAGTTCAACCAGTGATTCCCAGTATCCCGAACATACCACCCACACCTTGTGGGAAACGACGGATCGTTCCGGTCTCAGCCCGAGCTTGTCCCGGAGCAACCTGATGGTCTTCCTGACAGCGCGAATCCCCGCAAGTAGCTCTTTTTGCTTCGCCGGAGTCAGGTCATTGATTTCCTCATACATGACCCCCTTGGCCGACTGGCCCGCCCCCCAGCGCTCGAACTCGCAGAGGGCCTCATCCAGAAGTCCGAGCATTGAAGCATAAGCCGTGCGGTGCGCGCTGGATATTCCGGGACCGCTCCGTTCGTTCATGGCATTCTTTCCTCCGCCAATGACAGCCATTGGGGTGTTGTCATGACCTCAACCGCCCTGCGCCACGAATCCAGTTCCGGTCCGTAGGGTTCACCAGTGCGTTCTACGCAGTGTTTGGAGATGAACTCGTCGACCTCCCCGATTAGGACGGCCAATTTACGCCGCTGCACCTCCCTGAAACGGGCGGCCAATCCGGCGTCTGTTATCCTGTCCAGAACCACCATTGAATGGACTGCACAGAGTGGAGAAGACTTTTCCAATGCGCGCGCCATATCTTCCTCCCGGAACCATGAAGCAAGGATACTGGCGTGCCGTTGCCGCCTCTTTAGGACAAAATCGCAGGCGGGACACGGTTCGTGGCGCCGCCAGCGAGCAAGATGCCTTCGGGGACTTATGCACGACTCCAGGAATGCGTCCATCAGCGCCACCTGATCCCGATAGATCATCGCGACGCCCAGATGGTCGGGATACCTAGCCAAATAGCTGGCGTGGCTGTCGCAGTAACCCCGGGACCGCACGAGGGATTCGCGGACGCGGCCGTCGAGCACCCGCTCGTACAACAGGCCTTCAAAGTAACCATGCAGGCCCTTTCCCTCAAGGGCACAGAGCGGACAACCCCTAGATGTCCTAAAGGAATCGAGAACCTCGAAATACGGGAGGTGCTTTTCGGAGCCTGCTTCCGAACCACCCACTCGTATTTTCACTGAATCTCCGCTCCAATAGTGATTTCCATCCAATCCCTCCTTTAAAAAGGGAAAACTCCTGCCACTTTGTTTGGTAGGAGTCATCAGCCCCGTCAACATTTCTACTGCCGGGGCGCTTGGATGGCGAACTCCATCGCCGCATGAATATGATATCATCCCCCGCATCCTGAGGACACCCAAACTTTTCTTACCAACAATCTGCCACGATTCCCTCCAACATATACCAACATCTACCACTCAGTGGAATGACATAATCAGCCCTCACCCATACCCTCTCCCGTGTTGCGGGAGAGGGTTCGAAGGCCGGCCTGCGCTGGCGATAGTGGATTTTCGTTGTGAGTGGACACCCAACTGTTTCTGACACCTCGGATGTCTCTTTTTCGAACAAAAACCGAATCGCTCCCGGAAAATGCAGAACCCGCACGGATTTCCTTTCTCCATGCGGGTCTGCGAGCCCCCTGCGAGTTATGCCTTAATCATGATTCCGAATCTGTTCCGAGCCGTTTTGACACCCCTTGGAACTTTGGCGCCGCAGGAGCGTCGCAAGGCCATAGGAATATTTATTCATACTGTGCCCCGCTTCGCTCCGCACTCGGCCTGAAGTTGGGTGTCCTGAGTTCCTCCTGCACCACCTTTGGTGGTGCAGAGTTCGATCCCCAGCTGGCCCAGTTGTCTTATAAGGGTTTTTGAGTTTTGGTTTCCTCGTCAGAACCCGAGTTACCACAAAAGTAACCAGCGCCACCACCCGATTCGTGGCAGGTGGTTAAACAATCGCCAAACCAATTGAAGATGGCTTCGCGGGGGCGTAAAGTATCCTCCCCATGTGGACCGCCTATCGTGAGATTGTCCGGCAATACGAGCGGCTCCCCCTTAAGCAAGAGCGCCAGCTAATCGCCAAAGCCCAACGCGGCTCGGCTAAGAGCACCGAGGAAATCGTAATGCGTCATGTCGGATTCGTCATGTACCGATTGCGCATGGTGGTTTATCCGAGCGTCCTTTATCGTCTGGGCGACGATCTCCTCGCCGACACCGTGTTGATGCTGTATGAAAAGGTGAACACCTACAACCTCCATTACCGGGATAGGCGAGGACGGCTCAAGCCCGTTCGGTTCGTGTCTTACGTTTGGAAACGGGTGGACGGGTTCATCATCGATGCGCTAAACCGGGAAAAACGACTCGTTGGCGTTGACGACATTGACTCAGTAAGAGCCGGGCGGATCAGGGAATACTCCGGCTAGCGTGCTTTTCGAGTTCCGACGCCCCGCCTAATCACTTCCCAATGTCCGCCCTTATCGGGACCGACACGGCGGAGACGACCCGATTCTTTCAACCGATTGATGTTCCACTCAATCCCCTTCTCGGTAAGTCCAGTCTCCTTTGCCAGAACCATCGTTGTTATCTCAGGGTTTGCACCAATTAATGCGAGTATATTCTCCCCGGTCTTCTCCCTAGTTATCTCCCTAGTTTTCTCCCTAGTTGGTCTCCCATCCTTTTCCGCTCCAGACATCTTTCCCTTTATCGCAAAATCAGGAGACCTATAGAAGACCGCCCTGGAAAAGCCGTCGGTTTCAAACTCGGGCGGGCGCAATCAGGCATTGGATGGAGCGATGCGGGCCTTATCGCGCCCCGTTTATTTCGTCAGAATCGAGACTACTGCGTCCGTAACCAGTCGCATCTTGTCCGCTTTGAGCGTACCCGCGCGGTACAGGATTATCCCCTTGTCTGCGGTGAATATCTTGTTGGGTCGAACCCGACAGGATTGGGACAGCTTTCCGGTGGCAAAGTCAGCGTCATTAATTTCAACGGCAAATTCGTCTCCAATATCCTTGCTGGTTATCTGGCAGAGAAGGATATCGCTCCGCGATGGCGCCGCAAGCACCAAGGCAGGTCTTTTCTTTACCTGCGTGAGGTCGGAAAACGGGAAAGGGACGACAACTATTTCTCCCCTTACAAATTCCGCCAAGCGGCCTCTTCCTCCGGTCTCAGCCAATCCTTGCTCAGGGAAGCCTCGCTTGCAAGAGCGGTGTCGCTGATTCTCCTTTCCCGCATCGCCTTGAGCAAACGGATATAGGCGAGCGTTTCCTCCAATACCGGCTCCGGCGCCTGGTCTATCTCCTTCTGAATGGCTTCCTTGGTAGTCATCTTCGTTAACACCAACCTAACACGCCGTTGCCCCATCCGCAAGCGAAGCACTGGTAATCCGCGGTCCCTATCCTGACAGGGAGGACGGTCAACCGACCTATCCGAGCATCTCCGAGAATCCTTGGCGAGAGTCACCAACTCTCCGAGAAAAGGACACTGCCAACTTTTCTTACCAACAATTTACCAATAATCCCTCCAACATATACCAATATCTACCCATAGACACCCAACTGTCTTTGACACCTCGGATGTCGCTTTTTCGAACAAAAACCAAATCGCTCCCGGAAAATGCAGAACCCGCATAGATTAGCTTTCTCCATGCGGGTCTGCGAGCCCCCTGCGAGTTAAGCCTTAATCATGATTCCGAATCTGTTCCAGGCCGTTTTGACACCTCTTGGAACTTTTAAGTTGGGTGTCCAGGGTTCGATTCCCTGCTGGCCCAGGCTTCCGTTCTCTGCGAAGCCGAGCAACTCGACTACTTAAGCACGTCCTCATTCCCCGTGACCGCCTGTCACCCCGGATGCGCGGGAGCATAATCGAGCCCGATCGATTGGGTTCGCAAGGCTGCCGAACCGGAGACTACCGTCGGCAAGGAGCACGATCATTGTCAGTCGCTGTTCCAAACCACTTGGAGTACGTCTTCTGGCCCCGACGAACACTCAGCCCATCAACAGACAGTCCATGCACACTAGATCTCATGCTAAGATTGCGGCGGTTGACGTTCAGCATGGATTGTCCTACTACTCGCGGTCTCCGGGTTCTACGGTGCCCAGGGGGGTCCAAGGATTATGGGATATCTTGACAACGGCACGATAAAGGTCGGTGTCGATCTGAACCTCGGCGGCGCAATCACCTACCTGTCCCGGTCCGGCAGCGACCTGAACCTGATCAACAGCTATGACTGGGGCCGGCAGGTCCAGATGTCCCACTACAGCGGGCCCATGCCCTTCGTGAAGGACGGCAAGGAGCCGGCCAAGGAGTGGGCCGGTCTGGGCTGGAACCCCATCCAGTCCGGCGACTGCCGCGGCAAGCGCTCAAGGGTCTTGGAACACAGCAATGACGGTAGGATTCTGCATGTGAAGTGCGTCCCAATGCAGTGGCCGATGAACGATGTTCCCGGAGAATGCACCTTTGAGTGGTGGATCGAGCTGGAGGCCAACACCGTCAAGGTGCGTGCCCGCCTGAACAACGACCGCCCGGACCGCACCCAGTATGCCGGCCGGGACCAGGAGCTGCCCGCGGTCTACACCAACGGACCGTGGTACCGGCTGGTCACCTATCTCGGGGACCGCCCCTTCGAGAACGCCCCGGTCACCGTGCTGACCCGGAAGAGCGACGCGGCCGGCTGGCCGTGGCTGCGCTTCACCTCGCCGGAGCGCTGGGACGCGCTGCTCGACGACCAGGACCGTGGCGTGGGTATCTTCCAGCCCGAGGCCATCCACTTTGCCGGTGGTTTCGCCGGGCAGGATGGGAAGAAGGGGACCGGTTCTGTCCGCGATGACCAGACCGGCTATGTTTCGCCCATCCTGAGCGAGATCCTCGATCACAACATCGTCTACGAGTATCGCTTCGTCCTGATCCTGGGTTCGCTCGAGGAGATCCGGGCCTATGCCGTTTCCCAGCCACGTCCGGACCCAAGGCCCAGCTTCCGTTTTGAAAGGGACCGTCAACACTGGCGGTTGGCCAACGCCGTCGACCAGGGGTTCCCGGTGCCGGGCGAACTGCGCATCGACCCGACTGGCTCGGTCGCGGCCCTGCTCAGCCCACCGTACTTCTGGCGCGCCGAGGACACCCCGACCCTGTTCGTGGAGGCCGCCTTTGGCGCCGGGGCCCGGGAAGCATCCCTGGCCTTCGCGCCATTCAGCGATGACGACCGGAAGGCCTGGGCCCAGTGGGGGCCGGACGTCCGGAAGCCGTTCATCTGGCCCAAGGCAGTCAGGTTCCCGGTCGCCGGGGACGGGAAGATTCGCGTCTACGAGATCAAGCTCGACAGCAGCGCCGACTACCGGAGCGCGATGCTGGGACTGCGGCTGGTCCTGCCCGCTTCCAAGGAGGCCTGCCGGGTGCGCTCGATCGGCTTCGTCAGGCCTGACGAGATGCATATCGGGTGATGGGAGGGCTCATCGATCGTGGTTCGGTGAAGCGGTCAGCGGATGGAGAACGTGCCCACCTTTCCGTCCAGCCCTGCCCCCGCCACTCAACCTGCCACTCTTGATGGCTGGCACGCCCACGCTCCAGAGCTGGGAGTCGTTCCTGGAGGAATTGCGGGCGGGAGGACAACCAACTTCCGCATGCCAACTTCCGGCCAACTTCTCTACCCACCGATGCCAGCTCATGCCCGTTGATACCCGAACCCGCCTGACACCTCCCACGCTCCCGGACTGAACTCCGGACCTGCGGTCCCCTCCGAAGAGCAGAGCCCGCACGGATTTCCTTTCTCCGCGCGGGTCTGCGGGCCCCTTCGGCTGTGATGCCTCAACCGGCTTCGCGATACTTTTCCGGACCTTTTTGACACCTGATTGAACTTTAGCGCCGCCATGGGCGTCGCAAGGCCATAGGAAAAATTGTTTATACTGTGCTCCACTTCGCTACGCACTCGGCCTGAAGTTGGGTGTCCTGTGACCCGAGCGGGGCACCCGCCTTGCGGGTCGCGAGCCCGAGCCTTGCGAGGGCGGAGCCGAGGCCGGAACGGCCAAGGCGGAGGGAAATACCCGAAGTGCGGCAGCACGGAGGGTGGGTTCGATCCCCAGCTGGCCCATGTCTAGTATCCGCGCGTAGTTGCCCTGAGCGAGCGAAGCGAGTCGAAGGGCTGGCCCAGTTGTCTTATAAGGGTTTTTGATTCTTCGATTGCTCGTCAGAATCAAAGTAATCACCAAAGTTACCCCCCGCGCCTCACGGCTTGCTCACTGCGTCTTCTCAAATAAACTCAGGCCCCTTCCGAACGATTTCCTTCCAGGGAACGATTTCAATGCCAGCCCCGATTCCTGTCCGTCGGCCGCCGCCGGTGACTACCCAACCCTTCTTGACCCCCAGGTCGGACATGCATTGCCGAAGGCCCGCAATGTCGCGCCGGTCCACGGTCCCGGACAACCTAATCTCAATGGGCACAATCCGCGTGCCCAGAACCAGCAGAAGGTCGACTTCCGCCCCCGCCTGGGTCCGCCAGAAAAAGACGACTGGACGAACATGACGCAGGAAGGCCAGCGCGACAAGCTCCTCGATTACCATCCCCTCGAACGAGGCGCCGCGGCGCGGCCAGGACTCCAATTCACCCGGTGTCCGAAGCCCGGCCAGGAAATGCAGCAGTCCGGTATCGCGGATATAAACCTTCGGGCTTTTTGTCAGGCGTTTCGAGACGTTCGCGTGATACGGTTGCAGGCGGCGAACGAGGAAAGACCCCTCCAGCACATCAAGGTAGTCGGCAACGGTATGGTAGGAAACGCCCAGTGAACGCGAAATGTCAGACAGGTTAAGCAGTCCGCCGTGAATGTGGGTCAACATTTCGCATAAACGGCGCAATCGGGGGGCCGGAAGCCGGATTCCAAGCGCGGGAATGTCGCGTTCCAAGACATCAGAAATATATGCGTCCAGCCAGCTCGCGCGCGCGATGCCCCCCCTGGCTGAATGGACCGGGGGGTACCCACCCCAGAAGGGGCGGTCAGCCGATATCCGTCTTCCAACCAGTTCGGATTCAAGGAATGGGGTAAGTTCCAGATGCCCGACACGCCCAGCCAGCGATTCGGAAATGTCGCGGCGAAGCGAGGGGCTGGATGAACCCAGAATGATGAACCTGCCCTTCCCCGGCCTGGCATCAATCGCATGGCGGAGCGCCGGGAAAATCCCCGGAAGCCGCTGGGCCTCATCCAGAACAATCTTCCCTGGATGCCGGGCCAGGAACCCCGCGATGTCGGCGGATATCATCGAATAATCCGCCTGATTCTCCATGTCAAAAAAGCGCCAATCCGGAACCGTCTTCCGGGCAAATGTGCTCTTCCCGCACTGGCGTGGCCCCAACACCAAAACGGCGGGGAAGGAACGGAGCAGTTCCCCCATCTTCTGCCGGGCAATCCGCGGAATGTATGGTGGCATACCTTGCATATTAGAACCGTTTGTTCTATTTATCAACCCCCCTCACTTCCATCACATCCGGTTCTCCGGGCGAGGGATTTAATGTCAAACCTTACATGTCTCGCTCCGTTCTATTCCCCACCTAATGAGGCGATTTCCGAAAAACGGCGTCCGTGGACCTCCAATGCCCTCCAGATCCAAGTATTCGGGCTGAATTTTGAGGACACCCAAACTTTTCTTACCAACAATCTGCCAACAATCCATCCCGCATATACCAACATCTACCACTCAGTGGAATGACATAATCAGCCCTCACCCATACCCTCTCCCGTGTTGCGGGAGAGGGTTCGCGGGCCGGCCTTCGCTGGCGATAGTGGATTTTCGTTGTGAGTGGACACCCAACTGTCTTTGACGCCTCTCTTTCGGCCTTCAACACCGCCTCCAGGGCGGGGGGATTGCCCTGGGCATCCGTTAGAACCGCGACCCGGGTCACATTGTCCATCACACGAACTTTGCCTAATTTGGTTATCTGCATCGACCTCGGGTTGCAGGAAACGGATATCATGGAACAAGCCTGGATTCGGGTTGGAGGGGACAAATGAAAAAGCTGTTGATGCTCGGGGGCGGAACTTGGCATGACTGCGAAGCGTGCGCGAAGGCGGTCATGAAGGCATTTTCCGGACAGGTCGAGTGTGAATACACGGAGGACCCGGCGAAACTGGCCCCCCAATCGCTGGCCAACTACGATGTTTTGTCGATGTACACCTGCCTGGGTGCCGAGGATGACGGACTCAAGGACAAATCCCGGGCCAGCCTGCCCGCGGAAGTCCGCAAGTCGGTCGAGGACTTCGTCCGGAACGGGAAGCCGTTCCTCCCCCTCCACAGCACAATGTGCTCTTATACGGACTGGGAAGGCCTTGGTGAAATCATCGGCATCAGATGGATATGGGGCACCTCGTTCCACGGCCCGCACGAAACCTACCGGTTGAAAATCAACCCCACGCACCCGCTGGCTGGCCGGTTCACGGAGTTCGAAATGCACGACGAGCTTTACCGCAAACTCAAGGTCATCAGGCCGGTTGATGTGCTGATGACCGCCTTCGCTGAAGGCGAGGACCAGCCCCATGCCTGGACCACCACTTATGGAAAGGGAAAGGTGTTCTTCTGGGGTCCGGGCCACACCGCGGAGACGCTTGGAAAACCGGAAGTACAAGAATTGCTTGCCACCGGCCTCAAATGGGCCCTGGAAGGATAGCGTTTAAACCGGATTGGGGCAGGCGGCGGATTTCCCGGTCCACCGCCTCAAACCCACCGATTCACCAGGCGTAAGCCTCCGGCGCCCGGCCGCCGGGACCGGGGAAAATCGCATCGAGCTGTTTCAGCGTTTCCGGGGACAGCCTGATCTTTAGGGTCCGCATGGCCCCCTCAAGCTGTTCAATAGTCCGCGGACCGATGATTGGCGCCGTCACAACCTTCTGGTGCAGGAGCCAGGCCAGCGCGACATCGGCGGGCTTCTCATGGAGCTTTCGGCAGAGGGCTTCCCACTTCACGAACTTTGACCGGTCCTTCCCAACGCGGTCCTTCACCCATTTCTCCGACCGGCGCCCCTCTTTCCCCCGGCGCAGGATGCCGCCGAGCAGTCCGCCAGCCAGCGGGCTCCAGGTGATGAGGCCCAACCCGTAGGATTCACAGGACGGAATGACCTCCAGCTCGATGGTGCGGGCCGTGAGGTTGTAGAGGCTCTGTTCGGACACCAGCCCCATGAACTGGCGCCGGGCCGCCGCCTCGTTGGCCTGGGCTATATGAAATCCGGCGAAATTGCTGGAGCCGACATAGATAACCTTGCCTTCCCGCCTGAGCTGGTCAAACGCCTGCCAGATTTCCTCCCAGGGGGTTTTGCGGTCGATGTGGTGCATCTGGTAGAGGTCGATGTAGTCGGTCTTCAGCCTCCGCAGGCTGTTTTCACAGGCTTTCCTGATATGCAGGGCCGAGAGTTTTGATTCGTTGGGCCAGTCCCCCATATCACCGTAAACCTTCGTCGCCAGTACGATCTTGTCGCGCCGCCAGCCTCCCTGGGCCAGCCACCTCCCAACGATCTGCTCCGTTATGCCCTCGCCCTTCTTCCACCCATAAACATCGGCCGTGTCATAGAAGTTGATCCCGAGTTCGAGCGCCCGGTCCATGATGGCAAAACTGTCGGCCTCGCTGGTCTGCGGGCCGAAGTTCATCGTGCCGAGGCATAACCGGCTCACCTTGAGCCCGGTGCGCCCCAGCCTGGTGTACTGCATCGCCGTCTTTTCGTTCGCCATTTTTCGCCCTCCCCTGTGGTCTATTGGAGATTTCAGTCTATCACCACGGCTCCCCGGCGAGCGACATTTTCATGTAAAGGGGAATCCCGGGGGACGTATCCATGAAAGGCTGTCCCGTTTCAAGCACCTCCGCTCTTTTCATAGTCCTCCTCTTAATCTGTCCCAAAAC
>Ga0315282_10009807_pt1 | contig 15161 bp, 15 predicted proteins | sample YL17G07_20_MG_FD_203693 | JGI IMG/M metagenome (GOLD analysis project Ga0315282, IMG submission 203693) | Sediment microbial communities from Yellowstone Lake, YNP, Wyoming, USA - YL17G07_20 | ecosystem: Environmental > Aquatic > Freshwater > Lake > Sediment | place: USA: Wyoming | collected... | reverse complement strand
GGCGCGTGGTGAGCGTGATCGGCGACAGCACGTTCGTTCACAGCGGCATCACGGGCCTGGTCGAGATGGTCTATAACCCGCCGTCGTCCGGCCACGTGCTCCTGATCCTCGACAATGGCACCACGGCGATGACCGGCCTTCAGGAGCATCCCGGCACGGGGCGCACCCTGGACCGGCGGCCGGCGAAACGGATCGTATACGAAGATTTGGCGCGGGCGATGGGGATCGCGGACGTGCACGTTGTGGATCCTTCGCGGGACCGGGAAGGATTCCAGACATTGATGCGGGAGTGCCTGGCGAACGGGCGGCTGAACCTTATCATTGCGAGAAGGCCGTGTATCCTGGCGGCGGCGAAAAAGGGGTAGGGCAGAGATCGAATTGTCGGGGAAATACCTTGACATCGGGTGACAATTGAGTACACAATAGAGCACTCGATTGGAGGAACACGGCCATGAAATTCGTAAGCGTTCGCGATCTGCGGGGGAAATCCGCCGAGGTCTGGAAAAGCCTCCCGGGCGAGAGAGAGATGGTTATCACCAGCAATGGCCGACCCGTGGCCATCCTTGCCGCGGTCAACGAATCGAACCTTGAGGAATCCCTGTCCGCGTTCCGCCAGGCGCGGGCCGTTGAGGCGGTGGCGAGCCTTCAGCGGCGATCGGTCAAGGAAGGAACCGATGGTATCTCCCTGGACGAGATCAACGCTGAGATCAAGGCGGTGCGCAAAGAGCGCGGGAGATGAAGATAGTCCTCGACACCAATGTCCTTGTGGCGGGTCTTCTCTCTCCGTTTGGTCCCTGTGCGGAGATTGTGCGCATGGTTTCGTCCGGTGACCTGACGCTGTGCTTCGATTCGCGCGTTTTGTCCGAGTACGGCGAAGTTTTGTCTCGTCCCAAGTTTCGGTTTGAGATGGACAAGGTTCTTGCTCTCCTCGACCATATTGAGCGCCGCGGCCAGATTGTGGCTTCCTCGCCGCTTTCCGCTTTGCTGCCGGACCCGGGCGACCAACCCTTTCTTGAGGTTGCCGCTGCCGGGCGGGCGGAATGCCTTGTTACGGGCAATCACGCGCATTTTCCCCCAAAGTCGTGTCCTGGAGTCACGACTCTTTCCCCGAGCGGATTCCTTATGTATTACAGGGACCAACTAAAGCGGGAGAACACTTAAAAGGATCGAACCATGACAAGAACCGAGGTGAGGGAACAATCAAGAGTGGTCAACGTCATCTTCGCCGGTCTGGGCGGCCAGGGCGTGCTCAAGGCCTCGGATATTTTGTCGGATGCGGCGTTTCGCGCGGGGCGGGACGTGAAGAAGAGCGAGATCCACGGGATGGCGCAGCGGGGCGGCTCCGTGAGCAGCGACGTGCGTTTCGGCGGCGAGGTCCTCAGTCCCATGATCTCCGCCGGCGAAGCGGACTACCTGGTCGTGCTCGAAGCCACGCAGGTGGAGCCGAACCGCCACATGCTGCGCGAGGGCGGCGTGATGATCACCCCCGACGCCGTGGACGCGAACGCGCTCCCCAACCGCAAGAGTCTGAACGTGGCACTGCTGGGCGTTCTAAGCGCGCGCCTCGACATCCCCGAATCCGCCTGGATCGAGGCCCTGCACACGAACTTGGCGCCCAAGCTCCACGCCGCCAACGACGAAGCGTTCGCCCTCGGCCGCAAAACTGCAGGATAGTTGCAAAGTCTCTCCGCCAAGATTACAAGATTAAGAAAATAGACCCTTGATTTTGAGGGACTTCCATAGTAAGAAAGGGAGAGATCCATTTTGCGAAGAGGACAGATGCCATGATTCTCAACGAAACATACGAATGTATGACCCCCGCCGCAAGACATGAATTGCAGTCCGAGAGACTGCGAGATACGGTCCGGCGGGTCTATGAAAACGTCAAGCCCTACCGCAGGAAGATGGAGCAGGCGGGGGTGAGACCGGAGAATATTCGGTCCATTGACGACCTGCGGAAGCTGCCCTTTACCACCAAGGACGACCTCCGCGATTCCTATCCCTATGGCATGTTCGCGGTTCCGATGAAGGACGTGGTGCGCGTCCACTCCTCCTCCGGCACCACCGGAAAACCCACCGTGGTCGGCTACACCCGCTACGATATCCATGAGGTGTGGGCCGAGGTGGCGGCGCGGGCGATTTGCTGTGCCGGCGGCACTCCGGACGATATCGTGCACGTCGCCTACGGCTATGGCCTGTTCACCGGCGGCTTGGGAATGCACTACGCGACGGAACGGCTCGGCGCCACGGCCATTCCGGTTTCGGGCGGCAACACCAAGCGGCAGATCATGATCATGCAGGACTTCGGTTCGACGATTCTGTGCTGCACGCCTTCCTATTCGCTGTATATCGCCGACGTGTGCGCGGAAATGGGGATAGACCCAAAGAAGGACCTGAAGCTCAAAGCGGGGATATTCGGGGCGGAGCCCTGGTCCAACGAGATGCGCGAGGAGATCGAACGGCGTCTCGGAATTCTGGCGGTGGATATCTACGGCCTTTCGGAGATCATCGGTCCGGGCGTCTCCTGCGAGTGTCATTACAAGAACGGTCTGCACGTGAATGAGGACCATTTCTACCCCGAGATCATAGACGCCGCGAAAGGCACGGTTCTGCCGGACGGAGCGAGGGGCGAACTGGTCTTCACGTGCATCACCAAGCAGGCGTGTCCGCTGATCCGCTACCGCACCCGGGACATTTCCACGCTGATGCGCGAGCCGTGCCCGTGCGGCCGCACGCTCGCGCGTATGGGCCGCGTGACGGGGCGCACCGACGACATGCTCATCATCCGCGGCGTCAACGTGTTCCCGTCCCAGATCGAGAGCGTTCTTATCGCAATAGAAGGTACCGAGCCGCACTACGAGATCGTGGTGGACAAGCGGGGCGTGCTGGACGAGCTCGAAATCAAGGTGGAAGTGAGCGCGGAGGTTTTCTCGGATGAAGTGAAGCGGCTGGAGGACCTCCGCAGCCGCATCCAGGGCGAGATCGAGAGCGTTCTGGGGATCAGCGCGGCGGTCCGCCTGGTGGAGCCCAAATCCATCCCGCGCAGCGAAGGAAAAGCCAAGCGGGTGATAGATAAACGGAAGGGATAAAGTCCGTAGGATGGGCCTTGGCCCATCACAATCCGACGGCAAGATGGGCCAAGGCCCATCCTACAGGTGAACTTGAAGGAGACTGTCATGCAACTGAAACAACTATCGGTTTTTATGGAGAACCGGGCGGGGCGTCTGGCTGAAATCACGCGCGTTCTGGCCGACGCCGGCGTCAATATCCGCGCCCTGTCGCTCGCCGACACGTCGGATTTCGGCATCCTTCGCCTTCTGGTGGATGACCCGGACAAAGCGATCCGCGGGCTAAGCGAAGCGGGGCTCACCGTGCGGGCGACGGAGGTGGTCGCCGTGGAAATCGCGGACCGCCCCGGCGGACTCGCCACCATTCTTGCGCTCTTGCAGGGTTCGGGGATCAACGTCGAGTACATGTACGCGTTTCTGGAGCGCCACAAGGACAACGCGATCCTGGTGTTCCGTTTCGAGGAGCCGAAGAAGGCGGCCGAGGTCTTGCGCGAGGCGAACATCAAGGTTTTTACGGCGGAGGAGATCTCGAAGCTCTGACCGCCTCGATGGCATACGACCGGTTTTCGCAGACCGGATATCTTTGGCGCATTGTTCATACGTATCCGCCGCGGCGGAGAAAGGAGACGCACCATGTTGCATAACACGAAGACAGGAGACAAGGGGAAGTGGCTGGTATTCTCAGGATGGGCGTTGTTGGCGGTACTCATGTTGTGCTTGGCGGGATGCGGCGCGGAAAAGGAGGCGGCGGCTCCCATCAAGATCGGAGCAGTGCTGGACATCACCGGCCTGGCGGCCTGGCTCGGGGAACCCGAGGCCAACATTGTCAGGATGATCGTGGACGAGATGAACGCAAAGGGAGGCATCAAAGGCCGCAAGATCGAGTTGATCGTGAAGGACAGCCAAGCGGATGGAACGCGCGCCCAAAACGCGGTGAAGGAATTGCTGCGCGAGAACGTGGTGGCCATCGTTGGCCCATCTCTGAGCGGGACATCCCAGGCGGTGGCGCCTATATGCGAGGAAGAGCAGGTGCCGCTGGTTTCCTGCGCCGCCCTGGAGCAGATCGTCCTGAACCGCAAATGGGTCTTCAAGACGGCCAACAAAGACACCCATGCCGTCGAACGCATCCTCGACTACATGAAGGAGCATGGCACAACGAAGATCGCCGTGGTCTCGGAGAGCAGCGCCTTCGGAGACGGCGGCAAGCAGAAACTCCAGGAAATGGCCCCGAAGTATGGGATTGAGATCGTCACGTCCGAATCGTATGGCCCCAAGGACACGGACATAACCGCCCAACTGACGAAGATCAAGGCGATGAATCCGGAAGCGATCGTCAACTGGTCCATCGGACCCGCCCAGAGCATCATAATGAAGAACGCGAAACAGTTGGATATAAAGGCGCAGATCTTCCAGAGCCACGGTTTCGGGAACTACGCGTATCTGCAGGCCGCGGGGGATGCGGCGGAAGGCGTCATCTTCCCCTGCGGACGGGTCTTGGTAGTGGAGGACCTGCCGGCGGATCATCCTCAGAAGGCCGTCCTGGCCAAGGTGAAAAAGGACTACGAGACCAAGTATCAGAAGCCGATAAGCACGTTCGCGGGCCATGCTTATGACGCGCTTTGGCTGGTGCTGAAGGCCTGTGGGGAAAAAGGCGCCACGCGGAAAGACATCCGGGACTACATCGAGAACTGCAAAGGATTCGTGGGTATCACCGGGGTTTTCAACTTCTCGCCCGAGGACCATACGGGGCTTCAGAAGGACTCGCTGGAGATGCTGACGGTCCGCAACGGAAAATTCGCGATTCTGGGGGGGGAAAAGCCCGCCGCCAAGCCGGCGAAATAACCCGCCATTGGCGCCGAAGTTCTGTTCCACCCGCCGTCACGGTTCCTGCCGCAACAGAACCATGACGGCGGGAGGATTTTTATGTGACCGGGCCACTTTCCCCCAGCAAGCATGGGCTGAGGTCTATACATGGGCCAGGAAACCGAGACCTATGTGCTCGCCCAACTCTTTCTGAGCGGGCTCGCCTTCGGCAGCATCTACGCGATGGTGGGCATCGGTTTCAACATCATCTACAACGCCACCGGCATCATCAACCTTGCCCAGGGGGAGTTTGTGATGCTCGGCGGCATGTTGATGGTGTGGGCAAACCAGTCCCTTGGCTTGCCGGTCTGCGCCGCGGTCGCGGTATCCGTCGCAATGGTCGCAGGGATCGGGATTCTTTTTGAGCGCGCGGCGGTTCGGCCTCTTCGCAATCCCACGGTCCTTGTGTTAATCATCATCACCATCGCGGGCTCATTTCTTATGCGGGGAGCGGCGTTGTTGTTGTGGGGTGACCGGGTGTATTCGGTCGGGTCGTTCCTCGGAGAACAACCCGTCAAAATCTTTGGAGCGATGATTACACGGCAGCACGTCCTGATCTTCGGGACACTCCTGGTGGTGGCGGCCGCGCTCGCGACTTTTTTCAGCTATACGCTGACGGGCAAGGCGATGCGCGCTTGTTCCTTCAACAGGACCGCCGCCCGACTGGTGGGCATCAACGCGCACACGATGGTCATGATGTCATTCGGGATGTCGGCGGCCATTGGGGCGCTGGCCGGAGCGGTCATTGTGCCCGTTACGGGAGTGCAGTACGACGACGGGGCCATGCTGGGCCTGAAGGGATTCTGCGCGTCGGTCCTTGGCGGTCTGGGCAACAACCCGGCGGCGGCGGTTGCGGGAATTCTCCTCGGAATCCTGGAATCGCTGACCAGCTACGTCTCCTCCGCCTACAAGGACGCCATATCACTCGGCATTCTTCTCGTGGTCCTTTTCATCCGCCCCAGCGGATTATTCGGCAAAACGTCCCTGAGACATCTCTCGGACTTCTAGGAATGACGAATAATGAATGATGAATGATGAATGAAGGATGAAGAACGAGAAATGAGAGAAGAGTAGGAAAGGGAGCGGGCAAGGATGGAGCGCAAGTACGATTTGTGCGATAGGACCAAGGCGTTCGCGTTGCGTGTGATCCGTTTATACACGGCGTTGCCAAAAAGCGGCGAGGCGCAGGTGATAGGAAAGCAACTATTGAGAAGTGGAACATCCGTCGGGGCCCAGTATCGCGAAGCCACTCGAGCGCGTTCAGTGGCCGAGTTTGTGAGCAAGATCCAAGCCGCGTTGCAGGAACTGGAGGAACCTTCGTACTGGTTTGAACTCCTTACGGATAGCGAGATCGTGTCCGCGAGAAAGCTGTCCGACCTGATGAAAGAATGCAACGAGATTACGGCCATTCTGGTTTCCTCCGTCAAGACAGCAAAAGGACGAAAACAGGAATGATGAATGATGAATGACGAATGATGAAGGCAGAATGATGAATGCAGAATGATGAATGATGAATGGCGGATGGGAAAAGATGAGTGGTAGGCAAGGGGAAGCGGGAATGAAAAACAAATTCATAGTATCTCGCCATATTCCACCTCCTCGTATTCATCATTCGTTGTTCCTTTTCCCGTTCATCATTCATCGTTTTCCTTCCCGTTCATCATTCCGCATTCATCATTCGTCATTTATCGTTTTCCTTTTCATTCATCATTCGTCATTCATCATTCCTCATTTAAGGGTTTGTCATGGGTTTGCGTAATCGCACAGGCCTTCTTGTTCTCGCGCTGCTGATCGCGGTGGCGCCGTGGCTGTGCTCGAGCTGGTATTTCAAGCTGACCCAGGCCGGAATCTACGCGCTGATCTGCATCGGGTTGTCGTTGCTGCTGGGATACGCCGGCCAAATCTCGCTCGGCCACGCCGCGTTCTACGCGATTGGAGCGTACACCTCGGCCATTCTGACCGCAAAGGCGGGCTGGTCGCCCTGGCTGGCGATATGGGTGGGCGTGGCGTTCTCGATGATCGTGGCGCTGGCCGTGGGTTTGCCTTCGCTGCGGCTTCACGGACATTATCTGGCCATGGCGACCCTGGCCTTCGGGGAGATCGTGAGCGTCATCGCCAAGGCCTGGGGGGACATGACGGGCGGTCCCTCCGGCTTCGGCGATATCCCCAGGTGGTCGGCGTTTGGATTCCGCCTGCGGGCTTATGGCACGGACCGGGAGGCCTTCTATCTCGTGTGGGGGATCGTGCTGATCGGGCTGATCGTGGCGCTGAATCTCATCCATTCCCGGGTGGGCCGCGCGCTGCGTTCGATCCACGACGGCGAGCAGGTCGCCAACGTCCTCGGCGTTCCGACGGACGCCTACAAGGTCAAGGTATTCGTGCTGTCCTCCGTGTACGCTTCGATCGCGGGAAGCGTTTATGCGCAGTGGAGCGGCTATATCAGTCCGAGCCCTTTCGACGTCGAGCACTCGATCCTGTTCATCATTATGGTGATCGCGGGAGGAATGCGGTCGGTGTGGGGCGCTGTGGTTGGGGCGTGCGTGATGGGTCTTATGCCCGACCTTCTTGCGGAACTGGAGAAATGGCGGTTTCTTATTTATGGGCTCATCTTGTTGTTGATTATGATGTTCGTGCCCCAGGGCATTCTCCTCGGCACGCGTGATTTGATTCGATGGTTGTTTGGAAAACTGAAGAGAGAGGCGGACGGGAATGGCGTTGCCGGAACCCAATAGCGCCGCTCTGCTCGAGGTTCAGAACCTCAGCAAGTACTTCGGCGGCGTGCACGCGCTCGAAGGCGTGAGCTGCCGCGTCGAGGAAGGGCGGATCTTCGCGGTGATCGGCCCAAATGGCGCGGGCAAAACCACTTTCTTCAACTGCCTGACCGCCGTGGAGCGCCCAACGACCGGCTCGATCGTGTTCGAGTGCGCCGAGATCGCCGGGCTTCCTTCCCACCGGATCGCGGCGGCGGGCATAGCGCGGACGTGGCAGACCATCCGCCTCTTCGAGCACATGTCCGTTCTCGAGAACGTGCTGGTGGGCTGCCATTGCCGCGGGCGCTGCGAGATGGTGAACTCGATCTTCCGTCTTCCTTCGCAGAGACGGGAGGAACGCCGACTGTGCGAGCGGGCCCTGCACTGCCTGGAAGTGATGGGGATCGCCGATCTTGCGAATCAATCCGTGGGACGCATGCCTTTTCTCAAGCAGCGCCGGGTCGAGCTGGCCCGGGCACTGGCGGCCGGTCCGAGGCTCCTTCTGCTGGACGAACCCGCCGCGGGGCTCAATACGCGCGAGACAGTCGAACTGGGCGACCTGATCCAGGCGATTCGCGCGGGTGGCGTCACCATCATCCTGGTTGAACACGACATGTCGCTGGTGATGGAGCATTCGGACCGGGTCCTGGTGTTGGACCACGGGGTTCCCATCGCCGAAGGTCCCCCGCGGGAGATTCAGGAGAACGAGACCGTGATCGCCGTGTATCTCGGAACGGGGGAGGACTCCTGAGGATGTTGCGTATCGAGAACCTCACCAGCGGGTACGGCCGGATCGTGGCGCTCAAGGGAGTGTCGCTTCACGTGGGGCGGGGCGAGATCGTGACGCTGATCGGGGCCAACGGGAGCGGCAAGAGCACCTTGCTGGCCACGCTGGCGGGGCTGGTGCGTCCGATGTCCGGGCGGATTCTTCTGAGGGGGCGCGACGTCACGCGTCTCACGACGGAGAAGCTGGTCCGGCGTGGCGTGGCGCTGGTGCCGGAGGGCAGGCAACTCTTCGCGCCAATGTCCGTGGAGGACAACCTGCTTCTCGGCGCCTACTCCCGAAAAACAGACGACGCGCGTGAGGCCCTGCCATCGGTTTTCGCTCTCTTTCCGATCCTTGAGGAGCGCCGCGCGCAGGCCGCCGGCACGCTTTCCGGCGGCCAGCAGCAAATGCTCGCGATCGGAAGAGCGCTCATGTCCAATCCTTCGTTTCTGTTGCTGGATGAACCGTCCATGGGCCTTGCGCCCAAGGTGGCACGCGAGATCTTCCGCTCCCTCAAGGAGCTCCGGAACAACGACACAGGCATCCTGCTGGTGGAACAGAACGCGCATCTGGCTCTGAACATGGCGGATCGCGGCTATGTGATTGAAACGGGCCAGATCGTTTTGGAGGGGGAGAGTTCGGTCCTCAGCAACAACCGCGACGTCCAGCGCGCCTATCTCGGACGAGGGTACCAGGAGGGGTGGGAGAAAACGTGATGGGAAGGATGAAGGGTGAAGGATGAAGGATGAAGGATGAATGACGAATGACGAATGACGAATGACGAATGATGAAGGATGAAGGATGAATGATGAATGACGAATGACGAATGACGAATGATGAATGATGAAGGATGAATGACGAATGACGAATGACGAATGACGAATGATGAAGGATGAAGGATGAATGATGAATGATGAATGACGAATGACGAATGACGAATGACGAATGATGAATGATGAAGGATGAATGACGAAAGATGAAGGATGAAGGATGAATGATGAATGATGAATGACGAATGACGAATGATGAATGATGAAGGATGAACGACGAAAGATGAAGGATGAAGAGAGAATACCGTTGATGTCCTTGGCGTCCTTGATGTCCTTGGCGTCCTTGGCGTCCGTGATGTCCTTGGCGTCCGTGATGTCCTTGGCGTCCGTGATGTCCTTGGCGTCTGTGATGTCCTTGGCGTCCTTGATGTCCTTGCTGTCCTTTTTCTAGGCGGAGAGGGGTGATATATCATGACCATTCTGGACCCCAGAAACGAAACGGCAAGCCGGGAGGAGGTCCGGCAAACCCAGTTGGAGCGGCTTCAAGCCACGCTGAACAGGGCGTACCGCCACGTGGCCCTCTACCGGGAGAAATTCGACAAGACGGGTGTGTTGCCGGAGACGGTGCGCTCCCTCGAGGATCTCGTCCGGCTGCCGTGCACCACGCGTGAGGATCTACTCGGACACCAGCCGTTCGGGCTCTTCGCCGTGGCGTTGCGCGACGTGGTGCGGCTGCATCCGGCCATGGGCGCGGGAGGTCCCATCGTCGTGGGATACACGCACAACGACATCGCCATCTGGACACGGATGGCGGCGCGGGCCTTGACCTCGGCGGGGGTCACCAAGGAGGACGTGATCCAGATCTCCCTGGATTACGCCCAGGGAGCGGCGGGCATGGGCGCGCAGTCGGGCGCGGAGTATCTAGGCGCTTCCGTGATTCCCGCGTCGGGTCTGGCCCCGCGGCGCCAGGCCCAGGTCCTGGGAAACTACCGCGTCACGGTTCTGGTGGCCACTCCTTCGCAAGCGCTGCACCTCGGGCGGTTTCTGCGGGACGTGGACCGGGCTTCCCTTTCCTTGCGGCGCGCCCTCATTGTCGGGCAGGTCTGGTCGGCGCAGTTGCGCGAGGAAATCGAGGCCCTTCTCGAGGTGGAGGCGTATGGAAGCTATGGTCTTTCCGAGATGGCCGTGCCTGGCCTTGCCACCGAGTGTGACCAGCGCAACGGCCTCCATCTTGCGGAAGACAATGTTCTGGCCGAAGTGTTGGACCCTGACACCGGCCGGCCGGCGCCGGTTGGACAGCCCGGCGAACTTGTGCTGACCACCCTGACACGCGAGGCCGTTCCGATGATCCGTTACAGGACCGGCGACATCACGGTGCTGCACGAGGGCGCCTGCGCTTGCGGGCGCGCCATGATTCGCATGGAACCCACCCATGCGCGGACGGACGATATTGTGATCGTCAACGGCATCCGCGTGGCTCCTCACCAGGTGGAGGACGTGGTGGACGACATTCTTCCCGGAGCGGCCTGCTCGCTGTCCGTGTCGGATCAGGAAGGGATGGAGGGACTGGAGATCCGGCTTGCCATTGACCCCAGCCGGTTCGAGGACGAAATGCGGCACATGGAGATGCTGCGGGAACACATCAAGGTTCACATCCTGGAGCATTTGGGTTTGCGGGCGACGGTGCGATTGGTGGAGACCCCGCGCAAACCGCGCTAACTCGGGATTCGGGATTGCGGATTGCGGATTGCGGATTGCGGATTGGGGATTGCGGATTGGGGATTGCGGATTGGGGATTGCGGATTGCGGATTGCGGATTGGGGATTGCGGATTGCGGATTGGGGATTGCGGATTGCGGATTGCGGATTGCGGATTGCGGATTGGGGATTCGGGATTGCGGATTGGGGATTGGGGATTGGGGATTGCGGATTGGGGATTGGGGATTGGGGATTCGGGATTGCGGATTGCGGATTGCGGGTTGGGCGCTTGGGATCGCGAACCATTTCCCCTCCCCCTTTTGTCCTTTGGGTCCTTTGGGTCCTTTGGGTCCTTTAAGTCCTTTCGGGATCAGGGATTTGGAATTTCACTTGAAAATTCGCATCATGCCCCGGACAATGAGTTTCGCCGTCCCGCCGGCGGGCTGACCACAGCGGGACTGACGGGCCAAAGCCCGCACTACGAACAAGAGGGGATATGCCAAATGCCCGAAGTGAAAGCCATCATCGCCGCCGCTGATATCGTGGACCTCGAGGCTCGGACGAAGAACGAGGCGATCAGGGAGTTGGTGGACGTTCTGGCCAAGCGCCCGCAGGTCACCAATCCGGAGGAATTCCTGAAGTGTATCCTGGAACGCGAGAAGGTGATCTCCACCGGGATCGGCATCGGCCTGGCAATGCCGCATGTCAAGATTCCGTCGGTGACGGACTTCGTGCTGGCGATCGGGCGGTCTTCCAGGGGCATTGATTTCGACGCGCTGGATGGGTTCCCCGTGCACATCGTGGCGATGATCGGCGCCTCGGAAAAACAGTCCGGAGACTTCCTCAAGGTGCTGGCGAAACTCGTGCTCAAACTCAAGGATAAAGCGCTCCGGCGCAAGGTTTTGCTCACCCCCGATCCTGAAAAAGTGAAGGAAATCCTTCTGGAAGACGAGCAGTAGGCCGGGAACAAGACTTTAGGCTTTAGGCTGTAGGCTGTAGGCTTGAGAAACCCCTAGGATGGAGGCTGTAATCTTGAGAAATTGCTTTCCCCGTTTTTCCTACAGCCTAAAGCCTACAGCCTAAAGCCTCCAGCCTCGAAAAGGAACGTGAAAATGATCCCGCGATACAGTCAACCCGAGATGACCGCCTTGTGGAGCGAGGAAGCGAAGTTCCGAAGCTGGCTGGACGTGGAGATCGCCGCTTGCGAAGCGTGGGCCGAGCAGGGGGATATCCCTCCCAAAGCCTTGTCCGAGATCAAGGCGAAGGCGGCGTTCTCCGTGGAGCGGATAGACGAGATCGAGGCCACCGTTCACCACGACGTGATCGCCTTCACCACCAACCTGGCGGAGAATATCGGCCCCTGGTCGCGTTTCGTGCACATGGGGCTGACGTCGTCGGACGTGACGGACACCGCGCAGAACCTGCGGCTGGTTCAGGCCGCCGACCTGATTCTCGAGAAACTCGACCGGCTGATAGGCATTCTGGAGAAACAGGCGCGCACCCACCGCAACACCCTCATGGTGGGCCGCACGCACGGCATTCATGCCGAGCCCATCGTGCTGGGGCTCAAGTTCCTGATCTGGCTCGAGGAGATGCGCCGGAACCGGCGGCGGCTGTGCGAGGCCAGGGAAACGGTCCGCGTGGGGAAGATCTCGGGTGCGGTCGGCACCTACGCGCACACGGGGCCGGGGATCGAGCGCGCGGTCTGCAAAAAGCTCAATCTGCGGCCCGCGCCGGTGTCCACCCAGGTGATTCAGCGGGACCGGCACGCGGAGTACATGGCGGCGCTGGCCATCACGGGCGCCACCGTGGAGAAGATCGCCACGGAGATCCGCTCGCTGCAGCGCACCGACGTGCGCGAGGTGGAAGAGCCTTTCCGCAAGGGGCAGAAAGGCTCCTCCGCCATGCCCCACAAGCGCAACCCCGTGGGATGCGAGAACCTGACGGGCCTGGCGCGGCTGCTGCGGTCGAACCTGACGGCGGCGCTCGAAAACGTGGCCCTGTGGCACGAACGCGACATCAGCCATTCCTCGGTGGAGCGGGTGATCCTGCCCGATTCCACCACGCTCCTCCACTACATGCTCAACCGGCTTTGCGGCATCCTCGACGGCCTCCTGGTCTATCCCGAGGCCATGCGGACCAATCTCGAGAAGACCCGCGGCCTGATCTTCTCTCAGAAGGTCCTCCTGGCCCTGGTGGAAAAGGGACTCACCCGCGAGGACGCATACGCCATCGTCCAGCGCTGTGCCATGAAGACCTGGGAAGCGGGCGGGACCTTCCGGGCCAACCTCGAAGGCGATCCCGACGGCGCGAACCGCCTAACCCCCCAGGACCTGGACACAATCATGGACTACGGCAGCTTTCTGAAGTACGTGGACGACGTCTACCGTCAGTGCGGGGTGGCTGTTCCCTAGTGCTTATTCCGCGGGCCAACCCCCACCCGGCGAAATGAAGGAAAAACCCGTTGGCGCATCCTTGCCCGCCAAAGCGCCGTTAACAACCCACTAGATCACAGCAACCCTCATGCTCTTCAACTCCATCCATTTTGTGCTCTTCTTCCCCATCGTCGTTCTTCTGTATTTCGCGCTTCCGCATCGTTTCCGCTGGGTAATGTTGCTGGTCGCCAGCTATTACTTCTATATGTGCTGGAACGTGAAGTACTCCCTGATTCTGGTGACGGTCACCCTCATAGACTACAGCGCGGGGATTCGGATCGAGGAAAGCAAGACCCTCGGGCGAAGGCGCCTTTTTTTGTGCCTCAGCCTGATGAGCAACCTGGGCCTGCTGTTCTACTTCAAGTACTTCAATTTCCTGATGCAGACCCTCAACCAGGCACTCGATGTGTACCGGTTCTCGTATCGGCTGCCCTACCTGGACCTGCTGCCGCCCATCGGAATCTCCTTCTACACGTTTCAGTCCATGAGCTACACCATTGACATCTACCGCCGGATGCGCAAGGCGGAGCGGCACTTGGGATATTATGCGCTCTATGCGGCGTATTTCCCGAAGTTGGCCATGGGTCCCATCGAGAGGTCGGCCCGCGTTCTCCCCCAGCTCCACGCGCCTCAGGTTTTTGACGCGGCCCGCCTTGCCAGTGGCCTCCGCCTGATGCTGTGGGGGCTGTTCAAGAAGGTGGTGGTCGCGGACCGCCTGGGGATTCTCGTTTCCCAGGTTTACGGCGCTCCGGACAAGCACGGCGGCCCCGCCATCATCATTGCCACCTACTTCTTCGCGTTCCAGATCTACTGCGACTTCTCGGGTTATTCCGACATCGCGATCGGCGCCGCGCGGGTCATGGGCATCAAACTGATGGACAATTTCAAGCGGCCCTATTTCGCCAAGACCATACAGGAATTCTGGCAGCGCTGGCACATCTCACTTTCCAGTTGGTTGCGAGACTATCTCTATCTCTCCATGGTCCGGCGCGGCATGTCCCTCAGCGCCCGCTATGGATGCCTCCTGGTCACCTTCGTCTTGTGCGGGCTCTGGCACGGAGCGTTCAAGCACTTTGTCTTTTGGGGCGCCCTGCACGGGATTTTCCTGGTGACCGGCCTCGTGACGCGACCCTGGCGCAAGCGTGCGGCCGAGCGACTGGGCCTCACGCGTTATCCTTTCCTCATCAAGTGCTATCAGGTGTTCGTAACGTTCCACCTCGTGGTGTTTTCGATGGTCTTCTTCCGCGCCAACAGTCTCAGGGACGCCCTGAACATTCTCAAGGGGGCCTTCGATTTCCGGAACACGGAAATTCTCCTGCCCGGCGGGCTGGACAAGTACGACATGGCCTTCGCCTTCCTCTGTATCGCCTTCCTGGTCGGGGTCGAGCTGGTCCAGCGCAAGGTGTGCATCGGCGACGCCCTGGCGCGGAAGCCCATCTGGATACGGTGGGCGGTTTACTACGCCGGTATCTTCACGGTCATGCTGCTGGCAGGCGGCACCGGCGCGTTCATCTACTTTCAGTTCTGATAAGGCGGCACCGGTGCGTTCATCTACTTTCAGTTCTGATAAGGCGGCACCGGCCTGTGCATGCCCGAGCCCATTGCGAAAAGAAATGAGCGGTATTGCCAGGGCATTGCAGGGGGTGGATAAGGGCGTATCTTGACTCCGCTACCAAGTTGCCCCCGCCGACTTCATGTCGGTGGAGCGATGATTCTGCTCCAGAACCGGGCATATTGTCCAGCCACGCCCCCGCCGACTTTATGTCGGTGGAGCGATGATTCTGCTCCAGAACCGGGCATATTGTCCAGCCA
>Ga0315282_10009806_pt1 | contig 15161 bp, 15 predicted proteins | sample YL17G07_20_MG_FD_203693 | JGI IMG/M metagenome (GOLD analysis project Ga0315282, IMG submission 203693) | Sediment microbial communities from Yellowstone Lake, YNP, Wyoming, USA - YL17G07_20 | ecosystem: Environmental > Aquatic > Freshwater > Lake > Sediment | place: USA: Wyoming | collected... | reverse complement strand
CTCAGCTTGGCCAGGCGCGCCTTGGTTTCTTCCAGGCTTTCGCTGAGGTTTTGGATCTGGCTCGTCATCGAGTCAAAGCGGGCGTTCGATGAGGCGAGACTCTGCTGGGTGGCCTTACGCAGTTCCTCGACCTGGACCTTCATCGAGCTCACGTTGTCATTGGTCTGTTCGACCAGGGTTTTCAGCACCGCCGTCTGCGTATCCAGAGCTCTCTGGATATTGGTAATCGTCTGCTGCATGGTGTCGAGCTGACGCATCAGCAGAAGTGTGTCTTTCTTCTGGGCCAGGGCAGGCTGGGCCTCCAGGACGGCCAGGGAAGCTAGAAGCAACAGGATTGTCGCAGGCTTTCTCAAAGTTCACCCATCCTCGCTCTTGGAAATAAAAACCCTTGCCAGTGTACCTTTGCGCTCAGACCAAGGTCAACTGACAAGGGAGTATCGGAACGGAGAGAAACAACCTCACTGCGCCCCGTGAAGGGCTCAGGCGCACGTAGGAGGATTCCACTTCCCGGGAGGTGTCGTTCGTGGCGCGAAAACCCTCCCCCGGCGAGAATTGCCGGGAGCCCCGACGGGCTCCCGGCGTCACTCGATCCCGCTGGCTACTTGCCGTACTTGAAGTGCGCGCGGCGGTTCTTCTGCCAGCAATCCTCGTTGGACTCGGTGCAGACCGGACGGCTCTTGCCGTAGGAAATGGTCGAAATCCGGTCGGCGGAGATGCCGAGGTTGACGAGGAAGTTTTTGGCCGCGTTGGCGCGCCGGTCACCCAGGCCGAGGTTGTACTCCTCGCTGCCGCGTTCGTCGCAGTGGCCCTCGATCGTGAAGCTGGTATTCGGATGGGCCTTGAGGAAGTCAGCGTCGGTCGTCAGGGCCTGCTGGGCATCGGGTCGGATGTCCGCCTTGTCGTAATCAAAGTAGGCGTCCCTGACATTCTGCCCAAAGAGGTCCTCCTCACTCACTTCCACCGGCTTGGGGGGTGGCGGCGGTGGTGGTGGTGGCGGGACGGTCACGGTCACGCGCGCCGTGGCGGTGTTGGAGCCACCGGGACCGGTTGCGGTGAGCGTGTAGGTCGTCGAATCGCTCGGCGTCACCGACGTCGAGCCCGTCGCCTGGACCTTCCCGACACTGGGCTGGAGGTCCAGGTCGGTGGAATTCTCCGAACTCCAGCTCAGAGTGACGGAGTGGCCTTTTTCAACCGTGCTGGGTTCCGCCGTCAGAGTAACCGTCGGTGCCGGTGGCGGGGGCGGCGGGGGCGGTGGAGGTGGTGGTGGAACCACCTTCTTCTTGCAGGCACCCGCCAGAAGCAGAATTCCTAGGATTCCGATGAGAACTGCAATCCAGCGCTTGTTCTGTCGCATGCTCAATCCTCCTTGGTCAGCAAGAAAATTCTCGTGATCCCGTGGATAGGTCTCTTGCTTTGGAACTATCCTCTCCTTATGACATGCGGGCTTGCGAACCAAGCTGCTCTGCGAGGAGAAGATGAATGACTGCTAAAGGCTGCCATACTAACACCAAGTCAAGAGAAAACACAACCGTTTCCGGATTCCTGGGGCACAAGACCCGAGAAGACCGGGGAGGGCCCCTTGACAGCCAGAGGCGTGCGGTGACTGCGCCTCAATTGGACCACGCCGGGCCCCAGTTCAAGCCCGCCTGGGTGAGTTGCTTGGGGTCTTTGCCATCCGCCAGCATCATCCAAATCTGCCGGGTCCCCGACCGGGTCGATTCAAAAACCAGATGCCGTCCGTCCGGTGACCAGGAGGGGTGCTCATTCCGGCGTGCGTCGTGCGTGAGTTGAACGATCCGACCCGTGGCGATCTCAATCACGTAAATATCATAAGTCCCCGTCTCTGTAACCCGCCAGTGAAACGCCATGAAAAGCCCATTGGGCGACCAGGAGGGGGAACTCGCATCCCCACCTTCCGTAAACAGCCGCCGCACGTTGGTACCGTCGGCCGACATGATGTAAATCTGCGGGCTGCCGCTCCGGTCGGACACGAAGGCAATCTCGTTGCCGGTTTTGGGATTCCACACCGGCGAGATGTCCACGCCCGGCGAAAACGTCAGCCGTTGCAGGTTGAATCCGTTGGGGTCGGAAACGTAAATCTCCGGATCGCCGCTCATGCTCGAACAGAACGCGATTCTTTTCCCGTCCGGAGACCAAGCGGGCGTGGTGTTCAGTCCCTTGTAGCGCGGGAAGGGAATGCGCCGGTTGGATTCCAGCGAGAAGATGAAGATATCCGGATTGCCCATGGAGTAGCTCGTGAAAGCGAGCTTCGTGTTGTCCGGGACCCAGCGGGGCGTGAGCGCCTGCGCCCCGTAGCTGGTGATGGGTCGCTGGTTGAAGCCGTCGTAGTCCATCACCCAGACTTCCGGATGCCCCGTGCGGTTGCTGACGAAGGCGATTCGGGTCAGGCTGATCCCCGGCACGCCGCCCCCCAGCGCCTGAATGATTTCATTGGCGAAGCGGTGTGCGGCTTCGCGTGTGGCCACCTCGTTCATCGTCGCCACGTAGCGCTTGCCGAGCACGCTGGGACTCGCCGTATTCCCGAGGTCAAAGAGCCGCGCCGTGATGACGAGGTTGGCGTTGATGACCTCCGTCTTGCCGAAGGCCAGCATCTGCGCCGAGGCCGGCGGATCGCTCCAGTTCTTAAAGACCACTTCCTCCGGCTCCGTGGGGATCTTGAGCGGATAATAGCTCTTGCTCACCATATCGAAGATGCCGGCGTTCTCGAGGTCGTTGCGGAGGACTTGGTTGAAGACCTGCGTCAGGCTGACGAGCTGCTGGTCTATCGAACGCGGGGCGAACTCTGCGACCGCTAGGCGGATGCGCGGCGCCCCCAGGTTGATGCCGGTGGAGAACCAGTCCTGGCTCCGGGCCGGTTCGAGGACGACGATCCAGGCGGGCAAGGAGAGTGCAAGCGCCAGGAGCAAGAGTTTGAACTTGGTCCGATTCATGCTTTGCGAAGCTCCCTATCGCAGGATTTCCACAATGGTGATTCGCGATGTCTCATGCTGTGGATTGGTTGTCGCGGGCCCTTGGGCCGAGAACGCAGCCAGGTGCGCTCATCGCCGGCGGAAGTCAAAATAAAATTCTACCGTCACCTTGCTGCCGGCGTAGTCGGGCGGGAGCGGACCCAGAGGATTTGAAGCCAGCACGGCCCTGAGCGCCGAGCGGTCAACCTCCGGGATACCGCTCGACTGCGTGATGCGAACGTTCGTCACCGTCCCGTCATGCAGAATGTCAAAGTTAAGGTACACCCGCGGCGCGGTCAGGATGTTGGGGCTGATCACCGAGAGCAGCCAGTTGCTGCTGATGCGGTTGCGCACCGCCGCCACGTACCACCCGTAGCGGTCGCCGAAATTTCCGTCCCCAAAGTCCAATCCGCCTTGGCCCGCCGTGTTCACGAACTGGCTGTACGACATCGAGGGCTGCCCGCGCAACCCGAACGGGACGGCATTCTCGGGGGTCTCGAGTTGTTCCTTCTGGATGCGCTTGTTGATGCGCTCGGCCTTTTCCAGAGCAACGCTCTCCTTGAACTTGGGGATTTCCTTGGCCTGGGGCGGAGGTTCGAGCTTTTCCTCCTTCTCCGTCTGGTAAAGGCCAGGGTTCTGCGTGGCGAGCGTGCTGCGGGTCGCGGCTACCGGCGAGGGGAGGGGAACACCAGGCAAGGAGGCGACAGCGTTCACGCGCACCGCGCCGCCGGCCCCCCAGTTCTTCCCCCATCCGCCGCCGAACCGCGGTCCGACGATGGTGTAGGCCAGGGCGAAAAGGAACAGCGCTCCGTGCAGTACGAGCGAAAGCAACAGCGTGCCCCGCAGGCTCTCGCGCTGGTCAAAATAGATTGGGAGAGTGGTCGTACTCATCGTGTGCCGTGTTGGACGCCGGGGCCGCCGGCTGCCCGGAAGACTACGAAGAGCCGCGAGTCGAAAGCGGCTCGGTCACGATGCTGATGTTCGTGAGATTCGCCTGCTTGAGCGCGTCAACCACCTGCGCGAAGGAGCCGAAGGGAACGCTCTGGTCGCACCGGATGTACACGGGCGCGTCGCTTGCGCCGCGCATATGGTCGAGCACCGAGGCCCCCAGCCGGTGGATATTCACCGGGTCGTTGCCCACATAAATGGTCTGCTTCTTATCGATGGTGATGACCACCTTCTCGTCCGTCACCACCTTGACGGTCTTGGTCTTGGGCAGATCCACCTCGATGCCGGACTCGAGCAGGGGCGCCGTGATCATGAAGATCACCAGCAACACCATCATCACGTCCACGAAGGGCGTGACGTTGATCTCCGAGAGCGAGGTGTGGGTTCGTCCTTTGGGAGTAGTAAATGCCATGATCAAACCGTCCGTGGTCCGTCGTCCGTAGTCCGTGGCTCTTTAGCTCTCTGCGGTGGACAACGGACTACTGACAACGGACAGATTGCAGTGAAGGGCAGCAAGGCCTTCACGATTACGTGAAGTGCCGCTCGGTCATATTCAGGAATTCGAGTGAGAAGTCATCCATCATCGCGCCGAATTCCTTGAGGCGCTGCACGAACTGGTTGTAGGCCATGACCGCCGGAATCGCCGCAAAGAGCCCCGCGGCCGTGGTGATCAACGCCTCGGAAATCCCTGGCGCCACGCTGCGCAACGACGCGGTCCCGGCGCTTCCCAGGCCGCGGAAGGCGTCGATGATGCCCCACACGGTCCCGAACAGCCCGATGAAGGGCGTGACCGAGCCGGTCGTGGCCAGCCAGCTCAACCACTGCTCCATGCGCGTCAGCTCGGCGGAAGAGGCAATCTGCAAAGACCGCTGGACCGCCTCCAGGCTGCGAATGCGCGGTTTGCCGGGGTTGTCGCTCATCATGGCCTGGTTTTCGATCTCGCGGTATCCGGCGAGGAACACTTCCACCAGTGGGCTGGCTTTCAACACCTGGCAGGAGGCGCGGATGTCGGACAGCTTCTTGCTCGAGCGGAACACCTTGAGGAACTCGCGCGAGTCCCGTCGCGCGGCCTTAAACCTCTGGTGCTTGCGGAAAATGATGGCCCAGGAGAGAACCGAGAAGAACAGCAGGAGCAGGAGAACAGCCCGTGCGACCAACCCCGTATCGGCGAGCAATTGCCAAACTTCGCCTTGAACCAGGACAAGTTGTGCGAAGGTCAACTAACCTCCTTGATGAAAGGGATGTCTCCGCAACCCGAACTCAACCTCAACGTAGCACAGGCCTCCAGCCCAGTCAATGAAACAGCGGGGCAGTCCTCAAACCGTCGCGCGAGTCCGCGCGTTTCGGGGCCGAATTAGACCTGCTATAATCACGGCCATCTTTCCCTCCCGCGTGGAGACAACCCATGTCGGCACCGCGCGCGCCCTGGTGGATGTACATCGTCGCAGCGTCCTACGTCGCCTTTGTGGCCCTCTTCTTCTACCAAGTTTTCGCGGGCCCTCCCATCCTGCCTGGGTTTGAGGGCCGCTTCACCAGCGGAGGTATGGCGGTCCTTTCCGTCCACCCCGACTCCCCGGAAGCCAGCGCCGGGCTCGAGGAGGGCGACCGTGTGCTGGCCGTTAACGAGCAAGTCATCCGCAATGTCCATGACTGGGAGGCCATTCGCGCGAACACCGAAATTGGCCGCCCGGAGCTGTGGCAAGTGGCCCGCGCGAGCCAGCGGCTGGAACTGACAGTGGCCGTTCCTCGGCTGTCGTGGCGTGAGCGCTGGTCACCGGTTGCTGTCCATAACGTGCCCTTCTTTACTGGATGGCTAGGCCACATTTCTTTTCTCGTGACTTGCCTGGTTTTCGGCCTAGTTGTCGTTTTTCGCCGGCCCTACGACCCGGTGGCCAGAATGGGCAACCTGGCGTCACCTCCCCGGATTGCTGGGTTTGTTCCTGTGGATTCCCGAAATCAGCAGATTCGTCTCGGACGCGATCCTTTTGACTTTCTTTACGGTTTTCCCCCGAAGAATATTCAGCGCGCGCTGGCCTTGGCTCTTGATATGGACCCCGACGTTGGCGTTCCTGCCCTGGCGGGTCCTGGGCATGTACCGGGTGATATACCAACCCGGTCACGCCACAGAAGTGCCCGTATGGGTCTTCTCGGCGATCTCGTTGAGAAGTGCGGTCTACGTCATGGGGAGCTTGGTGGTCCTAATTCTGAGTTATCGGCGGCTGGAGGACGTCAACCATCAGCGCCGCGTGCGCGTGGTGCTGACCGGGGTAATGGCCAGCGCGCTGGGGGTCGTCGGTTGGGTGGCCATCGGAGCCGGACGGGCGCTAACCCCCTGGGTTCTCGTGCCGCAAGCTTTGGTGTATCTGTTGTTGCTGGCGTTTCCTCTCTCGTTCGCCTACGCCATTCTGCGCCACCGGTTGTTCGACGTTGGTGTGTTGATCCGCCAGGGGCTCCAATATGCGGTGGCGCGCGGGGCACTGCTTTCGCTAGTGCCGGTGCTGGTGGCGGTCATGTTCGGAGACGCTTTGCTTCATGGCGAGCAACCGCTGCTTGAAATTGTGCGGGCGCGAGGCTGGGTTTACGTCGCGGTAGGAGGCATGGCGCTCCTGGCCCACGCCCGGCGCGAGCGGTGGCTTGAAGCGCTCGACCGTCGATTTTTCCGCGAGAGGTATGACGCGCAACGGCTGCTCCGTGAAGTTGTGGAAGACATTCGTCAGGCGGGCAGCCTCGAGTGGGTTGCACCGCGGGTAACGGCGCGCATTGAGGCGGCTTTGCACCCGGAATTCGTCGCCCTGCTCGTGCATGAACAAAGCGAAGCGAGCTATCGAAGTCTGGCGGCCGCCCCCGCCGGGCACGCTCCGCCGCCGCTCTCGGCGGAAAGCAAGCTGACGGCCCTGGTACGGGCCCTGGACAGTCCTCTGGAGATGCCCCATACCGAATCCGGCTGGCTTCAGCAACAGCTTCCACCGAAAGACGTCGATTTCCTGCGGCAAGCGCGGATCGATTTGTTGGTTCCCATCTCAACAGCCTCCGACCGCACGGAGGCGCTGCTGGCCCTGGGAGTCAAGAGGTCGGAGGAGCCCTACGCGCAAGAAGACCGGAACTTGCTGATGGCCATCGCCGCAAGCTTGGCGATACTCCTCGAACGGCCCGCGGCAGCGCCGGCGCGGCTGAGCGCTGCGTTTGAGGAATGCCCGCAGTGTGGCGCTTGCTATGATTCCGGCGCGGGGCCTTGCCCGCAGGAAGGCGCGAACCCTGTCCCAATGCGATTGCCGCGTCTCTTGGCGGGACGTTATCGCGTGGAGTGGCGCCGTGGACGTGGCGGCATGGGCACGGTCTATGAGGCGACCGACACGGCGCTCGAGCGGCGGGTGGCCGTGAAAGTGATCCATGACAATCTGGTCGGAAGCGCGGAGGCGGCGGAACGGTTCCGGCGGGAGGCTCGTGCCACGGCAAGCTTTACCCACCCCAACGTGGTCACGGTTTACGACTTTGGATCGGTGGCAGAGACACGAGCCTTCCTGGTGATGGAACTCCTGGAGGGCATAACGTTGCGCGAAGAGCTTTGCGCGCAGAAGCGGTCAGCCCCGCCGCGTGTGGTCGAGATCGTGCGGGGCGTCTGTGCGGCGGTGGACGCCGCGCACCGACGGCGGTTGGTCCACCGCGACCTCAAACCGGAGAACATCTTCCTCTGTCGCGGAGAAACGGGGGAAATAATCAAGGTGCTGGACTTCGGCGTCGCCAAGTTTCTCCCTGCTGCCGCGCAGGCGACCGCTGACACCCAAAGTGCCGTGCTGGTGGGAACCCCGGCCTACATGGCGCCCGAGCAGTTCCGCGGCCAGCCAGTTGACCCAGCGTGGGATCTATGGGCGCTAGCGGTGATAACGTATGAAATGTTGACCGGCGTACACCCGTTTGCCGGCGCCGCAGGAGCAGATTACGGCGCGGTGCTCATGGGACGTTTCACGCCTCTGACCGCGCATCTGCAGGAACCGCCGACTCGCTGGCAGGAATTCTTCGAGCGTGCCTTCGCCCTGGACCCGGCACGTCGTCCGAAATCGGCGCGAGCCTTCTTCAGGGAGTTGGAACAGGTGTTGGTCTGAGCGGTCGTGAATGTGGTAGGTTGAAAGGGACGCAAGCAAGCCTTGGACCATGCTGCAAGGAATCCACATCCAAAACTACGCCATCATCGAGAGCCTGAACGTGGAGTTTCACCCCGGCCTCAACATTCTGTCGGGGGAGACCGGCTCGGGGAAGTCCATTCTGGTGGACGCGCTGGGCCTGGTGCTGGGCGGGCGCGCTTCGCCGGACGTGATCCGCTCGGGCCGCGACCGGGCGACAGTCACGGCGGTCTTCAGCGCAGAACGCAGGCCCCCCTGGAGGGTGTGGCTTGAGGAGTACGGCCTGACCGGCGGCGACGAGACGGAAATCATCCTGCGCCGGGAAATCCAAGCCGAGGGACGCAGCCGGGTGCTCGTCAACGATCAGCCCGTCACCCTCGCCGCCGTGAAGAGTCTCGCCACATGCCTGGTGGAGGTCCACGGCCAGAGCGAGCACGTGGCGCTGCTCGGTCGCGACATGCAGCTCGACTTGCTCGACCAGTTCGCCGGCGCCGGAGAGCTGCTCGAGAAGGTTGCCGCGCTCTACGCCCGCCGGCGCCAGCTCGAGCACGAGATGGAATCGCTCAGCCAGAACGAGCAGGATCGGCTGCGCACGATCGACCTGCTGAGCTTTCAGGCGCGCGAGCTCGAGGCCGCACGCGTCGAGGCGGGCGAAGACGTTCGCCTCGAGGACGAGAAGCGGGTCCTTACCAACCTGGAGAAGATTCGCGCCGCGGCATCCCTGGCTTTCGGAAACCTTTACGAGGACGAAGGGGCAGCCAGCGCACGCTTGGCCAGCGTCGCCCGGGCCCTGGAGGAGCTGCGTCGCTACGACCCGGCCGTCGAGCCACACCTCGAGCCGCTGGCCGAAAGCCGCGCCAAGCTCGAAGACCTCTCTTACTTCCTGCGCGATTACCTCGGCAAGCTCCAGGCCAACCCGCAGCGGCTGGAGGAAATCGAAGACCGGCTGGCCCTTCTCGATCGCCTGAAGCGCAAGTACGGAGGGACGCTGGAGGAGGTCCTGGCCTACCGGGAACGCATCAGCCGCGAACTCGCCAACCTCGAGCACGCGGACGAGCGGCGTGGCGAGGTGGCGCGCGAATTGGAGAAGGCTGCCGCCGACTATCGGCGCGCTGCGGAAGCCCTGTCGGACCGCCGGCGCGAGGCAGCCAAGAAGCTCGAGAAACTCGTGCGCGATGAGGTCGCGCTGCTCGGCATGGAGAAGGCCCGATTCGAGGTCGATTTCGCTGGCCTGCCCTCGGCGGGCGCGGGTTCTCCGTCGGCGACCGCTGGCACGTCACGGGGCATCGACGAACTGGAGTTCCTTATCTCACCCAACCCGGGCGAGGAGCTGCGCCCGCTCGAGAAGATTGCCTCCGGCGGCGAGCTTTCGCGGCTGATGCTGGCGCTCAAGACAATCGTCGGCGCGGGGCGAGGAGCTGGCGGGCGCAGCGGAGCCTCCCGGACATTCGTCTTTGACGAAGTGGATGAGGGAATCGGCGGGCGCGTGGCGGAATCGGTCGGCCGGCGGCTGAAGCGGCTGGCGCGCGACGCTCAAGTCCTCTGCGTCACCCACTTGGCCCAGATCGCCTGTTTCGCCGACCATCACTACTTCGTCGAGAAGGCTGAGCGCGCCGGGCGGACCGTGACCACAATCAACGAGCTGGAGGGGGAGAAGGACCGCGCTGCGGAGCTCGCCCGCATGCTCTCCGGCAAGCAAATCACCGACGCGGCGCTCAAGCACGCCGCGGCCATGCTCAAGCAGGCTACCAGCGCCTCACCATAGCAGCGGTTCCTGACGCCGTTTTGGTTTTTCAAGCCAGACTGCTACAATGAGGCCATGAGGACGGACTTGCCATCGGCTCCCAAGACCAGTCGCGCGACGGAGATTTATCGGGCCTTCCGCCGCCTTGATGGGGACAAGCGCCGACAAGTGGCCCTGCGCATCCTGCGCGACCAGCGGGTCATCGCCGACCTCTACGACCACTTCTTGATCCAGGAAGCCTTCCGGGAGCGGGGCAGGAGTATGTCCTGGCAGGCCTATCGCCGCCGCAAAAGCGCACTTACCCGCTGATGGCGTACCGCATCTTCCTCCGCCCAGCCGCAGTCCGCGACCTCAACTCTCTACAAGGTGACGTCAGGGAACGCATTGAACAGGCCATCGACCGTTTGGCCGAGAATCCGCGCCCTCACGGGTCGAAAAAACTGGTGGGGTTCGAGAACGAGTGGAGACTGCGTGTTGGAGAGTACCGCGTCCTCTATGTGATTGACGATGCGACCAAACGAGTTACCATTGCTCGCGTCGCGCACCGACGCGAAGCGTATCGTTGAGAAACCGAGGAACCGGCCTGCATGACGTCCTGGGTAGGCCCGGCCCGCATGCTCTCCGGCAAGCAGATCGCCGACGCGGCGCTCAAGCACGCCGCGGCCACGCTCAAACAGGCCGCAGGCATGCCGGCCTGAGCGTGGGACGTGCTATACTGAGCTGGCGGGGCGAAGTCTTCCCATGGGAAACGAACTCGTTCAAATCTCGCTCGCGGGCGCGCCGCATCCTGAAGTTGCGCACGCACAGGAGTCCACGGCTCCCCTCGGACGTCAGTTTTCCGCTTCCAGCGGAAAGACCTTTTACCTTGAGACCTTCGGCTGCCAGATGAATGTCCACGACGCGGAGAAAGTGGCGGGGACGCTCATCGCGCGCGGCTATCGCCCGGTGGAAAGCCACAAAGAAGCCGACCTGATTCTCTACAATACCTGCAGCATCCGCGAGAAAGCCGCGGAAAAGGTCTTTTCGCGGCTCGGTGCCCTGAAGAAGAACTATCGAAAGAGCCCCAGGGTGATCGGCGTGCTCGGCTGCGTGGCGCAGCAGGAAGGCGAACGCATCTTCGAACGTGCGCCGCAGGTGAGCCTGGTTTGCGGCTCAGCGAGCTACACGAAGCTCCCCGAACTGCTCGACCAACTCGAGGCAGGGAACCGGCGCGTCACCGGCCTCGAGCTCGACACGGACGAGTGCTTTGAGACCGAGCTGACGCGGCGCGGCAATCCCTTCCGCGCTTATCTGACCATCATCGAGGGCTGCGACCAGCGGTGCTCGTTCTGCGTGGTCCCCACCACACGGGGCCTCGAACGCAGCCGGCCGAGCAACAAAATCCTGGCCGAATGCCGCCGCCTGGTGGATGAGGGTTACACGGAAATTCAGCTACTCGGCCAGATCGTCAACGCCTGGGAAGATTCCTCGCCCGCGCGTTTGAGTTTCGCCGAGTTGCTCGCGCGCGTTGCTGAGGTGCCGGGCGTGCGGCGCGTGCGATTCACCACATCGCACCCGCGGTACTTCACGCCGGAAATCGTCCAGGCGATCGAATCTCACCCCGCGCTCTGCGACCAGATCCACCTCCCGGTGCAGTCGGGTTCGACGCGTGTGCTTTCCAGAATGCGGCGTGGCTATTCACGCGATGAATACCTAGCAAAAATTGATTGCATCCGCCGCGCTAGGCGTGCTATTAGCATTTCAACGGACATCATTGTGGGATTTTGCGGCGAAGCGATCGAAGATTTTGAGCAGACCATGACCCTGCTCGACGCAGTTGAATACGATCAGGTCTTCTCCTTCAAGTATTCTCCCCGGCCAAAGACTGCGGCGGCCGGGTTCGCAGATGCGGTTCCGGAAGATGAGAAGGGGCAAAGGCTGGCGCGGCTGCAGGAGCATCAGCGCCAGATCCAGCTCCGCCGGAATCAGGCAGCGGTCGGGCAGGAGTTTGAGGTGCTCGTGGAGTCTTTTCAGCCTCGCCTCGGCCAGTCAGTGGGGCGGACGACCAGCAACCGCGTGGTCAATTTCCCGGGCGCGCCCGAATGGGTCGGGCGTTATTTCCACGTGCGCGTGACCGCCGCCGGTCCCAACAGTCTGGTAGGTGTGCGGGCCGACCAGGCTGGCTCGGGCGGCATGATGCCCTAGGACGCTGCCACCGGCGTCGTGGACTCCCGCAGGGCCACGGCTCCACGGAGGCTCCGATGGAAGTCGAAATGAAGATCCGCGGGCTAATGATGGACCCCGTCACCAACATGCCCATCGTCATCCTCAAGGACGTGAATGGTACGGCCGTGCTGCCCATTTGGGTGGGAATCTACGAGGCCAACGCTATCGCCCTGGAAATCGAAAAGGTCACCACGCCGCGCCCCATGACGCACGACCTGCTCAAGAACCTGCTGCTCGGGCTCGAGGCGCGCGTCCACAAGGTGGTGGTAAACGATCTCCGCGACGACACCTTCTACGCGCTCATCTGGCTGGAGGCCGACGGCCAGGAGATCTCCATTGACTCGCGGCCCAGCGACGCGCTGGCGCTCGCCTTGCGCGTGGATTGCCCGATTTTCGTCGAAGATGAGGTGCTGAAGAATTCCAAGGTCTCAGGCGCCGCTTCCGACAAGGCCACCAGCGAAGAACTGCGGAAGTGGTTGGAGAACCTGAACGACGAGGACATCGGACGCTACAAAATGTAGGGGCACCGGCGGCCGACGCCGCTCGTTCGGCTGCCACGACCCGCGATCTGCCAACTGCCGCGGCAGGCCCCGGCCGGAGCGTTGAGTGGCCATCGTTATCGCGATCGCGAATCAAAAGGGCGGGGTCGGGAAGACCACCACGGCCGTCAACCTGGCTGCCGCCTTAGCGCGCCGGAAGAAACGCACCCTCCTGATTGATCTCGACCCCCAGGCCAACAGCACCCTGACCTTCCTCCCGCTGGAAGAGGTGACGTATTCGCTTTACGACGTCCTCGCCGACCATCAGGTCAGCCTGACAGAGGCTATCAAGCCCACGAAGTGCCCCAACCTCTGCCTGGGACCCTCGAAGATCGCGCTGGCGAAGCTCGAGGTGACTCTGGTCGGCCAGTTCGACGCCCCGTACCGGCTCAAAGACGCGCTGGTGCCGATCCGCAAGGATTTCGACATGATCCTGATCGACACGCCGCCCACGCTTGGGATCATGACGGTCAATGCGCTCGTCGCTGCCACGCACTTGCTCGTGCCGATTCAGGCCTCTTATTACGCCCTGGAGGGCACGGACGATCTGCTCGAGACGCTGGAGCGCATCCGCCAGCGGCCCAACCCGGAGGTCGAACTCCTGGGCGTCCTCATCACGCTTTACGACAAGCGCACCAACCTAGCACGGGACATTCACAAACAGGTGTGCCAGGTCTTCGGCAAGAAGGTCTTCAAAACCGTGATTGGCAAGAGTGTGCGCCTGGAAGAGAGCCCGGCGTACAAGGAAACGATCTTCAGCTATGCACCGGACTCCTCGGGTGCGGAGGAGTACGAACGGCTGGCGAGGGAGGTACTGCAACGTGTCGGTTAGACGCCCCGGATTGCCCGTGGCCGTGAAGATGCGGCACAACGCCCACTACGTCGAGGAGATCATCAGCCGCAGCGGCGCCGCCATCGGCCGCATGCTTCCCATCGAAGACCTCCAGCCCAATGCCGACCAGCCCCGCAAAGATCGGGGCGACATCCACGGCCTGATCGACTCGGTGCGCGAAAAGGGCGTGCTCGAGCCGCTGCTCGTGCGGCATATCATCGAGACCGACAGATACCTGATCATCGCCGGGGAGCGTCGCTATCACGCCGCCAAGGCCGCCGGCTTGCACGAAGTCCCCTGCATCGAAAAGGACGCCGACGAAAACGAAACGCTCGAGCTGGCGCTCATCGAGAATCTGCAGCGCAAAGATCTGACTCCCTTCGAAGAAGCCGACGGCGTGCACGCGCTCGGCGACCGGCTGGGATTGACCCATGACGATATTGCGCGGCGCATCGGCAAGTCGCGCTCGACCGTGACGGAACTCTTCACGCTCCGCGCGATCCCCGACGAAATCAAGGCGCTCTGCATCGAGAAGGGCGTGCTCTCCAAATCGCAACTTCTCCAGGTGGCCCGCCAGCCGAGCGAGGCCAAAATGCGCAATCTGGTTCGCCTGTTTCACCTGGGTATGATGAACCGCGACCAGGCGCGCGAAGAACGTCATCCCGACAAGAAACCCCGCAACGCCGTTTTCCGCTTCGTCCCGCCCGCCAAGGAATTCAAGCTGACGCTGCAGTTCCGCAAGAACAGCGTCCAGCGGGAAGAGATCATTCAGGCCCTCAAACGCATCATCGAAGCGTTGGAATCGGAAGCGTGACCGGACTGCCAGTCTAAAGTCGAAGGTCGAAAAGTACCGGACGACAGTCAACGGTCAAAATGATGAATGACTCCAGCGAGTCAAGGAGAACAGCTCTTTGTAGTTCATAATTTACAGTTCCAATCGCTATGGCAGATCTTCCATCCGCGGGATTAACGCCCACGCAGACTTCCACGCTAGAGAAGTTGTTACGCGCGGGCTTCAAGTTCGTTACCTTCGAGCGCTACGCGCGGTATCTGGCGGCGGAGAAGGACGGCTTTGTGGCGTTGCTCGACCCGGCCGGCGGCAAGGTCGCGCTCTTCAGCCAGGTTGGCTACCGCATCGGTGACGACATCGGGATGTTGGTCGAGAAGCCAGAAGGGAAGGCCTTTGTCTGGCACGGCGAGATCGTGCCCGCCACGCCCCAGTTGCTGGCCGCCTATGAGCGCTTCCAGACGAAGCTAAGAGAGTTATTGGAACGCGAGGCGTGACACGATAGAGGGCAGCAGGGGTAGTGAAAGTCAAAGGGTAGAAGAGCGCAGACGCAGCGTAGACCGAGCCTTTCGCGGCCTGCGACAGGAGGTGGGGCATGGACCTCGGGCTTCGCAACAAAGCGGCAGTCATCACGGGTGCCAGTCGCGGCATCGGCCGCGCAATCGCTCATGCACTGGCGCGCGAGGGGTGTCACGTGGCGATCTGCGCCCGCGGCGCTGAGACGCTGGCCTCCACCGCAGACGAGTTGTGCAGGTTGAGCGTCAAAGTGTTCGCACAGCCCTGCGACGTGGCCGATGCGGTGCAGCTTGACACCTTCCTCGAAAGCGCACACGCCGCGCTCGGCCGGCTCGACGTGCTCGTGAACAATGCCTCGGCGCTGGCCTTCAGCGACGATGAGGGCGGCTGGCGACAGAGCGTCGAGACCGACTTGATGGCGAGCGTGCGCGCCACCTGGAAGGTAGTGCCGTGGCTCGAGCAGGCGGGTGGCGGCGCGATTGTGCATATCTCCTCCGGTT
>Ga0315282_10009804_pt1 | contig 15164 bp, 14 predicted proteins | sample YL17G07_20_MG_FD_203693 | JGI IMG/M metagenome (GOLD analysis project Ga0315282, IMG submission 203693) | Sediment microbial communities from Yellowstone Lake, YNP, Wyoming, USA - YL17G07_20 | ecosystem: Environmental > Aquatic > Freshwater > Lake > Sediment | place: USA: Wyoming | collected... | reverse complement strand
AAGTTTAACCAACTCCTGTATCTTTTTGACCGTTCCATGAATTTTAACCGCTCTCATGGCACCTCCTATTTAGGGGATGATGCCATTATCTCATATGTAGCTTTATTTATGCAAGTTTATATAATAAGTGAATTAATTGACTTGCGCCAACAAATAGCTAAAGGAATAAAAGAAGAAAGTGAATGTACGCTGAAAGAAGATCACAAAAAACTTGAAGCACGTCTTCGTACTGTTATCGAAAGTCTACCATTCGACTTTTTTGGCATCAATGTCAATGGCCGTTATTTTATTCAGAATACCACATGCAAGATGTGTTGGGGAGATATCATTGGGAAAAGACCTGAAGACCTTTCTGTAGATAAGTATACCCTGGCTTTATGGATGGATAATAATCGACGTGCTTTCTCTGGTGAAATCGTCAAAGGAGAGGTTGAATTCACTCGAGATGGAGAAAAAAGATATTTCTATAATATCATTTCACCTATATATAACAAAGGGATAATAGATGGGATAATGGGCTTTAATATTGATATAACCGAACAAAAACAGACAGAGGAGGCGCTTAAAGAAAGAGAGAAGGAATTAGAGTTCAAGACTCATAATCTTGAGGAGTCAAATACGGCATTAAAAGTATTGTTGAAGAGAAGGGAAGAAGATAAAACAGAGCTTGAAGAGAAGATCTTGTTGAACATAAAGGAACTGGTTGTTCCCTATTTAGAAAAATTGAAAATGAGCAGATTAGATGAAAAACAAAAAAACCATGTAAGTATTCTGGAATCAAATCTAAACGATATTACCTCATCATTTTCGCATAGGTTGTCCTCCAAGTATATGAACTTTACTCCCACAGAGATTCAGATAGCAAATCTTCTACGGCAGGGTAAAACGAATAAAGAAATCGGTGAATTGTTAAATTCCTCTGAAAGAACTGTCGCCTTTCACAGAGAGAACATCAGAAAGAAACTTGGACTAAGAAACAAAAAAGCAAACCTTAAATCCTACCTTTTGTCATTGACTTAATACCAGTTTATTACCCGTAATTATATGGCAGTATTTTGGCGTTTAATTTATTTTATATGATGTTACATTTGAGTATTCCTTTATGACTTTCTAACGGGGAGGGTAATTGTTTTACCCCTGGGTAAACACAAAACCATTTCTAAAAGTGAGGGCTACCACAACCCCACGGTGTTTACTCTCCCCCATTACCCTCCCCTTATACTTGAGAAAAAGATAAGATGCTATTAAATAGTGGAGTTAATAGGGTAAGCGATGACAGAGGATTCAATATGAAAAATCAACCGTTTCATGGATTTGTATGGACAATAAAGATTTAAAAGAAGAATACGGTTATATAAACTCAATTCATAATAATTTACAAATCATTGGAGGAATACTTATTGATCATAATGGTTGTCTAAAAAAACAGTTAAACAGTATATTAAAAGCTCAATTATTAAAGGCAATAGATTCTTTAGAAAAAGAAAAGGATTCTTTACCCGATTCTTACAAATATGAAATTAACATCATAATAACAGCCGCAAGATACAAACTATCTTACATCAAAAATGAATAAATAAGGGGGGGGACAGAAGCCAAACCATTCCATCATGTGGAACACATTCCACTTATTCTGTTCCCCCATCCACACCTGAACGCAAACTCTATACCCAGATAGTAACTGGAAATGATTGTCTTGCCCTGAAAATACCTCCCTACTTGAGCTTATTCCTAAAAGAAAGAGTGAATTCCCTCCTTTGCTGGGAGTAGTTAACAGAAAAATGATATATTTTCATTGTCCGTTGTGCCGACCTGTCAGCATAAATGTTTTAACCATTAATCGTTTAGTTTCCAATCCACTCAGAAGTAAGGACTTGTCCTCTAAATGGGTGTAGGTGTTTTTGATACCCCAAAAACTATAAGACCATTAGCACACGATTATCGTTTTAAAAGATATCATTATTATTGATTCGCATTTGAAAGTCACAGATCAGTCAACGAGTCAGTTGTGCATCTTTGATGAGGAAATTAATGTTTCATCTTACATCGTCTGACAGGTCAAATTGTACCCTTTACATTTATTTATTTTGAGAATTTTTATTCGCAGATGGATTCTTAATGTCTTCCACCTTGTCTTCTATCGAGATTACATCAGAAACAGCGACACTTATAATTTTTTTTCTACCGTCAGGTCAGGCCGTGCAATAATAGCTAAATACTTTTCAGGTACTCCGGAATGCTCAACTAACTCTCGGTTAGTATAAATTATTAAATCTCCCACTTTCAGACATGAATTTTTACACTCGTATTATCCTAATTATTTGCTCTCCATCTCAATCTCATCAATTTCCTAAACTCCCAGGGAGGTTGCGGGTCAGGTTGTTGCCACAGACTTGACCTTTTAGTTCTTGCCTCTCTCTCAGCATCTAAGTATTCCGAGGCATACGGTCTGTCCAGGTATTCCCTGTATGCCCATGCCCATCCTTCTTTGACCATTTCAAGGTTGATGTTCCTGCTATCGTGGTACACAATTCCAACCATCCGCTTATATCTGTCTGTTGCCATAATATCAACTCTTACCTTGCTGTCCAACATCTTTGACTTCAGTGCGTTATAAGCTTCTTCCCCGTAAGGCTGTCCTAGCTTACTCACCATACCTGTCCTATGATTAATCTTTTCCATTTCTGGTGCATCAATGCCGTAAAGTCTAATCTTGAGTTTAGTGCCTTCGGCTGTCTCGAGTTTGACGGTGTCTCCATCAGAGACCTGTGTAACAACACCATCGACAGTACGGATAGGCTCTTTGGCAAGCAGAGGAGTCGTTAATAAGCATAGGATTACTGTTACTGAGAAAACTATGAGTAAAATCTTTCGAGTTGGACTCATTTTGGAAGAACTATTGCGATCTTGCCATCTGACCCAACTGTACTGCTGATTTCCTTTGCCGAACCTTTTTGCCATCATGCTGATCCTTTTATAATTTATTTGTTAAAAGGCAGAAAATGGGGTGATAAGGATCACTAAGGCATTAAGAGAAGCGCCAGATGCTTGTTTTTAGTCTATACCAGCCTGAACTCTTATTGACCATATTGTCTTAGTGGATATAAATCAGACCACGGGAGACAAGTTATTTTATGGAGAGATTTATTGAAGGAATCAATGATATCAGGGTTAAAAATCTTTCAGAGTTCAATGACGTTGTATCATTACTCTGGGACCCTTACTATAGGCTTGAGGATGAATTGAGAGACAGACTTTTGTATTATTACATTAAGCGTATAACAAATCCCCCTCAATCCCCCTTTTCTAAAGGGGGACTTAGGGGGATTACTGAAAATGAATTCAGGCAGACCTTACTTCCCTGCCGTCTCCAGCGGCACATGCAGGCCCTTGGTGCATATGGCTTCCTGAGCAAAATAAAAGGCAAAAAATATTTTCTGAAATATATACCAGAAGGCTTGAGGCTACTAAAGGAAGACATATCCCTTTCGAGAGATGAATATCCGGAATTGTATGATCTGGTTATGAATTTATGAGAGGTATTCTTCCTAAGATGGTTTATCTTGTAGAAAAACTTCAACAGACACCGTCTGCGAAAACTTAACACTTCTTCCTTATAGTAAGCTGAACTTCACTCCTTCAGATATTGCTATAATTATGCTTATTTGAGATGATATTTAATAAGAAGCCGCCAAGGGGCGACAGCCATTAGTACATATCTAATGAATTGGGTGGGGCAAATATCTTTTTGGAAAGGAGGCAAAATGATGAAAAAGACAGGGACTGCAATAGCGGCGCTTGCCATTTTTAGCCTTTTCTTCACTTTTGGCTCATTTGCACAAATGGGGTCGATGTGGAAAGGAGGTGGTGGCTGGGGCATGGGTAGGGAATATGGCAAAATGTATAATCCTAAAACTGTTGAGACTATAACTGGGGAAGTAGTCAGCGTGGGAAAAATCACACCGATGAAAGGGATGTCCCAAGGTGAGCATATAATGTTGAAAACAGCCAAGGAAACTATTTCCGTTCATCTGGGTCCTGACTGGTACATTAAAAATCAAGATATAAAGATTGAGCCAGGAGACAAAGTTGAAGTGAAAGGCTCAAGAATCACCTTTCAGGGTAAACCTGCCATTATTGCAGCCGAGATAAAGAAAGGCAATGAAATACTGAAACTTCGGGATGAAAAAGGGTTCCCTGTTTGGAGCGGTTGGAGACATCGCTAAACTAATTAGACCCCACCCAATTTCGCCCCCTTAAGGTGAAAAATGCACAATTTTCTGTTAATGGCAAGGGAGCAACAATCCTTCCTGTAATGTTGATTTTTAAATCTTGCCCCATAATACAATGTTACAAACGGAAATCCTCAAATTGTAATGAAGTAAGTTATTAACCCCATATCTATTAATTTGTAAGACAAAAACCGACACATAATGAGGTCAAACTCCTACAAAAAAATAGGATTTATACTGATACCCCTTTTTGTAGTTTAGATGTATAGTGTCACTATAAAGGTGGAAAGCGTGATAAAAGTTCTTATCGCTGATGATCATGAGTTAATGCGCATGGGACTGAAGATGCTATTTGAGGTGACAGAAGATATTGTGGTGGCTGCGGAAGCCACGAACGGGGAAGAAGTTCTGGATAAATTAAAGGCAGACAAGTTTGACGTCATGGTTTTGGATATCTCCATGCCAAAGAAAACCGGTATTGAGGTTTTGAGGGAATTAAAGGCTCAGGGAAAAGAAATACCTGTTCTCATATTAAGCGCGCATTCTATGGAAGAATGCGGCAAACGGGCAATAAAAGAGGGGGCAGATGGATTCCTCTCAAAAGAGGATGCTCCGGAAAAACTTATCGATGCTATAAGGAAGGTATCACAGGATAAATAGTGCCTTTCCCTCGTAGGTAATATCAAATTTCAAGGCTCCGAATTGGGTGAAAGGTAAAGTAATCCTTCTGCAATTTTGCTTCATCCAATAGATAGCAACATAAAATTATATTCAAATGCTGATAATTCAACCTTAAACGTTATACTAACTTTCTACCTATAACCAGTAATTCCGCTGCCTATTTCAACCTGAACATTAGTAGGTGCTAAATAACCTGAAGCTTAAGTAGTTTTCCTATAACCGTAATTTTTAAACTCGTGTTTTAAATTTTCCCCTCAGATACAACATTCAAAAGAAATCATTGAGATAGGCACTCCTTTAAAAAGGCTCGTATCATCAATCACAAAGATGCTCTTAGGGAATCCGGAATTTTTAAACCAAAAATAATAAGTTATATGCTATCATTCATTTCATTAAATTAAAAAGGAGGTGATAGCATATTATGAGGATACCTTTAATGAAATATATCGCAATCTATCTCGCCTTTGCTATGTTCATTCTTGGCATTGTACCCAGAGTGGATGCCGGATTTGTCACATCCGATATCATTTCTCATCCACAGATTGATAGAACAGCAGACCTGCAAAGGATCCAGAAAGCCCTTGAGACAAAAATGGTAAGAGAGAGGCTCGAAAATCTGGGTTTTACTGGAGATGAAATTCAAAAAAGGATCAGCCAGCTCAGCGATGCGCAGATTCATAGCCTTGCTCTAAATCTTGATCAGTTAAAAGTTGGTAGCGACGGGCTCGGTGTTGTCGTTGCTTTACTTGTAATCGCTTTCCTTGTAGTAGTACTCATTTATCTTACAAAACACAGGGTAATCGTTAAATAATTTTTAGTACAAAAGAGGCAGAGCTAAGCTCTGCCTCTTTAACCAAAATCAGCTATGGAAAAAAGGGGCAAGGGGAGATTTTTTCATTAATATCAACTCGATTTTAGACCCCCAACAAATGATGAATCGATTTGCATTAACGACCGCATCCACCGCCGTGTCCGTGGCCGGCGCAGGTATGCTGAAGGGTTAACTCGGGAAGATCCTGATCTTTCAGGATCTGGATGTTTTCTCTGACAGTCTGTGCCTGTGCCTGAAAAACCTTGATACCCTGCTGGTTCAGTTTGGTCAGTGCACCTGCACCGATACCTCCGACAACAATTGCATCAACATGCTTGTCATTCAATGCCTTCAGTGGATTGCATGCACCATGAGCGTGATGCTGATCCTTATTATTGATCGTTATTACGGTGTTGTTATCTGTCTCAACAACAATAAATACAGGCGCAGAACCAAAATGTCCATAAACCTCACTATCCAAACCTTCAGCTTTTAATACCGGAAAACATACCTTCATAGCTATTCCTCCTTTTGTGTAATTTCTATTTTTAAAGCCTTTCCTTTTAAAAGGCATTCAGCAACCTTTCTCCGTGCCTCATTTAAAATTCTTCCAACCGTCTGTCTCGATATTTTCATCCTTATGGCTGCGTCTTCGTGGTAAAGCTCTCATAATCAGCAAGCCGCATTGCCTCTAATTCGTCCATGGAGATAGGCACCTCCTCAAGCTATACAAGGGGAATACCTCTTGGCTTGAAATATGTGGCATCCGGCTTACATCGAATACATCTGTTTTTTTTGGTCTCGCCATCTGATTAATTATAAGCATATGCTCATAATTAAGTCAAGAGGTAACGAATGCTTTAATGAGCGAAAATGCCTATGCCTGTCAGTATCAGGCTGAGTTTATTAATTTTTGAAGAATGGAAGTGAGAGGATACAAAATATTATTTATTTAAAATTTTTGCTGCTTCTTTTGCGAAATAGGTGAGGATGAGATCAGCACCTGCACGTTTGATAGAGGTAAGTATCTCCATCATGGCACGCTGTTCATCGATCCAGCCGAGTTTCCCCGCTGCCTTCACAAGGGAATATTCTCCACTGACATTATAGGCAGCAACAGGCATATCGAAGGTGTCTCTAACATCCGAGATAATATCGAGATATGAGAGTGCTGGTTTAACCATTATAATGTCCGCCCCTTCTTCAATATCAAGGGCCACCTCTCTTAAGGCCTCTCTCCTGTTTGCAGGGTCCATCTGGTAAGAGCGCCTGTCTCCAAACTGCGGGGTTGACTCTGCTGCCTCCCTGAAAGGTCCATAAAAAGCAGATGCGTATTTTGCAGCATACGACATAATAGGTATTTCCTGGAATCCTTCTTCATCGAGGGATAGCCTGATTGCACTGACTCTCCCATCCATCATGTCTGAGGGCGCGACCATGTCAGCACCTGCCTTTGCATGGGAAACAGCCTCTTTTGATAACAGTTCGAGGGTCGGATCATTCAAAACCTCTCCGTTTTTTATGACCCCACAGTGACCATGGCTTGTGTATTCACACATACAGACATCTGTGATGACATATAATTCGGGAACGGCATCTTTTATAGCCTTTATCGCGTCCTGGACAACTCCATGCTCATCGTACGCACTGGAGCCGACTTTATCTTTATGTTTTGGTATCCCGAAGAGCATTATGGAAGGTATATTGAGGGAATAGACTTCTTTAGCATGTCTGACTATCTTGTCAACCGATTCCTGAAAACATCCAGGCATTGATGAAATCTCTTTCTTTACGCCCTTGCCGAAAGTAACAAACAGGGGATAGATAAAATCATCAGGTAACAAAGAGGTCTCCCTCACCATCTTTCTAATGATTTTATTTTTCCTTAACCTTCTTGGCCTATGAATTGGAAACATAGATTTACAGAACCCCTATTTGCAACTACAATCTGGGCCGCATGATGGAGAAGAACCAGTGAAAATAAAGCCTTCTCTTTCTTCATCAGCATAATAATCGAGCTGCATTCCTGTAAGGGTTTCCAATAATTGTTTATCTACATAAACCCTCAACCCATTGTTCTCAATGACCTCATCGTTTGGCATCTGACCTTCTTGTATGTTGAGACCGTAAGAGGGCCCGCAGCAGCCTTCTCCAGCGATAAATATCCTGATACCCCAGTTACTCTTACCTTCAGCAGCCAGTATGGATGTTGCCTTTTCTGCAGCTTTATCTGTTATTGTCATTCCTTTGTACCTCCAAAAGTTATATATTCAATATAAAAATTATTTCTAAAAAAAGCAAACCTCAATAAAAAACGGTAGTGTAAACTTCTCTGTGTAAAATGCTTGAAGTGCAAAAGACAAGGGTGTATTCTCCATTAACCAAAACATTTACCCTTAAAGGGAAGGAGGAATACACCCATGCCAGTAAAAGAATTAACTCAATTAAAAGTAACAGATTTACTAAGGGAATACAAGCAGAGTTTCAGGGACTATTGGGAAGCGCATGATGAAGCGGTAAAGGAATTCAGAAGGAGACATATAGAGATAACGTTGGAAGTAGAGCGAACTCAAATAATAAGCTGCAGACTTCACGAGCGAACTACGAAGCGGAAGGATTATCGAAATGGGTACTGGAAGAGGTGGATCACCCTTAAGGATGGTCGCATAGAGATAAAGATGCCGAGGATACGGGGTGGCGGTTATGACAGTAACATCATACCGAGATATCAGCAGAGGATGGATGCAGTAGATACAGCTTTAATGAAGATATTCTTATACGGGGCATCGACTCGGCTCACGGGAGAGGCATTACGGCCATTGCTGGGGGAAGGTATCAGTGCGCAGACCATATCGAATATCGCGAAGAGTCTTGATGGAGAAGTAAAGAGATATCATAACCGGAAGATTGAAGATAAGTATCTCTACCTGTTCCTGGATGGAATCGTATTAAAGACAAAGACAGGATTTGGAACAAAGAAGAAGGTAGTGCTCGTTGCTTATGGGATAAGTGTTCATGGCAAGAGGGAGCTGATAGATTTTATGGTGACAAAACATGAGAGTGAAAAGAGATGGGAAGGTTTTCTGAATAATCTCTATAATCGTGGACTCATCGGTGAATCTTTAGGTATCATAGTAACAGATGGCAATGCCGGGCTTGAGAATGCCATTGAGAACATTTATCCATATACGAAGAGGCAGAGATGCTGGGCTCACAAATTAAGAAATGTATCAAATTATCTGAAGAAAAGAGATCATGACAAGTGCATAAAAGAAGCCAGAGCTATATACAATGCCAAGAACCGGAAAGAAGCAGTAAAAGCATATCATGAGTGGGTAAGTGGATGGAGAACCATAGCTCCGAAGGCAGTACAGTGTATTGAGAAGGATTTGGAAGAATTACTGAATTTCTACTATTGTCCTAAAGAGATACGGGTGAAGGTAAGAACAACGAACGTAATAGAGAGGGCGTTCAGGGAGGTGAGGAGAAGAACGCGACCTATGAGCTGTTTTAACAACACTCAAAGTATTGAGAGGATTGTATATGCTGTCTTAAGTCATTTAAATGATCAATGGAGAATTAAAACCCTAAAAGAATTTACACAAAAGAATTGACACTACCTAAAAAACAGTAAAAAAATCTTTACCTTCCACTGGAAATTATGTTATTTTCTAATTCTCTTATTAAGAACAGTAATCTTTCCTCGGTAGTTCGGAGGGGATTAAAGGAGTCTTTAGGTATGTTAATTATTGGTGAGAAGCTGAGCATAATAGCCAAAAAGGTTCGAGAAGCTATGACGAAAAAAGACAAAGGACCTATACAGGACATAGCCACAGCTCAGTGGAAAGCTGGTGCAGGCATGATAGATGCGAACATAGGCCCGGCAGAAGACGGTGGAGAGGCATTGATGGAGTGGATGGTAACTACCATTCAGGAGGTTGTTCCGCTTCCGCTTTGTCTTGACACAACAAATTATAAGGCAATAGAGGCTGGTCTTAAGATCCATAATAACAAGTGGGGAAAACCCCTCATAAACTCCACTTCAAATGACCCTGAACGGTTTCCGATGCTCGAACTCGCAGCCAAACACAACGCTCAGATAATCGGCCTCACCGTTGGCAAAGGAGGACTGCCTGCAGATGCTGAAGAGAGGGCTGCAATTGCAGCAGAGATCATGGGGAGGGCTATGGAATATGGCGTCCCCCTTGAAGATCTCTATCTGGATCCCCTCGTGCTCCAGATAGCAACCTCCCAGGACCATGCGTTTCATGTTATTAAAGCAATAAAGATGTTTCAGGAATTAAACGATCCTCCGATGAAGACGGTTGTCGGTCTTAGTAATGTATCGAATGGGTGTCCAAAGCAATTGAGACCAATACTGAACAGTTATTTTCTTGCACTCTTAATCTACGAAGGACTTACTGCAGCAATTGCAGACCCGCACGAGATTACGCCGACAGTAAAGACCATAAATGTGATACTGGGTAAGACGCTCTATGCACATTCGTATTTGGAAATGTAAATACAAGCTAAGAACAAAGGGCAGATAGCAAAGAGCTAAGAATAAGAAACTCTATGCTCTGTGCTGCGAGCTAAAGCGGAGGAGACATGGCTTTTACACCACCACTAGAAGCATACACAGGCAAGGTCTGTTCGCCAACAATCGGGGTAAGTGATACAACTCTTACCTTTGGAGGAGAAAATGTCCTTCCTTTTCATGCCTTCGAAGGTCTGGTACCAAACAGGTCAGTTATCGCTTACGAGGTACAGGACGTCCCTCCAACAGACTGGCCTGAAACCGTTCAAAAACCATATGCAAATACCTCTCATAATCCAGCTACCTGGGCAGAGTTCTGCCAGAATGTCCTCAAGGCAAAAGCTATAGCTCTCAGGCTTATAGGAACACACCCTGACAGAGAGAACCGCTCGCCCGAGGATGCGGCTAAGACTGTTAAAGATGTCCTCTCCGCAATTAACATCCCCCTCATTATTCTTGGTAGTAACCATACTGAAAAAGACGCCTCCGTTCTTGTTGCTGCAGCAGAGGCTGCTAAGGATAAAAACTGCATCATAGGTAAGGCGCAGGAATCTAATTATAAAACTATCGTCGCTGCTGCAATGGCAAATAATCACAAATTAATTGCAATGTCAGAGCTTGATATCAATCTATCCAAACAGCTCAATATATTGATTATTCAGATGGGTCTCGAAAGAGAGAGGATAATCACAGACCCAATGTGTGCTGCCCTTGGATACGGTCTTGAATACACGTATTCAGTTATGGAGAGGATAAGGCTTGCTGCTCTTACACAGAACGATGCCACAATGCAGCCACCAATGTTAGGTGACATAGGAATGTATGTCTGGAAGGTGAAAGAGACAGTAGCATCTGAAACAGATCTGCCTCAGTGGGGATCTCTCGAAGAGAGGGGAATAACCTGGGAGGCTGTTACAGCAACAGCCCTTCTCTTAGCTGGTGCTGAGCTTCTTATTATGCGGCATCCTAATGCCATCGAGGCAGTGGACAAGGTAATTGAAGAACTCATTTAATGAAATCAAAAATTAAAATGAAAAATTCAAAAAATAGGAATTCCTTTATTTTTAATTTTTATTTTTACTCTTTGAATTTGAACCGGGGGTAAAGAAATGGCGTTAACGGGTGTTGAGATTTTTAAACTTCTCCCAAGAACAAACTGCAAGAAATGCGGTTATCCTACGTGTCTTGCTTTTGCAATGAAACTTGCTCAGAGACAGGCCTCTTTAGAGTTATGTCCAGATGTCTCAGAAGAGGCTAAGCAGAAACTCGGTGAGGCATCTGCTCCTCCGGTAAGGCCAATCACCTTTGGCATAGGTGATAAAGCAGTAAAGATGGGAGATGAGACAGTACTCTTCAGGCATGACAAACGGTTTGTTAACCCCTCTGCCTTTGCTCTCGATATAAGAGACACCCTTTCAGAGGATGATATACAGAGCAGGATTGACGAAGTTCTTCACTCAGAGATAGAGAGGGTCGGCCAGAAACTCAGGATTGATGCCATTGCCCTCAGAAATGATTCCAACGATAGCGGAAGATTTGAGACTGTTGCAAAAATTGTTGCACAAAAAGCTCCTGATGTTGCGGTCATTATCTGCACGGAGAATCCCGGTGCTGCTGAGGCAGCAGTGAAATTCTTTCCAGATAAAAAACCAATTATCTACGGTGCAAACGTAAAAAATGCAGAGGCCATGGCAAACATTGCAAAAAATTATAAGGCAACTCTTGGAGTCACAGCATCCTCCGCCTCTGGCGGATCAGGCGGAGGAGGGCTTGATGAACTGTCCTCCCTTACGGAGAAAATCAAATCTCTCGGTGTTCAGGACATGGTAATCGACTCAGGCGCTCGGAAAGCAAAGGAAATTCTGAAAGATAATACCATCATCAGGAGAGCTGCTGTTAAAAAGAACTTCAAGCCTCTCGGTTACCCGATCATAACCTTTGCAGTGCGTGAAGATAGTCTCATAGAAGCACTTATAGGGACAATAGGTGTTGCAAAATATTCCTCCATAATCGTCTTCAGCAGTATTGAGAAGTGGAAAAACCTTGCCCTCTTTACATTGAGACAGAACATTTATACGGATCCTCAAGTTCCGATGCAGGTAGAGCAAAAGATTTATAAAATCGGAGAACCCTCACCAGCCTCACCATTGCTCATCACAACAAACTTCTCCCTTACTTTCTTTATCGTATCGGGTGAGGTAGAAAATAGCAAAGTTCCGAGTTATCTCGCCGTCATGGATTGTGAGGGTCTTTCAGTGCTCACCGCATGGGCAGCAGGAAAATTTACAGCAGCAAAAATTGCTCAGTTTATAAAAGAGAGCGAAATAGAGAATACGATAAGTCATAAGGAGCTTGTTATTCCGGGTTATGTGGCAATCCTCAGCGGCTCTATAGAGGATAAACTCGAAGGCTGGAAGATTACCGTCGGCCCGAGAGAAGCAAACGGGATACCTGCATTTTTGAGGTCACGGACAGGCTAAAAATCATTGACTTATCTTTATTAGTTTTATAAACTAAATAATATAAAAATATCACTGCCAATCTTTTATTTTCCCAGTTAAGGAGGGTGAGATGTCCAAGATAATAGCCTCGGCAGTCATAAGAGGTACACATACTATTGTCCAACAGGCAGAAGATATGCTCGATAAGACAATTGTTGAAAAAGGTGAGGGTTTCATTTTTGAATTTCCTGATACTGCTTTTTATCTCCCCATGATCTATGCAATGACGGGATATGCAGTAAAAACCTTGGGCGACATGAAGGTCGCACTTGGGATGACCAAGGAATTACTTCACCCAGAACCTGAAGAACATGTATGGAAACCCTATTTGGGAGAAGCCCTCGATTCAGGCATGGCAACGCTCTTTGCAGAAGAGATCATCATGGCATTACGCTATATCAATGGTCTGGAGCCAGTCGTGGATCCAGAAACAGGCTATGTTTATAACGGATTTATCACGGATACTATCCAGAGGAACTTGGGTATCCAGCTCGTTGACGGAACAATGCCTGGATTTGCTGCTGTCATCGGAGCTGCACCTGATGATGATACTGCTGTCAAGATAATCAGAGAACTTCAGGAAAAGAACATTCTTACCTTCCTTTCAGGTCATGTGAATGGCAATAACGTTACAAAACAACTTCTGAGAAAAGGCGTTGAGCTTGGATGGGACACAAGGATAGTTCCTGTGGGTCCTGATACAGAACATACGATATATCCCCTCAACTGGTCTGTAAGGGCATCCCTCATCTTTGGTGGCAAAAAGCCAGGTGATTACAGAGGCCATCTTAAATATACGAAGGACAGAGTTTTTGCCTTTGCCCTGGTCATGGGTGAACTTGATAATACAAAGTGGTCAACAGGCGCCGGTGCAATTAACATGGGATATCCGGCGGTATGCGATACTGATGTGCCAGTCATACATCCCACCGGGGTATGTATATATGAAGAGGTTGATAAAGAGCTCGATTATAACAAGATTGTTCAGAAGGGTATTGAGGTAAGAGGTCTGAAAATCGTTGTTGAAAAGCCTCCGATACCTGTTGCATATGGCCCGGCCTTTGAAGGTGAGAGAATAAGGAAAGAAGACATGTTTATAGAGTTCGGCGGGACGCGAACGCCTTCCTTTGAATGGGTAAGGATGAGGGAAATGGATGAGATAGAGGATGGAAAGGTTGTCATTGTTGGCAACAACTGGAAGGAAAAGTTCGAACAGGGTGGAAAGATGCCTCTCGGTATAATTGTTGATGTTGCAGGGAGAAAGATGCAGAAGGACTTCGAATCAGTAATGGAGAGAAAGATACACTCCAACATCAATGAGGCTCAGGGTGTGTGGCATATGGGCCAGAGGGATATAAACTGGATGAGAATAAGCCATAACGCCAAGAAGGAGGGATTTACTCTCGAGCATCTCGGAATAATCAATGTTGCCATGACCCACCATAGATTCAAGGCAATTGTGGATAAGGTTCAGGTGACAATCTATACGGATGAGGCAGATGTACTGAAGATTCAGGAGGAGGCGAGAGTTGTTTACAGGGAACGTGATGCGAGAACCGCTGGACTCGTCGATGAGGCAGTTGATACATTTTATTCGTGTCTCCTCTGTCAATCTTTTGCGCCAACCCATGTATGTGTCATCAGCCCTGAGAGACTCGGACTCTGCGGCGCTTTTAACTGGCTTGACTGTAAGGCTGCATTCGAGATAGAACCAACAGGTGGAAACCAGCCTATATCAAAGGGGGAAATCTTAGATGCAAAATATGGGAGATATTCAGGTATTGATGAGTATCTAAGGAAAGCATCAGGTGGTGCAGTAGAGACTCTTAATCTCTATACCATCATGGAAAATCCAATGACCTCCTGTGGCTGCTTTGAGTGCATCTTGGCTATCATTCCTGAAGCGAATGGCGTCATGATTGTCCAGAGAGGGCATACTGATATGACCCCTATAGGGATGAAATTTTCAACCTTGGCAGGCAGCGTTGGTGGAGGTACACAGAACCCGGGATTTATGGGCATAGGGAGGAACTTCATTGTCAGCAAGAAGTTCCTTTATGGTGATGGTGGGATTAAGAGAATTGTCTGGATGACAAAGAACTTGAAAGAAAGCCTTAAAGAGGCATTCGACAAGAGAGCCGCTGAAGAAGGGGTACCAGACCTTCTCGATAAAATAGCGGATGAGACCATATGTGAAGATTCAGAGAAGCTTTTAGAGTTCCTTACGAGTGTTGGGCATCCAGCACTCGAGATGGAGCCGATGTTATAAATGTAGCCGCACCCTTTACAGGCTGTCCGACAATTCACAAATTACTTGGTGGTAAAATAGATGACAAAACGAGATAAAGGAGTATAACACATGGCATATATTCAGTCGTACCAAGGGCAATCATGGTTATTAC
>Ga0315282_10009803_pt1 | contig 15165 bp, 10 predicted proteins | sample YL17G07_20_MG_FD_203693 | JGI IMG/M metagenome (GOLD analysis project Ga0315282, IMG submission 203693) | Sediment microbial communities from Yellowstone Lake, YNP, Wyoming, USA - YL17G07_20 | ecosystem: Environmental > Aquatic > Freshwater > Lake > Sediment | place: USA: Wyoming | collected... | reverse complement strand
CCCGCAGTCGGCCGGCGCGATTGGTGAACTTCGCCGCGTGAAGGAGTACGTCGCGGCCCAAGACCCAAGCCTCACGCCTCAAGCCTCCAGCCTGAAGCTGGACTTCTCCATCGCGCGCGGCCTCGACTATTACACGGGCACGGTCTACGAAACGTTCCTCACCGACCTGCCCGCTTCCGGCAGCGTGATGTCCGGCGGGCGCTACGACAAGCTGATCGAACGTTACTTGGGAAAGCCGATGCCCGCCGTCGGCATCAGCGTCGGCATTGACCGCCTCTTCAGTTACCTCGTCGAACTGGGCAAGGTGAAGAAGAGCGCGGTCACCAGCCGCGTGTGCGTCGTGGCGCTGGACTCGTCGTGCCTGCCGGCCGCCCTAAAGGCGCTCGGCCAGTTCCGCGCCGCGGGCGTGGCGGCGGAGATGGTGATCGAGAACGACCAGAAGCTGAAGCTCGACAGGCAGCTCTCACTGGCGGGGAAGAAGGGCATTCCGTTCGCGGCGATACTCGGCAGCAACGAAGTCGCCAAAGGCACCGTCATGCTCAAGGACCTCACCGCGCGCCAGCAGGAAGAGATGACTGTGGACCAGGCGGTGGCGAAGCTGCAGGCTATTGGCTATTAGCTGTTGGCTGTTGGCTATTGGCTACTTGCTATTGGCGAAAGATCTCGGTCAACGGCAGCGCGAACCCCGGCAAGACGTCCTCTCCCGAAAGCGCTTCCTGCGCCGCCAGCGTGACCATTGCCTTTCCCGGCCGGAAGACGTGAGCCTGCTTCGTCTCTGGATCAACGACCCACACGAGCCGCACGCCCGCAGCGATATAGGACTGCGCCTTCTTCATCACGTCGCTGAAAGTGTCCGAGGGGGAAACCACTTCCACGGCCAGGTCTGGGGGCACGGGAAGAAACCCACTTGAGATTCCAGTCGCGGGCACGCGTTGCTTTGACAGGAACATGACGTCCGGTCCGCGGACGGTATCGGGGTCGCGTTCCAGTAGAAACCCCGTTTCCGCGGCGAACAACTCGCCAGCGTCGTGGGCGTCCACATAGGCAAGCAGACGGCGCGTGACCCTGATCGCAATCTGGCCGTGTCTCGCGTTGGACGGGCTCATGCGCACCACCTCCCCCCGCACCAGCTCACATGGATCCCATTCGGGATGCTCAAGCAGCTCACCGGCTGTGATCAAACGCTCTGCAACCGCGGTCCCATTCGGCGTCGGCATAGCGGCAACCTCCAGTACCTCTTTTGTCCATCGTACCATCTCGAATCGGGAAAATCCATGCGCTCCTCAGCTCCACCACTCCCCGCCGCCCCGCGCCGCACCCGTGCGCCGCTTCCCGCGCGTCTTCTCCCGCGGCACGAGGCATTGCGGCCCCTGGCCGATCAGGTCCTCACGCCCGCATTCGCGCAATGCTTCGCGCACGTCCGGCCAATACTCGGGATTGCGGAAAAAGAAGAGCGCGCGCTGCAGGCGCTTCTCGCGCGCCGTCTTGGCGCAATACACCGGTTCGCCGCTGAGCGGGTTCACGCCGCAGTGCCACATGGCCATGCCGAGCGTCAGCGGCGCGGGATAGAAGTCCTGCACCTGCTCCGGCGATATCTGTTGGTCCTTCAGGAAGAGCGCGAGTTCCACCATGTGTTCCAGCGTGCAGCCGGGGTGGCCGGAGATGAAGTATTGCACGGTGTATTGGTCCTTGCCCGCCGCGGCGCTGGCCTTCGCGTAGCGGCGCAGGAACTCCTTGTAGAGCGCAACGTCGCACTTCTGCATGTGGCGCAGCACGTCGGGGCTGGTGTGTTCGGGCGCGATCTTGAGGCGGCCCGAGACGTGATGCCGCGCAAGCTGTTCGATGTAGTCGTGCGCGCCGGGGCTGAGCGCCAGGTCGAAGCGAATGCCGCTCTGGATGAAGACGTGCTTGACGCCCTTGACGCGCCGCGCCCTGGCCATCAGTTCCAGCAGCGCGGCGTGGTCGGTGTTCAAATGCGGGCAGAGCGCCGGCACCAGGCAGTTGCGGTTGGGGCAGCCGGCTCGCCCGCGCTTGCAGAACGTGCCGTACATGTTGGCCGTCGGGCCGCCGAGGTCCGAGATGGTGCCGCAGAAGCCGGGGCTGGCAGCGAGCGCTTCCACCTCGCGCAGGATGTTCGCCTGCGAGCGGCTCGAAATCGCCACGCCCTGGTGCGACGAGAGCGCGCAGAACGCGCAGCGGCCGTAGCAGCCGCGGTGCGTGGTGACGGAATCCTTGATCATGTCGTAGGCGGGGATGCGCGCGGCGCCGTAACTCGGATGCGGGCGGCGCGTGAACGGCAGCGCGTAGACTTCGTCCAGTTGCGCGGTCGTGAGCGGCGGGCCGGGCGGATAGACGACGACCCAGCGGCTGCCGTGCTTCTGCGCCACGGGCCGGCCGCCGGGGCCGCCGTTGACATGATACTCGCGGAACATGCGCGCGAACTGCTCGCGCCCGGCAGCGGTCAGCGGACTGACGCCTTCCCACGGCGGCAGTTCGAGAACGCACGGGATGCCGGCGATATCGCGGCGCACAACGGCAGTCCCGGCGATGCCGTCCAGGTTCCCCTCTCCCCCGTGGGGAGAGGGCCGAGATGAGCGAAGCGAATCCGGGGTGAGGGGGTTGCGCAGCGCCTGGACTAATGCCGTCAGCGGCGCTTCGCCCTGGCCGAAGACGAGGATATCCGCCTTCGCGTCGAGGATCACGGGCCGCTTGACTGTATCGGTCCAGTAATCGTAGTAGGCGAGGCGGCGCAGGCTGGCTTCGACGCCGCCGATGACCAGCGGCGGACATTCCTGCTTGAAGGCTTCGCGCAGCTTCTGACAGTAGACGACAGTGGCCATGTCGGGGCGCTTGCCGGCGACGCCGCCGGGCGTGTAGTGGTCATCGCGGCGGGGGCGGCGCATGACGGTCCAGTGCGCGAGCTGGCTGTCGAGGTTGCCGGCCGTGACGCCGAAGAAAAGCCTGGGCCGCCCGAGTTGCACGAAGTCGCGCGTGCTGTGCCAGTCGGGCTGGGCGATGATGCCGACGCGCAGTCCGAGGCGTTCGAGCCAGCGGCCGACAATGGCGGCGCCAAAGGAGGGATGGTCAACGTAGGCGTCGCCCGTGACGAGGATGGCGTCGAACTCAGTCCAGCCGAAGCTCGCGCGGGCTTCGGCGAGGGACATGGGGAGCGGGCGAGGAGCCAGACTCATAGCGATTTCTGATTTTCGATTTTCGATTTGCGATTTGCAACGTGCGATCCGCGATTTGTGATTTTCGCTTTCCGATGCGCGGCTTATACTCCAGCCGTTGCAGAGAAACCAGCCGAGTGCCAAAGGCAAGGAGCGCCTCATGTCCAAACCTGCGAAGGAAGAACCGAAGGCCGCGCGCACACCGAAGGATGCCGAGTCCGACAAGCAGCGCAAACAGGAAGCGCTCAAACGCGCGCTGGACCTTATCGAGAAACAGTTCGGCGCGGGCTCGATCCAGAAGCTGACCGCCGAAGGGGGACGTCACATCCCCTCGATCTCGACTGGTTCGCTGGCCATTGATATCGCCCTGGGCGTCGGCGGCATACCGCGCGGGCGCGTGATCGAGATATTCGGCCCGGAGTCCAGCGGCAAGACCACGCTGGCGCTCACGGTCGTGGCCAACGCGCAGAAGGAAGACGGCATCGCGGCCTACATTGACGCGGAGCACGCCCTCGACCCCGCGTACATGAAGAAGCTCGGCGTCAAGCTCGACGAACTGCTCGTCAGCCAGCCCGACACCGGCGAGCAGGCGCTTGAGATCTGCGAACAGCTTGTCCGTTCCGCGGCCGTGGACGTGGTCGTGGTGGACTCCGTGGCCGCGCTGGTGCCCAGGGCCGAGATCGAAGGCGAGATGGGCGACGCGTTCGTCGGTTTGCAGGCGCGGCTGATGTCGCAGGCGTTGCGCAAGCTGACCGCTGCCATTGCGCGCTCGAAGACGATGGTCATCTTCATCAACCAGCTTCGCGAGAAGATCGGGGTCATGTACGGGTCGCCGGAGACGACGCCGGGCGGGCGCGCGCTCAAGTTCTACGCGTCGGTGCGCATTGACGTGCGGCGCATCGGGACGCTGAAGGAAGGCGAGACGGCCATCGGCGCGGCGTGCCGGGCGAAGGTGGTGAAGAACAAGGTTGCGCCGCCGTTCAGGCAGGCCGAGTTCGAGATCATGTTCGACCGCGGCATCTCGTGGGAAGGTTCGCTGCTCGACCTGGGGATTGCCGCCGGCGTGGTCGAGAAGTCCGGCGCGTGGCTGAACTACGACAGCACGCGGCTGGGCCAGGGGCGCGAGCACGCGCGCAAATTCCTCATCGAGAATCCTGCCGTCGCCAAAGAGATCCACGAGAAGATCCTGGCGCACCAGGACAAGCTGGCCGAAGCGACAACGCTGAGATCCGGTGCGGCAGCAGCGGAGGAAAAACCCGCCGCGGCGGAGTAGCGCCGGATTGCGGACCGACGGCGTGGCGCTTTGCTCTGCGACGAGGTACAATAGGACAGTGCAAGGAGGCGGTATGTTAGTCGTCGAAGCACGCGTTGTGGACGCCACACATTTGGAGCTCGCACGGCCGATCGAGGCGCCGCCTGGGGACAAGCTTGTCGTATCGCTGACGGAGTCAGGCGATGCTGACGCGGAACGGACCGGCTGGCTGGCCGCGGCGGCCCGCTCCCTGAGCGCCGCGTACGGCGACTCCGAGCCCGAGTACGGCGTGGACATGGTCCGGGAACCCAATCCGGAGTATGGGGCGTGAAGGAAGGCGATGTCGTCCTGACTCCAATTCCTCAGGCAAACGGGGCGCTGAAGAACCGCCCGGCGCTCTTGCTGCGACAGTTGCCGCCATTCGGGGATTTCCTGGTCTGCGGGATCAGCACCCAAGTCCATCAGGCTGTGCCGAACTTCGATGAGGTCATCCGCCGCTCCGATGCCGATTTTGCCACCTCGCGGCTGGTGGCGGATTCCGTCGTCCGCTTGGGGTTCCTGGCGGTGATCCCCAAGACACGCATTGTTGGCAGCATCGGGTGTGTGGGCCGGGAGCGGCACGAGCGCTTGCTGGTGAGACTCAGCACGCATCTGGTGAGCGGCATCGCCAAGACGGCCGGAGGGGCCGGCGGCGCAGCAGCGGAGGAAAAGCCCGCCGCGACGGCGGAAGGATAGTGCACCATGAGCACCGCCTATGACACCATCCTTGACCTGACTGCGCCAGAGTTTCGGCAACGTCCACATGCTGATCGCGCTCGACGGGTGAACGACTTTGCCCGCGAGTTGGATTGGCGGCCCAGTGAGTACCTGGAGGACGACTTTGGCCTTGGCGCGAAATGCAACGGGCACCTGATCATCGAGCACGGGCTTGAGCATGCGGCGGTGATCAGTTTCCTATCACACTCCGCCAGTGTGAACGGCTTGGGGAGCGAAGAGCAGACTGCCTTCTTGGCCATCTCGTACAATAACCTGGTTGACTGGCACCTTGTCATTGACCAAGGGAACGTCGGTTTTTTCTTCAACCGCGCGGAGCGACCGCGCCTCGAGGTCAAGGGCGTCAGCCGTTCTGACATTTCCGCCGTGTCCGCACGAAGCTTCGAGCCAAGAGTAGAACGCCCTCCGAAGGCGAACCTCCTCGCCCTCGACACCGTTCTTATCGAAACCATTGACCACTGGAAGCGCTTCTTGTCGGCAGAGGCAAAGGTCTCCAACGAGTGCCTGTCAGCGCTGTTCAACGCTATCATTTTCGTGCGGGCCGTGGAGGACCACAACCGCCTAACCGAGGGGAACGGCAAGCAAAGCCTTCTTGTTCGCTGGCGGAATGATGCAGGGGGCAGGGGCGCACTACAGCGCGTCATAACGGCAACGTTGCGCCAGTACCAAGCCAGCGCTGGAGCGATGGGGCTGCTCGACCTGCGGCGCCTGTCGGCCTTTGATGCCGTAGACAAGGACGACCTCGCACAATTGCTTTCTGACTTCTATCGCGTCAAACAGACGCCATACACATACAACTTTGCCCTGATGTCACGCCACGCGCTCAGCCGGATATACGAGAAGTACACGTCGCTGCTTTGGCAGCAGAAGCTGCCGGCGGATGCCGAGAACACCCTTTTCCCGATTGACCTTCCCGAGTCCGAACGGAACAAGGCCACGGGGTCGTTCTACACGCCGCAGTACGTCGCTCGATTCTTCTGTCGTTTTCTGGAGGAACAGTACCCGCCACGCGCCTTCCGAGAACTGAAGGTCATTGATCCCACATGTGGGTCGGGCGTTTTCCTGCGAACGGTGGCGGAGCGCCGTGTGGACCGGTCCGATCTCGCCACGCCTGAGATTGAGGCTTGTTTCACGAACCTCCAGGGAATTGACGTTGACCCCAATGCGTGTCACGCCGCGAAGCTGTCGTTGGCGTTGCTGCATCTCATGCTCACAGACCGTCTGCCCATACCGTTGCGGATCAACATACACGAGGCAGAGTTTCTCGAGTACTGCCAGAGGAATCAATCGCTCTATGGCAAGTTTGGCGTCGTTGTCGGGAACCCACCGTTCGTCCGCGCCGAACTGCAGACCACCGAAGTGCGGAGGCGCATTGCCAAAGCGCTTGACGGACTGAAGCGCGGCAAGAGTGACCTCTGTTTCGCCGTTCTTCGTGAGGCCATGCGGTTGGTGGAACCCGGTGGCTTCATCTGCATGGTTCTGCCGCATACCTTCCTGATAGGCAGTGCTCCCGGGGCACTGCGCAGTGAACTAAGGGAGCAGTTCTGGCTGCGTTGCGTCGTGGACCTGTCGGCCATCAGGGTCTTTGGCGACGTTGACTCCTACGTCATCTTGCTTATCGCTCAGCGGAAGGCAGGCTCAGTGCAGTCCATGCCGAAGTGTCGCGTCGTCCTGTGCCAGGACTTCGTGGGGCAGGCCCTGCAGGCATGTCTGGAGAACAAGACTGTACAGACGTCGTATTTCTCCGCCTTCGACGTTGACCAAGGCTTCTTCGGAGACGAACCATGGGTCATGGTGGACCCCTCCCATATCCAGCTTGACAACCACCTCAGGGGGCTGCCGGTCCTCGGCGACTTCCTGATAGTCAGGGAGGGCCTCGTGACGGGATGCGACGAAGTGTTCATCAGGGCTCAGCAGGACGTCGCTGTCACCGAACGACACCTATACCTGCCGCTCCTTCCCGACAAACAGATTGGCCGTTACCTCGTACCGAAGGCCACGTCGAAACTCGTCTTTTACCCCTATGACAGGGACGGCAACCCGCTGCCGGAGACGGAGATCAAGGCCGCAAAGGAGACGTGGAAGTACCTCTCGGCGAGGCGGGGCCTGTTGGCTGAGCGTGCGACGGCGAAAGGCGGGGAGACGGGGTGGGCGTATCTGGCGCGGCCACGCGCAACGGAGATGCGACGCCCCAAGATCGTCAGCCCCCACTTGATGCTGATTCCGCGGTTTGCGCTGGACCCGGAAGGTCGCTACGCCGTGACGCGTGCTCCTTTCCTCATCACCAAGCAGCCAACGGACGACCTCGATCTGCTGCGTTGTTTTACGGCCGTCCTGAACTCGGCTGTCGCTCACTGGTATCTTCGGACACATGCCTACCGCTTCGCAGAAGGGTATGTGAAGCTTGACCCAGCTTACCTCCGACGGTTGCCGGTTCCGTCGCCAACGGCAGTTGACCCTGTGTTCTTCCGGCGGATCGCTGCCCTTGTTCAGCGAAGGGTTGAGTCTGGGAACACAGAAATCGAGGAAAAGATTGACGCGTTGGTCCTTGATGCCTATGGCCTCTCGAGGGCCGACCGTGACCTGTTGTGCCCCAAGGAGCAACAGCCGTGATGCAGATATTGCTGCATGAAAGAGACCTCTTGGCGCGCAAAGCAACGCTGCGCGAGCGATTCCAGAGGATCTTCCCAGGGGCGCCTTTCATTGGTGCCGATATAACCAGTCGTAGCGGCGGCTCAGCGGCTATCGCTGTCCATCAGGGACGAACGCAGTCAGACTACACGACATGGCGGGTGAGGCATGACCAGACTGGTTTAGCCATCAGCTATTTCGAGGTGTGGCAATATGCGAAGATTGGTAAAGGCGGCGGCTCCCTCCATGGGCCGTGCCTTGTGCTCAAGAAGGCATACCTACACCTGTACCGTTCGGAAAGGGAGGAAACGGAGGACGGGGGAAAGCTCTTCTTCTTCCACTGCGACCCACTGGTTGACCACAGATACCAGGCAGGGCCGCACCTGCACGCTGAGTGCGCGGGAGACCCCTGGAGCAAAAAGCACATCCCCTTGTGTGATGGGTTCAACGAGATCGTCCTCAAAGACATTGACAGCCTCGACGCGGCCTTTGACAGAATTGTGGACATGATCGGCGCGGAGTTTCTCTCCCTCACTGCGGGTGGCGCATGAAACGCCCCCTCTGCGCATGGCTCACGAGCATACGATTGCGCCGCGTGCCGTGCAACGGTCAAGGCCCTGCTTCTTGTGCTCCGCATCCGCGCCGCGAACCCGCAACACCGACGGCAACAAGACAGCGCGGGCTTTAGCCCATCGGCAGCCACTGGATGGGGATCTTCTTGAGGGCGTAGCCAAGTTCGCGCGTGTAGTCGCCGTAACAAACGATCCAGTGGAAGCCGGGCATGTTCGTGGCAACGAGCTCGTCGGAGATGTCGTAGCCGACCTCGATCTGCGAACGGCAGATCGGCAGGAAGGGGTTGCCGACGACCTTGCCGATGAAGCCGCTCCAGCGCTCGGACTTGAAGTCCGGGATGATGTTGGTGACAACCTGGCCTTTGCGCATTTCGACCTTGGGCGCGGCGCCGTAGTCGGATTCGAAGTGCGTGACAATGCGGGCGTGTTCGAGCTTCTTGCCATCCATCCTGCGCGGCGCGGTGCAGTGGGCGAGCGTGATGACGCCCTGGTGCGGGTAGGTCGGGTCGTTGAGGAACGCGGGCTTGCCGGAGATGCGCGCGAGCAGGATGCCGGCGGGGATGACGACGAAGTCCGATTCGCAGAAGGCGAGATAGCCCGCGTCGTTGAGCAGGGAGAGCGTGAGGCAGGCGGTGGTTTCGGCCATCGGCATGATGGTGCTCATGCAGTTGTTGATCGTCAGCGCGCCGCAGTCGGCGCCGGCCATGAGGCCGCGGAAGATGCGCTCCAGCAGGCAGGCGTTCTCGACGTAGACGCGGTCGGTCTCCAGCTTGACGCGGCCGTCATCGAGGTATTCGGCGGCGCGCGCGGCGGCGGAAGCGACAGCGGCGCTGTCGGCGCGCGCGGCCTTGATGAGTTCGCCGAGGTCCTTGTAGGAGACGGTCTGGATGTCGAGCTTCCACTGCGTGCGGGCCAGTTCGGGAGCTTTGGGCGTGGCCCAGCCGCCCGGGCCGCCGATGGCGATGATGCGGCTGCCAACGGTGTTCTTGAGGCCGCAGAGCGCGCGCAGGCGCCAGACGAGCTCGGCCTGCGAGTCCACGACGACGTCGCTGTTGTCTATCTCTTTGGTGGCGAGGCTGTCGCGGTGCTGGTGCAGATAGCGCGGGCTGATAATCTCGTACCACAGCGACACCGGGCCTGACGTGTGGCGCAGGAAGATGATGACGTGCTTGCCGCTCTTCGCCGCGGCATCAATGATCTGCGACGGCCCGCCGGCGGCGTAGATGAGGACCGCGTCGGCTCCGGCGAGGTCGGCGGCCTTGGAGAGGTCGCCCGCGCCGCGAACGCCGATGACGGGCAGGAATTCGAGCGGGAAATCGGCGACGGAGCGGAGCTTGTCGAGCTCCTTGGCAATGTGCGCGACCTCGGCGTCGGCGTCGGCCTGCGTCTGGATGCCACCCCAACTGCGCCAGCTTGTCTTCGGGCGGCGCCGGGGGATCTCATACATCAGCACGGGTTTGACGACGAGCGCCTTGCGCGCCGGCGCCGTTGCCGCGGCGGCTGCGGCGCCCGCGGCCAGCGCAGGCCAGGCCAAGCCGGCGAGAGCCACGCCGCCGAGACTGGCGAGGCCGCCGGTCTTGAGGAAGTCGCGGCGCGAGAGGCCGTCCGCGTCGGCGCAGTAGCGGTCGCCACACGGGCAGCAGTGGGGCCGGATGGGGTTGAGGTCTTCGTCGCGCGCAGTCATGGGGAACCTCCAGAAGAGTGCCGCGGTCAGCGAACAGATCGTTGGCGATTTGACCGGATTGTACTCGGCGTGCGGACCGGAAGCAAGGGCCATGGCGGTTGACGCACGAGGGGCGGCGGCTATCGTGTGACGAGTGACGAGTGACGGGTGACGAGTGACGGGTGACGTGTTAAACAAGACCTCTTGCCCGTTGTGCGCGGGCCAGGAGCTGACGGTGCTGTTCAGCAGGCACGGCTTCCCCGTGGCGCGCTGCCGCGCCTGCGGCGTCCGGTTCCTCGACCCGCAGCCTGACGACGCCATGCTGGCCGGCATCTACAGTGCGCAGTACTTTCTGGGCGAGCCGACGCCGGAGGCCGAAGCGCGCGTCCAGGCGCTCAAGCGCGCCACGGCGGCGCGCTACGCGGACTGCCTGGGAAAAAGGGGACATTCATCTTTTTCCCCTGCGCATCCGATGGATGGATCACGGAGCGACGCAGGAAAAGATGAATGTCCCCTTTTTCTGCTGGAAATCGGCTGCGGCAAGGGCGAATTCCTGCTCGAAGCCCAGGCGCGGGGCTTCGATGTCGCCGGCGTCGAGTTCTCAGCGGACGCCGCCGCCGCCGCCAACCGCCGCCTTGGCGCGGAGAAAGTGCAAGCGGGGACGGTCGAGAGCGCGCGGTTGCAGGAGGGGAGTTTCGACGCGGTGGTCTTCGCCGACGTGGTGGAGCACGTGCGCGACCCGCTGAGTTTCCTGAAGCGCGTGCACGCGCTGCTGAAGCCTGGCGGCGCCGCGCTGCTGATCACGCCCGACCTGGACAGCCTCTCGGCGCGGCTGCTGGGCCGGCATTGGATGGAGTACAAGGTGGAGCACCTGTACTACTTCACGCGGGGCGCTGTCCGGAAGGCGCTGGAAACGGCCGGCTTCCGCGACATAGCCATCCAGCCGAACGTGAAAGCGCTGAGCCTGGACTACGTGTATCATCACTTCGTGCGGTTCCCGGTGCCGGTGTTCACGCCGCTGCTGAAAGTGCTGCGCGCGCTGTGCCCCACGGGCCTGGCTCACCGCCACTGGCACGTGCGCGCCAGCGGCATGCTTGTGACAGCGAGGAAGTAGATGCCCGCCGCCGCCTCAACCGCCAACCAGAGCGCTCCGGCCGCGCACCGGCCGTGCCCGATTTGCGGCGACGAGCGGCGCGAGTATCTGTTCGTCATACACGGGCTGCAGATTTCGCGCTGCCCCGGCTGCGGGCTTGTGCTGCTCGATGCGAAGCCCGACGGCAGCGGCCCCGCGGGCGACTCCCGTGGCACGGGCTTCCAGCCCGTGGGCCATGGGCAAGATGCCCATGCCACGGCGGCAGCCACCGAAGCCAGCGACACGGAGCGGGAAGCGGCGCGGCGCTACCTGCGGAACCTGCACCACAGGGGCGTCGAACGCGGCAGGCTGCTGCTCGTGGCGCCGCCCGGCCACCCGCTCGCGGAAGAGGCGAAGACGAGCGGCTTCGAGGTGGGTTTGCACATCGCCTGCCGCGAGCTGGAAGGGCAGACGGACCTGCAAGGCCCGTACGATGCCGCCGTGGTCTGCCAGCAGTTGGAGAAAGCCGACGACGTGACGCGCGCCGTGCAACGCCTGCATGCGGCGCTGCGGCCCGGCGGCGTCCTGCTGCTCACCACGCCGTCAGTCGAATCCTGGCCGCGCAGCTTCTTCGGGCAGCGTTGGACCGAGTGGCGGCCGGAGAACCGCTGCTGCTTCAGCCCCGGCACGGTGCAGTCGCTGCTGCTCAAGAACGGCTTCGGCGAGGTGTGGGTGACGCCCGACCGGCGGCTCTACACGCTGCGGCACATCTACCAGCGCGCCTGCACGCTGCCCGGGACGCTGCTGACGCGCCTGATCCGGCTGGGCTTCTGCCTGACGCCGCCGCCGTTCCGCGACATGACCCACCGCTTCTCGTGCTCGGGGATGGTGGTGACGGCCGCGCGCGCCGCGGTGCGCGAGCGCCCGTTGTGCTCGATTGTCCTGCCGGCGTTCAATGAGCACGAGACGTTCCCGGTGCTGCTGCAGGCACTGCTGGCCCGGGAGATTCCCGGCGCGGACAAGGAGATCATCATCGTCGAGAGCAATTCCAGGGACGGCACGCGCGAACTGGCCATGCAGTACAAGGACCATCCCGGCGTGCGGCTGATCCTGGAGGAACGGCCGCGGGGCAAAGGCCACGCGGTCAGGGCCGGCCTGGCGCAGGCGCGCGGCGACATCGTGCTGATCCAGGACGCGGACCTGGAGTACGACCTGAACGACTACGACGCGCTGGTCGAGCCGCTCCTGAAGTACCGCACGGCCTTCGTGCTGGGCGCGCGGCACGGCGGCAACTGGAAGATGCGGCAGTTCACGGACTCTAGCGGCCTGGCCACGTATCTGAACGTGGGCCACGTCTTCTTCACGCTGCTCGTCAACACGCTGTACCGCCAGCGCCTGAAAGACCCGTTCACGATGTACAAGGTCTTCCGGCGCGACTGCCTGTACGGCCTCGATTTCCACTGCAACCGCTTCGACTTCGATTTCGAGCTGGTGATCAAGCTGGTGCGCAAAGGCTACACGCCGGTGGAACTGCCGGTGAACTACCGCTCGCGCTCGTTCAAGGAAGGCAAGAAGGTGCGGATGTTCCGCGACCCGCTGACGTGGCTCTGGACGTGTTTCCGCTGCCGCTTCGAGCGGCTCTCAAGGGTGAAGCAGGAGTGACGAAGCAGCTCACCGCAGAGACGAGGGTTCTGGGGACACCATACTTATCTCTGCTCGGGTCGCCCCGCCCCTCAATCCTCAATTCGCAATCCCCAATCGCCAATCCGCAATCGCCCTCAGCGCCCCCGTTCACTCCACTTTCCATTCGAGTATGCCGCCCGACACGTTTGGCTGGAGTTGTACTTCGATGCGCAGCCCCGGCGTCTCGACAGCCTTGAACGTCGTGCGGTTATAGGCGTTCAGTTTCACGCCGTACTCCGACGCCTCCTCGACGGCCTTCCACTCGTTGCCGGATTTGCAGAGCAGCTTCCACGACTGTGGCACGCGGCACTGCCCCTTCCCCGTGTCGTCGAACCAGTACACCTCCACCGCCGAAACCTTCGCCGGCGTCTTGAAATCGTACTGCACCCATTCCTTCGTGCCCTTGTGGTCCCACCACGTGAAGCGCGCGATATCGTGGTCAATCGAGGACTTCGGCTCGACCTGATCGCTCAGCGCCTCCAACCCGTCCTTGGCATGAACGTGCGACGCCGTCGGCGTGCTCTGGCTCGCGATTGTGGGCGCAGGCAGCGCATCGGCCGCCGCCGGGTCTTCGGCCAGCCACACAATCATCTGTCCCGGCGCGCGGTTGTCCCACGCGTAATACGGCACGGCGACGAAGTCCGCCTCGCGCTTCTCAACCTCCCCTGGAGCGCCCGGCTTGCGGCTCACCGCCACAACTTTCCCCTTCACCGCGACCACGCCGCCAAGCAGGTCCGGCCGCTCCTCGGCGGTGAGTGGCGCGTCCTTCGGCAGACACAGATGCCGCACGCGGCCGCCGTTGTCCACGCCTTCGAGGGCGAACACAATCGGCCCGCGCTGCAGCGCCACGCGGCCCACGTCCGCCTTCACATGCGGGTCGGCGTACACGCGTTTGACGGGCATGGGCAGCGACAGCTCCACCACGTCGCCGCTCTTCCACTCGCGTTTGAGTTTCGCGTAGCCTTTCTCCACGGGCGGCTGCGCGACGGCCTGGCCGTTGACCTTCAGCGTCGCGCCGTCGCACCAGCCGGGGATGCGCAGGCAGAGTTCCAGCGTAACGGGCTGCTGCGGCGCCAGCGTGATCTTCACCGCGCCGTCCCACGGATAGCGCGTCTCCTGTTGCAGCGAAACCGTGTTGTCGCCCAGCTTCGCCTTGCCGCTGCCGGCGACGTACTGGTTCACGTAGATGCTCTGCGCCCCGGCCGCGTACACGTACCCGCCGACGGTGGGCAGGAAGCGCACCACGTTGGTGGGGCAGCACGAACAGCCAAACCACTCCTGGCGATGATGATTGCCCCGGCTGGCCAGCGGGTTCACGTAGAAGAACTTCACCCCGTCCAGCGATACGCCGCTCAAGCTCCCGTTGTACAGCTCGCGTTCGACAATGTCCGCGTACTTGCCGTCCGCGTGCAGCAGCGCCAGGCGCTGGTTCCACAGCGCCATGCCGATGGCCGCGCACGTCTCGCAATACGCCGTGTCGTTGGGCAGGTCGTAGGGCACCGTGAAGCCTTCGTTGTGCGCGGACGGGCCGATGCCGCCGGTGACGTACATCTTGCGCTCCACGACATCGTGCCAGATCGCGTCCATCGTGGCGATGTACTCCTTGTCGCCGCTGATGGCCGCAAGGTCCGCAACCGCGGCGTACAGGTACATCGCGCGCACGGCATGGCCGACAATCTCGCGCTGCTGCCGCACGGGCAGGTGGTCCTGGCAGTAGTCGCCGTACAGCTTGTGCGTCTTCGCCTGCCCGCGCTCCTCGACGAGGAACTGCGCGAGCTTCAGGTACTTCTCCTGGCCGGTCTGGCGGTACAGCTTCACCAGCGCCAGCTCGATCTCCTCGTGGCCGGTCGCATCGTGCTTCTTCTCCGGCCCGAAAACGGAATCAATGTGGTCGGCGACCTTGATCGCGACATCCAGGAACTGCCGCTTGCCCGTGGCCTGGAAGTACGCCACCGCGCCCTCGATCATGTGCCCGGCGCAGTACGTTTCGTGCATGGCCTTCTCATCCGACCAGCGCTTGTTCAGTTCCTTCCGCACCGTGTAGAAGGTGTAGAGGTAACCGTCGGGCTGCTGCGCCGACGCGATCTTCGCGATGACGTCGTCGCAGGTCTTCTCCAGTTCCGGGTCGCGTTGATGGGCCAGCGAATACGCCGCGCCTTCGAGCACTTTGTACACGTCCGAATCGTTGAAGTAGATGCCCTCGAACTTGCCCGGCATCAGCCCGCCGGCTTTGGCGAAGTTGCTGATGCGGCCGGTGCTCTCGCAGAACTTGAAGTTCACCGGCACCACTTTCTCGCGGTTGATCTTGATCCGCGGCGCCCAGAAGGCGTCCTCCACTTTCACGTCGG
>Ga0315282_10009802_pt1 | contig 15166 bp, 13 predicted proteins | sample YL17G07_20_MG_FD_203693 | JGI IMG/M metagenome (GOLD analysis project Ga0315282, IMG submission 203693) | Sediment microbial communities from Yellowstone Lake, YNP, Wyoming, USA - YL17G07_20 | ecosystem: Environmental > Aquatic > Freshwater > Lake > Sediment | place: USA: Wyoming | collected... | reverse complement strand
CAGGAAGATGTGGGTGTCTGAAAGCACCTCGATCGCATGCGTGAAGAGCGGCCATTCTTCTTCGTTTAACTTGCCGCTGCGCAGGCGCTGGGTATCGATCCCGGTTTCCTGGGCGATCAGGCGCTGGACAAGCTGCTCGTTAGACATTTCCAGCGAGAAGAAGGCCACGTGCTTTTTATATTTTTGGGCGGCGTTTTTCGCCACGCTGAGCAAGAAGCCGGTCTTGCCTATGCCAGGGCGGCCTGCCACAATCAGCAGGTCTGATTTTTGCAGACCACCTAACAGGCGGTCCAGGTCCATCAGACCGGTTGGTACGCCGTAGATTTCTTCATCGCGGCGTGAGAGCTGGTCTACCCGGTCGTAAACCTCGCTCAGCACAGTTTGGATGGGCTGCAGGTCGTTGCGCACGCGCTTTTCGCTGATGCTGAAGATGGATTTTTCGGCTTCATCCATGATGGTTTCGACCGTGCTCTGCCGGTCGAGCGCCAGGCGCGCCAGCTCATTGGCCGAGATCAACATACGCCGGCGGACGGAGTTATCCTCAATGATCTTGCCATAAGCTTCAGCATGCAGCGAGGTGGGGGTCTGGTTGATCAGTGTCATAATATAGGCCGGCCCACCTACTTCAGCCAACTGTCCCTGCTCTTCCAACTCGGCATTTACGGTCAGGTAATCGATGGGTGACCGGCGTTCGTGCAGACGGGTAAAGGTTTCCCAAATCCAACGGTTGCGCACGATGTAGAAATCATCTGCTTCGAGGAAGGAAGCTACGTCGAAATAAGCTTCAGAGTTTATTAACACCGCGCCCAATACAGCCTCTTCCGCCTGGCGGCTGTGGGGCTGCACCTGCACGGCAGAGGTTTCGACATCATCCATGGGAGGAGGGAAATCGCTCATAGGAAAAAAGCCCCGGGGCGTTCAGGCCGGGCCCGGGATCAACCTCGTTGAATTAGACTTTATCAAGGTGCCCCGTTTTTTGGGGTATCGCCGGGTTCGCTGTCATCTGGCTTGTCATCGTCGGGTTCATCATCATCTATGGATGGATTGGGTGGCTCGTCAAAGTCCAGCTTTTGGAAAAAGTCCTCGAACACAGAAAGGCGCTCTTCACTCGCTTCTCCTTTAGCCGGCGGTGGAATCTGGCGTGTGGTCGGAGGAGCAGGTTTGTCCTCGACATCTTCTTCCGGTATAATCCCGGCGGTTTCCATAACCTCTGCTGATACCAGGATGGGAACGCGCGCTCTGGCAGCTATTGCCAGCGCATCCGAGGGACGGCAGTCAATATTCACAATGCGTCCGTTTACTTCAACTACCAGGTTGCCGTAGAAAACATCTTCGCGCAGGGATACGACTTCAATCCGGACCAGACGCGCGCTCATCGCGTTTAGGATATTCTTGATCAGGTCATGGGTCTGAGGTCGAGAAACCTCTATTTCTTGGAGGGCAATCGTAATTGATTCGGCTTCATAGGGACCAATCCAGATTGGAAGGTATCTCTCCGCGTCTTTTTCACGCAGCACGACTAACCGCTGTTGGTCGGTCAGGCTGACACGCACACTATCAATGTTAACTTCTATCATTTTTGGCATCGTTTTTCTCCCATGAAAAATGGGTAAGCGGGAGTCTGTTTCTATTCTAACACGCGCAATTATAGGATGCAACTCGGATTTATAGCTCTTTCGTAATCAATATCGTAAGTTGTTTTAGAGATGACCCCAAATCTGTGCAGGCGCATACAGACCCTCAAACTCGGAAGTTCACCGCGTAGATTCTTAAAGAATTCGACGAATTAAAAAGGACTAAAAATAATGTAATTCCTTTAAGTTTGCGGTATAATAAAAAAATATTATCCTCCTGAGTGGCACCCACCACCAACCCAACTCACTGCAGCAGATACCATTATTGGGAAGAGCAGGGGGGATTCGTGAGTGATGTTTATTGCCGGGACTGAGTTATCGCTCAATCCAGTTGCTTAAAAACTAATCGGGGTTGCGACTGGTGAGAATGCGTTAGCCTGGAGATTGCGGTCTCAATCAGTCACTAAAAAATCTGTCAACGGAGTTGGTATGCAATTGGTGGAATCGATGAATGCACGGATTTTACTCATCGAAGGTAAAAAGTCCAACCATCCTTCTTTCGTTACCGGTTTAAAGAAGAAAGGTTTTCAGGTAGAAAGTGTTTCCAGCGGAAGCGCTGCTCTTACCAAATTGTTCGAAGACCTGCCCCACCTGGTACTGGTGGATATTGTTTCCATGCAAACCAATGGGCGAAGGATAATTCAATCGGTGCGTGGAAACGCACGAAATGTACCGCTGGTGCTGATTGTTGACCAGCGCAGCGAAAATATCGATAAACTGGGCGCGGATGTTGTCTTGGTCTGGCCCTTTACTTTACAAAAGCTGCTCAACCGTATCCGCCCATTGCTGCCTTCGGATCAGAAAAATGTCCTACAAGTAGGCCCATTACAGCTCGATACTGAGCAGCGTTGGGTTCGTTGCCTGGGAAAACATTCTCGTCTGACTCCTCGCCTGGTGACATTATTAAAAGTGTTGATGGAGCATCAGGGTGAAATTATCGAACGCAATAATTTATTCAGCCAGGTATGGGATACCACGTACACCGAGGATACTCGTACGCTGGATGTCCATGTTAGCTGGCTGCGTAAGGCATTCGAAGAAGACCCCCGCCATCCTCGCTTTGTTAAAACGGTGCGAGGTGTGGGTTACCGTCTGGATGTGGATGATGAATTTAATCCGCGCCTACGACCTTAAAGATACGAAGAACCTGACCGAAAATTTTTAGAGCCGCTTTTTTAATTGCCTTCGGCAATTTTAATGCCGAAGGCAATTAAAAAAGCGATCCCTCCCAATTAAATCAAGGTGTTTATTTTCCAATTACTTTAATCGCCTTGGGCAGAGCAGCTTCTACCTTGGGCAGCCGGAGGGTCAGCACACCATCTTTGAGGGTGGCTTCAGCCTTGGCGGCATCCAGGGCATCGGGCAGAGTTAGGCTGCGAGAGAAATTCCCGCTGACACATTCCTGCACCAGATAATTCGCATCTTTTTCAGAATGCTCGTTCTTAATCTCGCCTTCGATGGTTAGGGTGTCATTGACGACGTTGACGTTCAAATCTTCCGATTTTACGCCGGGCAGGTAAGCCATCACAACATAGGCCTGGTCTTCAGCCTTAACATCTACCGGGAATGTAATCAGATTCCGCGGTGAATTCCCATCATTTTCATGCATTTGTTCCATCATGCGGTGCATGCGCGTATATGGGTTTGCAATATAAAGAGCCATTTTTTCCTCCATTAATAATAAGTAGTTTTTATTTGTTTCATCCGTTATGTCAGCCGTAAAGCCTGTGTTACACTTCTTCAGGCTAACCGGCTCTATTTATTTTTATGATAACCGCGCCATATAAGAAATTTACAAATGAACTATTATTTTTTTATCAGAGTTTTGTGGTATTATTTTTGCCATCGCTGGGTAAATCATGGATGACAAGATAACAATTATTGAAGGCCCTCCGCCAACCTTCGAAAACGTCGAAGATGGATGGGCAATGGGGTTGAATGAAAGTCCATTTCTTTATGATCTGGCCCTGACTCGCTTGCGCACATTCAATGGCCAGGCCCTGGTCGAGCGCTGTTATCGCACCTGGAGCCAACAGGCAACGATGTATTTATATTACCGCAACGACCTGGGTTTAGAAGAGCAGGCGCCGATTATGGCTGCGCGTTCAGTCGAAACCAACGATGGACAGGTACTTTTATTATGGATCAGGCGTAAACCGGAAGAATCCGAAACCGCTTCGGACACGGATGATGATAATGGTTTTTCCATCTGAAGATTTTAAATGAAAAACCATAATGGTTTTTCCATCTGAAGATTTTAAATGAAAAACCATAATGGTTTTTCCATCTGAAGATTTTAAATGAAAAACCATAATGGTTTTTCCATCTGAGGATTTTACATGAAAAAACATAATGATGACTTGGAGCTTTGATTGCGATGAACTTTGACCCGCAGGCAATTCGTGCCCAATTCCCGGCGCTTAGTAAACCGGTGATCTACTTTGATAATCCTGGGGGAACCCAGATTGCTGGAACCAGCCTGGAACGCATCCAGTCTTACCTGGTGAACTGCAATGCCAACCACGGTGGCGCTTTTACCGCCAGTGTTGAATCAGATGCCCTGGTGGTGGCAGCCCGAGTTGCCATGGCGGATTTCTTGAATGCTGCCCGTCCGGAGGAAATTGTCTTCGGGGCGAACATGACCACCCTTACTTTCCATATCAGTCGATCACTGGCGCGCACTTTCCAGCCGGGAGATACCCTGGTCGTGACTCGTTTGGACCATGACGGCAATATTTCACCCTGGTTGAAGGTGGCTGAGGACCGTGGCTTGCGGGTACGCTGGGTAGACATCCACCCCGAAGATTGCACGATTGACCTGGCAGACCTGCGCGCCGCCCTGCAAGAGAAGCCGCGCCTGGTGGCAGTCGGTTATGCTTCAAACGCGGTCGGCACGATTAACCCGGTCAAAGAAATTACTCGCCTGGCGCATGAAGCTGGCGCCCTGGTTTATATCGATGCGGTCCAGTATGCTCCGCATGGACCCATCGATGTGCAGCAGATTGGCTGCGATTTTCTGGTATGTTCGGCCTATAAGTTCTTCGGACCTCACCTGGGCGCCCTGTATGGTCGCTATGATTTACTGGATAAGTTGGAGGCCTACCGGGTTCGCCCGGCGCCTGCCACCCCGCCCGGTAAATTTGAAACCGGGACTGGTAATTTTGAACATATGGCCGGCCTGTTAGGCGCATTGGAATATTTACAATGGGTTGGAGAGACCTTTGGTAAGCATCTGGCTGGGCAGTATGTCAGCCAATATCACGGACGCCCGCAGGTTTTTAAACAGGCCATGAGCGCCATCCGTGAATACGAACTAAAACTCAGCCAGGCTTTGCTGGCGGCCTTACAAAAGGTATATGGTCTGCGCCTGTACGGCATTACGGATGTAAACCGGCTGCAAGAGCGCATTCCCACTTTTTCTTTTACATTGGATGGCTGGAATCCGCTCCAGGTTGCTAAACAGTTAGCCCAGGTGGGGATCAGCGTTTGGGATGGCAATTTTTATGCCCTGGCAGTCACCGAACGACTTGGACTGGAAAGTAAGGGCGGCCTGGTAAGGGTCGGCGCCACCCATTACAATACGCTGGATGAAGTTCAAAAGCTGGGTGAAGTACTGCGTAACCTGAAGAAATAAAATAGACTCAAGGGTTGCTGACCCATCTTTCCCATGATGATATAATCAACCCATGTCCACAAAATCCAAATTCTTATCGGTATTCCTTATCTTAACATTTCTGGGTGGGGTGGCGTTTGCTTTGCCGCCCATCCACGAACGAGTCATGAATCGGGTCAGCGGGTTAGCCGCACTCATCCGGTACACGCTCTATCCACCCGAGAAAGTGGTGTTCGTGCCGCAGTCCGCAATCGCTACTGCTGTCCAGCAGACTCTGTCCTCTTATACCCCTACCCCGCTTCCATCTCCAACTGTGGTATTTACACCCACATTACCGCCGCAGGTTGATTCCCCCACCCCGCTTCCGACGGCAACTCCTTTGCCTGGTAATATTAACTTGAAGGGTGTGAAATATGTAAACCAGCACGGCGCCTGGAATTACTGCGCTCCGGCCAACCTGGCGATGGAGCTTAACTATTGGGGGTGGACCGGCACGCGCGAGGATATTGGCAAAGTTGTTAAGCCCTTCCCGGAAGATTACAATGTCATGCCATATGAACTGGCAGATTATGTTACCAGCCAGACTAATTTAAAGGTAGTGCTGCGCTCAGGCGGGACTCTTACCGAAATTAAGATCCTTCTGGCAAATGGCTTTGTCGTTTTAATCGAAGGTGGCGTGTATTTCCCCGAGGCAACCACCGGTCGGGTCAGTTGGATGGGGCATTATGCTGTGGTAACCGGATATGATAATGCCCGCCAGGAGTTCATTACCCAGGATTCCTATATTCTACCGACCGGGATCGATCACCGGGTGAAGTATGACGACCTGGCCACCGAATGGCGAGCGTTTAATAACATTTTCCTCGTGACCTATCCACTCGAAAAAGAACAGAAGTTGATGGCAGCCCTGGGTGATTATGCAGATGAGGCCACTGCCGAGCGTATCGCGGCCAAGACAGCTTCGGATGAAATCTACAAATTGAGTGGGAACGACCAGTTCTTTGCCTGGTTCAACCGCGCCACCAGTCTGGTACAATTGCAGGATTATGCCGGCGCCGCCACGGCTTACGATGAAGCTTTCAAGCTGTATCCTTCTCTGGTTGAGGATAAACGTCCCTGGCGTATGATGTGGTACCAGACGGGTCCTTACTTTGCTTATTACTTCATGGGGCGCTACCAGGACGTAATTAACCTGGCGTCCCAGACAATTGATTTTGCCGCAAATCCTTACCTGGAAGAAAGCTTTTACTGGCGTGGGCGGGCCAAGGCCGCCATTGGGGATGTTGAAGGTGATGTCGCTGACCAACGCGCAGCCATTAAGTATCATCCTGGTTTTACGCCCAGTATTGAAGAATTAAACCGCCTGGGAGTAACCAGTTGACCATGCTGACGGTGCTGCATTTCGCCGATGCGCATATCGATATCGCCGGCCACGGCCGGCATGATGCCCTCACCGGTTTGCCGCTGCGCGTGCTGGATTTCCTGAAAGCACTCGACACCATCATCGATACGGCCATTGCAGAAAAGGTAGACCTGGTGTTATTCGCCGGGGATGCCTACAAGGACCGCAGTCCGGTTCCAACATACGCGCGCGAATGGGGGCGGCGGATCATGCGCCTGTCGCAAGCGGGCATCCCCACCCTGCTGCTGGTGGGTAATCATGATCTATCCCCGTCAGTCGGGCGGGCGAATGCGCTGCATGAGTTTGATACCTTACAGGTTCCACATGTGCAGGTGCTCGGTAAGCCAACTTTCTTAGGTCCGCATGAATTGGAAGACCTGCCGCTGCAGGTGCTGGCTTTGCCCTGGATCACCCGGTCTGGTTTGATGGCAACTACAGAAATGAGCGCCAGCCAGCCGGCGGAGGTTTTCGCTGAGATTGAAAACCGCCTGGTCGAACTTGTCCAACACTGGCTGGAGCAGGCGGACCCGGCTTTGCCGACCATTCTAATGGCGCATGCCTCGGTCCAGGGGGCAGTGTATGGCGGGGAACGTTCGGTCATGTTGGGTGGTGACCTGGTACTGCCGGGTTCGTTGGTACGCGATCCGCGTCTGGATTACGTGGCGCTGGGGCATATCCATAAACCGCAGAACTTGAATGAAGGCGTCCACCCGCCTGTGATCTATCCGGGTTCGATCGAACGGGTGGATTTCGGTGAGGCGCAGGATGACAAATCATTCGTCATTGCTCGCATCGAGCGCGGCTATACCCAATATGAGAGGCGGGCGCTGCAAGGTCGTCGTTTTATCGACCGGGCTGTGACCCTGACTTCAGGGGAGCATGTGTTTGACCAGCTGGCAGCCGCCTTGCCGCCGCAGGCGGAACTGGCTGAGGCGGTGGTGCGGTTGGTGGTGGAATACCCGCGTGAATGGGATGCCTACCTGGATGAGACAACCTTGCGTAGTTATGCTGAAGCAGCTTTTGAATTTCACCTGGTGCGCCGCCCAAAGTTTGAAACCCGCCTGCGCCTGCCAGGGGATGCTGGCATTTCCAGCCTGTCGGCGATTGACTTGTTGGAAAAATACTGGGAAGTGATGAATTCCCATCCAGATGACAAGGAGTCGCTGGATAAATTGGTTCAAGAAATAATGAATGATCCCCTGGAAAAGTACCCCGAAGGGGTATAAATGATTATTTAAAGCCCAATGATACCTTGCTATTTGCGCCTTTCAGGGTTTCTGTCCTACGACCAACCGGTTGAGTTGGATTTTACGGTTTTTGACCTGGCCTGTATTTCCGGTCCGAATGGGGCAGGTAAATCTACCCTGTTGGACGCGATCACCTGGGCCTTGTTCGGCCAGGCGCGCCGCCGTGATGATGCCCTGATCAACAACCATGCCAAAGCGGCCGAGGTGATCTTCGATTTTAATTATGAAGGCAGCCTCTACCGCATCCAGCGCACCAAGCCGCGCGAAAAACCAACCGTGTTGGAATTCTACCTGCGCGATGCTGAATCTGGCTGGAAGCCGCTTACCGAACATAGCATGCGCGAGACCGAAATGCGCATCCAAAAAACGCTGCGCATGGATTATGAAACCTTTACCAACGCCTCATTTTTCTTGCAAGGACGGGCGGACCAGTTTACCCAACAACGACCATCGGATCGAAAGCGCATACTCAGCAACATCCTGGGTCTGGAAATTTGGGAAACCTATCGCCAACGGGCCAACGAGCGTCGTAAACAGGTAGAGACTGAACTGGCGATGATCAATGGGCAGTTGGAAGAAATTCAAACTGAACTAAAACAGGAAGATGAGCGCCAGGCGCGTCTAAAACAACTGCAAGAAAACCTGGCCCAGGCGGCAGCACTTCGCCAGGCTAAAGATGAACTGCTCGAGAATTTACGCCGCCTGGCAGCTTCTTTGGATGAGCAGCGCCGGTTGGTGCAGGTGTTGGAGGACCAGGAAAAAGCTGCCCAGAAGCGCCTGGCAGACAGCCGTGAGAAGTTGAGCTTGCGGCAGGAAGAAGAGCATCGTTTCCGCCAGCAGTTGGCGCAGGCTGCTGAAGTTGAAGCGGCCTATCAAGCCTGGCAGGCTTTACGCCTTGACCTGGAGCGCTGGGAAACCGTAGCGGCCAATTTCCGCCAGCATGAAAACCTGCGTGCAGGTCCACTTTTGGCAATCGAATCGGAACGCGCCCGGTTATCTCAGGAACGCCAGTCTTTACTTGACCAACAACGCAGCGTGCAGGAATTAGAAGACTCGCTGTCGGGTATAAAAGATTTGCTGGCGGATGTCCACACCAGCCTGGCTGAAACCTCAACCCGCCTGAAACAGCGCCCGCTGCTTGAGGCGAAACGTACCGAAATTCAGGAAGGCCGGGCGGCGGCTAAGGCTGACAATGAACGTCTGAAAATAGAAATGAATGAGCTCAAAGAGCGGATTGCGCGCCTGAAAGAGACCAGCGGCGCTACCTGCCCGGTTTGCGGCAAACCGCTGAACCCGGATGAGCGGATGCAGTTGATCGGGGAGCTTGAAATCCAGGGCAAAGAAAAGGGAGATCAATATCGTAGCAACCAGGAATTGACGCGCCAGTTGGAACAGCAGCGGCAGGATACGGAGGTTGAGTTAGAGGCTTTACGCCAGCTAGAAGCGGGCGCTCGCCCGCGACAGCGCCAGGCCGATCAACTGGCCGACCGCCAGGCGCAAATTTTACAGGAAACGGCGAAATGGCAATCGGGCGGAATGCTGCGCCTGCAGGCAGTATCCACCTTGTTCGAGGAGCAGGCTTATGCCCAGGGGGCGCGCACTGAACTGGCTCTGGTTGACGCTTCGTTGAAAGAAATTGGTTATGACGCGGCCGCGCATGATGCTACTCGCCGCGCTGAACAGGAAGGCCGTGCCAGCCAGGAGCAGTACCGTCTGTTGGAAACCGCCCGGGCGCGGCTTGATCCGCTGGAACGTGAAATTGCCAGTCTGTTTGCCCAGGTAACCAGAGAAAACAGCGAGGCAGAAGTTCAATTAGAAAATTACCGGGCTGCTCTGAGCAAGTATGAGAAAGAAGCTGCCCGGCTGCCCGATCTAAACCAGGCCGAATCGGAGAAGTTTGCCCTGCAAGAACAGGAGAACCATCTGAGAGCCGAAGTGGGTGGTGCTGTCCAGAAGGTAGAAGTGCTGAAAAGCCTGCGCCTGCGGCAGAAAGATCTTGCCGCCCGCCGGGATGAACTCAAAAATCAGGTTGTACAATTGAAAATGTTGGAACGCGCTTTTGGAAAAGATGGTGTGCCGGCCTTGTTGATCGAGCAAACCTTGCCTGAGATCGAAGCACAGGCTCAAAAAATCCTCGATAATCTTTCGAATGGCAGTATGTCCGTATGGTTTGCCACCCAGAAGGATTTTAAGGACAAAAATCGTGACGATAAAAAAGAAACCCTGGATATCATGATCAGTGATGCCAGTGGGAGCAGGCGAGAATACGAGCTGTTTTCGGGCGGCGAAGCCTTTAGAATCAATTTTGCCATCCGCCTGGCGTTATCGCGGGTGCTGGCGCAGCGCGCCGGGGCGCGTTTGCAGATGCTGGTGATTGATGAAGGCTTTGGCAGCCAGGATACCGAAGGCCGCCAACGCCTGATTGAAGCTATCAACCTGGTGCACCATGATTTTGCAAAGGTATTGGTGATTACTCATCTGGAAGAATTAAAGGATGCTTTCCCAACCCGCATTGAGGTAGAGAAGACCCAGCAGGGTTCGAAGGTGACGGTGATGACGTGAGCCCGCTCCCGGTGCGTTTGGGCCTTCAACAGCGCGTCCTGGCAAGTTACCGGGTGCCCTTTTTTGACGCGCTTGCCGTAGATTGTCCGAAAGGTCTCGGTATTTTTGCAGGCGCCCCGCGCCCGGCCGAATCAATTGATAGCGGGGCGCTGCCCCAGGTGGCGCAATTTTTTCCAGCCCATAACCGGCACCTGTTTCGTGGAGCATTTTACCTGTGCTGGCAGTCAGGGTTGCTTGAGTGGTTGGAGTCCTGGCAGCCAGAGGTTTTGGTGATAGAAGCCAACCCGCGCTACCTGCGCACGCCGGCCATGATTCATTGGATGCATGCCCGTCACCGGCCGGTGATTGGGTGGGGTCTGGGGGCTGGGGCGCGCCCTGGAATGCTGTCCGGCTTGCGCCGGAAGTTTTTAGGCCAGTTCGATGCCTTGATCACTTATTCACAGCAGGGGGCTGGTGAATATGCCCGCAGCGGATTCCCGGGTGAGCGGATTCTGGTTGCACCCAATGCAGTCGCGCCGCGCCCTGCGAATCCGCTGCCGGAACGGTTCCCTGATTTCAATAGCGGAGGTGCAGTAATCCTGTTTGTTGGCCGTTTGCAATCGCGTAAGCGGGTGGATTTACTGGTAAGAGCATGCGCTGCGCTGCCTGGCAGGTTGAACCCGTGTTTATGGATTGTTGGTGATGGCCCAGAAAAAGCTCAATTGGAAGACCTGGCACGCCAGGTTTATCCAAAGGCTGAATTCTTTGGGGCGCGTTATGGCGCTGAATTGGAGCCTTTGTTCTTGAAAGCTGACCTGTTCGTCCTGCCAGGCACCGGCGGGTTGGCTGTACAGCAAGCCATGTCTTTTGGCCTGCCGGTAATAGCCGCGGAAGCGGATGGCACCCAGGCTGACCTGGTGCGCCCACAGAATGGCTGGTGCGTACCGCCTGGAGACCTGGATGCCCTGGTCAGGACCCTGAAAACAGCCCTGGAAGATGTGGCCCGTCTGCGCCAGATGGGCCAGGTTTCATATCAGATTGTGTCTGAAGAAATCAACCTGGAACGGATGGTGCAGGTTTTTGAACAGGCTGTCCATGCGGTTTGGGAGGGTTGAGGAATGCATGTAATGCTGGTTGCTGATGGGCGCAGCCCAACCTCACGCCGCTGGGTACAGGCTGTTCTGGCTTTGGGTCACCAGGTCACCCTAGTATCGACTTTTCCTTGCGATTTTATATCAGGTTCACAAGCCACTTACATCCTGCCGCTGGCTTTTGCAGGGATGGCTGGTAGCCAGGTCGGCAGGAATGGGGCAGCACTGCCAGTTGCCCGGCGTTCGCGAGCGATCGTCAGGCAGTTTCGCTCCCTGTTCCTGGCCGGTCGTTATTACCTTGGCCCACTGACACTCCCTTATTATGCTCATTATTTTAAGCTGCTGGTCAACGAGGTAAAACCTGACCTGATCCATGCGCTGCGTATCCCCTTTGAGGGCATGCTGGCAGCTTATGCGCCCCCTGAGTTCCCCTTGGCGGTCTCAACCTGGGGCAATGACCTGACCTACCATGCGCGTGGCTCATCCATGATGCGCCGCTTTACGACCCGTACGCTGCGGCGGGCCGATGCACTCCTGGCAGACGCCCAACGTGATTTGCGCCTGGGTTACCAATGGGGCTTTGACCCACAAAAACCGGTTTTGGTAGTTCCAGGTGGGGCAGGCATCGACCTGGTTGAAATGCACCAGCTTTCCGACCAATCGATCGATTCGTTCGCTGGCGGGCTGCCGCTCGATGCGCCCCTGGTGGTCAACCCGCGCGGCTTCCGCCCTGGTAGTGTACGCAATGACATTTTCTTCCAGGCAATCCCACTGGTGCTGGCGCGCAATCCCAAGGTATTTTTTATCTGCAGCGCAATGGACGGGCAACCAGAGGCTTTACATTGGATTCGTAGATTGAAGATTGAGCAGAATGTGCGCTTGCTGCCTTATTTATCCCAGCCTCAATTATGGGGTTTGTTCAAGCGGTCCACCATCCTGGCGTCGGTCAGTGCGCATGATGGTATCCCCAACAGCTTTTTGGAGGGGATTGCCTGCGGTTGTTTCCCGGTGGTGGGAGATATTGAATCGCTGCGCGAGTGGATCAGCCCTGGGATGAATGGGATGTTGGTCCCGCCGGATAATCCACAGGCCCTGGCTGAAGCGCTGCTGGTTGCGCTGGATCACCCCGAACTTTTAGCGGCCGCGGCTGACCAAAACCTGCTTTTGATCCGCCAGCGCGCTGAAGCCGGCCTGGTGCGGGCTCAAATTGAAGTGTTTTACCAGAGATTGGTTTCAGCTAATACCACACTCTGAACCAGGTAGATGTTTTTGCCTTCAGGTCCAGGTAGCTGGCTTCAACCTCAATTTTTACAATTTCCTTGAGCGGTGAATTGTCAATTTTGAATGTATAAGTACTGATCCCATCCTGGTCAGATGCCAGGGCGGTATACGATTTTGGTTCGGCCCGGTCCGGGAAATAAATCTTGAGATTCAACATGGCGCCCGAAATAGGTGCATAACCCTGGTCCTGGACAATGATGTAAAGGGTTTGCTGGCTCCAGGCGGGGATTAATGCCTGGCTGACGAATGCTTTGACCTGAATACTGGTAGCTGTGGTTGGAGCCCAATCTCCGTCTTTATTCAGGCGCAGCCCACGCCTGTCATAGTCGATGCGTCCCAGGTCGGTCAGGGCAACATGTTGTTCGACAGGTGCTTCTGGCCGCCATTCCATGCGGGCACGCTCAAAATACTGGACATAGCGACCATCACGAATTTCTACATCCGAAATCGGGTTGCCAAAAAAGACTTCTCCGTTTTGCCCATCATAGAATTGCAGAAAGGCATAGCATACGCTTTTGTCGGTTTCTTTAAAATAACGGCAGGTTGCACTGTCGGTGGAGATAGGCGCCAGTGGAGCACTGTTACCGTGCAGTTTTGATCCCAAAGGAGCCAGTTCAACCGTCGGCCCTGCCGGAGAAGCAGTTAAATCTAAACGGGCGCGCTGGAAATATTGAGTTTGCAGCCCAGTCTCAGGATCGACAAATTCATCCGTGATGGGATAGCCAAACAGAAGTAATGGATCACTGGCGCTCTGGTAAAACTTCAAGAATTCGCCCCGAATCCAATGCTTGGTTTCTGGCACATACAGTTGGTCTGAATTTTGTGTTAATACTTTTGCCCACACAACTTCAGACCCACTTGACAAGAAACCGATCAAAAGGATGATACAAATGATCCGTTTAATATCCCGCATAAGTTTATTATACAGAGATTATGAAAAAAGGCAATAGGAAAAGCAAGCCATTTTCGTGTAGCAATTATCGAGACTTGTTGACTCACTGGGAAATCCTGTGGTGAACTCCCGAATTTGAGGATGTCCTAAAAGAGGGCGTACACACAGGTACGCCCCTACCTGTAGGGGGTGACCTGCGTGTCGCCCCTTTTTGTGGCGATATAAAATCACATTATTTTCTTTTTGGACAACCCCAAATCCGGGGCCTGCCACGGTAAATCCCAATGAACCGATTAATTGATCTTATTCCCTCAGGATATTTATTAATTGTTGGATATTTAGATTTTTTCTATCATTCCGTAATTTTTTAGCCGAGGGCGTAAAGTAATTATGTTCCTTTAAGAACTTTATCTGTCCCTGGTACCATTCTTTATCATTGACAATGGTCCCAAATGCTTGCTGTTCATCTCGCAGGGCCTGGCTGCGCGCCATGAAATCTTCTCTTCCCAATGAATCCAGGTCAGCGTCTGCCAGGATCGCCTCCAGGAGTGTTTCAGGGACATGGGGTAGATGAGTAGCCATGATCAAGCTCTGGATTGTCTTGATTTGTTCAGGTAAGTAGCCAAATTGCGGCAGAATCTCCCCGGCAATGCGGGCGCTAATCATTTCGTGGTTTTGGGGCTGCTCGACAAACCCAATATCGTGAAAGAAGGCGGCAGTACGCAGAAGAAGGAGATTATCCCCATTGACCTGTTCGAGATGAGCCAGCCTTTCAGCGGCTGGCACAACGTCATCGCGGGTGTGAGCGGCAGAATGGAAATAGAGAGAAGGAACCAGTTCGGTTTCCAGCCGCTTTAGTGCATACTGCCGGGCTCCTTCGATATCGGGTTGGTTCATAGGTTCGCGTCAGGGTGCAAAGATCAGGTTCTGTATCAAAAAACGCTCAACCTGCTGTAAATAGTCGACGATTGTTTCGTTTTTTCTGAAGCCGTGACCCTCACCTGGATAAAGCCGGTAAATATGGGGTACACCGCGTTGGCGTAGGATGGCAACGATCTCTTCAGACTGGTTGGGGGTGACCACCCGGTCACTGTCTCCCTGAAAAATGGCCAATGCATCCCGGATCTGATCGGCATGATAGATGGGTGACCAGGCCTGGTAACGTTCAGCCGCTTCTGGAAGTGGGCCAACCATTGAATCGGTATAACGTTCTTCGAATTTATGGGTATCCATGGCCAGGTTGAACAGGTTACTTACTCCGTACCGGCAAATCCCGGCCTTAAAAAGACCCGGATAATGGATGAGGGCATTGAGCACAGTATAGCCGCCAGCGCTGCCCCCCATGATCACCAGATTTTTCCCATCAGCTAGGCCCTGGTCGATCAGCGCCTGGGCTCCTCCGGCAGCGTCTTCGCGGTCCAACAGCCCCCATTTCTGGCGTAGGGCATTCTGGTAACTTAGACCA
>Ga0315282_10009801_pt1 | contig 15166 bp, 14 predicted proteins | sample YL17G07_20_MG_FD_203693 | JGI IMG/M metagenome (GOLD analysis project Ga0315282, IMG submission 203693) | Sediment microbial communities from Yellowstone Lake, YNP, Wyoming, USA - YL17G07_20 | ecosystem: Environmental > Aquatic > Freshwater > Lake > Sediment | place: USA: Wyoming | collected... | reverse complement strand
ATCTTGCATCCAGCGATAAGGGCGTTCAATTTTACCCTTGGCCTGTGGAGATAAGGCATAAATCACCTGCGTGTTCATCAAGGCCAGAACCTGGCGCCATTGGGTATTAACCTCATCCGTACCCAGGACCAAGTTTTTCCAGACACTATCGCGGTGCTGGATGAAGCGAAACACACGCAGATTATCAACGTAATACCGATGGGGAATGCCAAAAGACTGCATCAGGTACTGGGCAGCCTGAATATGCGCCCAACTGGTCTCCGATTCAACAAAATCAGCATACATCAGCAGGCGGCTGTAGTCGTCCAGGGAGGTGATCAGCGTCCATTTGTCCGTGGCATAAGGTGACCATTTGTGGACCGAGGCGTCATGCTGGATCAAATCGCCAGCGGCTGAGGTCAGTACCTCCCGGTCATGGCGTACTTTTTTCTTGCGTTTGGCTTGATAACAGTCCTGTTGGATGGCTCGCTTGATGATCGTGGTGGTAGACACTTGCACACCTACTTTTTTCAGGCGATCTGACAAGGCCGCATAGTTGTAACCGGAGATCGGCAGCTCTTTATTCTCCACCAGTTCCTTTTCTCGCAGTAGTTCAATGCGGATTTTCTCCTCTACCTCGCCACTCAGGCGCGCTTTGCTTTTGCGCTGGTAATCGATCGAGAAGGTTTCTAGGTGCTCTCGATACTGTTTGAGTAAGGCGAAGAAACGGGTCTTGCTGATCCCTAGGGTGTTCTCGATTTCGCTGCGGCTGATATGCCCTTGTTCGTATGCGGCCAACAATATCTTGATTTGCTCAACTGTAAACTTCTTGTGGATTTGCGCCATGATGAGTTCCTTTCTGTCTCATCATGTACCATGCCTACAGTTCACTTTTCAAGTTTTGACGGTTCACTTTTCAAGTTTTGACCAGTTCACTTTTCAACTGGATACAGTTCACTTTTCAAGTGTTATCGGTTCACTTTTCAAGTTGCGGTGACACCATATATTTTTTGGTTTGACATCTTGAAAATCTTGTGTTATCATCTCAAAACAATTGAATAGCCCCATACGGCACTCTTATCCAGAGAGGTGGAGGGACCGGCCCTGTGAAACCTCGGCAACCTGGAAAAGCCATTTACGACAAGGTCTTTTCTAAGGTGCCAACTCCGTCAGACGGGACGCTGGAAGATGAGAGGGCAGCCAGGATGATTTTCGATTGCCCCTCGCGTATCCGTAAGGGGATTTTTTTATTCCACCCTTATCAGGAGATTTTTACATGACAAACACTTTTATGAAATCTGCACACTATCTTTTCACATCCGAATCTGTGACGGAAGGACACCCAGATAAACTGTGTGACCAGGTCAGCGACGCTGTCTTGGATGCCTGTCTGGAACAGGACCCCTATTCTCGGGTTGCTTGTGAAACTGCTACCAAGACCGGTTTCGTCATGGTCCTCGGCGAGATTACAACACGTGCTTTTGTAAATTTCGATGAGCTGGTCCGTAGAGTAGTCAAAGGGATTGGTTATGATGATACCAGCAAGGGCTTTGACGGCAACACCTGTGGGGTTCTTTCTGCCATCTGCGCCCAATCTGGCGATATCGCCATGGGTGTCGACACGGCCATGGAAGCCAAGGCGGGGGAGATGACCGATGCACAGATCGAGACCATTGGCGCCGGCGACCAGGGAATGATGTTTGGCTATGCCTGCAATGAAAATGCCATGCTGATGCCCACCCCCATTTACCTGGCTCATAAATTGACTCGGCGATTAGCTGAAGTACGCAAAGCTGGCACCCTCCCCTGGCTGCGTCCGGATGGAAAGAGCCAGGTAACTGTCGAATATCACTACGGCAAACCCGCCAGGATTGACACCGTCTTAATCAGCGCCCAGCATTCTCCCGAAGTTTCTCATTCCGACATCCAGGAAAATATACTCGAGCACGTAATTTTTCCGACTATCCCGACAGAATGGGTGGATGATAAGATGAAGGTCTTTGTCAACCCAACCGGCCGGTTTGTGATCGGTGGCCCCATGGGAGACGCAGGAGTAACCGGGCGGAAAATTATCGTTGATACTTATGGCGGCATGGGCCGGCATGGTGGCGGCGCATTTAGCGGTAAGGACCCGACCAAGGTGGACCGTTCAGGCGCCTACGCTGCCCGCTGGGCTGCAAAAAACATTGTGGCTGCCGGGCTGGCAGACCGCTGCGAAATCCAGGTGGCTTATGCCATCGGGGTTGCCCGACCATTGAGCATTAACGTGGAGACTTTTGGCACTGGCTGCATCGATGACGAAGCGATTGCCAGGGCAGTAAATGAAGTCTTTGATCTGCGCCCGGGCGCCATTATCCGTGACCTGGACCTGCGCCGCCCAATCTACCAGAAAACGGCTGCTTATGGTCATTTTGGCCGGGATGACCTGGATCTGACCTGGGAACACACCAACAAGGTTGAAGAACTGCGCAATGCAGCAAAAATCTAACAGGATCAAGAAAAAGAGCCCGACTTTTTTAAGAAAAGTCGGGCTCTTTTTCATCAAACCAGCCTGCGCGGAAGCAGGTTCTTTAACCTTTGAGCCTGTATCTTTCCTCGCCCTAATAAATGCCTTTGGGCATCTCCCACAACCACAACTGCCCCAATCCGCCCGTTGCTGTTTAGCTGGTGGATATCTTCTCCACGCAGCCAGGCCGGGATCAATTCTTCTGCAAGAATGAACCAGCCCTGGTGAAAATCCATCCCGAAACGCGCGACCCACTCATGCGAAGGTGCAAACCCATCCGGTGCCCATTCTCCAACCAGCAGACCGATTCCTTGAAAAGGCAAACCACTAAACTGGTTAAAAAATAAATTTGGAAGAACAAACACGGCCATCCCGCGTTGCCAGAGAGATAAATCCTGTTTTTCCAGCACATCCGGCAGGTTAAAACCATAGGAAATCTGGAAAAAGTCATCCAGCTTTCGATTTTCCATCCTATTCAAGGCTACCAATCCTGTTTTTGCGAATGACCGGTCTGGAACTGGTTGTATTGTGCCCTGAACGGGTGCAAGTTTTGTGATCAGGGCTGCATAAAATCCCGATGTACCATACATGTGCGGCCACAGCCGGACAGTATTTTGTACCACCGGGTTATATTTGATGCTGCCATCGAAAACCAGGCCAGGGGCTGGAACAGGCAGCCTGGATTGAACATTCTCAACCTGAACGGCTTCCGGGAACTGCCGGATCAGGGCTTCGACGACTGCCTCGTCCTCTTCAGGTGCCAGTGTACAGGTTGAATACACTACCTGCCCGCCTACCTTCAAAGACTGGAAAGCGCTTGCCAATAAGCGGGTCTGGCGACCTGCCAGGCCTTTTTGTTCTTTCTCCGTGATCGACCGCAGTGGATGTGACTCCGTACTGCGTAAATTTTGCATGCTGCACGGTGCATCGAGCAGCACCCGGTCAAAGGTCTCGGGGAACCAGGGGCCAAACCGTTCTCCCGGAAAAGCCGTGACTGCAGTATTGGCTGCTCCCCAGGTCTGTAACACAAGGCGCAGCGCAGTAATCCGGCCCTGGCTTGAATCGTTGGCAATGATCAAACCACGATCACCACTTTTGGCAGCTAGGTGGGTGGTCTTTCCCCCTGGAGAGGCTGCCAGGTCCAGGATCAACGGAGCCGGTATGGACGTAAAATCAAATAACTCGACCGGTAGCATAGAAGCTGCGTCCTGGATATAGTAGAAACCCAGGCGGTGTTCAATCGTCTGGCTGGGGAGTACGTCGCTATGCTGCACCCACCAGCCGCTGGCGCAGTAAGGAATGGGTTGGGTTTGCCAACCGTATCGCCTGCTCCAATCTGCCAGTGCTGCGACAGGATTAATTTTCAGCGGGTTAGCGCGCAAAGCCGGGTAAAGCGGCCGTTCCAATTCTTCCAACAACTGCTGGAATCCATCTGCCGGCAGCAACGCCTCGAACCGCGCCAGCGATTCGGAGAGCAAATCGTCAGACCCTTTTTTTTCTGAATGGATTTCCTTACTTTTACGCCGGCTCATGGATGCCTATCTTACTCTCTTCCATAAGGAAGGGTGAGGGAATTTTTTTCTATACAAAACACAATCTCATTATCAAACAAAATTTCGGTCACCGACCAGGGCTGGTCATGGACAGTGTTATAAACCAGGTTGCGCTGGCGCTCAACCAGGTTGTGTTTTCCACTCAAACTGTTGGTTGGCAGCGATACCAACAGGTAACGCACGCGCAGCGCCTGCCAGAAGGCCAGGTTGCAGCCGCGCTGGCGTTGCTCAAAGCGATGTGCTTCCTTAAAAAAGAAAGCGACTGGAGCTTCAACAGCCGGAGGTTGGATCAAGATATCCGCACTGCTGCCCAGCGGAGTTAATCCCTGGAGTTTAAAATATTGATGAATAAATTCCAGCCGCGGCCGGTTTAAATCATAAGCATAATATTTCAGACTGGTCGGAAGACCCATCCACGGGAAAGAAAATGGGTTCAAACCACAAGCCAGGTCCAGAACAGCATCCGGTTTGCCAGTCATTGCGAATATCTTCTGATAAAAAGAATCGAGAATAGGAATTCGTTCACGGGTGGAAGCATGAGATGCCATGATCTTTACACATTCGGTCCGCACCTGTTTACCCTCTCCACTTGCAAACGCGCTTTCCAGCGCCAGACTGGCTGATTGGAAATCCGGGTCACCCAGGTAAGGTGCCATAATGTTATGCAGCTTTTTACGAGCCTCTTTCACTGCCTCTTTAATATCGCGGCGCCGGCCCAGTTCTCTTTCTAAAATATCCCCCACGGTTTCTGGGGGTATATCCAGCCCTCGATATTTTCGGGAGCTCAAGATTTCCTCGATCAAAGGCTGTAGTTCAGGTTTCATCGGCTTAAAAGATAAACCAGCTCTGATGAAAATTCAAATCGTTGAACTTTCCAGGATTGGTCCGCGATGAGTTCAGCAAAATTACTTGAGTAATTCTTGACCATGCCCTTCGATCGCCCTCCCAGGCTGTGAGCCGGGAAAGATACCAATAAATGTTCCGCCTGGATCTTGCCGAGTAGCCGAGTGCCAATTTTCTTGTCAACTTGTTCCAGGCAGGGCAGCGTCTTGAGCAGCAGTGCAACCTGCACCGGGTAGGTAGGGACTTCACCAGCCAGATTGCAGCAGCTCACTTCGCCCTGCCTGCCCAGATAGGCCAAAAAAGTATTGAGGAATTCCACTATATCACTGTAAACATCACAGCCATAATAGACTGCATCCTCAGCCAGCGGCATCCAGGGCAGCGCCAAAGGGTTTAGCCCACAGGCCAGGTCCAAGACCGAATGGATTGGGCCCAACCTGGCCAGGGTTGTGGTAAAGAAACGTTCAAGTATGGGCAGCCGTTCACGGGTTGAAGCATGCAGCGCCATCATCCTGGTGCAGAAATTTTTCAATTCCTGATCATTTTCTCCATGGGAAATGGTCGCCAGTTCTTTTTTCCAGTGAGAATAATCGATGGCCTGTTCCTGATATGCACCACCCACCTGGTGAAGCTTATTGCGAGTGGCCTTGACTGCTTCTTTGAGCGTGCGCCCTTTAGAAAGCTCCTGCGCTCCCACCTGGCGGATTAAATCCCCGCTGATTGCCCGGTACCTTGCACCAGCCTGTACGAGAGCGACCAATTGATCGAGCATGTTTTCTGGCTTCATGATTTTCGCAGGCGCAGCCGTTCAGTTAATTGGGTCATAAAGCGCAGGTTATGGATGGTTGCCAGGCGAAAGAACAGGGCATCGTTCAATTTAAAAAGGTGGTGAAGGTATCCCATGGAATAATGCAGGCAAAAAGGGCAATCACAATCAGGAGATGCCGGGCGATCTGATTTGACGTGCCGTTCATCATTGATGTAAAGATAATCTACCCAATCCCCACTCAAGCCGGCATCTTTTCCTGATGCTGGTAGCGTGAAAGTATATAGACGACCGTGGCGGGCGTCGCGTGTCGGCATGGCGCAGTCAAACAGTCCATAACCAAGGTCAAAACAAACCAGGACATTTTTCGGGTGGCCCACTCCGAGCGCATGCATGGGGAATTCGGCTGGCACTAACTGCCGGGTAAATCCCAGGATATCCGTTAAAAGATTTCCATCTCCATCTAAGGGCCAACCACCAAAGCCAAAACCGTCAAAGCCAACCTCTAATAGCGCATCAGCACATTCACGCCGCAAATCAAGTTCTCTGCCGCCTTGAATTACCGCAAACAAGCGCGGCCGTTGTTCTGCCGAAAGTCGTTTTTGTTCAACCAGGCGGTTATATTCAACTTTGCTGCGTTTCGCCCAGGCAATCGTGCGCTTAATCGAAAGTTTTTGCTCCTCATAAGACGCGTCTACATGCGTACAATCATCCAGGCAAATCAATACATCCGCCCCATAACTGAATTGGAGCTGGATGCCTTTTTCTGGGGTTAATTGAAACTTGCGAGCGGCACCTTCCGGTTGGAAAGACAGCCCACGTTCCGTAATCTGCCCAAATTTTGGATTATTGCGGATAAGCGAGTACGCCTGGAACCCCCCCGAATCGGTAATGATCGGGCGAGGCCAACCGCTCATACGATGTAAACCACCCAGAGCCTGGATTGTGGATGACCCCGGATGCTGCATCAAGTGAAAGGTATTCATCACGACCGCCTGCAAATGGCAGTTCAACAGGTCGGTGGCATCCACCGAACGCACCAGACCAAAGGTTGCGTCTGGCAGGAAAGTAGGAAAATCCAGGACCCCGTGGACCAGGTCAAGCGATTCGGGTACAGAATTCATGACCGATTGCGCGCAGCCTGACCGCTCAAACCAGCGCTGTGTCCTATATTTTTACAAATCGTATTGATTGCTTCATTGATCGTGTTTCCCAGGTACACTCCGGGGATTTGCTTTTGAAGTACAGGCTTATCGATAAATGCCTGTCCGCCAAAGCCAAAGATTGGAGGAGGCTGGATTTTATTTAATTTTTCTTGCATATGATGGATTTCGACTGCTGAGGACTCCAGGGAAGAGGACAGTACAACCATCTGGGGATGTTCGTATCCAGCATAGTCTACCAGATCATCAACCGGGATATCTGGGCCCAAATATTCAACCCGTAGACCTTTACTGCGCAGCAACACGGCAATCATTAAACTGCCGATCTCGTGCTGCTCGGTTGGAGCACATCCAACCAAAATATAAGGAGCATTCCTGCGAAATGAAAAAGCCTGGAGTAATGTAAGCAGCCTGCCGCGGATAAATGCACTGGCGAAATGCTCCGTGGTGATCCTGATTTCATCTCGATACCAGGCCTCCCCGATATTCACTAGGCAAGGCCGTAATATATCCTCAAAAATGCTGCGAATATCGTAAGCGGTTTGCATTTCTCGCAAGAGAGTGCTGGCAGTGAGTTCATCATGGTGAATGAGAGCCTGGTAGAGCTGTTGTGAGTACTGATCAACAGGCAAAGTTCGAAATGAACGTACCGGCTCAGGTACAGATGGCAAAGCATCCGGCCAAATCCCACTCTTAGCCATTTTTTTTAATTCATGTACTGCGTGGCTTATGGAAATACCACCATCCACCCGGTTTTTTACCCAGCGCAGGATGGCCACATCTCGTTCTGAATACAGCCGGTAACGATTATCTGATCGGAATGGAGTCAGGATTTCATGCCTCCGTTCCCAGGCGCGCAAGGTAACAGCCCGGATGCCGGTCTGAGTGCTGACGACCTTGATGGAATACTTAGGTTCATCAGGATAATCAGCTATGGAGGTCATTACAAGCATTTCCTTTTCCACGGCAAACACGATACTCCTTAACCATTATACATGAAGTCAAAATTAGCAAGTGAAAAAAATAAAGGAGATGGTTTCCTCGCCGAGAATTGAAACGCGCCTGTTAGAAATTATCACGCCGGCGGATGATGATCCTTAGCGCATTTTCAATCGGTTTGTTTGACACAAAAATCATATAACCACCCCCACCTGCCCCGGAGAGTTTCCAACCCAAGACCTGGTGCTTGTATTGAGCCAGCAGGTGCCAGATTGAGTCATTAACCATGTTCGGGAACATGGCAATCTGCGCGTCAAATGATGCCCGGAAATATCGCCCAAACTCGACAATATCTTTTTCCAGGATTGCCTCCCAACACCTGTCAGTAGCTTCTGCCAGGGCTTTCGCCCCTTCTTCATTTATTTGGGTATTGTTTAAAACATTAAAACCTGAATAGCGCGGACCCAGCGGGATCATATAGAATGCATTCTCGATAAAGGTGAGCACATCATCTTCATAGACCGACTCGATTTTCTTGGGCCAGTATTCTCCAGTAAAATAGGATTTATTTAAGCCAGGGAAGACAATCCCGATTGAATCCTGGGCGCCAGAAATTTCTTGTGTGCCGGGGGGATTGTCGTAACAGAACAAGAGTTTTGCCAGTTTCTCATCCGGCATTATCGGTAGTTTGGTCCCCCATAACTCAACCGCTTTCCGGCGCGTACTGGAGGCCATCCCACTGCGTTCATTGAATTCGATGCTGGGCTCAATCGAAATAGTGATGACACAACCCGGGTAGAATTTCGAAACGTAAGGTTGGTCCAGCCACCCACCAGCAATGTCGATGCGATAGGGGATTTGTGATACCCCTCTTAGGGCAGTCGTAGAACGGGGAATTAATCCACCATGTGGCTGGCGTTTTAGAATCTTGTATTCGATATTCAGGCGTTCACATAACTCTCTTTTTATCGGGATGTTCCCGTCTTCATTTACAATGAAAATGTCAGGTTTAATTTCCACCAACTCGTCGATAAAATCAAGCACGCCAGAACCTTTCGAGATGACTGCCTTTTTCACACAGGCAACTGACTGCACCATATACAACCGTTCATTCTCAGTATTAATGGGCGCCCTTCCCTTTAACTCATAAACAGTCTTATCTGAACCAATCGCTACATAAAGGTCGCCATAAGTAGCCGCTTCCTGGAAAAATGCGATATGGCCGGAATGTAACAGGTCAAAACAGCCGCTCACGATGACTTTCTTTAGCATGGTTGGAATCCTATCTGTAGGTTTTTTACGGAAATATCCGGTCCAAACAAATCGGATCTTTGGGAATTTCCGTGGTGAACTTCCGTATTTGGTGTTGTGAACGTGTATGTGCACGCTCACAACACAAAATCCGGATCCTTCCAGGGTAAATCCTAATGAGCCAAAAATTCATTATCGTCTTTATGAGGGATGATTTCTGCTCAGTCAGTGTGGAAGACTTCTTCCATTTGCGCCCACCATTCGCCCTTTGTCCTGGTTTCCAGCGGGACCTGCATCGGATCGGTCAGCTTCCACCATTCCTGTGTCTTGGGGTCAGTTGCCATTTTAGCCATATCGGCCTGATAATCTTTGCCCACGTACTCATAATAAGCAAACAAAAAGCCATCCTTTTCGAAGATCGAATAATTCCGAATATTGCATTTTGTGATCATGGACAGGATCTCTGGCCAAACCCTGGCATGGATGATTTTATATTCCACTAAACGTTCCGGTTTTACCCGGATTAGCATCCCATATCTTTTCATATATTCCTCCGTTTATGATGACCGTTCCCATGAGTAAGACAGGTAATACAATTATATCCAAACTCTCTTGGCTAATGAGCTCAATCCAATAGTACAAGATCGGTTTGCTGCTGCGCGGTGTAACCGCATTTTCAGTTGATAATTAAATCATCCAGCGAACGTTTAGGGACATGGTGGACACCCGCTTCGTCGCGCCAATAGCGAATATCGCCATCCGCACCAACCGGTTCGATCTGTACTTTCTCGGCTGGCTTGCCCAACGCCAGCACCAGTAAAATTTCATAGCGTGGGTCCATACTAAGTGCTGCACTTAATTGATCCTGGTCAACCGAACCAATCATGCATCCCCCCAGGTCACGTTCGGCAGCTCCGAGCATGATGCTTTGCGCAGCTATCCCATGATCACAGCCAGGCGTTTTGCTTATTTCAGTATCATTGAGAAGAATGATATAAGCCGACGGTCGCTCACCCTCAGCCGGGCCAGGCCAATCGCGTAAATACCCGGCCCATTTTAAGGTTGAGAAAATGACTGCGTTGGTTTGTGCATCATTGGAAAGGTAGAAACGCAGAGGTTGACGGTTTGAAGCCGAAGCCGATAGGCGCGCCAGGTCTACCAGTTCCCGCAGCGTCTGGAAAGAGACCGGTACATCCTGATGGAACCGGCGGTAGCTGCGATTTTTTTCAATTAATGCTCGAATTGACATTTAACCTCTCCTTTTGTTACATATTGGGTCCGCTTTTGATATAATACTCTTAACATTAAATTGAGGATAGGGTTCACCCCAAATAGGGGTATGGAGCATCATCATGTCTCAAAACAGGACACGAAAAATTGTAATGACCGGGGTTTTAGGTGCAATCTCGGTCCTCTTAGGCATCACCCATTGGGGATTTATTCCCTGGTTCAGTGGAGCGTCATTAACCATCATGCATGTGCCAGTCATCATCGGGGCGGTGCTGGAAGGACCAGTGGTGGGTTTGCTGATTGGTTTGATTTTTGGCCTGTTCAGTCTGCTTCAGGGTGCCATTGCGCCCACCGGGCCGGCCGATGTCTGGTTTACCAATCCTTTGCTATCTATCTTACCACGTCTCTTTATAGGACCGGCCGCCTGGGCAATCTGGGTGGCTCTCAAACGCTGGCCCGTTGTAGGTCTGATTGCATCCGGGATTGCCGGCAGCCTGACCAATACCATCCTGGTTCTCGGCATGATCGTCGTGCTGGGATATTTACCGCTGTTAGCTGCATTGCCCATCGTCGTAATAAATGGTTTGCCCGAAGCAGGCGTTTCGGCATTAATCACATTAGTGGTTGTGGCTGCCTGGCAGCGGATCACGATCGGCAAGCGCCAGGGATCCGACTTGTAAACTAAACCACCAGGATTACACCGGTAATTATAAAACCCAGCCCTACTGCCAGTCCATCTACCGCCTGGAAATGCATCTCGACCATTGAAGTTGGCCGAGAGCTGCTGCCATAAGCGCGCGCGTCCATTGCCAGGGCCAGGTTTTCAGCCCGGTGCAGGCTGGTCAAGAACAGCGGCACGATCAATGGGATGATCTGGCGGGCGCGCTGCAAGAGACTGCCGTGGCCTATCCCCCATTCGGCTCCGCGCGCCGCCTGCGATTTGGCAATCCTTTCAGCAGACAGAGCCAAAAGGGGTAAAAACCGCAAAGTGACCTGCATGACCATGATCAGATCGCGGCTCGGAAAGCCGATACGCGCAAATGGTTTCAACAGTGAATCTAAGCCGTGAATGATTTGCGAAGTTGACAGGCAGAATGAAGCCAGGCTCAACCCCAGGATCAGACCCGCGAACCGGATTAGCAGCGCCGCTCCTGCCCACAAACCCGTATTCGTTAAAATAACTGGCCCAAATTGGAACAATATAACTGAATGAGAAGAGTCCCGGGCCAAAAAAACCTGGATGACAGCCAGAACCAACAGGAATGGTAGAGGCGGAAGAAGCCCACGCAAAGCAAACTTCAGAGGGATATGCGCGATGACCAGGCATACCAGCGCTACGACCAACCCTAGGAATAATCCAGCCGGGTGAGCAGCGAGTGTAATCGCAGCCAGTAAACAGAAAAAGAAAAGCAAGCGGGCACGTGTATCCAGGCGGTGCAGAAACGAATCAATCGGCAGGTATTGTCCAATTGTGACCCGCCCAAGATATTCAAAATTACTCATGCACGCCAGCCTTTACTAGCTCTGCCACTGCACGGACTAGCTCATCCTGGCGAACCAGCCCTCGCGGCAGCGCCCAGCCTGATTTCAACATACTTGCAGCCACTTGGGTTACCAGAGGAGCCTCTAATCCGGCCTCCTCTAATTCATCGCGTCGCGAGAACACCTTGGCCAGCGCCCCTGAAATGACATCTTTGCCATTTTTCAGAACGGTAACAACTCCAACCAGTTCTACTAAATCCTCCATGTAATGTGACGAAACCACCATGGTCACCCCGCTGGATTGCCATTCGCGCAGGTTTTCTAACAGGTCACGGCGTGAAAGCGGGTCTAAACCTGCCAGGGGTTCATCCAATGCCAGGATGCGTGGATGTAACGCCAGCACAGAAGCCAGCGCCACTTTCCGCTTTTCACCGCCGCTCAAGGTAAATACCAGCCGGTCTTTATAGTCTTCAAAATCCAATCCAACCATTTCCATCGCCTGGCGCACCTGCTGAACCAAACCTGCAGCTTTTATACCCATCTGTCGCGGCCCAAATGCAATTTCATCACCTACATACTGCTCAAAAAATTGTGTTTCAGGGATTTGAAAAGACATACCAACCAGCTGGCAAACCGTCTTGAGCTCGATCTTAGGATCGTTCAGGTCATACGGCCCAACCCTGACTGTACCTTCCTGCGGGCGGATCAGCCCATTCAGGTGCTGGAGCAGCGTTGATTTTCCCGAACCGGTTGCCCCGATCAGTCCGTGACTGCGCTGTTCATCCACCCGTAAGCTCGCACCCGTCAGAGCCCTCTCAGCGAATGGGGTTCCCTTAAGATACGTATATCCGAGGTCATGTACCTTGATTAATGGGGTAGGCTGCTCATCCTCGACAGGAGGTTGTTCCAAAATCCTTCCCGATGGAATGGGACATGCCAGCAACGATTGGGTCAATTCCTCAACAGTTAAAATATTTCCCGCAAGCTGCGGAATTTGGGGGCGTAAAACATCCGCAAGGACGGCTGCCGGGGGACGTTCCAGGCCAGACTTATTCAAAGAAGGCGCATCATTAAAAACCTGGGCGGGTGATCCATCCAACGCCACCTGCCCCTGACAGAGGACAACCACCCGTTCGGCTCGTACAGCCTCCTCCATAAAATGAGTAATATAAAGGATGGTAATCCCCTCTTTATGCAATTGTGACAGCAAAGCCTGCACATCCTTGCGCCCAACTGGGTCGAGCATGGCGGTTGGCTCATCAAAAATGATACAGCGCGGGCGCATCGCCAGGATTCCCGCCAGTGCAAGGCGCTGCACCTGGCCGGCTGAAAGCTGGTGCGGGGGTCGTAAACGAAATTCTGACATCCCAGTGTTCTGCAAAGCAGTGTTCACCCGCTCGCGGATTTCCTGAGGTGCGATTCCCAGGTTTTCAGGACCAAATGCCACATCCTCTTCCACTGTCGTGGCGATGATCTGGTCCTCCGGAGATTGAAAAACCATCCCTACCATTGCTCGAATTGCAGCATAGTTTCTGGGGTTTTGGGTATCGAGATCACCAATCCGCACGCTGCCGCTGGTCGGTCGCAATAAAGCATTAAGATGGCGCGCCAGGGTCGTTTTGCCAGAACCGTTTGCGCCGATTAGCGCGACATACTCTCCTTCGGCTATGCGCAGGTTGATGCCGCGCAGCGCGGACAGCATCCCGGGTTCGCTATTGGGATGTCTGTAGTTCAGATTATCAACCTCGATCAATATACCCACGTTAAGAATTCTAACATGATCTTTTCAGGTTCCAGAAATGCGTTTCACTTAGACAGAAAAGTCCATGGCTTCACCATTTATACTTTTTAGAGTGATATGTATTGTATAATGAAATTCAGGAAGGTAATTTTAATGGCCGATCTCGAATTATCAATCATGGCACACAGCCTGGACCCGATCAATGATTTAAGGCCCTGGCTGGAGCAGTTTGAACACGAGAACCATGTCAATATACACGTGATTGTGCTGAACTGGGATACAGCCTGGTCTGACATTTTAAAATCAGCGCTTTACCACCGCGGGCCAGATATATCCGAAATAGGCTCCACCTGGGTTAGCTCGTTGATCGGCATGAACGCACTGCGCCCTTTCTCTAATGAAGAACTGGCCATGCTGGGCGGCCAGGCAGCTTACCTGCCTACCATGTGGGAAAGCGGCAAGGTAACCGGCGAAAACCGGGTGTGGGCATTTCCCTGGCTGGCTTACACACGGGTTTTATTTTTCAGGCGCGACCTGCTTCGGAAAGCCGGTATCGATGAGAAGACAGCTTTTTCCACTCATAAAAACCTGGTGGAAACTTTGGATCGTTTGAAAAAATCAGGAGAATCCAGACTCTGGGGGGTACCCACCCGTCAAAACCAGGATACGCTCCATAATATTTCTTCATGGATATGGCAAGCCGGGGGAAATTTCGTCAGCAGCGATGGACGCCACGTTCTTTTCCATAAAGAAGAGGCCCTGAATGGCATGCAGTCTTATTTCGAGCTATTTCGTTTTCTGGTTATCGATCCGGACCACCCGGATGAGCCCGAAATTTTCTTCCGCCTGGGAAGGACTGCCATGACACCCAGTGGTCCCTGGATGTGGCCATCTGAAATTTTGGGTAACCCAACTATTCCCCCTGAAGTTACTGCCAATATTGGAGCTGCCCCCATTCCTGGAGTCCCCTTTGTGGGCGCCTCTGACCTGGTCATCTGGAAACACTGCCACAATGACCGGCTGGCTTTAAAACTCTGCCAACACCTGACCAGTGTAAAAATCCAGCTTGGGTATGCCCCCATCAGTGGTTTGTTGCCTGTGCGGCAGGATGTATTGGAGAATCCGCCATACTCAACCGATCCGATTTACCAGGTGATGTGCCAATCGCTCCAGGTAGGGCGCAGTTTTCCCAACCTGCCTTTGTGGGGATTGGTTGAGAACAAGCTGACCACCGCCCTAGACCGGGTTTGGGCCGATATCCTCGCTCAGCCGCAAATCGATATTAGAGTTACCCTGTGCAAATACCTCGAGCCTCTGGCACAGCAGCTAGAATTGACGCTGTCACAGAATTAGGCCGCCCAAATTTGCATTTTGTGTAGGGGAGGACCCATGTGTGCGTCCGGTTTGGGCCGACACGTCCCTTACAGGGTGCTTCGCAAAGGTCGGCTCCTACAGACCTTGACTTTAATCACAGTTGCTGCCGGGAAAACGTCGAATCCTGGTTTTGGCCTTAATACCTCGATGGTATGAGAGGGACAATTGGTTCAGTGCCCCCACAGGAATTACCCTTGCAGGGCACACGTCGATTCCTGGTTTTGGCCTTAATACCTCGATGGTATGAGAGGGACAATTGGTTCAGTGCCCCCACAGGAATTCGAATCCTGGTTTTGGCCTTAATACCTCGATGGTATGAGAGGGACAATTGGTTCAGTG
>Ga0315282_10009800_pt1 | contig 15168 bp, 13 predicted proteins | sample YL17G07_20_MG_FD_203693 | JGI IMG/M metagenome (GOLD analysis project Ga0315282, IMG submission 203693) | Sediment microbial communities from Yellowstone Lake, YNP, Wyoming, USA - YL17G07_20 | ecosystem: Environmental > Aquatic > Freshwater > Lake > Sediment | place: USA: Wyoming | collected... | reverse complement strand
AGGGAGGTTTTTCTATGATCCTTGAAGGAATATTTAGATAACGAGCAAGCTCTCTCACCTGAGTTTTATATAAGTTCAGGAGGGGCATAATATCTGTTGCATCATCACATCCATGTTTTACAAAGTACCCGATTTGATATTCGCTTTTATTCGCCGTTCCAACGACTAACCTATTTTCAAGTTCTCCATAAAGATAGAGTAAAACCATTCTCAACCTATGTTTGATACGATAATAAGCATTCCTTTTGCTAATAAAAGAACTATATTCTTTGTTCTTAAGCCCTGTAATGCTGGCTGAGAAAGGGGTCTCTCCTGTTTCTCGTTCATAGTAACGATAAGCCTTTTTAATCAAAGGGCCTCTTAATCTACCCAGAAAAGGAATCCTACTTAATGGAGCTAACTTATATACCTCTAACTCTTGGAGATAGGGGGTTATATCAATTAATCTTGTTGCGATACCCAATTCTTTAGCAAAATTTAGAGCATCTTTTACATGTTCTTCTCTTGAATCCTTCTCGGGCATCATGAGAGCCAAAGTTTTTTCTGAGCCAACTGCTCTTTTACACAAAGCAGCAACGACTGCTGAATCAATTCCTCCACTCAGTCCCAAGATCACCCCTTCCCTTTCTAATTTATCCATATGTTCCTTGATAAAATCTTCTAAAGAAAGAGAGAGCTTTTCTGGATCAATTTTCATTTGAGACTTCAAGTTTTTTAGTTCGGTTTTATCATTCATTTACAATTACCGTAATTATATAAACATCATTAAGGCCTTGCCAAGAGGAAAACTATCTTTCTTTGGCCTTCTCGTTTGCCCGGTAAAATATATTTAATCAGCGCACTCGGCCCCTTGGAAGAGAAGCAAATATGCCAGCCAAGCAAAGAGAGGTAAAAATGATAAATGCTGACTTCACACTTTTTATAAAAAGCGGGTAGTAGGAAGGTGTAATTTGGGTCCGGCCTATATATAGCGAAAAGATTAACATCACTATCCCCATGCTGAACATATTCCCGGTTGTCCGCATCGTTCCAAGTATCCCTGAAGCAACACCGTAAAACTTCCTTTCGATCGAACTCATCACTGCATTGGTGTTGGGAGAGGAGAAGAGGGCAAGCCCAAATCCAATAAGAATTAAGCCGACCACGATGAATGAAATCGTTGTTTTCTCATCTAAGAAGATAAAAAAGGCAAGTCCCACTGTTGTTAATGCCATTCCGGTTGAGGCTACCATTCTGGGTTCGATTCGGTCCGACAGCCTGCCGGCAAAAGGCGAAAAAACTGCCTGCACGATCGGTTGGGAGATCATAATCATGCCCGCAGCTTGAGGGCTGAGACCTTTAATAAATTGAAGGTAAAGGCTCAAAAGAAAACTGACAGCAAATATAGCACTATAATTGATCAGTGCGGCTAAGTTGGAGAAGGCAAAGACCTTATTATTTCTGAAGAGATCTATATCAAAAACCGGACTTTCTGATTTGATCTCCCATTTCACGAATGCCCAGATACCTAAGACACCCAAGAGGATGAAGAAAACTCCCCATATTCCAGGTAGCAGGGAAAAACCATACACGATCGTCACAAGGATGAAACTATAGAGAATCGATCCAAAAAAATCGAATTTTTCTCCTCTTGCCTCGGTCCATTCTCCTTTCAACTTCCAAAAAGTAAAGAAGATAATGAGGAGTCCAAACGGGACATTAATAAGAAAAATGGTTCTCCAGCCAAAATAGTGTGTTAAAAGGCCTCCCAGGAAAGGACCACAGGAAAGTCCTAAATAAACCGCTGCAACGTTTATTCCAAGAACCTTTCCTCTCTCTCCAGCAGGAAATACAGACATGAGAATAGCCACTCCTGTGCTGAAGGTCATTGAAGCCCCGATTCCCTGTAAAATCCTGGAAGCAATGAGGAAAAAGGGCGATGTTGCCATTGCAGAGAGAAAGGACGAGAGCGTATAAATCACAAACCCATAAAAGAAAATTTTTCCCCTCCCATAAATGTCTGCTATCCTCCCAAAAGGGACGAGGAAGATGCCGACTGTCAAAAGATAGGAGGTGGTCACCCAGATTAACAAGACGGCATTCATCGCAAACTCTTTTCCAATCGAGGGAAGTGCAATATTGATAGAAGAGCCCATGAAGGGAATTAAAAAAGAACCCAACGTGGTAACCAGTAAGGTGGACCTTTTATTGGTATTGTGATCCATGGTCATTTTAATATCATATAACTAACTTGGATTAAATACCTTATTCATTTTAACAAAGAGGGTTAGAAGATTTCATTAAGAAAGATCAAAGGCGTTGACGGAGCATAGAAATTAAGATAGAAATGAAGAAAAAAATCACGTAGATAAATAATTTGGTTTGTAGCGCAAGGCTTCAGCCTTGCCTGCCTACCGCAGGCAGGAATTAAGCAACCCTGAAGGGTTGCGTTACAAAAAGGTAAAACCATGAAGAAGGTGATGATCGATTGCGACGTTGGAGTGGATGATGCCTTTGCCTTAATCCTTGCCTTTCATTCATCTGAATTAGAGGTAAAGGCTGTCACAGGAGTCAATGGAAATGTCCCTTTAGATCAGGTCTTTAAAAATATTCAGAAAGTCCTTTCTCTGATCCATCCTCAACATAGACCACTCATTGCCAAAGGGGCAAACCAACCTTTAAAGGGCAGACCTATTTACGCCCATTCTGTCCATGGTAAAGACGGATTAGGTGGAGCGAAGATAGAGCGAAGGAAAGAAGAAGAGTGGTGGCAGATCTATCCTGGCCGTGCAGATGAACTCATCACAAAGATGGCTCACCAATATCCAAATGAGTTGACTTTGATTGCCACAGGTCCTCTCACCAATGTAGCTTTAGCACTCCAAAAAGATCCAGAAGGGATGAGGAAACTGAAAGAAGTGTCGATCATGGGAGGAGCCGTTCGGACGAAAGGAAACATCACCCCATATGCCGAATTCAATATCTTTTCCGATCCTTCAGCTGCTAAATTGGTTTTAGAATCAGGATTGCCGATCAAGCTGGTTCCGCTTGATGTCACCCATCAGGTTTTTCTCACCCCTCAGGTGATCGAAGAGAGGGTAAAACCTATCAACAACTCTTTTTCTCGATTTGTGATCGAGGCGATTGGCTATGATCTTAACACTCATCGGTTCCTGAGAGGTTCTGAACTTATCTACCTCCACGATCCTCTAGCCGTAGGTGTGGTAATCGATCCGGGCCTGGTAAAAAAGGAGAGATTGCCCCTTGATGTTGAAACTGAGGAAGGGGAGCATTACGGCCATATCTCAGAGGTCAAAGAAGGTCCAAAGATAGAAGTATGTTTGGAAGTGAATCCAGAGAGATTTTTGGGGCTCTTTATATCTAGGTTGGAATGACACTATGTCAAAAAATATTCTGGTTCTTGGCAGTTCGAATATCGATCTCATTCTCAAAATTCCCCGCTTCCATCATCCCGGGGAAACGATCGTAGGTGAGAATCTGGTAACTGCCTTTGGTGGCAAAGGGGCCAATCAGGCCATAGCATCAAAGCGCTTGGGCGGGAAGGTGATCTTAATCACAAAGTTAGGGAATGACCATTACGGCCAATCCTATTCTCGTTATTTGATCAAAAATGGCCTCGATCAAAAATGGGTTCTTAAAGATAAAAAACTTCCAACCGGTTTAGCATTGATTGAATTGGACCCGAAAGGTGAGAACCGGATCATCGTCTCCCCAGGAGCAAATGGTTCCCTTTCTGAAAAAGCTCTGAAAAGATTTGGCTCATTCTGGAGAGAGATCAGAGTCTTCGTAACCCAATTAGAAATCCCTATCACAACCGTCAAGATGGGTTTGAAGATGGCTAAAGAGCAAGGTGCTCTCACTCTTCTCAATCCATCACCCCCCATTCAGCTTTCGTCCGATATCCTCTCGCTGGTAGATTTTCTCGTCCCCAATGAATGGGAAGCTCAATACTTGACGGGGTCAAAAATGGAGAGGAACCAAGATATTCAGAAGATGGCCGATAGATTATTGGCCATGGGTACAAAAAATGCGGTGATCACCTTAGGCCCAAAGGGCCTCTTCTTCAAAAATGAGACCGAGGCAATTTGGATGAAGGCCTTCAGGGTGAATGTGGTGGATACCACGGCTGCAGGGGATGCCTTTATGGGAGCCCTTGCCTGCGGTCTTGCTGAGAATAAACCGATTCGAGAGATTCTGAAATTTGCCAACGGAGCCGGGGCCCTTGCGACAACGAAATTGGGCGCTCAACCCTCCCTTCCCTCAAGAAAGGATCTTAAAACCTTTTTATCCAGGAGAGTAACATAGAGGTTTTCCTCACTTCATCCATATCAAATTGCAGAAGATAGAACTTGACCTACCAGATATTGCCCAATTAATTTTAAGTGCACATTTCACCTGCTAAGACTCAGGCGCGGTTTAACAAAAGACCTAAGGATTTCCGATTGAAAGTGATTTATCTGACAGTATCGAGAGAAATGACGATTTCGTAAAAAGATATCAATTGAAGTGGCGTTGATGCATACTCCACCAATAAGGGCTTTAATATTAAAAGGCCCCTTGAAGGATCTGCTCGCTCTTTTATGGTTGGAAGACCCAACCTTATCTGGAATTCCTCACGGAGATCTTTTGTTCAAAAGCTGCTTTTTTGTTGAGATTGGGATGTCATCAAGATATGAATTTTGGACGAAACCTTTTATCCTTGGTCTTCCCTGGGTTACTACTTTCCTTGGGAGAAAAATAGTTCCTATTGGGTATCAATTTTGACTTTTCCTTATAAAGACTTTCTAATTTTTCTTCCTGCTGTTCTGTGAGCATATTTTTTTGATTGAAATCCTGCTCAACTGATTTGACAAATTGGTCTTCCCTTGCAGCTAATTTATAACGGTTTAATCCTGACATAATCCATTCAAGCCTTTCCTTTTCCATCATTAACCTCAAACTCCTTTCACTCAGTCTCCATGTCTTTGTGAGGCCAAAACCGATACCCGACTTTTCTTCGCACTTCTTTCATGATGTCTGTGACAACAAGCATCGTTAGTTATTTAGTTAATCAAAACAACTGACCATTTATATTTATATTACCATTTCTCCCTGAAGCCACGGCTGATTCTGGCCTCTTTCACCAGCAGATCTTTCCCCATAAAATTTTTTCGATTCAGCATGGAGACAGCCCTCCGGGCTTCCCATTGGGTAGACATCTCCACGAAAGCAAACCCCCTCGGTTGGCCAGTTTGCCTGTCCTTTACAATGTTGACAGACATGACATCTCCAGCATTGGAGAAAAGGGCTTTGAGCTCGGATTCACTGGTCTCGAAGGGAAGGTTAGCCACATATATTTTCTTATTTACTTTAATCTTCCTATGCATTTTTCTCCCGTTTTAATAATATCTCTATTTTCCGAAGCACTCCGTGCACAATAGTTTCTTGTCATCTGGTGGGGGGTCTTGGATGGCAAATTCCCTTCCGCAACCTGAGCAGACAATTCTATAAAATGTTAGACGGTTTGAACAGTCGGGTCTTCGGCCATGTGCTCTCCCGTGCCTTCTCCTCTTTACAAATTTAGCCTCTCTTCTGCTATACGGTTTATCGGTCGGAGGGAAATTGGTTCAATAACGGTTTCTGCTACCACCGTAACCCGATCGCCCTCGAGGACCACCTTGCCCACTGGATCTTCCCCGGTCGGTGCGAGGATGTGCCTCATTCACATTCATCTGGCGACCAAGGAGTTCCTTCCCATTGAGGTTCTGAATTGCCGCTTGGGCCTCAGTCTGGTCAAGCATTTCAACAAAACCAAAACCTCGTGGTTGGCCACTATATTTGTCCTTAACGATCGTTGCAGAGCTTACCTTACCGAAGGCCTCAAAAGCCTGGCGAAGATTTTCTTCTGATACATCATAGGATAGATTTCCAACATAAATATTCATGATCGCTCTCCTTTTTAGTATTCAATGAAACTCCTCAGTTTATTAGCCCGGCTGGAATGTTTCAGCTTCCTTAAGGCCTTCTCCTCAATCTGTCGAATCCTTTCTCGGGTGACATCGAACTCCTGCCCTACCTCCTCCAAGGTATGGTCGTGTTTCTCTCCGATACCAAACCGCATCCTCAAAATCTTCTCCTCCCTTTCGTTCAAAGTGGAGAGGACTTTTTGAGTCTGCTTTGCTAAATTGGAGCTGATTGCTGCATCCTGAGGGGAGATCATCTCTTTATCCTCAATAAAATCCTCCAAGCGGCTGTCCTCCTCCTCACCGATAGGGGTTTCGAGCGAAATGGGTTTCTTGGTGATCTTTATAATCTTCTGCACCTTATCCAGAGACACTCCCATTTTTTCGGCAATTTCATCCAGGGTGGGCTCCCTCCCCATCTCCTGAACCAGGGTTCGAGAGGTCCGGTTCAGTTTGTTGATAATCTCGATCATGTGGACAGGGATACGAATGGTCCGGGCTTGATCGGCAATGGCTCGCGTCATGGCCTGCCGAATCCACCATGTCGCATATGTACCAAACTTATAGCCCCGCTGGTATTCGAACTTGTCCACTGCCTTCATTAATCCGATATTCCCCTCCTGAATCAAATCCAGAAACTGAAGTCCTCGATTGATGTATCTCCTGGCAATGGAGATGACCAACCTAAGGTTGGCCTTCACCATCTCACTCTTCGCTTCTTTGGCCTTGGCCTCCCCTGCCTCAATCGCCCTAAATGCCTCTTTGAGCTGATCCGAAGAGAGGCCACACTCCACTTCCATTCTGCTTACCTTTCTTTTGACATTCCGGGCGATCCTGTACATCTCCTTCCAATCCTTTAGCCTGTTAGCCAGGTAAAAAGGATTTCCCTTGGGCACTTTCTTCTTGATCATCTTTAAGGACTTTCTGGCTTCCTGGACTGAGACCCCTAAATCCTCCTCATATTTTTCCATCTCCCTTATAGCTTTCTCCATCCGAATGTCCCACTGTTTCAGCTTCTGTACGATCTTGTTGATCTGTCTTTCCCTCAAATTGATCCGCTTAAAGGTATCGAATATCTTGGTTTGTTTCTTCCAAATATGCTCCCGGATCTTCTTTTTTGAAGCTTCTTTATTCCTGAGCCTTAATTCTCCCTGGAGAATTCGAATGCGCTCTTCTCCCCTCTTGATCTTATTGATTAAGTTGAGAACTCTCTTCTTCTGAATCTGTTCCTCCTCAATACTCATCTCTTCATCGTCGATCTCATTGGTTACCTCTCTGATCTCTATCCTTCCAGCGCGGAGGGCGCCCCCAAGATTGATGACTTCCCTGACAGCGATAGGGCAATTGAGTACCACGTTCAATACCTCCCGTTGCCCGTTTTCGATCCTCTTAGCAATCTCCACTTCCCCTTCCCGGGTCAGTAAGGAAAATGATCCTATCTCTTTTAAGTAAATACTAACCGGATCCACCGCCTTGCCAAAGGGCTCCAGCTTGTATTCAACGACCTCCTCCTCTTCCCTCACCAGAACATTCTCACTCTCCACTTTCAGTCCGGGGAACTCGCTGCCCACATCAACGTCCAACTCATCGCACAGGATCAAAGCATCTTCGTCCCGCCCTTGGCGGGACTCAGATCTGTAGGATCTTTTCGGAACCCGTTCTTTCAAACTTCTTTCCTTGTTTCTATTTCTTTGATTTCTTTCCAATTAATTTTTTCCCATAAAACCCTGTAAAGAACTCCATATTATTAAGGTGGAGCCCCCTGGACAGAGCCCGTGGTTCCTAATTAACGTCCCTGTGGGGCGACATCCCCCGTCTAATGTCGGGACAGGCCGGCCAAAAGATGGCGCATTCATCTACAACCAAAGGCCGTGCTTGCACGCCGAAGTGCGTTACAGCACGCAGGCGTGGCTTTCTGCTGCCGGGGTAATACCCCGAAGTAGGGACATCCCTGCCCGTGGCGGGCAGGATGTAGCAGGCCTGTTCCAATCCACGAAGGATGAAATCTTTCGGGTCATCTATGGTATTTTATTCTCCTCATTAAAGATGCGGTTCATCGCTACGCTCTCGTTTCTTACAAAATATTCAAAGGGTGGCACCCTATCTAATGCAACATCGGGGTTCACCTTCCCCTGAGAAGAGTTTGGATGCCCTTATTGATGTAGAGAGTAAGGTGAAAGTTTTAGAAACTGTGATAACCTCCCAAAAGAGATTCTTTAGAATATGGCTTAGATTATCCCTTCTCCTTATCCTGCAAGAATGCTGTGAGTAAGTCTATTGGGAGAGGAAGGATCATCGTTGAGTTTTTCACGGCCGAAACCTTCGTTAAGGTCTGAAGAAACCGAAGATGGATGGCTGCAGGATATACACTCATAATATTTGCTGCCTCAGCCTGACGGGCGATGGCCCGCTGCATCTCTGTAATAAGGTCCACCTGTTTTGTCTCCACCAAGGATACCTTGATTCCCCGGTATCAGGATTCATCTTAAAGCGTTTGCTCAAGAGGATCTAATATTCCTTACCCTTTCACTCAGTATCCAGGTCTTTGTGCGGCCAAAACGGACATCTGCCCGTTCCCCGTACCTCTTCCATATCTACTAAGCCTTCCAATTCTTTTTGGCAATTCAGAGTGTCTGTGACAACCATGTATGGGCAGTTGCTTTCACAGGGGATTTTGGGGGAAGAGAAGTTGAAGAGATCATGAGTCCATTCGAGTTTCTCTAAATCACTCGCCTTTTTTTTGAAAACCTTCATGCCTATTTCACCTCTTCCGTCAAATCCATCCGTAAACCCCTTTCGGGGGTTCATAAAAAAACCCGCAAAAAAGCTGTTTAGAGTTCTCTGCGGGTATCTCTGAGGTCCAAAAAAGGACTCTTTGCAACTAGATTTAGCTTCTTTATATACTACTCTGTGCTAAAAAGCAAGAAAAATCGTTAATCTTCAGTAATCCCTCAGTAATATTTCCAATCGCATTCATCCACGGGTAAACCCGTAGTCTTCTGCGAAGGCGGGTAAAGTGATATTTCATTTCCGGGAGCCCCGACCTTCGGCCCAGTAGCTTCACAATGTCTGAGAGATGAAGTTAATAAGATGGGGGAGGGGGAGGAAAACCCTCCCCCTCTATAAATAAGGTTTAAACCATCAGGTTTCTAAAAGGATAAGATCGGGGTCTTCGAGGCGGGCAATGACGGTATTGAGAAATCGTGCTGCCTCTCCACCATCGACCACCCGGTGATCGAAAGACAGGGCTAAGTGTAGAATTTTTCGTATCTCAATCTTCCCATCTTCCACCACAGGCATGTCTTTAATTTTCCCAACACCCAGAATAGCCACTTCAGGATAGTTAATAATGGGAGTGCCATAAATCCCTCCTAATGCCCCATAGTTGGTGATGGTGAAGGTTCCACCTTTCAAGTCAGCCAAATCGATCGTCCGGTTTCTCGCCTTCTCAGCTAACTTGGTCAAGTCCTCTGCCAGTTGGAGAATCGACTTATCTTTTGCGTTCTTTACCACAGGGACCATCAAACCTTCAGGAGTATCGGTGGCGAAGCCAATATTATAATATTTTTTCAGGATGATCTCTTCATTCTCATCATCCAATGTCGCATTGAGATAGGGATGTTCCATCAGACCGGCAATCACTGCTTTTATGATAAAGGGTAGGATGGTCAGCTTGATCCCTTTCTTCTCTGCTGCCTTTTTTTCCTTTTCCCTGATCTTCCACAATTCCGTAACGTCGGCCTCATCCATCGTGGTCACATGGGGTGCAGTATATTTCGATTTGACCATCGCCTTCGCGATAGACCGCCGAACACCTCTCAGAGGAATACGTTCCACATACCCGTAAAGATCATATTTTTTGACCTTGACGGGTTTCTTCACTTCCTCCATAGGTTTCTCTTTACCCTCTGCCACTTGGCGGACATCTCTTTCCAGCACCCGGCCTTCAGGCCCTGTGCCCTTCATTTTATTTATGTCAACGCCCAACTCTTTTGCCAGAGCTCTTACAGCCGGTGTGGCCAATGCATGTTCACTCACCAAGGCCAGCCTGACAGGTTCAGCTTTCGCTGCGACGGCAGAGATCTCTTCAGGTGCCTCCTCCAACTCCCCTACTACGCCGACCGATTTGGGCCTTGGAGGTGGTGCGGCCAAGATTTCCCCCTTCTCTCCAAAGATGACAATCACCTGACCTACCTTGACTATCTCTTTCTCCTTCGCAACTATTTTTAGAATCACTCCGGTTCTCGGAGAAGGAATCTCTGCAAGAGCCTTATCTGTCTCTACTTCGACGAGAGGTTGCCCTTCTTTGATTTCCTCCCCTTCCTTAACAAGCCAGCGGACAATCTCACCTTCTGTCAACCCTTCTCCAATATCAGGAAATTTGAATTCGTATGGCATATCATACCCCCTAAGGTTAAGGTTGAGGCTGAGGTTGAGGATTTTTTTCTTAACCTGAACCTTAACCTCAACCTGGGATTTAACTAAAAGCTCATTACCTTCTTTACGGCCAAGATAATCCGTTTTGGATTGGGAAGGTAATAATGTTCGGTTTTTGGAAGGGGGACAGGAATATCAAATCCTGTTACCCTTTCAATGGGTGCTTGAAGAGAGAGAAATGCCTTCTCATTGATGAGGGCAATGATCTCTGCACCCAGACCACAGGTTTTGGCCGCCTCGTGAACAATAACTCCCCTTCCTGTCTTTCGAATAGAAGTGGCGATGGTTTCTGAATCAATCGGTGAGATCGTTCTGAGATCGATGATCTCTACATCAATCTTATCTGCTTTCAACTGTTCGGCAGCATTTAATGCCTCTCTTACCATTGCCCCCCAAGCCACAACCGTGACATCTTTACCTTCTTGAACCAACCTTGCCTTTCCGAGGGGTATGGCATAGTCCCCTTCTGGAACCTCTTCACGGATGGCCCGATAGATGCGTTTGGGTTCGAAGAAGATAACCGGGTCTGGATCCCGAATGGAGGAGAGTAAAAGTCCTTTAGCCTCATAAGGGGTTGAAGGAATAACCACTTTGATCCCAGGGATGTGGGCCAAGATAGCTTCAGGGCTATCCGAATGATGCTCAGGTGCATGGATACCACCTCCATAAGGAACTCGGATGACTAAAGGACAGGTAAATCTTCCTCTCGATCGATTTCGAATCCGACCGATGTGATTGTTGATTTGATCGAGGCATGGGAAGAGGAATCCCTCAAATTGAATCTCTGCAATCGGCCGAAGTCCATAAACGGCCATACCAAAGGCCGTACCAACGATCCCTGTCTCGGCTAAGGGGGTATCGACGACTCGATCCTTCCCAAATTTCGCCTGAAGTCCATCGGTGACACGGAAGACACCTCCCTCTTTTCCAACATCCTCGCCCAAGACTACAATTCGATTGTCCCTTTCCATTTCTTCTCGAAGAGCCAAATTAATCGCTTCTACCATATTTAATCGAGCCATGTGCAGTTCCTCTCCAATGATTCGATCCTGAAAGGTTTCATTACATTAATTTGGCCATTCCCTCATAAGTGGGAATCCAGAATAAAACAAAGTATAGATTCCTGCTTTCGCAGGAATGACTTGATAGATAATATTAAATTCCATACTTAACATCTCTTGCGCTATGCTCTTATGCCTTCTGCCCTCTGCGAGCTCTTATGTCAAGGTAGATTTTAAATATTCCATTTGTTCCTTCAATGGAGGGGTCATCTCTGCAAAAACATACTTGAATATTTCTTCTACTTCTGGTGTTGGAACGGCCTCAGCCTCTTTTACTGCCTGATCGATCTCTTTCTGGGCCTCCTCGGTCAGCTTATTCTCAACCTCCTCGTTCCAGAGTCCTTTCTCTTTGAGAAAGAGTCTCAACCGGACCAACGGATCCAATGGCTTCCAGGGTTCGATCTCTTCTTCGGCCCGATATTTGGTCGGATCATCTGCTGTCGTGTGAGGTCCGAAACGATAAGTCACTCCTTCAATCAATGTGGGACCTCCTCCGGAACGTGCTTTTTCCACTGTTTCCTTCGTTGCAGTGAAGACAGCAAAGAGGTCGTTTCCATCCACTTGAATCCCATCGAATCCATAAGCAATCGCCTTTTGGGCAATCGTCTTCGAAGCGGTCTGAAGAGACCTTGGGACAGAGATGGCGAATTGATTGTTCTGACAAAAAAAGATCGTCGGAATATTGAAGACCCCTGCAAAATTCATTGCCTCATGGAAATCGCCTTTGGAAGTAGCCCCATCTCCAAAGAATACCAAAGTGACAAACGGATCACCCTTAAGTTTAGCTGCCCAGGCCAATCCGACTGCATGGAGCGTTTGGGTCCCTACCGGGACGGAAACCGGCATGACATTGATTCCCTCTGGGGCCCGGCTTCCCATTTCATTCCCCATCCAGTAAAGATAAAAATTTTTCAGAGAAATCCCCATCATCAAGGTTGCCCCTATCTCTCTAAAGGCTGGGATGACCCAATCGCCTTTTTGAAGGGCATAAGCACTTCCGACCTGACAGGCCTCCTGACCCCAGATGGGTGCATAAGTCCCAAATCTCCCCTGCCGTTGAAGCATCAGGGCCCTCTGATCAGCCAATCGGATAAAGACCATCTTCTGATAAAGGGTGAATATCTCCTGGTCGCTGAGTGGGGATTTCTCACCAGGCTGAAGCGTTCCATCCGGTTTGAGAATTTGAAACATCTTCCCTTTTAATGGGTGGTAATCCTCCATGAGACTCATTGGATTCTCCTCAATCAAGTAGTTTCGTGTTTCAGGTTTCGAGTTTAAGGTTTTTAACTTAAAACTTTGAACTCGTAACTCGAAACAATTTTTATTCTATGGCCCATTTCTTCAATCGTTCATAGTCTGCGGAGCCGCAGATCCATTTCCCCGTCTTTTTGTTGAAGAAGAACGGGACACCGCCGCAATAACCTTTATCATACTGTCTCATGAGTTTGGCATTCTCTTCATGATGCCAAACTTCGAGCTTTTCTACTTTTAACCCTGCTTCATCCTCTAACCTCTCCACGAGAGGATTCATCTGATGGCAGTGGGGTCACTCCGCTCCAGTAAATTCTAATAAGTAGGATTCTTCTTTTTCCATATTTTTTCCTCCTTTCTGCGATCTATCAGGGCTAAAGCCCTGAGCTACAATCCATCAAATACTGTAACTCAACCCTTCAGGGTTGACGACAACACCGCCCTCCAAATCAGATTTGCAATTGGAATATATAGAATGATTAAAACCATCAAGGGAAGAAATGATGCGATCCATGCGTCCCATCTGAACCCCTCAACAAAATAAGCGAGCATCAGTAAGATGGCAGTGAAATTATGAATGCAGATCATTCCAAAATTGGCAGGGGCCATCTTGATGGGATCCTGATAGTCATTGCGTAAAATAGAAATAGTCTTATAGGCAATCGGAAGTGTAAGAAAAGAGATGAATCCCAGAGTGGGAATCTTTCCTAAGGCCACCCCTGCCAGTATCACTCCATAAGCAGATAAGAGACTTAGGATAAATAACCACACTCCTTTCTCTCTACCTAAGCGCGCCACTAAATTCAGCTTTCCTCCCTTACGATCCTCAAAATAATCTGGAATCTCATTAATGGTGATCATTGAAAAGAGCATGATCCCAAAGGGAAGGGTTGCCCAGAAGGCTTCCCATGAGATCCTCTGGGTCTGGACATAATAGGCTCCAATACCGATCCCCGGTCCAAAACAGAGAAGCTGAGCAATTTCACCGAGCCCTCGATAACCAAATTTGATGGGTGGGGCAGTATAAAAGAAGGCGCAGAAAAAACCAATGCCCAAAAGGAGGAGGATAAAGGCCCCTCTCTGGATACCTAGAAAAACACCTATGCTAATGGCTATCATATAGAAAGTGGTAAAGACCCGGCGCATCTCTTGAGGTCGGATCAGACCTGCAGAAAGGAGACCGCTTCCGCCGGTATAAGGATTTTCCCCATCTGTGGCAAAGACATCCACCAGATGTCGGAAGTCATAATAGTCATCTGTCATGTTGAGAGCCATATGATTAAGGATCAGGCCCAGCATCACCAGAAGGAAATATCCCGGGAAAAATTGTTTATCCGTGGTCCAGGCAATCATCCCTCCTAATATTGCGGGCATGAAACTGGCTGAGGTGAAATGAAACCGCAATGCCTTCCACCAGATCTCCCAACGCTTGAATCTCATCACCCTTTCTTTCTCTCTCTCAAAAGGTAATCCAAACTGAATCGGCCTGCCCCTGCCGCTAGAAGGATGAGACACCCTCCAAACATGCTCACATTCTTCATAAAATGAATCTTCTGCATCGGATCAGCAAAATGGGTATGAAAAATAAGAGTAGTCGGGATCAAAAAGATCATCAACAGGAGAGCTCCGAACCGGGTGAAATATCCCAATATCACGGTAATGCTGCTAACCAGTTCAAAGAAGATAGCGCCGACAAGAAAAAAATTGGTATAAGGCATACCAAATTTGGCCATGTACTGTGCTGTCCCTTCGAAGTTTCCAATCTTTCCAATCCCTGATTCGAGGAAGATTAAAACGAGAAGAATTCTTCCGATCAAAGTGATTAAAGCTTTCAACCATTCCATGGGTTTGCCTTCCTTCTTAAAAAGGGTTCTAGGGTTCAAGAGATAGTTTCTTCTTTATTGTTTTGTAGTAATTCAGGCTTAAATTTTAATTCTTTCACTCGACCCCTAGAACCCTGGGCTACTTAAACCCCTTCAATAATTAAACCAGCTTCAAATCTCTATATTTTTTCACGTGTTCTACTAATCCACCGTCATTCAGGATTCTTTCCATGATGGGTGGAATGGGTAAAAAGGAAAGAGTCTCCTTCCGTGTATGACTAATAATCTTGCCCTCGTTGATGAAGAGTTCTATTTCATCTCCTTCTCCAATCCGGTCCGTATCACAAATGATAGCTGGGAGGCCATTATTAAAACAGTTTCGATAAAAGATCCGTGCAAAACTCTTGGCCAAAACGGCTTGGATTCCGTTCATCTTAATCACAAGTGCGGCATGCTCCCGACTGGAACCTAAGCCAAAGTTCTGACCTGCGACAATAAAGTCACCCGGAGAAACCATTCCCGGGAAACCGGGTCGCTCATATTCGAGAATATGTTTTGAAAGTTCAGGCAGGTTCGATCTCAGGTAGAAATAGCGGCCAGGGATGATATGATCTGTGCTAATGGCATCGCCAAACTTCCAAACCTTTCCCTGTC
>Ga0315282_10009799_pt1 | contig 15168 bp, 14 predicted proteins | sample YL17G07_20_MG_FD_203693 | JGI IMG/M metagenome (GOLD analysis project Ga0315282, IMG submission 203693) | Sediment microbial communities from Yellowstone Lake, YNP, Wyoming, USA - YL17G07_20 | ecosystem: Environmental > Aquatic > Freshwater > Lake > Sediment | place: USA: Wyoming | collected... | reverse complement strand
AAGGTGCGTGTCGTCGTACCCTGCCAAAAGATGTCTAATCCAAGCGTTATTTTGCATATAGCGGACAAAATAACAATTTAGGTCATTATCTGGCGAGGTTTCGTAGGTGACGACCAAGGGCTTTCCGTCCACTCGAACGTAATTGGGTTGGTTGAAGAAAGACTTGAGATGCTCATTGTCGAAAAACGAGTTTCTCTCCAAGACCAAGCAGAATTTTAGACTGCTTTTTTCGCTCAGAATCTTAACGACTTTCCTTGCGGTGATGTCTTCATAGCTTTTTCTGCCCCACCAACTGATCGCGATGAAATCTAGTTCGCAAGACTCTATCCACTCGATGTGTCTTTGAATGGTATCTTCGTCAGAGCTATCGTAGTGGGCTAGGGTCGGATGGTCAATGACCGCGTTGGAGACCTCGTCATTCCAGTGACGGCCTTCTTTCGAGTACCAAACATAGTAATAGATGCCGATTAGCGGTCCGTTCAAAGTTATCTGGCCAGAATGGAAAGTCAAACATGTCTGGATTTAAACAATGCGATCCCTATGTTTGAGACCTGCGTCATCTCAGTTTGTTCAACGTCTTGGCAAACTTATAAGTAAAGTATTATTTCTGTATAAGAATGGATAGATGGTTTCTATGGCTCGGAAGCATCATAGTCAAAAGACTAAGAAGAAGAAGATGAAACGCCAAAAAAAGGCGCGAGACAAGCGCAGAGCGCGATACAAGTAAGAGCATTTTGCGCGCAGACAGAATTCCGAAGCAGATAATGTTTCTGAATCATCATTTGCTATATGCCTGTTTCTTTCAATCCTAGAGAGACCTATTTCTTAAAAGCTAAGATAATTTCTAATTAACTTCATAGATTAGCCTTAGCATTGAAGAGAATCCAAAAATTGTCTGAACGTAGAACAATCCAAGAAGACGACGATGTTTTACTTTTCTTAGACAGTAAGAGGACTTTCTTGACTAAAGTCAGGAGAGGACAGAGCTTTCACACTCATCGCGGCTACATACATTTTGACGACCTCATTGGTAGAGCGTTTGGTGAGAGGGTCAAGAGTAGTTTGGGTGTGGATTTCGTTGCATTTAGGCCTAACATACTCGATTATACGAGGAAAATGGTTCACGCAACGCAGGTGATCTATCCAAAGGATATGGGATTGATCGTTGTCTATTCAGCCATTGGGCACGGAAGCAGGGTTGTTGAGGCGGGTACTGGTAGCGGGGCTTTGACCAGCATCCTCGCCAACTTCGTAGATCCCACAGGTCGGGTCTACAGCTACGAGATTAGGCCTGAGTTCTTGGAAAAAGCAAGGAAGAATATAGAAAGGGCTGGGATGCTGGATCGCGTCGAATTGAAGAACAAGGATGTGGCGCTCGGCATAGATGAGAAAGACGTTGACGCCGTGGTGCTCGATCTGGCAGCGCCATGGACAATAGTCTCCAAGGCGTATGAAGCGCTCAAGGGCGGAGGAACAATAGTTTCGTTCAGTCCCACGATCGAACAGGTTGTCAACACTGTCGAAGCTTTGGAGGCTGAAGGATTTGTCGGGATTGAGGCCTCGGAATGTATTGCTCGGAGAATCAAGGTTAAGAGGGGTCAGACAAGACCTGAAACCTTGATGATCGGGCACACAGGATACTTGACGTACGCGCGAAAAGCAATTAAGGAAGCGTAGCCTAAACACGCAGCATTACGAATGGTGTTTACTATGTCGAAAGAAAGCGATACTAAGAAAGAGCAGCGTTTTGTCAAGTCCCTTTTACTTGTGGCGACGACTTCTTTGACGATCGGTGCACCCTTTTTGGGATATATTCTTTACAGGCAGCTTGAAATGCCTCTTCTTCAGGCTTTGGGCGTTAGTTTAGTAACGCTGATCGCCGGTATTCTGCTTCTCCTTTTCTGGAATAGAAAAAGTCCTGAGATATAGGTCGTGAGCGGCGAACTTAGACACCTGAGTCTGAGATCTCTTTCAGCTTCCTTTTGACGATTCTGTTTGCGAGCTGCGGATCAGCCTTTCCGTCAGTGGTCCTCATCAACTCCCCGACGAGGAAGTGCGCCGCCTTCTCATCTTTCAAAGCGTCCTCCACAGCTTTTTGATGTCGTTCAAAGACTTCGGCGACCATTTTTTCCAGAAGCTTTTCTGAGGTTATTCGAATCAGTTCTTCTTCTTCGACTATCTCTTCAGGGGTCTTTCCTGTTTCGACAATTATTCTCATGACCTTCTTCGCTATCTTGCCGCTGATGACTCCGTCGTCGATTAGTTTTACCATTTTGACTAGATGTTCGGGTGTGATTTTCGATTCGTGTATGTCGATGTCCTTTTCATGGAGTCTCCTCAGCAGGTCGCCCATCATCCAGTTGCTGATTTTCTTAGGGTCGTGATAGGCTTTTGCGCACTGCTCGAAGAAGTCGGCTAGCGCTTTTTCAGCAATCAAGACCTTCGCGTCATATAACGGTAATCCATACTGCTTTACAAAGCGGTTCGCCCTTGCATCTGGCAGCTCCGGCATCTGTTTCCGGCATTTCTCTATGTAGTCTTCGGAGATTATGAGGGGGACGAGGTCGGGTTCAGGGAAGTAGCGGTACTCTTGCTCCGTCTCCTTTGTTCGGAGGGAGATGGTTATCCTTCTCGCCTCGTCCCAATGCCTCGTCTCCATCTCTACACGCACGCCTTTCTCAATCCTTGAGGCTTGGCGCATTATTTCAAAGCGTAGAGCTCTTTCGACCTCTCTGAAGGATGAGATGTTCTTGACCTCGACTCTTCCTCCTCCGGCGAGGGATATGTTTGCGTCGCATCTCATCGCGCCTTCTAGTTCGCCGTCGGATACGCCGAGATGTTCCAGTATGGATCTCATTTTTTTTAGAAAAATTCGGGCTTCGGCGGGTGAGTTGAGGTCGGGTTCTGTGACGATCTCGGTGAGCGCGATTCCTGAGCGATTGTAGTCTACAAGGGTGTAGGGCGATGTTTCTATTGTGCCGGGGTGGACGAGCTTCGCGGGGTCTTCTTCGAGTTGGATTCTTCGAATTCTGATCTTCCGGTCGTGGTCGGCCTCGATCTTCACTATGCCGCCTAACGCGATGGGTATGCCTCCGGCCTTGTCGTATTGGGAGATCTGGAAGTTCTTCGCCATGTCGGGGTAGTAGTAGTTTTTTCTGAAGAAGGTGGTTCTTCTCGATATTTCTGAGTCTAGGGCGAGGGCGATCATCACGGCGTCTTCGACGGCTTTTGCGTTTAGTACGGGTAGGGCGCCTGGGATTCCTAGGCAGACGGGGCAGAGGTGGGTGTTTGGGGGGTCGCCTCGGTAGTTTGAGGGGCATCCGCAGAAGAGTTTGGTCTTTAGGTTGGTGAGTTGGCAGTGTACTTCCAATCCGATTTTGACCTTTGGAGTCTTCTTGTTCACTTTGGTTTTCGGCCTCGTTTCTGAAGCATGGTTTGATCTCGTATGTTTCTATCTATGTTTGTTGAGGTGTTTTAAACGTTGAATCGGTAGTCATCGATGCTTTTTAGTCTCTTATGGTTTAGAAAAATTTTTGCGTGGTGGGGTGGGGGGGTAAGGTTTGATGGTGGTTTGTTGGAAAGTATTCTGGATCTAACGTTTCTTCGATAGTGCTGCGCGGTTTTGCGTTCCTGCGTGCTGGTGCGTTAGGCTGACGCGGTTTCTTTCTTGGGGCGTGGGTAGATGCCGGATGCCCAGACGCCTAGGCCGAGTATGGGTAGCGATATCAGGGATAGCCATTGTCCCAAGGGCTCTAGGGGACGCAGAGTCACCTTTCCCTGAACATTGAGGGATACGTAACCGTTTATGGTCTCCTTGTTTGGGTTGTGGGCTCTGATTTCGTAGGGGCCGGATTTCAGGGCTTTCACGGTGAAGTAGGAGTAAGTGACGTTTATCTGTGTCCACACAGGCTTGCCGTCGGGATCGTAGATGGATAGGCTGAAGGTTGTGGGTGTATAGTTGGCGAGCGTCAGCTCTCTGCCTTCGAGAATCATTGTGAGGCTTATTGAGCCGTCCAGCGTGTCTCCCTTCAGCATTTCAGTTGTGTAGTTCCAGCTTGACAGTCCTTCTATGGACATGTTTCGGTAGAAGCTGTCCTTGTACTCGTTGTACGTGACCGGTGGGGAGAGGAAGAGGCACCATAAACCGGAGAATAGGATCATCAGGGCCACGGTTAGGGCTAAGGCGCCGCCCGTCTTTCTTGAGATGGTCTGGCCCCCTCTAAGAATGAAGGCTAGTATTAAGAGGAATACTACGAGGAGTATGGCGCCTAGCGCGAGGATTGGTAGAATGGTTATGTACGGTTCGGGAGAAACGATGCTCATCATATCCTTCCGGGTTAGAAGGTGTTCGAGGGGAGTATATTATTCTACGTTTTAGAACAATTCGATCGTGTTTTGGTTGCTTTCCTTCGTAGGGGGCTGAAAATCGGGGCTTCTTGTCTTGTCATTTGAATTCTTCTGGCTCAGGGTAGAATGTGCGTGCCCGCCTTTCCCTGTAATGCACGTTCAATATTCTCCGGGTTCGTGATGATGGCTTCCTTCCCTCCCCTTTCAAGGAAGTTTATGACGGCTTGGATTTTTGGGCCCATGCTACCTGGTGGGAAGTGGCCCTCCTCGTAATATTCTCTAGCCTCTTTCAGGGTCATTTTGTCCAGCAGTTTCTGGTTGGGCTTCCCGAAGTTTAGGGCCACCTTCTCTACGGCAGTGGATATGAGAAAGAGGTCAGCCTTTATGCCAATTGCAAGGAGAGAAGAGGCGTAATCCTTGTCGATGACTGCAGCGGTTCCCTTCAATTCGCCATCTTTTTCGATGACTGGAATACCGCCACCACCCACGGCAATGACCACAAACCCTTGGTCAACAAGAGTCTTGATGACGTCGTGTTCGATTATACGGACGGGTATTGGCGAGGGTACAACGCGCCTCCAGCCGCGTCCAGCATCCTCTTTTATGCTCCATCCTTGTTCGTCTCGGTATCTTTGAGCCTTCTCTTCATCATAGAAGGGTCCGATTGGCTTGGTGGGATTCTGGAAGGCCAGGTCGTTCTTATCAACCAGCACTTGGGTTACCACGGTCGTTGCCTGCTTCTTGATGCCTCGTCGCTTGAACTCGTTGTATAGGCTCTGTTGGATCATGTAACCGATTGTTCCTTGAGTGTCGGCTACGCAGGAATCCAGTGGCATTGTGTGCAACATGTGACTGGCTAGCTCAGAACGTAGGAGGCTGAAGCCTACCTGGGGTCCGTTGCCATGGGTTATGACTACGTTCCAGCCCCGTTCTATCATGCTGGCGACATGGGTGCATGTCTCACGAATGGCTTCAAACTGATCGGGTACGGTCTGATGGTCCTGATCTTTAATCAGTGAGTTACCACCGATCGCTACAACTGCTTTTTCTACCATCTATTCCCTCCCCCACGGGTTGAGAATTGCCTTTTTGGCTCTCATTCGGAATGTATTCTTGTGATTGGAGGTACTCCCTGTGGACTTTAGGTTTGATGAGACAGTTAAGAGTTGTTGCCAACAGTTGCAACCACTTGCAGCGGTCATCATTGTGCGCGGTTTACAAAAGATTTGTGAGATGGGGAAGTCTTCAACGGTCTAGGGGCGTGGGTAGGTTCCAGAGGTTCAGACGTCGAGACAGAGTATGAGTAGCGCCAACGATCGGGGATAGCCATTGTCTTCGAGCAAGTGTTTACAATTCAGGACGATATTAGGGTCATAGTCCTTACGATGCTTGGGATCTTCCTCAGCTTCGTGACAGCGTCGTCCAAAGCCCTTAAGTCGATGCTTTCGATTCTGGTTAGGATGTCAAACTCTCCATAGACGGCCTTGGCCTCGGAGATGGCCTTGATCTTCTTAAGTTCTTGGACGACCTCGTACTCTTTTCCGATGTCGGTTACGATGAGTATGTAAGCCACGACTTTTGGAGTCATCTCCTCACCTTGTTTGGTCTAGCTTCTCTTTGTGGTCGGCTTCGCTCTTAAGTTTTCTATTTCTTATACCGGGGGTCGGTTCAATTTTTTGGAGAAATCGTTGTGTGCGGCGTCTTTTGCTTTCCTTTTCTAGCGGTTTTGGGAAGACTTAAATTTGTAGGATGATATTTTTTGGGAAGGTTCCGTTGACCGTGGTGAAGATCGAGAAGGGTCGAGTCGACAAGAGGGCGCTTCTGGTGTTAGAAGATGGCACCATCGTTGAAGGCCTAGGCTTCGGAGCGGTCAAGAAAGTCTTCGGTGAGGTCGTCTTCAACACGGGCATGGTCGGCTATCCGGAGGCGATAACCGACCCATCTTATAGAGGACAAATTCTGATCCAGACCTACCCTCTCGTCGGAAACTATGGCGTCTGTCCGGCGCATTTTGAATCGGAAGGTCCGAAGGTCGAGGGCTACGTGGTCCATGAGTTGTGCGAGGCCCCGAGCCACTGGTCGTCCCAGCTTACCTTGAACGAGTGGCTGGAGAGGAGCGGGGTTCCCGGAATAGAGCGGGTCGACACTAGGATGCTTACGAAGAGGATTAGAGTTCAGGGAACCATGCTTGGGATCCTTCAGGTCTATGAGGCGGGCGACGAGCCGGATCTGGAAGGTTTGATCGAGGGGGCTAAGCGCGTTCCAGACCCGAATAGGAGAGATCTGGTCTCCGAGGTCGCGACGAAGGAAGTGAGGAAGTACGATGTGGATAGCGATATTGGAGTCGTTTTGGTCGACTGTGGCGTCAAGCGGAGCATCGTCAGAAGCTTGACAGAGAGGGGTCTGAACGTCGTCGCGGTTCCTCCCAAAACCGGGGCTGACAGGGTTCTCGATATGGATCCGGCGGCCGTGGTCTTGTCTAACGGACCTGGGGACCCTAAGATGTGCGGAAGCCTCATCGATGCCATGGGTCGAATCGCGGAGACAAGAGTCCCTGTTTTAGGGGTATGCTTGGGAAGTCAGATCATCGCTTTGTCGCTCGGCGGGGACACTTATAAGTTGAAGTTTGGGCACAGAGGCCAGAACCATCCGTGCATAGACCTAGACGATGGAAGATGCTATATTACGAGTCAGAACCACGGCTTCGCCGTAGACGCGGAGTCGGTCAGAGGAACAGGCCTACGCGTCACCTTCGTCAATGCGAACGACGGGACCGTTGAAGGGGTTGCACATGAGGAGAAATCGATATTCGGGGTACAGTTTCACCCAGAGGCCTCGCCTGGCCCCAAAGACACGGACTATGTGTTTGACCGCTTTCTGAAGGCGGTTCGAGAATACGCTGGAGCTGACTCAAGCAGACAGAAGGGGTGAAGATGGGTGCCAAGGTTCGAGGATCTTAGAAAGGTCTTAGTGATAGGCAGTGGTGGGATAGTCATCGCACAAGCCGCGGAATTCGACTACAGCGGCTCGCAGTGCCTGAAAGCCCTTAGGGAAGAGGGCATCGAAACGGTCTTGGTGAACCCGAATGTGGCGACGATCCAGACGAGTCCTAAGATGGCCGACAGGACATATCTTGAGCCATGCAAGCCGGATGTCGTGGCTAAGATCATTAGTAGGGAGAGGCCCGACGGAATCATGCTTGGCTTTGGCGGCCAGGTCGCCATAAACGTCGGGGTTCAGCTGGCTAGGAGCGGCATCTACGAGAAGGAGGGTGTCAGAGTCCTCGGGAGCCCGATAAGGGCGGTGGAAGTGACCGAGGACCGTCTACTCTTCAAGAGGGCGATGGAGGAGGCGAGGGTGCCCATACCTAGGAGCGACGCCGCTTACTCGACGGGGGACGCGTTGAGCATAGCGGAGGAGATCGGGTACCCAGTCATCGTTCGGACGGCTTACATGCTCGGCGGGGGCGGCTCGGGTGTCGCTTACAATCCTGAGCAGCTGAAGCACATAGTTGACCGGGCCTTAGCTTGGAGCATCGAGCATCAGGTTCTTGTCGAGCAGTATCTGGAGCACTGGAAGGAGATAGAGTACGAAGTCGTTAGAGACCGCGCCGACAACACCATAACCGTGGCGGCCTTGGAGAACTTCGACCCCCTCGGTATACACACCGGGGACAGCGTCGTCGTCGCGCCGACGCAGACCCTCACTAACCGCGAGTACCAGATTCTCAGAGACGCCTCGATCAGGGTCATCCGCTCCATCGGGATCGTTGGCGAATGTAACATTCAGTTTGGCTTAAACCCGGAAAGCGAAAGGTACGTGGCGATAGAGGTCAACCCGCGAATGTCCAGATCGAGCGCTTTAGCCTCGAAGGCCACGGGTTACCCCCTCGGTTACGTCGCGGCCAAGTTGGCGATAGGCTACACCTTGCCAGAGTTGAAGAACAAGGTCACTGGGGTCACGACCGCCTGCTTCGAGCCGGCCCTCGACTACGTCGTCGTGAAGTTTCCACGCTGGGACTTCCAAAAATTTCCAGGACCCGTCGATAGACGCATTGGACCCATGATGAAGTCAGTTGGCGAAGTCATGTCGATCGCGAGGAGCTTCGAGGAGGCGCTCCAGAAGGCGATTCGGGGACTTGAGATCGGGAAAATCGGCTTAGTTGGAAACGACGGAGACGACGAAGTGGAGCCGATGAAAGATCTCCGCGAGGCCCTTCGTTATCCAACTGACGAGCGGGTCTTCAAGATCGCGAAGGCGATCAAGCTTGGAATGAGCGCCGACGAGATCTATCGCCTGACAGGAATCGACAGATGGTACCTCTACAAGATTATGCGTATCGTTGAGATGGAGCGTAGGCTGAAGAACCTCTCGTTAGACTCAGGTGAAGGCATTCTAGTCAATGAGATACGGGAAGCTAAGAGGCTTGGCTTTTCCGATAGGCAGATTACGAAGTATTTGAAGACCGACGAGCTGAACATCCGTGGGCTGAGGAAGAAGTTTGGGGTGGTTCCCTCGTTCAAGATCGTCGACACCATGGCCGCGGAGTGGGACTCAAAGACGAATTATTGCTACCTCACCTACGGAGATGTCGAGGACGACGTCAAGTTTGAGATGGGGAAAAGCAAGGCCGTCGTGCTTGGCGCCGGATGCATCAGGATCGGAAGCAGCGTCGAGTTCGATTATTGTACGATGAACGCGGCCTGGGCTATGAAGGAAGAGGGAATAGACGAGGTCATCGTCGTTAACAACAACCCTGAAACCGTCTCGACGGACTACGACATGTCGGATAAGCTTTACTTCGAAGAGATCACGCTTGAGCGGGTTCTAGACATAGTCGAAAGGGAGGAGCCGCTTGGCGTAGTCGTAAGCGTCGGAGGCCAGACCCCGAACAGCTTAGCCTTGCCTTTGTCAAAGCTCGGCATCAGGCTCCTAGGAACCTCAGCCAGAAGCATCGATAGGGCTGAGGATCGTTCAAAGTTCAGTAGGCTCCTTGACGGTATCGGGATCGCTCAGCCTCTCTGGAACAGTTTGACCTCCATCGAGGATATGAAGAAGTTCGCACGGAAAATGGGCTACCCTGTCCTAGTTCGTCCTTCCTACGTTCTCTCCGGGGCAGCTATGCGCGTGGCCGAGAATGAGGAAGAGTTGATCGACTATGTGAGGCTTGCGACGAAAGTCTCCCCAGAATACCCTGTGGTGGTCAGCAAATTTATGGAAAATGCGAAGGAGGTTGAGGTCGACGGGGTGAGTGACGGAAGCGACATCCTCATTGGCGCCATCATCGAGCATATCGAGTTCGCTGGAACCCATAGCGGAGACGCGACGATGGTGATCCCACCGCAGACACTGAGTCCGGAGGTCGTCTCCGAGATTCAAGTGTTCACAAACCTCATAGCGAGGGTGCTGAACATTAGGGGCCCCTTCAACATCCAGTTCCTCGTCAAAGACGAGGAGATCTATGTGATCGAGTGTAACCTTCGGGCGAGTAGGAGCATCCCGTATACAAGTAAGGCAACGGGGATACCGCTTATCTGGATTGGGGCGAAGGTCATGCTGGGGAAAACGCTGCGTGAGTTGAACTGTCTGAAGAGGCCGAAGACGATGCATGTGGCAGTTAAGGCGCCGACCTTCTCTTTCATGAGGTTGAAGGGCGCCGATCCAGTGCTGGGTGTGGAGATGACCTCCACAGGCGAGGTCGCATGCCTCGACTATGCTTTCGCAGGGGCGTACATTAAGGCTCTGACGGCCTCCGGCTTGGATCTGCCAAAGCCTGATAAGCCGATTCTTCTGACCGTTAGGGAGGAGGATAAGGAGACTGCGGTCGAGATCGCGGAAAAACTGCAGGGGATGGGTTATCCGATTTTCGCTACGAGGGGGACGGCCCAAGCCTTACGTGAGTCAGGGCTGGAAATCGATAGGGTCCTTCGAAAGGTCAGTGAGCGTAGGAATGGTAAATCCATCCTCGATTCGCTGGCGCGAGGGGAGATCGGCCTCGTGATAAACACCCCCACCGTCGTTAAAGAGTATAGTCTGGACGACGGGTTCGCGATTAGGAGGGTCGCTATAGAGTTTTTGGTTCCAGTTTTAACGAGAATCGAGACGGCGAAAGCCCTCGTCGATGCCTTGGCCCAGAACGGCTACAACCCCGTGATCCACGTTCGGCCTCTGAACGAGTTCATAGGAAGTACGCCGCTCTCTAAGCACGTGTAGTTCAAGTTATTGTCTCCGCTTTTTACTTCAAGCTTGGTCGAGAGGTTTTCAAAATGAGAATGACATCGGGCAAAACGTGAGCCGTGCGGACTCGCGTGTATGTGAGGGTGGGGAGAGGGTGTTTATGGGCGGTGCAAAGGATTAGTCAAGTAGAAGAGCTTAAACATACTCGCAGAACGCTACCTGAAGATTCAAGCATGGGTAAAACAGGCAAAACACTCTGTGCATCGGTGGACGAAGCTATAAGAGATGTGATTCTTTCCATTCTTAGAGGAGGAGGCGGTTGCCTTTGACAGTAAGAGGTAAAAAATTTGTCTTTTCAAAGGTGGGCAAAAAGGTTGATCGATGGTTTTAATCATAAACCTCGATTAGACGTCTGATTTTTCAAGACTGATTTGATGTACTCTGCTACCTCTCCACTCTTCGTTGGGTTTAACGACACTGTACTTCCTCCTTTATGAGCCAATATACGGCCTTCGTCTAGAAGCTCTTTCACCATTCTTCTTATTCTCTTTCCGTTATTTTTAACCACGTGTGCAAGTTTGTTGACAAGCGTGTCCAAAGGGAAATAGTGAGCACCCCATCTGCCATGTCTCTCAAGCCAATTCAAAATTAAAGCTCTGAGCTCGAAGTCTGTGTAGTCACGCCTCATAGGAGTACACTTATAATACCTTTAGACAGTTAAGTATTTATACCTTTAATTGTAAACATATCTTGATGGAAATGGCTGAGGAAGGCTGCGACTCACTCTTGATCAGAGCTTTAGGCAATTCGCCGAAGCTCAGGATTCTGGACTACCTGCTAGACTATAGGCTGAACGACTTTACCAAGAAAGAGATCGTGGAAGCTCTGGGAATGAGCAAGCTCACATTCTACAAATACTTCAAGGATCTGGAGGAACTCGGTTTAGTCACCGCAACAAGGAAAATTGGTCGAGCAACACTGTATAAGATCAACCTGGAAAACCCGATAGTTAGAATGATTATCGAATGCGAGGAAAAGCTCTCGCTACAGATCGCTGAACAAGAAGCAGAAAAGATGAGGAAACCAATCGTGGCAATATGACCACATGTTTGCTGTCTGTCCGGTTTCTAGCTACTGAGACTGTTCTCTGACAATCGATTCAGATCCTCAGTATGCCTTTCGTCATGACGGTTTTTCCGTCGATTGCGACGGTTGGCTTGGTCATTATGAGGTCGAAGTGGATGCTGCTGTTGTTCTTTCCGCCGTAGGCGGGGCCCTTGTTATCGCCTATGGCGATGTGTACGGTGCCTAGTACTTTCTCGTCGACGAGTATGTCGTTTATGAAGCGGGCTTTTGGGTTCAGCCCTATGGCGAACTCGCCTATCTTGTCCTTGTCGCCTGTCGCAGTGTCAAGTATCTGCCTGAAGCCGTCTCTGCCCACTTTAGCGTCGTACTTCACGACCCTTCCATCCTTGAAGTCTAAGCGCAGGCCAGTGATCTTGTGGCCGAAGTAATTTGTTGGCACGTCGAAGAAGACGGTTCCTTGAGCGCTCTCCTCGATGGGGCAGACGAAGACCTCTCCGCACGGAAGGTTCAGACCTACGTCGCCTCTCGCTACGTCCTCTGGGCTGATCAAGCCGTCGTCGATGAGCCATTTTCTCGCCGAGATCTGGAAGGTTACGTCGGTTCCGAGGGGCGAAGTCAGACGGACCTCTTTGGATCCGGATACGGCGTCCACTATGGCACGCCCCTTCTCAGCGAGTTCCTTATAGTCGATGTCGAGGGCGGATAGAATCGCGTCACGCTGCTCTCTTATGGAGACGTCGGTCTCCTCGGCCCGGCCCTTTGTCGGATAAGCTATTCCAACCCAGCGGGTCTTTCGCTCATCCATCTTGTCGCCGATGGGTTTCCTAGCCTTTCTCCACGCCCCGATCCTTGGGAGGGGCGCTTTCGACAGGGCGGGTCTGCCTATGCCGATGTATACGTCGGTTGCTTCTATAGCCTTGAGTTGATGTTTTGGCGTCGCCTCGACGAACCTCTCCTCTGGTTCAGTCAAAGCACTCACCATATATTCGTCAGAGTAGGTTACGATGAGTGGCTTTGCCCCTATCAGATCGCATTCGAGAGCCATGGCTTCAGCCAGATCTAGGGCGTCTCGGATCGAGGATATGTAGACGTTTTCTCCTTCCGAAACCCTCATTGAGTCTCGGACTACTTGCCTAGCAAACCGTTTATTGAACGACTCTTCCATGAGATGCTTCACCTTCCACTTATTCTGAATGTGTGAAGCTAAATCAGTTTCGATCTAGTATTTGCCATGCGAGCAGTATCCGAAGGCGTCATGAAACATGTCTCGTTACACAGCGTCGGCTTGATTGATTGGTTGGCAAGAGAAACGAGAGAACTGTGCCGTCACATGACGGTTTAACTTATAAATGATGGCTAGACTATTCTTCACGCATGGCGCTTTTTGAAGTTGTATTCAAGATAACACATGACTGTCCCTTCTGCAACGTTTCACGGAAGTTTCCTCATATGAATATGTTTGTCTGGTGCAACAGGGAACATGAGATTATTGAAGTGATTACGGAAAAACCGGAAGAGTATTCAGCAGTAGTAGAAGAAGTATCCAAAATCGGCAAAGTAGTCGGAGAGTCGTCCGATCGCCATAAGGTTCACTTAATCACAAAAACATGTTCATGCACCATAGAGAACTCCGTAAGTAAGCATATTGATGACCTTGGTCTTCTTCATGTTTCACCTGTAATATATGAACAGGGCTGGGAATACTATCGTGTCATAGCCTTCAGACACGAAGATATTAACAGACTCCTGCAACGATTTGAAAACAAGGGCTTTGTGTTCGAGATTCTACGCAAGGTTCCTTTTAACGGTTTTATTGCTAGCTCTTTAACGCTGACTGCTGATGCCTTGTTCTCGGATTTGACTGAAAAGCAGGTGGATGCGTTGTTGACTGCTTATGGTAATGGCTACTATCGCTTTCCAAGAAGGGCTGATGTTCAAACCATAGCTGCCAAAAAGCGGGTGCCAAGAACAACGTTCCAAGAACATCTGAAAAAGGCGGAAAACAAAATCGTAGCGTCTCTCGTTCCCTACATCCAACTATTTGAACAAGCATCAGCGGAGAAGAGGGAAAGACTCAAGATAAAGTAGAGAGACTTGCGTGCTTTCTTGCCCCTGTTCTGTCAGCTGGTTTGCGCTCGATCTTGCTAGGTAGTAGTCTGCACAGTCATACGACGCTATAATCCCTATGTTTCTCTTTTTCATCATCTCCAAGTCGAGAAGCCGAAAATGATAGAAACAAAACCACGAAGAGAAGTCTCTTTGGCTAGGAGAATAATCAGAATCCTGGGAAATAATCTCTCTGTCACGCCAACTCCAAATGCTCAGGAAGAGGCTGCTCACGTAGATTTTCCTGCAAATCGAGGCAGTTGTTCTGGCAGCTGGGCGGAGACACACACTGTTATGCTAGAAATAGAACGCAAGAAGGCTGAGACACTCGTGATGATGAAAAGGCGCTCCATTTCCTGAGCATCTCGCGCGCGATCCTTTATAAAAACTTGGGTCGACCTGTAACTGTTAGAACAGAGCCGCCTGCAAAATTAAGACTCTTTGAGAATTAGGTAAGAAGAAAAAACAAAACTAGACCATAAACAGGTAGCGCTAAAGCTGTCTAAAAGTTATATAACATTAATGTGAAGTGTGAGATGTGAATAGAAATGAGTGAGACTGATGAATGGAAATGTGGGAAGTGCGGGTCAAACGAGTTTAGGAAAAGGAATCTTAGGCTCAGAGGAATTATGGGTAGCGCAGGACTATTAGATTCAGAAAAAGTCACCGCTTATTTCTGCAAAAAATGCGGATACGTCGAATTTTACGAAAGAAAATGATGATGGACGCTGGCTCTGGCTTAGACCGCTAACAGCCGCCGACAGAGATGATGTGAAGAAACTTCTGCAAATAAAGAGGAAACCAAAGAAGACCTGGTGCACTCATTTGTTTTTTAGTTTTATCAATGGCTGAAACAATGGATGTTTAGTCTTCACACCATATGCTGGAAAAAGCTTCTGGGCAATAAGTTCCCTGTTCAACAGAAGGATCACGGAGAATACGATTTGGACGAGGTATCGATTGAGGCCGAATCCTACAACTATGCCATTGATGTCTCCTCCGTAGATGAAGGGCCCAATTGAGAGGTTGAAAGTGTCGAGGAGTAGGAAAAAGAAAATCAACCAATAGCCAAATGCGTTAAGGAAGGAGCCTTCTAGACGCGACATTCTCACCCGGAATAAGAAAAGGATATAGCCGATCAGTAAAGTAACCACGTTACTTGTTCCTGAGATGAAACCCCATTTTATGCCTTCCCTTTCAGACACCGGAGTATTGTATTCGACTTCCAACCCGTAAGGTCTGACATGGAATGCTTTGTACTCATTATACTGCATGGCAAGAAGAGCATGAAACCCTTCATGCACGATGGCAAAGGTTACTATCACCAATATGAGAGCTAGATATCTGTTCACTCTCATAGGAATCAACCATCACCTCGACATCGGTTTCATATAAGCCTACTAAAGTCTTGTGACGGCAGAAGGCTTATTGTGTAGTCCACACAGATCTATG
>Ga0315282_10009798_pt1 | contig 15169 bp, 17 predicted proteins | sample YL17G07_20_MG_FD_203693 | JGI IMG/M metagenome (GOLD analysis project Ga0315282, IMG submission 203693) | Sediment microbial communities from Yellowstone Lake, YNP, Wyoming, USA - YL17G07_20 | ecosystem: Environmental > Aquatic > Freshwater > Lake > Sediment | place: USA: Wyoming | collected... | reverse complement strand
GGGTGAAGGAGAAGCCGAGGAGCTGGTGGCTGCCACAGAAGCAGATGATCGGCAGGTCCGCTTGGTGCAGCACCTCGTCCATGCCCCAGAACCACTCGACTTCGCGGTCCTGCCAATGCCCGCCGAAACCACTCATGGCGATGGCGCGCGGGCGCAATTCCTGCACGACGGAAAGGTCGAACTCCTGGTAAGGGACGACCAGGCAGCGCTCTCCGGAAGCCTCCTCGAGGCGAACCTTCACCTGTCCCTCCGGGCCGTGCTGGTAGTAGCTCTCCCTCCCCTGGACACAGACGTAAAGGTACATGGCAGCCTCCCTTTCCCGCTGATGATCTTCGCACATGGAAGTGACGTCTACGGGTGCTTCCGTGCGCTCTCGGAAGCACCCTGACCGACCTGCCGTCGGGGCCAGCCCGGCGCCGAGGTGGGCGTCTGGCACCCGATCGCACACGCGCTTACCGGCCCGTACCGGCGGCGCCGCTCTCCACATTCCTGCGCACAGTGGCCTCGAGTGACTCCGGGTACGGGATCCCCCAGCGAGAGCAGGCCGCGTGCGCATCGCGGGAGAACGCGCCCAACTCGCGCGGGAGGACGGACAGGATCGCATCGCGGTGAGGCGGCCCGAAATAGAGCACCATCTCATCCCGGTGCTCCGATGACACGACCGCCCCAGCTGCCGAGGGCCACCAGTGGGGCTCGGTTCGCTCGTGCAAGGCGCGTAGGACTTCGAGGTGGTCCTGGAACAGCTCCCCCTGCGCGAACGCTAGCTTGAAGGGGTCACCCCGCCGCAGGTACTTCATCTGGATGAACGCGTAGAGCCAGTAGCGCTGGGCCGTCCATAGTAGGCGGTCCGGCGCATAGCTCAGGTGCGGCTTCGCTGCCACGACTTCGAGCAGTCCGGCCTTGTCGAACAGGAACTGCGATCGCATGACCGGGATGGGCGGGTCCACCGGGGGCTTCATGATGGTCACATCGTACTGCAGGAGGGTCCCGTCGGCCTCGAAGAGGCAGGCATAGTTCCGCCATGTGTCGCAGTTTCCCCGCTCAGGCCACCAGAGGCGGATGGTTTGGCATAGCCTTCCGAAGATGGCGGGCAGTTCCGCGTCCACTTCCTCGAACGCCTCGGGCGAGACCACGAACACTGGGTCAACATCGGAGTACTCGTCCTCACGCTGCGTGCCGATGGATCCGCTGTGAAACGCGGCCACGACGCGAGCATCGTCTCGCAGTAGCCCCACGGTCTGCTCAAGCAACTGTCTCAGCGCGAGGTGCATAGGTAGCCTCGTATGCCGTCAAATGGATCCCTGCTCGTGCGGCTCCGGCGGAGCGATGATTCCGCCTGCTACCGCTTCACCCTGCTCTGACCAGATTGCAGCGGGCCGCCGCGGCGGCAGTGCGGGCATTGGCAGCCATCTCGAGCCGGGGCACACGGCTGCCGCGGCGTCGTTGTTCGAGAGCTACATGACACCCGCAGGAGGTACCCCCTGGATGATGTGGTGCGAGGAGAGACGGATGAGTCCCGGCGGATCCTGCTGCTGCGTCACTGGATCAAGCAGCATATCCGCATCAGCAACGCCCACCCGACTCCGGCCCGAGAAGATGCCTTTAGCATCCTCGACGCTGCGCTGGACGGCGGCGGCTTGCACTGTGCGCACTTCAGTTTCGTGCAGCAGGCCGTCTACAACAGATTCGGCTACGTGACCCGACGTCTGGGCGCCGGGCCTGGGCTGAACGAGCCCAGCAAGTGGGGTCACCATGGCGTGAATGAAGTCTGGGTCAACCCTCTCTGCAAGTGGGTGTTGATAGACGCTAAGTGCGACTTCCACTTCGAGAAGGACGGCCTCCCGCTCTCCGCGCTTGAGGTCCGAGACGAGTCGCTTGCAGACGACAGCCAGTCTGTGCGGCCCGCAGTCGCGCCGGACCGCCGTCTCAAGCGGAAGCCGCCCGAGAACATCGGCACCTACCGGAGGATCTCGTGGGAGGTGAGCCCGAGCTTCACCGATTTCCCGAATCACGGCAGTTCGGGGTTGATCGTCTACGAGGACGATTTCTTCCCCAATAACGTCTGGTACCGCGACGGTGAGCCGCACTGGGCGTACGCCGCCGACTTTTTCATCCCCGTCCGGCACCGAAGCTGGATCGAATGGACGCCGAACGTGATTGCCAGCCGCGTCGATATCACGGGTGACCGGGTGCATATCGCCATCACGTCATGCACCCCCAACCTCCTGACATACCAAGTGCGCCGTAGCAATGGCGCCTACAGCGGCTGCGGCGACCGTCTCGATCTATCCCTTGGCAAGTCGGGCATCGGTCTCTCGCTGCGGTCCATGAACCTCGCCGGCGTTGCCGGGCCCGAGCACACGATTGGGATCCGGCCCGTTCCATAGGACCTCTCACGCGCGCTCGCGCAGGCAGGCGAGCGAACTCCCAGCAGTGACACCACGCTGAAGGGGTAGCCGGAGTTGCGGGGTGCCCGGGGCCGTCGCAGATGGCCCCCTCCATCCGTACCATCTGCGCGGATATCGGGAAGGTACGGGGGGTGGCAGCGGGAATCAGGCTCGTGTTGAAGGCTAGTCGATGCGGAAAGGCAGGGCCATGAACGCTGCCGTAGGTCTCCGTAGCGCGGTTGCTCTGTGTGCCCTGATGCTGATTCCGGGCGCAGTGGCCACGGCCTCCGCGGCGTCGCAGGTGTGGAACGCACGGATGCGCTTCCCGTCCGCCAGGCAGCAGATGCTCCACGTGTAGGTCCGAAGCACCGGTGAACTGCGCATCGCCGACTCGTCAGAGACCTTGGCGACGGCCACCCCGGTCGAGGCGCAGGACAGATCGGAGCACAAGCGGGGGCCGGACGAACTCTCTCAGTCCCTTACCTTTCCCGAGGCCAGTCTGCCGGTATCGCTGAAGGGCATCGAGAAGATCAGCGCCGCCATCAGCTTCAGCCGGAACCGCTTCCTGTGGGGAGGCGAGCACGGCTACTACCGCCAGCCCGACCCGGGCAACTACTGGCTGGGGAAGCGCATCTACGAGGATCTCGAAGGCCGCTTCATCAGCCGGGACCGCGCCCAGGCGGAGGTGAACCTGTTCCGCTGGCCAGGCAACAACCCCATCATGCTCATCGATCCCTCCGGACTGCAGGGCTGCGGCCAGCCCGGACATGTCTGCTGGCACCTGGGCCCAACCCTAGGCGGCTGTGGCTCTCTGCTACCTCGATCGGGTCTCGGCCTGCGCCTCGGACCTGTCGATGGCCTGACGGTAGTAGGTCTCGTCGTGCTTCTGCTTCCAGCCGTCGCTCGGCGGCATGCCAGGGTCGGTGCGGTGCGCAGCCCACATCTCGTTGACGAATGCATCCCAGGCCTGCCCTTGCCGCGCCCAGTCCGCCGAGAGGTCATGGCCTGTCGCATCCTTGACAGTCTTCACGAACTCGGCGTCGTCCTCGTACATCCAGCGATCAACATAGTCGAAGAAGGCGTCGTGCGCCCAGACCTTCTCGGCCTTCATCAGGCGCAAGGCCAGGTCCTGGGCCACCCAGCCGACGCTGGTGCAGCAGCGCCGGTACGACTCGCTGGTCAGCTGGCCTCTGCCCCACGTATCAGGTCGGGTGTGTTCGTAGGGGCCCCAGCCGTTGTCGCGCTGGCGGGCCACACCGGTGGCGGCGTCAATCCCCGAATGTCCGGTGAAGACCACCTTGGCGCCGGTCCAGCAGTCGCCATAGGCGGTCTGCTCGTCCTCTCCGAAGGAGACCGCGGGGAACGACTGGTTGATGTGGGCCAGTCGCTGGTCGCCCAGGAGCAGCCCGGCAAAGACAATGGGCAGCTTACGCCCGCTGCCGTGGCCGCCCCAGGCCGTCCAGCCGGGGTGCCCCGCCCGCACCATGCCTGCCAGGTCGATGCCCACTTGGACGTAGTTCACCAGCAGCGGCTCCTTCAGCTCGGGCTTCAGATCCGTGCAGAGCAGCAGGGCGGAGATGCCCGCGACGCGGCCGTACTCCAGGCCGTACTGTGGCATGTTCTCCACCGGCTCCTCGAAGCCGAAGAAACCTGTTCCCACCCAGGGCCGCTGGGTGAAGCGAGCATAGAGTGCGATGTCCGGCGTGCTTCTGGTCGCGGTGGCCGTGGGCAGCAGTTCGCGCTTCAAGTTGCGGGCCAGGTAGACTTTGTGCTGGCGGTCGCAGAAGGCCGGACGGAAGGCGTCGGGCGGCTGCGGCGCGCCCATGCAGGTTAGCACGGCCGCCGTGCGAATCGGGCTGCCGTCCTCCACGCCGCGCTCGATCTTGTTCCTCAACTGGGCCGGCAGCACCAGTCCCTTGGGCATGCTGATGGTGGAGACCAGCGAATCACCGGGCTTCATCGCCATCGGAAGTTGCTGGATGAGCGAAGGCTCGAACCAGTTCCGCACGCCGCTGTCGTAGGCGACCTTCATCTCCGCCGGCGGGTTGAGCATGAACCCGTTGCGGACGCGCTCGCCGACCGGCCGCTCCAGATCCATGTGGTCCAGCTCGATCTCGGGGATTTCCTCACCGTACAGCGGCTTGGGGCCGATGGCCGTGACGGTGACGGGGCCGACCACGTACCAGTCGCCGTTGATGAACCGGCCCACCCGGGCGGGCTTCCCGAACGTCCAGGTGATGCCGTACTGCGAGACGCTCTGCCTGAGCGGCAGGTCTGCCAGCTTTGGAGTGACCGGGGGATTGCCTCTGGTATACATCGCGGCCTTCTGCCCTGAGGGGACCCACGGGTCCGGGCCCTCGGCTTTCCGGGCGGCCGGCTTGGGGGATTCCTGGGCCGATGCCCCGGTCGCCAGCGCACCGCACGCGAACGCCACAAGCCCAACACCAACCAACAAGTTCATGCCACGGTTCCTCCGGGATCATCTTGTCTCCGCCTCGCCCAACAGAACGAGGAAGGGCGCATACAGGCCTTCTGCCCGCGTCTGTCGCTGACCTGCTCCGCGGTCCTACCTCCATCCCGCTCCCCAACGCGGCCCTGATGCTACTCTGCGAAGTGCCTACTTCGCCATAGTAGCCTATGGCTACGAAGGCTGAAAGCGATGCTTCTTCGCTACGTAGCACGAGAGCCAACGCGGCGCACCGTTCTCGGCGCAGGAGCGGGCAACAGGCGCGGCATCACGCGCTTTCGCCCGAGACCCAGTGGAGGTTGAGCGGGGTCCGGAGGGCACCCGGGGCCACGTAGCGCGCCACTCTGGGGCAGGTGCTGGTCCCAATAATGGGGTACTGGGAGGCACCATTGGGCCTGCTCGCCGTGGGCCCAGCTTGGGTATGATCGGCGACGGTGGAGGGCAGGTGCATGGCGGACAAAGTACGCGTTGGCATCCTTGGGGGGAACCGCGGCTGGATGTTCGCGGGCCTGTTCTCCCGCTTCCCGGAGTCCTGCGTCGCAGCGGTCGCGGAGCGCGTTCCCGGGCGGCTGGCTGCGGTGGGCGGGACGCACCCGGAGGCGCGTCTCTTCCCCGACTACCGAACGATGCTGGCTGAGGCGGAGCTGGACGCGGTGGTGGTGGCGAGCGATCCGCCCTCCCATGCCCAGCACGTGGTGATGGCGCTGGAGGCTGGGAAGCATGTGCTGAGCGAGGTGCCCGCGTCGTTCACTGCGGAGGGCCACTTCCAGGTGCTGGAGGCAGTGGCGCGGACCGGCCGCATCTACATGCTGGCAGAGAACGCGTGCTACTGGGGCTTCGTGCAGGAGTGGGAGCGGCTCTACCGGGCGGGCGAGCTGGGGGAGATCTCCTACGGCGAGGCGGAGTACCTGCACGATATGCCCGCCTCTCACCATGTGGATGGGGAAGGGAAGCTGCGCACCCACGAGGAAGCCAACGAGCCCGGTGTCTCCCGCAACTGGCGAGCGCAGTTCCACCCCATCCTGTACCTCACCCACAGTCTCGGGCCGTTGCTCTGGGTGTTGGGGGACCGGTGCGTTGGGGTGAGCTGCCAGGCGACGCCGGCACACCGAGATCCCGAGTGTGGCAGCCCGGACCTGGAGGCGGCGCTGTTCCGCACGGCCGCTGGCCGGGTGCTGCGCGTGGTGTGCGGGTTCAATGTCACCCATCCCACCGGCCACCGGGTTGCACTCTTCGGCTCCGGCGCCACGGTAGTGTGGGGAAGATCGAGCACCGATGAGGGCAAGCTGCGCCGCGCGGGGAACGATGCTCGCACCTGGACCTCCATGCACTGGACTATGGAGCGGGAGGATGGGCCAGAGGAGGCGCGCACCTCACGCCATGGGAGCGCGGGCTGGTTCGTCGCCCGCGCCTTCCTGGATGCGGTGCTCACCGGCGAGCAGCCGGCGCTGGACCTCCATCGCGCCATGGACATCAGCTTCCCGGGGGTGTGCGCCGCCATCTCGGCGGAGCGCGGTGGGGAGTTCATTGCCATTCCCGATACGCGGGAGGCGGCAGCGTTGGCGGAGTGGCGACAGCAAGGGTATGTGGAGCCCTGGCCCTTCGGCTCAGCCTGGCGCGCCGCGCGCTAGTGTGGCGCAGCAGCAGACCGAGCGCAGTTCCCAGTGCACACGCCCCAACCTGCGTGCGGGTGCAGGGCAGTTCCTCTCCCAGTTCATCTGTCCGCTCCCCACCTGTCGCTGGGTTCGACTCGCGGCTCTCAGGGCAACGTGGCGGACCGTTCTCCAGTGGATGCTGTCCCAGCCACTGGTTCTAGCCCGAGGCCTCCCAAGAGCCCAACAGCATCGCCTCCAACTCGGCGATTCGCTCCGCGTGCGCGTCGTCACTGAGCTCGACCTCGTGCCTGGGCTCGCGCTGGCCCAGGTACTGCTTACCAAGCCAGATCTGCATGGCGATGTTGCCGTTGGTGGCGCTCTTCCACAGCAGGCGCCGCAGCGAACACTGACCGGCTTCCTTGCCTTTTTCTATGGCGCCAACCAACTCCGGCTGGCGCTGCTTGCGCTTGCGGAAGCCTTCCCGGGTGAAGCCCAGGATGGAGACCATCTCTTCATTTCATCCGTGCACTGGATGCGGGCCAAGTCATCCAGCAGCTTCAGGTCGATCGGCTTCGGGGGTTTGGCCACAACACTGTTCACTGGGACAAGCGAATCGACAGTCTGAGCTGAATGTCCTCGCACGAAGCCGCCCCAAAGCCAACACTGTTCACTTAAGCACCCGCACCCTTGTGTGGCATACTGCATGGCGGCAGTGCGAGGGGGGGATGGGGTAGATGCTCATCTTGCGCTTGACCCCGCGGGGAATGTGCCGCCCTCGGCTGGAGACCACGCGCTCTTCCAGTATCTCTTGCAGCAATGCCTCATGGTACACCTTCCAGCGCCGAGGGGGGAAGAGCCGCCAACTGCGGCAACTTGCGACGGAGCACGCGCACCTGATGGGTGAAGGATAACCGGTCCGGGTCTTCCTCCGCGGCCAGCGCCGCCTCATGCATCAGGCCCCGCACCGCGAAGTGCGCCAGCAAGAACCCCCAGAACTCCTGGCGCGCCAGATGCGGGGTCCTGGAGCGCAGCACGATGTGTGCGCCGCCCCGCAGATGGGTCTTGAGTTCATCCACGGCGGCCCAAAGCGCCTAGCCGCTGATGGCGGGGCAGGTCCACGATGACGATGCGGGAGAGCCGGCCAAAGCGCCGGGGTACGGCGTGGAGGTTGCTATAGCTGGCGATGTAGTGCTGCGCCCCGATGCGCACCGGAGCCTCTTGGCGGTGGGAATCGTGGTAGCGAGCGAGATCAACTTTCTCCCCGTAGAGGCGGGGCCGGCCCCGTTGCCCGGGCTGTTTCGGGGAGGCCGGCCAGCGCAAGTCGGCGTTGCACTTGAGACGGGTGAGCAGGTGATGGCCCTGTGCCTGGACGCCCCGGAAGAAGTCGCGGGTAGCATAGGCGCCGTCGGCGAGCACGTACAAACCGACCCGCGTCGGCCAGCGCACCGCCGCCAACAAATCCAGCGCCAGGCTGATCTTTTTTCGGAAGTTGGCGGGCGCACAATCGTTGGTGCGCAGATAAAGGGCGGCCCGCAAGGGGAAGCACAGGGCGCCGGTGACTGTCGGCCATACCACTCCCAGCGTCACCCAGCAGTGGCCAAACAGAAAGGGCCAGGCGCGTTCACCCTTGCCGGCGCTGTGATGGAAGTGATAGGCCAGGCCCGGGATCTTCTTGCCAGTCTTGGCCACCACGTCGTTCAGACCTGGCGGCTGTCATCGATGGCGGTCCAGATGATAAGGCGCCCCTCGCCATCGCGGGGCCAGGGCTGCGCGCTCCGCATCCAATTCATCAGGCGGCGAGGGTTCTCTGAACTGCGCAGGGCCAGCAGCATCCCAGGAAAATGCGGGAACCATGACTGTTCCGGACTCGCCGATGACCATCTGCAGCGCTTCGAGTAGCGTCTCGGCGCCACCCGCGACTGGGCCGAGTGCGCGGAGAGATGCGTGCACGAGCACGGTCACACCCGTCGGTAGACCAAGGCGGCGCAGATCATCAGCCAGAGCCTGCGCCGTAGGACCTTTGGGGAAATCGCAGCGTGGGCGCAGCATCACCTACTCCTTCCCCCTGCCAGCTTCGCCCTTCGCGAGCAGCGATCCCCACAGCCACTGGAGATCTCCTTCGTCATACAGCCGCCGGCCGTACGGGCGGCCGTAGCGCTGGGCGAGTTCGCGGGTGGGCGTGCGGAACATCGCCTGCAGTCCGGGCGTACGGTCATTCTCCCAGGCGTCGATAACAGCCGCCACGCCATCGGTCTTGAGGTTCCCCAGGTGGAATGCCGGCACGGCCGAGAAGAACGAGAGGTAGACGTCGAAGCCCGGCGCGACGTAGAACAGCACGGGATGGCCGCTGGTGGCGTCCCTGACAGAGCGGATGGCCGGGGCGCTCTCGTCTCGCAGCGAACGCAGCCACACGCGCTCCGGCCTGCCAATAGGCCTGCCCAGACGCGCTTCGCTCTGCTCAAGGAAACTGCCCGGCACCCGCTCCAGGTCGCGCTCCGTCGGACGCACAGATTCCAGCCCGAGGGCCGCGCCGTCGGGGCACGGCGAGTGCATCCAGAACGTGAACGGTCCGCCCAGCGCCTCACAGCGCTCCTTCAGTCGCAGTTCATCGGCCATCGCGATGAGCCCCGGCAGATCGGGGATGAGCACCTTGGTGAAGAAGAGCTGCCAGCGCGACCGGATGCCAGCCGCGAGCAGACGCTCGGTGGCGATGAGCAGATCCCGGAACGCACCGCGGCGGCGTACTACCCAGTCCGTTGCCTTCTCCATGCCGAAGAAGGTGATCTGGCACTCGCGAACCCCGAGCTCATACCCCCAGTGGACATACTGCGGGTCGCGAGCGAGCCGCCACACACTGAGCAGACCCATCTCGCCGCGGTCGTACGGGGTGTCCGACAGCTCTGACTCCAGCGCACGCAGGTGCCGGTAGTCGTCGGAATAGTCCTCCTCACGGACCCACGTAGCTACCTTCAGACCGCGCCACGGTGGACTGTCCTCACCGGGCCGCCGGTGGGCGCGGAACTGCGCTACCGCCCAGCGCACGTCGTCCTCGGTCATGCGCGTGCCCGGCGTCGCCACTACCTCGTGGTCGAGCCAACAATGCCGACATCGGTTCGGACAGCCGTGCATGTCGAAAGCAAGACCGATATCGTCATCAGGCATAATCGCAGGCATCGTCTACTCCTTCACCGCTATGATGCGCCCCCGCTCACTCCGGCTCACTCTACGTGACGACTCGCGTCCGCGCATACTCGAGGTAACCCACTGACTTTGCCAGAGCGATCGAGGCAACGTTATCGCTTGACGTCGAGTGCACGCATACTCGTCCCTTCGCCTGCATCTCGCGCGTCCAGGCCGCCAGCACGGCTTTGCCATAACCCCGCCGCTGATAAGCTTCGGCCACCTCGATCCCGTCTTCAGCGATGAGATGAGCCATCTCGGCCACCGATGGCTCGTGTGTTATCACCTCCGCGATGACCCTTGCCCCCAGGGAAATCCCGAACGCCTCCCCGCGTTCCGCGCTGGGGTGATCGGCCGCGCCGGCATAGACGCGAGTTCCGGCCCATCTGTCGCCATCCGCTGGTGTCAGCGCCCGCACCTCCCCGTCGCACGTCACCGGCTCCACATCGCCCGGATGGTAGAAGATCACGCTGCCTCCGCCAGCATCCCCGCTCACTCCCGGAAGTATCGCCAACGCCTTCGCTGTCGCGGCCACAAACTCGTCGGCGATCACCTCATCCGGCGTCCGCCGCCAGGCCAGCCGCGACACTTCGGCCAGGGCCGCGGGGTGTATCGAGACCGCGGCATGATCGCGGAAGTGGAACACCCATAGGAGCCGAACGAACCCGTATCCCAGTCCCGCGTACGTCCGGCGGTCGCAGGTGGCGACGGCAACCTGCCCGGGCTTCAGATCAGGCAAGCACACGCCGAGGCGTAGAGAGTAGAAGCGGTCGAGTATCGTCTTCGCGTCGATCATCGGGTCATCCTTTCTGCCGATCATCCTGTTGGCGGGGAATATGGGGTTGTGCGTGAACGCGTCATTTCAGCCTTCATGGGAATCTTCGGGTATCACCCGAGAATGACGCCTGCCCGCGGCTCGAGGTCACGATCTCCCAGGAGAAATGGACCACAGCACCCTCAGGCTCGGCGGCCAGCCTGACGGCCGCTTTCTCCCCCGCTCGGAGCGGAATGGGGTCTAACGTGGGGAAGAAAGCCTGGTTCCAGTGGGTCAGAGGCTGAGTCGGCGCCGTGTCGAGCACGATCCCTTCCGGGAACTGGGCTCGGAACCATCCTCCCAGGCCGTGGCAGACGCCGGCTCGCGCAGCCGTGAGCACAACACGCACATCAAGCCGTGAACCGCGAACCTGCTGCAGATCCAGTCGGGTCACCTCAACCGGATCACTGAGGAGCATCTCGGGCTCAACCGCAACGGCGTGAACGTTGTTGGCCTGGCAGCCCGCAAAGTCGGAATAGTCGAGACCGTAGGGGCGCCTTTGCCAGCACCCGATTCTCCTGTCGTGCAGCTTGCCCGCTTCAGCCAAGGCCAGGAATAGCCACACGCTTTCCGGGAGCATTTTCCCACCCGGCTTCAGCAGGCGGTCTCTAGCAGAGGCGATGCTGGGCAGCATGTTCTCTTGTAGGGCAAACACGCCCATCCACTCCGAGACGATGCAGTCGACCTTCTCCGGCAGTTCAATCTCCTCCACCCGAGCCCGAATGAACTCGATGCGCGAGGCAAATCCATTCCTCTCAGCCAGACGCCTCGCCAGCTCGACGATCCCGGTGGGTTCGACTGCGTAGACTTTGCCCGCCCCGGCACGGGCCGCGAACAGTGCCAGAACCCCAGTGCCCGTACCTATATCAAGGACGATATCGCCCGGTCTGACACTGGCTTCGATGGCGCTCTGGTAGGCGGCCGTGCGCACGCTGTCTAACAGCATCATCTCGTGGATTCGAAGCGAATCGTATTCTGGGATGAAGAGCGACATGATCTCTCCTTGTAGCGCGTCAGGATTCGTGAGGCAGGTCTGCTCTTTCATGCAGATAGACTTCGGACGTCCCTGTCTGCTTCGAGAACGGGAACCGCCTGAGCAGGGGCCACATGACGGCTAGAAACAAGGAACTGAGGAAACGGGGGGGAGGCGCAGGATAACTACCCGCAGAACGGCTCGGCCGTCGTGCGGACGCTGCTCGTGACGGTATATGAGAGCGGCTTTTCCCTACGCGTTGTTCAGGACAAGCGCATTCTACCGCCCCGGCGAACCCTCGTCAATAGTCAGTGCGACTGACGGTTACGCCGTTGGCAGGCGTCTCGTCAGAGGCTGGCCGCGCGCTCACTATTGGGCCTTCCTGCAGGTTACCTGCGCTGTCCAGCAGTCGATCCGGGGCGAACTGGCAACCAGAGCACGCAGGTAAGGCAGCAGGTCGTCCTGGGTGAGTCGGTCGAGCACTCCGGTCTGCTGCAGGCTCTCAGCGAAGGCACGTCCGTCAGGCACAGCCCAGTAAGTGAGATCTGCGAAGCCGGCGCTTGTGAGCAACTGGGGGAGTTCGTCGGCCGCGATGGAACAGTGCTCTCCCGAATAGGTGGCCCGCTCGACGATGCCAACGTTGCCTTCACGAATCTCGTCAACAATCTCCTCGCACGCCCGCCGCTGCTCGTCGGATAGTAGACCTGACATGCGAGTGGCGAGATCGGCGAGCCGCTGTCCCTGCGGGGAATCGAGGTTGATGTAGAGGGGGTTGTTGAGGAGCCGGGAAACGTGGCCCTTGTTCCAGCGGCCGCCAGCACGGAACTCGCCGCTCTTCGTCGTGCAGGATTTCGTCAGGTATCTCTGAGCGCTCAACTCCTTCGCCAGCTCGGTGATCGAGCCGGTCTGGATGAAGCGCTCGAAGGTACTGCGCACCAGCTCCGCCTCCTTTGGGTTGACCACCAGCCGTTTGCGCTCCCGGTCCACGTCATAGCCCAGCACCGGAGGCCCTCCGGTGTACTTGCCCCTGCGCTTGGTGGCGGCGACCCTGTCCCGGATGCGCTCTCCGATGATCTCCCGCTCAGACTGGGCGAACGACAGGAGGATGTTCAGCACCAGCCGGCCCATTGAGGTGGTGGTGGTGAACTGCTGGGTGATGGAAACGAAGGAGACGCTCTTGCGCTCGAAGATCCCGATGATCCGGGCGAAGTCCAGCAGGGAGCGGGAAAGCCGGTCCACCTTGTAGACCACGACACAGTCGATCCGTCCCGCCTCGACATCCTCCAGCAGCCGCTGCAGCCCCGGCCGCTCCAGATTACCGCCAGAGTAGCCGCCGTCGTCCTAGCGCTCTGGGAGGGCTATCCAGCCTTCCTCGCGCTGTGAGGCGATGTAGGCCTCGGCGGAGTCGCGCTGCGCGTCGAGGGAATTGAACTCGCTATCGAGGCCTTCATCGGTGGATTTGCGCGTGTAGATAGCGCAGCGGACACGAGGCGGGAGGGCGCTCTCAGTAGTGGTCTGCCGTTTCATCTGCTGCGCTCCTCACCGTTGCGAAGGCCGAAGAGCGCCCGGCCGTTCCAGTACGTGCCTGTGATCGCCCTGGCGATGGCGGTCAGTGAGCGGTAGGGTCATCCCTCGAACTCGAAGCCGCCCTGGATGGCGGTGACCTCATGGCGGCTATCTCTCCACATCCGCACCAGGCGGGTGCCGATGATGGGCCGATCCTGGCTGCGCTTCGCCAAGCTGCCTCCGCCTGGGGTGAGTCCATCCTCGGTCAGGCCTGCCTCCCGCAGGATGTCCTTCATCTTCGCATGGTTCTCCTCGGACAGCCCCCCGTGCCTCAGCTCCTGGAGGCGGTAGGCGAGGCGTTTGATCAGGAAGCTGCGGTTATAGCCCGGCGGCTCGGTCCCGTACAACTCCCGCCAGCGTTCCTTGAGTCCCGGTGCCGACAGTCGGTGCAGGCCGGCGATCTGCTTCACGATGCTGTTACTCACGCCTCTCTCCCTCGGATGCTACTCTGCGAAGTAGCCACTTCGCTACGAAGCACGAGCTTGGGTGGCTAGGCCTCTGGCCGCCGTGGCGGTCGGAGACCTAGCCATTCGAGACATGAATCACTCGAAGAGCGAAGAACATCAAGTCCTTTGTTCTCCAAGTCCGCACATCTAAGGCGGTACCGCAGGAAACCCCTGGCCAGCAGGGCTGCGGCCTCGCGGCAACGCTCGACGTCAGGCATGAGTTCGGGGTCGGGCAGGTTCCTCAAGCAAGAGTCTCCCGGCGGGGTGTGGGACCGTAACTTCCGCCGCGCAGTCGGCGCACTACCCCACTGCTGTCTTTGCGAAGGGCGCGAGAGAAACGTCGGGAGTGTCCGAACGGTGCTCTCAGCTCCCCTTGGCCTCGGCGTCAGAGCGCCGGCCCCCTCCTCGCGTGCTGCACCGGGTTACCTGCCCGCGCTGCACGCGGGCGGCAACGGCCGGCTTGCGCTCGACTGGCGGTACCACTATGATAGTCCGAGTGCCAGCCGGCACGGGTCGGACTCGGGCTGGCTATCTGGAGGAGTGACAGTGGGTGACCCGGAGAGGGAGGATCGCTCTTCCGGTTGTCTGCTGGGCGGTGCGGTCGGCGACGCGCTAGGCGCTCCGGTCGAGTTTGTGTCGCTCAGCGAGATCCGGCGGCGTTTCGGGCCCAACGGCATCGAGCAGTACGCGCCCGCTTACGGGCGCGTCGGCGCGATCACCGACGACACTCAGATGACGCTCTTCACGGCCGAGGGGCTCATCCGCGCGATGCTGCGCTTCCAGGACCGGGGCATCTGCAATCCAGTGGCAGTCATCCAGCACGCCTACCTGCGATGGCTCGCGACGCAAGGCGAGAGCAACCCGGATCCGACCTTCGGGACCAACCATGACGGCTGGCTCTACCAGCAGAGGCAACTCCACTCCAGGAGAGGGCCTGGCAGCACCTGCCTCTCCGCACTTCGACAGACGGACTGCGGGATCGCCGGACGCGCCACGAACGACAGCAAGGGGTGCGGCGGAGTGATGCGGGTGGCGCCGGTGGGTCTGATCGCCAATGAACCCTTCAAGCTCGGCTGCGACACGGCCGCCATTACGCATGGGCACCCGAGTGGCTATCTCGCGGCCGGCTTTCTCGCTCACACGATCGCCGAGGTCGTCCGCGGCGCCGGTCTGCTGGCCGCCATCGGATCAGCACAGAAGCAGCTGGAGAGGCAGGCTGGGCATGAGGAATGTACAGCCGCGGTGGCAGCAGCGCTGGATGCGGCTGCGAGCAGTGAGACGACGCCCGAGTCGGTGGAACGGCTCGGGGAGGGTTGGGTCGCGGAGGAGGCGCTGGCGATCTCGCTGTTCTGTGCGCTCAAGGCTGAGGACTTCGCCCATGGCGTCCGACTCGCCGTCAACCACTCTGGGGACTCCGACAGCACCGGTGCGATCACGGGCAACCTGCTGGGAGCACAGTGGGGGAAGCATGCTATCCCAGAGGAGTTCCTGGCCGATCTTGAGTTGCGCGAGGTAATCGAGCAACTCGCCACGGACCTGGCTAGGCCCCTCGGTGACGATGACTATGAGCGCTATCCGCCCTGGTAGGCAGCTGCTTCGAAGCAGGCCAATAGCAGCGGCGGGAATAACGCCCTGTTCCCAAAGGAGAACTCGTCGGTGAACTCGCCCTACGGAATAGCGGAGTTGCGTCCTGTCCAGTGTGTGTCGGAGGACACCGTCAGGTGTCATGTGGCGGGCTGTA
>Ga0315282_10009797_pt1 | contig 15169 bp, 13 predicted proteins | sample YL17G07_20_MG_FD_203693 | JGI IMG/M metagenome (GOLD analysis project Ga0315282, IMG submission 203693) | Sediment microbial communities from Yellowstone Lake, YNP, Wyoming, USA - YL17G07_20 | ecosystem: Environmental > Aquatic > Freshwater > Lake > Sediment | place: USA: Wyoming | collected... | reverse complement strand
CGCTGAACGCGGCATATGGCGGTGAAAGATTCCCCGTGCACCTCTTCCTGCCGCGCAATGTGAAACCGCCATACCAGGTGGTGGTGTACTTCCCTGGCGCGGACGCGTTTTTTGAGAAAGCCTCGAGCGATGCGGTATCCCCGGACGCGGGCCGGGGGCGCACTGTCTATCTGATACGCAGCGGCCGCGCAGTCGTCTATCCGATCTACAACTCCACTTACGAGCGCAAGAAAGAGACGTTTGTGCGTCCGGCGGCGACTTCGGTGGCCTGGCGCGACGTTTTCGTCAACTGTTACAGGGACCTGGGGCGCACCCTCGACTACCTCGAGACCCGCAGCGATATTGACAAAACGCGGTTCGCCTACTACGGCGTCAGCGTGGGTGGCGTCATCGGCAGCGTCTTCACAGCCCTCGAACCTCGTTTCCGTTCCGCGGTGTTCGTCTGCGGTGGCCTTGCCTTCGAACCCTACGCCCCGGAAGTCGATCCGCTCAATTTCGCGTCCCGCAGCCGGGTCCCCGTTCTGATGCTGAACGGCCGGTACGATTTCGCCTTCACACTGGAAGGTTGCCAGCGCCCCTTGTATCGCCTGCTCGGCGTGCCGGAAAAGGACAAGCGGCACGTAGTGTATGACACCGGGCACGACGTGCCGGGCAACGAGCTGGTCAAAGAAGTGCTGGCATGGTTCGACCGGTATCTGGGACCGGTTCAGGTTCAGCCCTGACCCGCACTGGAGGGCTGCACATCCGCACAACGATCTTGATTCAGTTCGCCATCGGAGCGCTGTTCGCCGGTGATCTGTTCGCGCAGGCCACGCCAGGCGATGGTATTTGCGGCATTTGCGGCACGGGTCAGCGTGCGGAGCGTCGCTGCACGCGCAGGCATATCATGTTCCGAACTATCCGGGCACTCCACCAACGTCTCGTGTCACGTTCAACCGGGCCCAGAGGGCACCCCAGGGGGCACCCCCCGCTTCGGGATGATCTGATCGAGCGTTTTGCCGGGGACGAACTCCATCACGATCAAGTCCGCGCCGTCGTGCTGGACAATATCGTAGATGGTGATGATGTTGGGATGGTTCAAGGCCGGCGCGGCCCGAGATTCCTGTATGAAACGCTGGCGGCGCTCGGTGTTCGCGGTCTTGTCGGCCGGTAGCATCTTCAAGGCCACGAAGCGGTTCAGTTGCGTGTCGCGTGCCTTGTAGACAACCCCATGCCGCCTTCACCGAGCTTCTCGAGGATCCGATAGTGCGCGATCGACTGGCCGACCATGGCGCGGCTCCCCTTTTCGGACCAAGGGGGTACGGGAGTGTTCTCCTGTGGGTCAATTCTAGCGCACTGGCTGGTGGCTCGAACGAGACCTGGCGAGGTTCCACCTCAGACCGCCCAGATGGTTCACCGCAGAGGCACAGAGATCGCAGAGGCTGGCGCTCGATGCCTCGGCCGTGTCGCTCTGGCCCGGTTTGGATTCGATGCGGTAGTGTCGGAGGGTGTGCCCGATGCGGTCCTCACTCCAGGCTCATCAGCCAGATGTCGGCCTCGGCCACGGCGACAGTGAAATAGATCCGGCGATCATCCCGAGATATTGACGGGCTCGAAAGCGAATTAGGGGCCACGGACAGGATCTCACGAACCTTCCTGGACTGGCTGTCGAAGAGCTTGATCTTATCGCCATCCCCAAACAGGAGCCTGCGGTTGTCACTCAGCCAGACCGGCCGCCTTCCGCGATCTGTCATCCACTCAACACCCCTGGAGTCGAGGGAGTAGATCCCGATGCCCGCAGAAGAGCCGCCGTCGGGCTTGTTCCCGGCTATCTTCCGGCCATCCGGAGACCATGACCAGGCAACGAAGCCGGCAGGCAAAGCTTGAGGTGACTGTTCCTTCCAGGGCTTGCCTGTGTCTATGATGAACGAGTCGGTGCCGTCAGAAAAGGCGAGGCGGGCGCCGTCCGGGGACCACACTGGATAACGAACGCTATCTGAGGGGCTGGCGGTAAGCTGCTGAAGACCGCTGCCATCCACGCCAATCGTCCAGACTTCATACTTCCCGCTGCGGTTCGAGTAGAAAGCGATTCTCTTCCCATCGGGTGACCAGCGCGGGTACCGGTCCCGGTGCGGGTCGTCGGTAAGCTGGCGCAGACCTTTTCCATCCACGCCAATCACGAAAATGTCCTCTTGTTGTTGACCGAAAGTAGAGAACACGAGCGATTTCCCATCCGGCGAGAGATCCGCATAGGAGCCTTTGGTGACGGCCACGCGTTCTCCCGCCACTTTTTCCGTGGAAGGGTCGAATGCGATGCTCTCGATGTTGCGGCTGAGGGCTTGCTGAACGTAGACCAGCCGCCGCCCATCCCGGGAGATGTTGATATGACCGCTGTAAGGAGACGGCGTGGTGACAGGCTCCGGTGGTCCCAGCACCTTGCCGGATGGCTCGTCAATGGGCGCCCGCCACAGGTTCATGCTGCCGCCTCGATTGCTGGAGAAATAGAGATACTTTCCGTCCGGCGACCAGACCGGATTCCAGTCCAGGGGCGGGTCGCTGGTGACGGGAACCGGCTTCTCAGAGGGGCCGGCGTCTGCCCGCACGGTGAAGATGTCACGCTGGCCTGCTTGCTGGGCCCAGTAAGCGATTCGATAGCCGTGCGGAGACCAGTGGGGCTGGACGGCATCACCCTGGAAGAGGAGCCGCTTTTGCCCGGTGGCCACGTCCACAGTCCAGAGTTGACTGACCGTAGCCCGGTCTTCGGGAGCGATCTGGGTATTCTCGGTGGCGCAAACGATCTGGCGGCCATCCGGGGACCAGGCCGGGTTAAAGCCGAAATCGGTGAGACGCCTGACGGACTCGCCCAGGGCGCCCATCACGAAAATCCCGCCGGGCCCAGAGGGCGCCCCCCGGTCGGAATGGAAGGCGATCCGGTCGCCATCGGGGGAAAAGGCGGGTTCCGTGCTGTTGCCAAGGGAATCCTTGGTCAGGTTAATGGCGTTCTTTCCGCCCACCCGCTGCAAGTAGATGTCCCACTTGCCGGCCGCACGGCTGGCGTAGATGAAGGACTTGGCGTCCGGGGAAAGACTGGGAAACAGCTCCTGGCCAGGCAGGTCGGTGAGTTGCGTGAAGCTGGGCTGCCGCGCTGCGGGAGCCGGTTTGCCAAGCCGCCAGGCAACGGCCGCGACCGCGGCGATCACAAGCACTCCGGCCGCAATTGCGAGCCAGCGGGGCAGGCCCTTTCGCCTGCCCGGCAGGGAGACCTACCCGGCCAGCGCGCCCGAGTCGGACTCTTCCTTGAGCGCTTCCAGTTCCACCCTCACATCCTCGATGTGCTGGATGCGGCGGTCGGGATCTTTTCTGAGACAAATGGCGACGATCCTCTCCAGCTCGTGGGGAACGTCTTCCACTAGTTCCCGCAACGGCTTGGGGTCTTGACGGAGAATGGCCGAGAGGGTCGAAAGACGCGTCTCTCCCTGGAAAGCACGGCGCCCGGTAGTCATCTCGTACAAGAGGGATCCGAACGAGAAGATGTCCGAGCGGGAGTCCACCTTCTTGCCTTCAGCCTGCTCCGGCGACATATAGGCCACCGTGCCCACGATGGTCCCCTCTTCCGTCTTCGGCCCCTCGCCGGCCCTCATGGTCCTGGTTGGCGCGAACTCGTCCGGGGCGAGCGGCTCGGTCAGTTTGGCCAGGCCGAAGTCCAGCACCTTCACCAGGCCGTCGTCGGTGACCATGATGTTGGTCGGTTTCAGATCGCGGTGGACGATGCCTTTGGCGTGCGCCTTGGCCAGCGCATCCGCAATCTGGACCGCGTACTTCAGCGTCTGGCTGAGCGGCAGTCCCTTACGAGGGATCAACTGGCCCAGGGTCTTGCCCGCTACGTGCTCCATCACGATGAAGTCAATGCCCCGATCCTCGGTGATGTCGTGAACGGTGACGATGTTGGGATGGTTCAGGGCCGAGGCGGCCTTGGCTTCCTGGACGAAGCGCCGCTTGCGCTCGGGGTCAGCGACTCTTTCGGGCGGCAGGACCTTGATCGCCACGAAGCGGTCCAGATGGGTGTCGAGGGCCTTGTAGACCACACCCATGCCGCCTTCACCGAGCTTTTCGAGGACCTGGTAGTGGGAGATGGTTTGGCCGGTCATGGCGGGCAGCTCCTCAGAGGTTCCGATCTTGAACAACCGCCTTTAGGGGAAGTGTACTCCGCTCGCGGGGCCGAATCAACGCTCCTTCAAGTCTTAGCGAGGTTCCACCTCAGACCGGCCAGGCTGTCGCACGCGGAGATCGCAGAGGAAACGCAGAGAAAACTATCATTGTTTTTTCTCTGCGAGATCTCTGCGCCTCTGCGAGGAATCAAAACTTGACTCATTTGCGCCATGTCTCCGGGCTAACCAGAGGGCGCTCCGGGCAACCCGCAGCGCGTGCTCCTGGGCGTCGAAGTATCAAGCCATGGCCCGCCACTTGGCCAGGAGAGACAGCAACCTGGTGTAACTCTCTTTGGGATTTCCGTCGCCCCGCAACAGGCCGCCTCCAGCGAGATCACCTGTCGAGCCGGCGCGGTCCATCACAGTCCACCAGGTAACCGCGTTGATATAGGGCTTGCTGAAGCAGAGGGTATAGATCCCCTCTGCCCAGTCAGCCTGTGTCTCTTCCGTATGGCGCTCGCCGTGCCAGGGCCTATGCTGTACCCCACTAAGCCATGGCAGCTTCCCATTGCTCATCAGGACCACCGCAGCGCTCTGGCCGGCCACCTCGCGGGAGGCGGATGCGATCTGCAGTTCCGTGATGTGGATCGGCTTGCCGAAGCCCTTGAAGGTCTCGATGTCGCGCTCGGTTTCGAGCAGATCGCGGCCGGCGTAGTAATACTGCAAGCCGATGGCTTCGAAATCGGCCTTGGCGTCTTGCACCGCCTGCAAGTAGTCGTAGACGGACACCTGCCAAGGGTCGGGCTTCCGAGCCATGTAGTACTCGCACCAAGTGCCGGTGCTGTTGACCACGCGGAAGCAGGTCGGATCGGCCTGGCGCGCTGCGCGGCACGCCGCGACGGTCAATTCGACGTTCTGCTCCTTGCTGAAGGCCCCGATCGAGTCACTGTCCGGTTGAACGTGCGCTTCGTTGATCACATCCCAAGCGTGGATCCGGTGGCGGAACTTGAGGACCGTGTCGCGCACATAGTCCAGATGCAGTTGCCTGGCCTGTTCGATAGGCTTGTGCCGCAGCCAACTGGGCGTGCCAGGGTTGGGAAAGATCAGAGGATGAGCTTTACACACCAAGTTCGTGGCGCCCAGCCAGTCGAGAGCCTCTGAGAGCCGGGAGTAGTCCCGTTTCCCCTCGACCGGCTCGACCATGTGGCGGTAGACCGGGACCGTGGCGAAGTTGAACAGCGCTTCGAAGCGCTCCATGTAGGGTCTGCCGTATCTCGAAGATCCGAAGGCGGCGGCGCCGAACAGGAAACCGGGACGCGGCCCCTGCCGCTCGATTTGCTGCCTGGCCCGTTCCAGCACAATCATTTCTCCGGCCCACAGGGATTCGCGGAGCGATTCCATTGACCACCGGGCAACCTCGGCTGGGCCTCCCGCGGCCGCCTCCGCCTTCTTCAGTAAGGCCTCGGCGTCATCGGCCCGGCGCTGTGCGGCGGCGGAAATGGGAAGACCCGCACGGCGGCATTCGTCCAGCAGCTTGCGGACCGTAGCGAGCCGGTCAGCGGCGAATTCGCGGTTCAGGAGCAATGGCGCCGCCTTGGCCAGCGACTGCCTGGAATGGCCCCGGCCGCGGTTGTCCGCGTACACGAACACTTCGCCGAACCCCGGCACAGCCAGGGGCAGGGAAACGCGGAAAGGACGCTCGGCGGGATGGAACCGCACTTCTCCAGGCGCGAACTGCGGCTCGATGGGAATCGGCCGCATCAGAGAGTCGCAAATGTGGAAAATTTGCAGTTTCTCCACGGGCAGGGGTTCGCCTTGGGAATCCAGGACCGCGCAGGACACCGGCGTTGCCGCGGCGAGAACGCTTGCGGCCGCTCCGCTGCGGGCGCCAAGAATCGCGGCCGGCGCGGCCGCCAGCACCTCACGCCGGCTCAAGATCGTTGTCATGACTTTATCCTACTCTTTCGAAAATGACCTCTCCGGCCGCTTCGGTTACGGGTTCCACCGTGACTTCAGCTTGTCTCGCGCTGTAGTCGAAAGTGGGCCAGACAAGCTAAAGCTTATCCCACAGAGGCTGGGCATCACGCGCCGGGATGAAAAGTCACACAGGCAGGAATGCCTGTGCCACGAGCGGGTAGTTGCCGTACTTGAAGGCGGCCTCGCGCATGGCGTTGAAGTTGGCGAGCGGGACGTAGGCGGTCACCGAGTTGCTCGAACCCACGCAGTAGCCGCCGCCGGGGGCCAGGGTGCGGATCTTTTCCTTGACCTCTTCCTCGACTTCCTGGGGCGTGCCGCGGGTGAGCGTGTAGCCCAGATCGATGTTGCCCAGGAGGCACAAGCGGTCGCCGACTTTCTTCTTCAGCTCGAGGATGTCCATGGCTTTGGGCTCGATGGGATGCAGGGCGTTGAAGCCGCAGCCGATGAGGTCCTCGAGGACCGGGTCCAGGCGGCCGTCGGAATGGTAGATGAAGACCAGGCCGTGCTCGCGAGCCAGAGCGGAGCACCAGCGGTACCAGGGGAACACATACTGGCGGAAATGCTTGGGGGAGACGATCAGCCCGTCGGCGTAGGCCAGGTCGTCGGCATGCACCAGGCCCGCCACGGCGTCGCACTTCAGCAGCCGCAGCAGCACCCGGCTCTGGATGGTCCAGATGCGGTCGTACATCTTCCGGATCAGCTCCGGCTGCTCGTAGAGGGCGATGCAGAAGGTCTCCATGCCCATCAGCCACCAGGCCGAGGTGAAGATGTAGCCCAGGTAGGCCAGCACGCGCATGCCGGGGCGCAGGTATTGCTTCACTTCCTCGAAGGCGGCCAGGTTCATGCGGTCGGGGTCGGGCCAGGGGAAGCGCTCGAACTCCTCCAGGTTGGTGATGGCGCCCTTGCCCTCCGGGGCCCAGTCCATGAGGCGGTCCTCGTCGCGGTAGAGGGTGTAGTGGGTGTGAGTACGCTGGTGAAGCTGGCCGCTGGTGGCGAGGCCGTGGTCGCCGGCCTTCTCCGAAGCGGTGTAGCCGGGCCAGAACAGGGTGCGGATGCCGGTCTGGAGTGGCACGTAGTCATAGCCGGCCTGGTACCAGAACTCGACCTCGTCGCGCAGGTTCTCGATGGGGCGGCCGAGGAAGGCGCACTTGACGTCGTGGTCCACGCCGAACTCGACGATGGGCACATAAGCGGGCTCGCCTCTGCGCAGCAGGTTGAGCCGGAGGTTCTCGAAATTGGGGGGTCTTGGGGGCATAGTCTTCTCCTTACCGCCCGTAGGAGAGGGCGGCTTCGTACATGGCCACGATGTTCTCCGGCGGCACGTCCTGCTGGAGGTTGTGAGCGGCGCACAGCACGTAGCCGCCTCCATCGGCCAGGTCGTCGATGCGCCGCTTGACTTCCTGGCGGACGTCTTCAGGGGTACCCCGCGGGAGCACTTGCTGGTTGTCGATGGCGCCCCAGAAAGCCAGATCGCGCCCGAACTCGCGCTTGAGGCGCTTGGTATCCATCTCGGCGGCCGCAACCTGGATGGGGTTCAGGGCGTCGATGCCGATCTCGATCAAATCCGGGATCAGCGCATAGACCGACCCGCAGGTGTGATAGAGTACCGGCTTGCCGTAACGCCTGGCGGCCTCGACCATGCGCTGGTGGTGCGGCTTGACCATCCGGCGGTACAGCTCCGGGCGGATGAGGGTAGTCTTCTGGGCGCCCAGATCGTCGCCGAAAATCACCAGGTCCACAAAGTCGCCGGCTTCCTCGAGCGCCCGCGTGGTGATCCCAACCCACATTGCAGACACGCGTTCGAGCAGGGCTTCGGCAAAGGCGGGGCCGACCAGCAGGTCGCTCAGAAACTCCGCCCAGCCGCGCAGAAACTGGCACTGGTGAATCGGTCCCACACCGAGGTTGAGGATGACGGCGTAGCCGGTGTTCTCATGAATCGCGCGAGCCCGCTCGCGCAGGCCGCGGAGCCGTCCGGGGTCCGCCGGATCAGGCCAGACGCACTTCTCCAGGTCCTGGACGCCTGGTTCGTCGAGGCCATAGAACGGTCCGGCGGTGTGGATGTAGTGGCCGCCCTCGGGCCGGGTCCAGGTGACTCCCCACTCATCCACCAGGGCGTTTTCGGAAAGCTCGAATTCCGGCCGGAGGTCCGGGCCGCCCAGCAGCACGGCCCTGGTGTCGATGTGGAAGCGCCGGAGAATCGCCTCATCCGGCAGGACCGTCGAAGAGCGTGTCGCAAAGGTGGCTGGCGGGGGTCCCGAGGGGAGGCCCAGGTGCGCCTGCAGGCGCTGGTGGGCCTTGACGGTCATGGTACTGGCGATGGTGGCGCCCAGGTCCATGGGCACCCGGTCGGGAGTCCGGTGATCCAGCGCGGCCAAGACTCGTTCGCGGTGCGTCATAGCAGTCTCATTCGAGTCGCCTCAGCCGGCCGCGGCCTGAATCGCCTCCAGGGTCATTTGGGCGGTCTTGGTCCAGGAGAAAAGAGAAGCCTGCCGGGGGCCTTCCGCGGCCAGCCAGGTGCGCAGTTCCTGGTCGGAAGCCAGGCGAAGCATGGCGTTCAGCAGGGCAGACTGGTCGAGGGGATCGAACAGCAAAGAGGCGGTTCCGGCCAGGTCGGACAGCGGTTCGATCGAAGAACAGGCCGTCGGCAGCCCGACGGCCAGAGCCTCCAGGACCGGCAATCCGAAGCCTTCGAAGGTCGACGGATAGATGAAAGCGAAGGCTTGCAGGTAGAGCTGCCGAAGCTCTTCGCGGGAGACCCAACCGGTCAGGCGGACGGAGCCCCCAAGATCGAGGCGGGCAATCAGGGCCTGGATGGCGTCGGAGTGAAAACCGGGCATTCCGGCGATCACCAATTCAAACTCGGGGTGGCGGCGGCGGAATTCCGCATAGGCCTGGACCAGCCGTTCCAGGTTCTTGTGCGGATGCAACGTCGAGACGCACAGAAAGAAAGGCGGCTGCCCCGGTTGCTCAGACCGCTGCCTGCCGAGCTCGAAAAACCCGGGGTGCACACCCAGGGGGACCACCCGGATCTTCTCCTCCGGCAGCCGGTAGTAGTGCAGCAGGTCGCGACGAGTGGTCTCTGAGATCGCGAGCAGGATTCTGGAGCGGTGCGCGGAGGCATACAGAAAGAACCGCCAGAAGGGCAGGTCGAGGCCCCGGAAATGCTCCGGGTGACGCTTGTGCTGGAGGTCATGGAAGACGGTGACGTTGGGACAGGGGCTCAGGATGGGCGCCGTAAAACCGGGGTTGAATAGCACGTCCAGACGGTATCGCGCGGCGGCAGCCAAGGGCAGCGCGCTCTGCTCCCAGAGAATCCGGGCGGGCCGGAATGAGCCGGGCACCGGCTGCGGCGCGGGGCGAAAGTTCGGCTGGCTGGGAACCAGGTCAGTGGGGGTCTCACGATTGGTGAAGACCACATATTGGTTGACGGCATCGAGCTCCGCGAGCGCCGGCAGCAGGTTGCGCAAGTAGATCTCGGTGCCCCCGACGCCGCCGGGGATGAGGTAAAGCGCGTTGATGCCGATGCGCAGTGGAGCCATGTCAGCGAAACGTGCGCAGCCGGTTCTCGACCAGGGCCAGCGCCTTCCGGGCAGCCTCGTTGCGGGGGTTCAGGAGGAGGGCGTGGCGGTAGTCCTCCATGGCCGTCTGAAACTCATTGGCAGAGGCGAACAGATTGCCGCGGTAGAGATAGGTCAGCTCGTAAGCCGGATTGAGTCTGGCGGCCGTCTCCAGGGCCTGGAGCGCTTCCGTCCGTTTCCCCTGTTTGGCGTACACCATCCCCATCAAGGAGTATACATGGGCGTTGGCGCTCAGGGAGGCGGCCTGGCGGAGTTTTTCGATGGCCTCTTGCCAGCGGCCCCGGCAGTCATAGGCCATGGCCCAGTCGACCAACAACCGGAAATCGGGTTTGGAGAGTTGCGCCACGGTCTGGTAATGCTCGAGAGCGGCGTCACAGCGGCCGTGCTGGAAATAGACGAAAGCGAGCTGGAAATGTGCGCGGGCCTTGCGAGGCGACTTAGCCACCGCATCTTCCCAGAGGGCAATCTCGTCCCCCCAAACGCGATTGCGCTGATAGCACAACCCGGCGGCCAGGACCAGCGCCGCAGCCAGGGTCCCAGCCAGGGCCCGAGTACCGATTTTCCAGCGCCGCAGGGCTTCCACGACCACCAGCAGCAGCCCGATCATGGGAAGGTAGAGGCGATGCTCGGCGATCGGGTCGGCGATCGGGACGACCGAAGAAGTGGGCGCCAGCAGCAGCAAGAAGGTGAAGAAGCCGTAGCAGGCCAGGGGGAAACGCCGCCGGTAGTACCAGGCCGCAATCCCCAGAGCCAGCAGGCCGAGGAGGCCGAGCAGCGCGCCGTGTTCGAGCAGGCTGCGCGAGACCGGCAGGTCGTAGTCGATGGTCTGCCCGTAGGGCAGGAAGAACAGGCGGATGTATCTCCAGATCACCCGGCACTGGGTGAAGAAGTACTGATACCAGGAGACCTCCTTGACGGCGAATCCGGCCGTGTCGCTCTGTGCCAGCACCTTCCAGACGAAACGCAAGGCCAGCAGGCCGCCCGCAGCAGTCAGCAGGTACAGGCGCCAGTTGCGGCGAATCCCCTGGAAAGAGAAGCCCGGGTTCCAGAAATAGTCCGTCAGCAGCAGCAGAACGGGCAGCACCGCGACATGCTCTTTGGTAATGACCCCGGCGCCGAACAGCGCCACCACCCCCAGCGACTCCCACCAGGAGATGGCATCCTGGCGGCGGTAGAGGAAGGCGGCGAAGGCCGCATAGAAGAACATCACGCTCAGGGTTTCCGAGCGGCTGGCCACATAGGCCACCGACTCGGTCTGCACCGGATGGAGCAGGAACAATCCCGCCGCGAAGGCCGAAAGGATCTCACGCCCGGGAGCGCCGGCGCCGGTCCGGCTCAACAGCCGGCGGACGATCATCCAGACCAGGAACCCGGTGAGGAGGTGGAGCCCCAGGTTGAGCAGATGGTACGGGAAGGGCTCCAGCCCGGAGAGCCGGAGATTGATCCAGAAGGTAAGCATCAGCAGCGGACGCGCGCCTGCCATCCAGCTTGTGACGGGCTGGCCGGCAAACTCCGGGGCGGTGAAGGGCAGGTACAAGTCGTCGAACAGGAAGGGGCCTCGCAGGGAGGGGCCGTAGACTTCCAGCAGCACGATCAGGCCGGCAAACAGACCCAGCAAGCGCCACCACAACCGCCGGCGCGAGCGCCCGGCGTGCCCACGCGCCGGGGGTCCCCCGGACGGGGCTCTGCGGGCCTGCTCAGCCGCTTCTCTGCGTCTCTTCATGCATCGACTGAAGGTGGTATTCCAAAATGGCCACTCGCTGGGCCAGCGCGATGTTGGCGTCCTTGAGTTCCGAAATGATCATGGACACGCGGTAGAGAACCAGCAGAAACAGGCAGCCTACCAGCAGCAGCATGGCCAGGGGCGGATCCTCGATTCCCAGGAAGCGTGCCATATCCTCCAGCAGGCGCCGGGAACGCGACAGCACCAGCAAGGTGAGGGCGGCGCCCAGCCAGCTCACCGAATACTCGACGCGGATGTGGGCGCGGCGGACCGACACCAGCACCAGGACCACGAGCGCCAGGCTCAGTCCGGTGGTGAAATTCAGCAGGTTGTTCAAGGCTGTTTCCTCCTGCGGCGGCGTTCGTATTTCAGCACGTTGACAAACACCCCCAGCAGCACGTGAACCGGGTAGTAGATGGATTTCAGCGCCGTAATGGTACTCCTGCCGCCCATCCGGCGCCGCATGCGGCAGGGCACCTCCAGGAACTGGAAGGCTTTCCTCTGCAACACCACCAGGGCTTCGATTTCAGGATATTCCAGGGGAAAACTTTTGCTGAAGACTTGCAGCGCGGCCCGATTGACGCCCACGAAACCGGAGGTGGGATCGTGGACCGGCTTGCCCAGGATAGGCCGCAAGATCAGACAGAAAAAACGGATCCCCAGACGGCGCGCCAGGCTGGTGTGATTCGAGTCGTCTTCGAGGAAGCGGGAACCGATGACCATCTGGCAGCCGGAGGTTCGCAGGGCCTCGAAAATCGCGGGAATGTAGCAGGGATCATGCTGGCCGTCGCCATCGATGCGGATGACGTACTGGAAGCCCAGCTCGAAAGCCAGCTTGTAGCCGGCCTGCACGGCCCCGCCCAGGCCCAGGTGATGGGGAAGCGAGAGCACCTCGGCGCCTGCCTCCCGGGCCACCGCGGCCGTGGAATCGATCGAGCAGTCGTCGACCATCAGCACGGGAACCTCCGGGACCACTTGGCGGATCTCGCGCACCACCTGTCCCACCGCCGCCTCTTCGTTGAAGGCGGGAACGAGGATCAACAAGGAATCCGGTCCGGAAGCGGTTTTCACAGTACAGCCACCTGCCTCGGGGAAATGGAATGGGCATCCAGCAAGCGGCAGAATTCGCGGCTGCTGATGCGCGCATGGGCCTGGATCTCCCGCCGCCTTCGCCACAGGGACCGCGCGCGGAACAACAGAGCGCAGTGGGCGCGGAGCACAATGAAGAGCAGTTCCAAGGGGGTCTTGTTTTCGCGGCGGAAGCGGGCGGCGCTGCCGCGCCCGTCCAGCATGGAGAGGGCATGCCAGAAGTAGCGCGCCAGGGCGTAGAGGGGCGCCAGGGCCAGCCGGGAGGCGGGGAAATTCTTGGCCACCAGGAACAGCCGGTTGCGTTCCACGTAATAGGCCTTGAGGGGCGAGGCGCGTCCGGCGGTGTGGGAGTAGCGGTGTTCGACCACCGCCTGGGGCGCATACAGGCACTTCCAGCCGGCCCAGCGGCCCCGGAGGCCCAGGTCCGAGTCCTCGCAATAGAGGAAGAAATCTTCGTCGAAGAGCCCGATTTGTTCGAGCATGGCGCCCCGGTACAAGGCCGCGCAGCCGCTGGGGAACAGGACCTCTTCGGGGCGGTCATAGCGCTCGGGCGCTTCCTGGTGGCCGCGTTGCTTGGTGCTGCCGTCGCCGCAGATCAGCATGCCTGCCGAATCCAGGCGCCCTTCCCCCGCCAGGCACACCTGGGAGGCGCACATGCCGGCCTCGGGGCGCGCCTCGATGGCCGCCAGCAGGACCTCGATCCAGCCCGGGGAGGCCACGGCGTCGTCGTTCAAAGTGGCTAGAAACGGCGCCCGGGAACTGCGGAAAGCCGCGTTGACCGCGGCCCCGAAGCCGAGATTGCGGTCGCTGTCAATCACCCTGGCGCCGTAGCGCTCGGCTTCCATGAGGCGGGCCAACTGTTTTCCGCTGTTATCGACAACTACCACTTCGATATCGCGGCTGGTCTGGTTGACCAGGGACCGGAGACAATCCAGCAGCGCCGGACCCGCAGTCAGGGTGGGGACGACAACAGTAACTCGATGCTCGGACAACCCTAAATTCTACCGTTTTTCCAAGTCCGGCGATTCCGGTCTGATTCGGGGAGTCTTCGGCGACTTGGTGGCAACCTGCCGATAAGTCGATTGAGGTCATGGTGCCGCCCGATCGGTCAACTGAGCCGCTGGCTCACGAACACAGCCGCCGTGTAGCTGCGCTGGCCCTGGAGACGGCGGCCTGTCTGGGTTTGCCGCTGGAGGACAGGCAGGCGCTGGAGCAAGCCGCGCTGTTCCACCGCTGTTGGCCCCAGGTCCTGGGACCCAAGGCGCTGGATCGGCTCAGGATGGATCTTGGGGTTGGGTACCCGGCGGTTCCCCAACCTCCCGCTGAAAGCCTTTCGGGGGGTGCTCAGGCAATCCTGGAGGCGCTGCGGCGGAGGCCAGCCCGGAGCGATGACGAGATGGTCTCGCGGCTGACGGAAATCCTCGAACTGGCCGACTTCTTCGACCAGCGCTTGCAGTTCCTCCCTTACGAAAGGATCACTGCCGAACAGATCCTGGACGAACTCCACTGGATGGCCCAGGAGGGATTCTACCGGCCTGCTGTGGTCGGGGCACTAGCCGGCTTGTCGCGCATCCGGAAGGAGAGTCTGTTGGAGAAAGTGAACCGGCTGCCGGTCTTCCCGGCGGTGGCGCTGAAGGTGCTCGGACTGGCCTGTGAACCCGAAAGCAGCTTTTCGGAGATGGAGACGCTGGTGTCCTCGGACCAAGTGCTGGCCGGCCGAATCCTGAAAGCGGCCAATTCGAGCTTGTACGGCAGCGGGGGCCGGATCTCGACCATCCGCCAGGCGATGGCCTATATCGGGCTGGAAACCAGCCGCAGGGTGCTGACCGCCGGGGTCTTCCAGCCGCTGTTTGCATCCGCCAGCCTGCATGGGCTTTGGAAACACTCTCTGGAAATCTCGCAATTGGCCGAGAAGCTGGCCGGAGACTCCGGCCAGGTCCCCCCGGACGAGGCCTTCCTGGCGGGCCTGGTACATGACGTGGGCCGGCTGGCTTTGCAGAAGTCCGCGCAGGAGGATGTCATCGCCTACACGCGGCTGCTGGAGAGAGGATGCCAACCGGTCTTTGCCGAGGCCGTGCTGTGCGGCTTCGACCACGGGGTGGCGGGCGGGGACATCCTGCGGCTGTGGAGCTTTCCGGAGAAGCTGACCGAGGCCGTCCAGAGCCACCATCAACCGGAGCATTCCGATTCCAAGCTGGCTGCGATTCTGTATCTGGCCGAGTTCTGGAGCGGCTCGGATGAGGACCTACCGTCCTGGGTGCGCCTGCGCTCGGCCCTGGAGCGCTCCGGGATTTCCTTCGACCTCCTCCGCCGGGTTCCCAGCCCGGGGGCCGGTGTGCTGGAGAGTCTGGGCGGCGGCGGCTTTTGAGAACGGTGCGTGGGTGCGTGGTTAAGTTTTCGCGCCAAGACGCAAAGGCTGCAAAGAACGCAAAGACACGACCCGGGCGATTCGGGAGAGGCTTGTCCTCTATGAAAAGGAGCAATCCTGAATTCGCCGGCATATTTGAAACGGCGAAGCGGGCCCGTGAGTTTCAGGGAGAGGCCTGGCGGGCAGGTCGGGGACCCATAGGCGCTAACTTAACGAGAAAAATACCTTAATCTGTGGCTCTCGGTTCCGAGAGCGTTCGCTCAAATCCCGAGAAATCTGGTTCCAGTGGTTGATCACGCTCCGCAAA
>Ga0315282_10009796_pt1 | contig 15171 bp, 11 predicted proteins | sample YL17G07_20_MG_FD_203693 | JGI IMG/M metagenome (GOLD analysis project Ga0315282, IMG submission 203693) | Sediment microbial communities from Yellowstone Lake, YNP, Wyoming, USA - YL17G07_20 | ecosystem: Environmental > Aquatic > Freshwater > Lake > Sediment | place: USA: Wyoming | collected... | reverse complement strand
CCGTTGCTGCTCATCCCACACCTCCCCTTTTGATGCGCACATAGCGCACCCCCTTGAGATCAACTGCGGGGGAAGTATCAGGCAGGAAGTTCAACCGCGAAAGATGGGTTCACCGGACGGATACGTTTAGTGTACCTCAGCGGCGATTCCCGGCAAACCATAGCACATCAACGGAATCTACCGCTTTGGCTATGAGTGTACCTCAGCGGCGATTCCCGGCAAACCATAGCATCATCAAAGTCGCAGAGTATTTTGTCATAGTGTACCTCAGCGGCGATTCCCGGCAAACCATAGCTTGTAAAACTCGTAGTGTGAATGGGCGGTAAGTGTACCTCAGCGGCGATTCCCGGCAAACCATAGCGGAGTGGGCCGCCTACCTGGAGATGCGCCGAGTGTACCTCAGCGGCGATTCCCGGCAAACCATAGCCTGCCAGCAGCCTACCTCCTCCGCCCCGGTAGTGTACCTCAGCGGCGATTCCCGGCAAACCATAGCAGCAACGCCAGAGGGAGTTTGCGCTGCGCGAGTGTACCTCAGCGGCGATTCCCGGCAAACCATAGCATGAAGACAGCGGGGCGGTATACACTATTAGTGTACCTCAGCGGCGATTCCCGGCAAACCATAGCGAGGCCACGCTCCGGGAACGCATGAAGTTCAGTGTACCTCAGCGGCGATTCCCGGCAAACCATAGCTCTATGACATGAGCACTGGCCTAAAGGTCAAGTGTACCTTAGCGGCGATTCCCGGCAAACCATAGGTGCCTCGCCGCCTGAGTTGGGGCCCGTACAGCAAGTCATACTGTTTTCGGGCTGCTATGCCGGGCGTGCAGGGGCCTAGGGCCCACCCAAGGGGACGACAATCACCTCTGTCGTCACCCCCGCGTAGGGCTTGCCCTGAGCGCAGATTCCAGGACCCTTCGGTCCACCACTGTCCATGATAATGCGCGAAGCGCCTTGGACTGCGGTGCCGCCATGCGGGACCGCCTTGAACTGCGAGCCATAAGGCGGTAGCTGTCCGTCGGCTGACGGATACCGCACTCCAAAGCGCCTTCGGCACGACCATTTTCACATTAGCGAAGGGGCGGCATGCCGGGCTAGGCAGGCTGCGGAAAGACCCGTTTTGCCTGTCATTCCGAGGAGTCCCGATTTGATCAGGTGACGAGGAATCTCGCACTGCGATGAAAATACGCGGAGCGAGATTCCTCGCTCCGCCCTGGACCGTTCGGTCCAGGGCTCCGCTCGGAATGACAGCTCTAGAGGGAAGGACAGCCGAGGACTACGAGGCCACGGCCGGCGGCCTAATAAAGACGGGTACTACCTGGCGGTTGTGTGCGATGTTCATTACCCGCCACAGCTCGACGCCCCACCAAGCCAGGGCGGCGAGTTCCAGGAAACCGGTGAATCCGACCAGGGGATAAGCGATCCGGGGAACGAAGTCCGTCAGAATTTGACACGTCACACGGCTGGCGTTTCCCAGGTTGAGCAGAATGAACGGCCCCCACAGCGCCGTCAGCCGACCCGAATCGATCCCGGCAAGGATCGGCACTACACGCGACGCGACTCCCATGATCATTAAAGTGACGAATCCTACCGTGAAGGCATGACGGTAGGCGCCCATGAAAGAATGGGCAAAATATTGATGGGTGAGAATGCCGTAGACAGGGAAGAAGGGGAGCATGAGCATGGCAATCAGCAGCCACAGATAAGACGTGCGAACGAATTTCCAGCTCCGGTCGCGCTCGCCCGGAGCAGTGAAAATTCCCAATTGACGCACCAGCAGGATTGCCCAGGCGAGCATGAGGATGAAAGAAGCCTCGAGGGCAAGGGCAAACAACAGCTTACGCGTAGTGAGGATGAGCACGTAACTCGCCACGTCCAGGAGCAGGCTGGCGTTCATCAACCAGAAGATGAGCGCCTGCCGGTCGTGGCGAGGCCGGGCGAGCTGGTAGACCGCCGGGATGAAGCGCTGGCTGACTCCCGCGATGATCATGGCCACGAAGCCGAGCAACTGGATGTCGCGCAGCGGGCCGTCGAGCAAGGCGATGCGATGGATCAGTTGGCTTTGCGTCGCCGCCGTGGCTTTGGCGAAGAAAAACACATCACTAAGAATTGCTTGCACGAAGAACCACGCGAGGGCGGCAAAGATAAATTTCTCGTAGGCGTTGTGGGGTTCGAGAGATTTTTGCGCGGTCTTGAGGATGATGGCGATGAAGAGCCCGATGGCTACCAGCTCCGTCGCCGCAGCGACCGCGCCGAGCGCGAGGCCGAGAGCGCCAGGCGCCAGCAGTTCGGCGCCGATGCGCGCTGCAATCCCGGCGAGCATCAGGTAAAACGTCAGGTTGGCGAGCCTGGGCCGCCAGAGAGTGGTGTGCTTGAAGCGTGGGAACGACTGGTAAGCAAAGCCCATTACGAACAGCCCGCACCAGCCGAAAATCATGGCGTGCGCATGGGCATGAATGGCCGGGACCAAGTGCAGGAGGAGGAAATTCTTCCGCAGGGCGATCTCCAGCAGGCTGACCGCGCCCCAGAGTGCGCCCACCGTCAATACCACAGTGATCCCGGCTTTGAAGAAGCGGCGATAGATATAATCAGCTACAGTCGTTTGGTAGCTGTAAGGCTTCGGCGCGGGCTGGGCAATTTCGGCTTGGATTTCTTTCAGCAAGGTGTCCACGTCAGCTTCATGGACGCGCGCAAAGAACTCCAGCGTTTCGGCGGGGCCTTGCTCACCGCCGCAGCCGTGCAAACCATGCCGGTCGAAGACCTGTCGCGCCCCGGGATAACGTTTCAGAATTTCCGTCAGGGGCGTCGCTTTAGTGATGTCGCTCATTGCGATTTCCTCCTTCATCATGGAAAGATTATCGGGCGGGCTGTGCTTCCACTATGACTTCTGTCACAGCGCGCAGGGCGTGACTTTGGTCACAGCATTCCCGGTCGCCATATGCCCAAATGTCCGCAGGAGAGAAGCGCATGTTTTCAAACACGCCCGCCAAATTCGATTTCAATGAACGGCCCTTTATTGTGATTTGGGAGACCACCCAGGCCTGCGACCTGGTGTGCGTACACTGCCGGGCTTGCGCGCAGCCGCTTCGCTCGAGGCTCGAGTTGAGCACCCCGGAAGCTAAAGGCCTGATGGACGAGATCGCGGACATGCAGGTTCCGTTGTTCGTACTGACCGGCGGCGATCCGCTGAAGCGGCCGGACATCTACGAACTGGTTGAATACGCTGCCCAGCGCGGATTGCGGATTTCAGTGACGCCGAGCGCCACGCCGCTGCTGACTCAGGAAGCGATTGCAAAGTTGAAGGGGGCGGGCTTGATGCGCCTGGCCGTGAGCTTGGATGGCTCGTCGGCGGCAATCCACGACGCCTTTCGCGGCGTGCGTGGTTCCTACGAGTGGACGCTTCGGGCGATCCGCTGGGCGCGGGAAATCGCCTTGCCCGTGCAGGTAAACACAACCATAACCCGGCGAAATCTCGAGGACGTGGACGACCTTGCGCGATTGCTTGCAACCCTCGACATCGTTCTCTGGAGCGTGTTCTTCCTGGTGCCCACGGGCCGCGGCCGGGCAGACGATTTGGTTTCCGCCGAGGAGTTCGAAAGCGTTTTCGCGAGACTTTACGAGGTTTCCCGTCGAGCGCCTTTCGACCTCAAGACCACCGAAGCCCAGCATTATCGGCGCTACGTTGCCCAGCGCCGCGCGGAGGAGCGGCGGCGCAATCCGTCGGCAGCTTCGGTAGCGCGGACCTCCGCCTTTGAGGTCCGCGGTTCTCCGGATGGCATCGGCCGAGCGCCGCGCGGCCTTAACGACGGAAAAGGATTTGTTTTCATCTCCCACAAGGGAGACGTTTATCCCAGCGGTTTCCTGCCCCTGGCGGCCGGAAATATTCGCGCGCAATCGCTTCAGGAAATCTATCGCAATTCGCCCCTCTTCATCGCGCTGCGCGACACCTCGAACCTGAAGGGCAAGTGTGGCGAGTGTGAATTCCGGGAAATCTGCGGCGGCTCTCGCGCCCGCGCCTATGCCTTGACTGGGGATCCTTTTGCCGAAGAACCCTGCTGCGTTTACGCGCCGAAAGCCCTTCCCGTTCCCGCCTGATCGAGCTCGAGGTTATGCTTAGCGACTTGCCCTGGGGCCGGGGCGGGCACGGGCGGGTAGGCAGTTGGCGAAGAGGCCCGAAGGATTGAGTGAGCCGGGCAGCAGCGGATTTCGGGCCAAGTAGATATCGGGCCTCCCGTCGTTGTCGAAGTCGGCGATGGATCCGCCGATGAAGTTTGACGGGGCGCGAGAGTCTGGAAGATAAAACCATTCTTTGAATCCTTGGCCGTGCTCGTTGCGCAACACCACGCTGGGTTCGAGGCGCTCGGCGTCGAGGCTGCCGTTAACCAGCAACAGGTCAGTCCAGCCGTCGGCATCGAGGTCGGCGGCGAGGGCCTGCATCGTTCCGTAGCTTCGATCGAGCCCTACCGCCCGGGTAACCTCCTCGAAGTGGCCATTCCTTTGATTATGGAACAGGCGCGGTGTGTCACTGGTGGCGCGGAAATCCGGCTGAAGGAGACAACGCACGGCTTCCTCGAAGGGCGCGTGCGCGGAGATCAGCAGGTCAGCCCAGCCGTCGTTGTCGTAGTCGAAAAACAGGGCGCTGAAGCTCGTGCCGTGCAGGCTTCCGAGGCCTGCGCGTTCTGTGGCGTCCGAGAATCGAGCTGCGCCGTCATTGTGGTAAAGCGCGGGATTTTGTTTCCAGAACAAGACGAAGAGATCCTGCTTGCCGTCGTGGTCGTAATCGGCAAGCGCGCAATCCACGGCGGTGGTGGAAGATTCGAGTCCGGCTGGTCGCGTGATTCCGACAAAGCCTGCGCCGGTGTTTCGGTAGAGACGCAGGGAGGAGTGAAAGGAATCGGCGGCGCCGACTTCGAGCAAATCGGGGTGACCGCTGCCGGTCAAGTCCGCGAAGCAGGCCTGGGCGGTCGAGCGCTGGCCGGCGAGACCTGCAGGGGCGGTTACGTCCGTGAACGTTCCGTCGCGGTTGTTGTGGTACAAAGCATTTTGGCCGCGCCCCACGTAGCCTGACCGGATGAGATACAGGTCGGGATAACCGTCGCGATCATAATCCACCCAAACAGCGTCCCAAACGTCACGGGCGCCATCAAGGCCGGCGGCTGCGGTAACGTCCGAGAACCGGCCGCCCATGTTCCGATAGAGAACCACCGGCCGGTCTAAACCGGCAACAACCAAATCCGCTCTACCGTCTTTGTCGAAATCAGCCCAGGCGGCACGGCTGCCACCCGGCTTGAGGTCGGATCGTAAGCCAAGGGCGTGGAAAGCGGGCGAATGGCTAAGTCGTCTCAGTGTGCTGGATCCACTTGGCACGTCGGCCGTGTAGGCGCCCTGAGGGCGCTCGATTCGGTTGAGCAAAAGGAGCGATTTGAGGGCCGATTTATCAAGCTCGGTCAGAGGCTCGCCCGGGCCGGGAAGGAGATCCCCTTCCGAGAGTACCCCGCGGCCGGTAACCTTCTTCACGCGGCCATATGTGTCCAGGATCTTGCGAAGATAGGGCAGCGCCTCCTCATCGCGTTGCTCGAGGATAAGAGTGTAAGCGAGCAGGTAGCTCCCCTGAGGTGAACCGAATCCGGCGGCGAGCCGGAAGTTGTCTTTCGCTGAGGCCCAGTGCCCGCGATTGAGGTCAAGCAGCCCTAGCCTGAGAAAGGGTCCAGCCTGTTCGCGGTTCAGTTGCGCGCTTCGCTGGTAGGCCCGCCGGGCCTGGGCATAATCTTCCGGCGCCCCAGGCGCCTGAATGGAGAGGGTGTTGCCAAGTTCTTCCCAGGCACGTCCGCTTGCAGGGTTCGCCGCCACAATCTTGCGAAATTCGTTTGCCGCCCGCTGATACTCGCCGATTTCGAAGAGGCTGGTGCCGAGGTAATAGAGCGAATCCTCGTGGCTCGGATTGAGCTCGAGGGCCTTGCGGAAGGCGGGCACAGCCTGCGCGAAGTCACCTTGTGCGCGCAAGGCGTTGCCCCGGTTGTAGGCGGCCCAGAAATCCTTGACGCGTCCAACTTCCCCGGCATCCGGCCTGGAGACGGAAGTAGTAACTCGGGCTGCTCTCTCCCTGGAGAACCAAACTGCCGTGAAGGCCACAGCCACGAGCGTGCCGAGCACGATCAGCGACTTCTTCATGGCTCGCTCACCAGCAAGATTTGATTGGCGGGAATATTCTCCATTTCGCGCACCAGGCCGCTCGGAAAGACGGCTTTGAGGTGGTCTACTTGCTTGGCCTGCCCGAGGCCGAAATGCGCCACCAAGGAGTTCCCGGACAGATAGGACGGCTGGCTCCCGACCTGCTGATATTGCTTCATGCCGCCGGCCTCGAGCTCGATTTGCGCGCCGAAACCGCTGCGGTTGCTGCGGGTGCAACGGAGGCGAATCTCGATCCAGCGGTTTTTGGCCCCGCCGTCATTACGGAGTAGCTGGGCTTCCCCCTGGTAGTTCACAACTAGGATGTCTACAGCGCCGTCGTTGTCATAATCCGCGAACGCGGCGCCCCGACCCACATGTTTTTCGTTGAATAGCGCGCCGCTAACCGAGCCCACGTCGTAGAAGCCATCCTCCGGACTCTTCTGCCAGAGCAGATGGTTTTTCATGGAAAGCAAGCGCCTCGAATCGTCAGGATCCTCGAAGGTGCTACCATCCGCCGTAAACAGGTCCAGCCGCCCGTCGTTGTCATAATCGAAAAAGGAAGTTCCCCAGCCGATATCGCTGAGCGTCAGGCTGCTGAGGCCCCCTTCCATTTCCGCCACGTCCTCGAAGTGAAGCGGTCCGGCAGGCTTTTTCAGAGGGCGGTTGTAACGGAGATTCTGGTAGAGAGCGAAGCCTTGCGCCACCCAGTGGGTGATGAAGATATCCGGGTCTCCATCGTTGTCGAAATCCCCGATCCCGAGGCCCATGGATCCGCGGTATTCGTTCACCCAGGCTTCCTCGGAAACGTCCTTAAAGCGCCCGTTGTGGAGATTCAGAAACAGCTTATTTTCGGAGACGTCGCTCGCCACATAAAGATCGGGCCAGCCGTCGCCATTGAAGTCGCACCAGGCGGCGGAAAGATTGCGGTTCTGCGAGTCTTCGACGCCGGCCTGCTTGGCGACCTCGGTAAAAGATCCGTGGCCGTTATTGTGGAAGAGCAGGTTGCCTTTTGGAGGAAATGACGAGGGGTTGATCATGAATGGAACCATGGCTGTGAACTGGCGCGAGGAAGTTCCAACTTTGCTGGGGTCGTATTTGTAATCTACATACCGGCAAACGTAGAGGTCCGCGAAGCCGTCCCGGTCGTAGTCGCCCCAGGAAATTCCGGCGAAGAAACCGCGATACTTGTCGAAGCCCACTTTGTGGCTGACATCGGTGAAGGAGCCGTCGTCGTTGTTATGGTAGAGGATCAGGTGATCGTAGCAGGAGACAGCCAGATCCGGCTTCCCGTCGTTATCGTAGTCGCCCCAGGCCGCGCCGTTGCAGAGGCCCTTGTAGCCGACGCCGGCTCGCGCGGTCACGTCGGTGAAGGTTCCGTTAGCATTGTTGTGGTAGAGACGATTTCCGCCCGGAGAGGCGGCCAACTGCTCGGGGGAGGCAGTGAGGGGTGCAGCGATATCGGCGAGGTAGAGATCCTGGTAGCCGTCAGCGTCGTAATCTCCCCAGGCCGCGCCGGAGCCCATGTCCTCGGGGAGCTGCGTAGTACGCGTGCCGGGAAAGTGCCGGAAGTTGATTCCCGCTTGCTTGGCGACGTCGGTAAACCGCACTCGAGGATAATCGGCCGGCAGGTTTCGCGCCAAGTCGTTCGTGACACCTTTCACCTGCTCGCCGGGGATGTACCGTTCCGTGCGGTCCCGATGAATCAGCAGCGCTGCCGAGGCCACGATGACGAAGCCCACAGTGATAACTGTGTACTTTATAATCAGCGCTTGTCGCCGCGTGCGCGGCCTGGGAGGAGTAAGAGTCCGATCCATGCTTGTTCCCTTACGGGGCAGAAGGCAGCAGTAAGTCTCTTCACGCCAGCGAGGCAGTCAGCAATGAGCCTTCCGCGTGCGGCTTGTAACGCCAGGCGTTGCTCCCGCCTAAAGCATTTAGGTGGAAAGCCCCTAAGCGCACCCCTTTTTGTTTTCGCGGTACGAAGATTTCACATTCACCCACAATGCCTCCGTCTCCTGCGCGGTGGGAAGAGCTTTACCACATAAGACCCTCCATGCTCTCTTTCTTGAGACTTTAAGAGGCGCGGAGAACACGGCGCTGGAGAGCCGCAATGCAAAATTCCAGATTCAAAATTCAAGACCCTAGCTTCCGGATTCAGAATTCAAGACCGTAGCTTGCGGATTCAAAATTCAAGACCCTAGCTTCCGGATTCAAAATTCAAGACCGTAGCTTCCGGATTCAGAATTCAAGACCCTAGCTTGCGGATTCAGAATTCATGACCCTAGCTTCCAGAAAAGTTTGCTAGAAAAGCAACAACTTACGATCTTGTATTACGGAGAATCTCGCTTTGGTTGGGCCCAACACCCCACGGCAGGATGACCGAGGGCGCCGACTGCCTTCTGCCCGCTGCCTGCTACCTTCTACTTACTGCCTTCTACCTACTGCCTGATGCCTACTGCCCGCTGCCTACTGGCTTCTGCCCGCTGTCTTCTGCCTGCTGCCCACTGCCTTCCGCCTACTGCTTACTGCCGACTGTCTGCTGCCTTCTACCCACTGCCTTCTGCCGACTGCCTGCTGCCTTCTACCTACTGCGTTCTGCCTTCGTGACAACGTGGATGACCCGAGTTTCGGTGGCCATGTCGGTGATCGGTGCGCTCAGGCCCTTGTCTGCGCCGAAGACGAAATTGAGCAGGTATTGGTCGATCTTTCGGTAGCGTAGTCGGGCCTCGCAATGCAACACTCCGACCGCGTTCGGTACCGGAACGGAGTACTTCACTTCCTGCGGGAATTTCTTGGCGCGAACCGGAGCTGTCTGGGGGCACAGGAAGGCGAAATCCGTCGTGTCGGAGAACCCGGGGAATAGTGAACGCCGGTAGCGCACTCCGACCATCTCCCAAAGGTTGTGCCGGTCGATCAGGTTTCCGTTCTGGTCAACTGGCTCGGCCTTGAACATGAACGTGCCGGGCTGAATAAAGCCTTGGTCATTCACCGTTCCGCTCTGGAATATCATCCGGCCCAGGTCGTCTTTCACGGTGAATTGCACCCAAGCCTGAATGATATCGAGTGGCCCGGTGGGGAAATCGTGGCCCACCTTGTTCGAGGTGATGACCAACTGCACGTCCACTTTCTGGCCGGGAGTGACCTGGGGTGGCGCGTCGAGCTCGAGCCCCACGGCGGGGCCCGACTGCCACTTGTCGGCGATTTCGGGAATCGGGTATTTGCCTTGCAGCCATTCCTGCGTGAGCTCCACCTGCTTATCCCATCCAGGGAGTTTCAGCATGGCGGGCATCATGAGGTTGGCGGCGACAAAACGATGGCTGCGATGCTTGCCGTCATCGGCCCTACGGTTGTAGTCCGTGGCATCGCCCGTGTCGGGATTCCCAGCCCAGGTCTCGACCAGGGGCATGTGGCATTCACGGCACTCGATGGTCTTGCGTGGATTCCCGGGGTGGTTCCAGTGGCTTTGGCGCCAATTGTCGTATTGGTTCTGAAGTTGCACCCAACCCACGCTGTTGATTTCCTTGTCGATGAACTGCTTGTGGCAGGCGGCACAATACTCGGGTGTCTTGAAGAGGGTTTTGCTCAAGTCCTTCACGTGATGGCGCGGGTAGGCGCGAATCAGGTAATCGCGCAGGAAACGTACGCTCTCCGTAGGTTTCCGGTCGTACTCGAGCTCAAAGATGTACCGCGCGGGCGACGCCACCACGTAGTTGGCGTTGCCCTTCACGTCGACCTTGCGCACGGCGTGGCAAGCCAAACACGAAACGCCTTCCTGGAAGCCGCTGAGCGAGGTCAGCTTCTCAGCAGCGATGAACAGATTCTTGGTCCCGGAAAAGAGGGAAATGGGATCGTGGCAGCCGCCGCAGTATCGCGTGGACTCGGGACCGTTCTGCTGCGCCATGTTCTTTTGGATCGCTTGGAAAGCCACGTCCATCGCCGCGTAGCGATGGGCGCTGACCTCCCATTCCTTGACGATCTGCTGGTGGCAGCCCGAAGTCCCGCAGGAACGCGACCCGGAAAGCAGTTGCGCATCCATGACGTTCCCGCTTGCCGTGGCGGCCAAGCTGGGCGCGAACGGGCGGTCCTTTCCGTACTTGAAGCTGTAGTCGGCGGGAAACGTATTGGCGAGCGGGGGCGGCTGATACGCATAGGTGAGAACCGCCACGACAGCCAGCATCGCCAGCACGTAGACCAAAACTTTTTTGGCGTAAGGCCCGGCAGTTTCGGGAACCTCCAGCCCGCCGCGCAAACGCGCCTTGCGGTCGCGGAAGACGATGACCAGGAGGTGAGGCAGAACAAAGGTCAAGATTGCCAGTGTCGCGATGATGTGAACCGCATCCCAGCCATAGATGATTCTGACGCCCCATGCGGCTTCATAAGTGAGGAGGATGCCCGAAACAGCGCACAGGATGAGCGCTGCGGCCCCGAGATAACCAAGCACGAGAATGTGGCTTACGTTGTCGCGCCAGTAGCGCCGCCAATGGCGGACCATGTACCAAACACACGGAATCAGAACCAGAGCGCCAGCAAGCGAGTGAACAAAAACCATCACTTGATTTGGCAAGCCGAAAGGCAGCAACCAGAGCGAAAGGCCGCTCAGGGTGAGAAAGGCGAGGAAACCAGCCACCAGAATTGCCAGCGGCGACCGCCACTCCCGCGCGTGCTCCAACCACCGATGGCCATTAGCTTGGCCATTTATTTCGGATTTCGTGTTTGGTGCGTGCGAAGAGTCTGCGCCCATGACCTCCTCCCTTTCGCCTCGCTTCCACACTTGACGCCCCAAAAAGAAAAAGAGCGTAACGGAACCGTTGTCGCGGCTTGCTCCAGCCCCGACCGTGTTCTGTTACGCCCGCACTTGCCCCATCTCAAATCGAGCCCGTCAGACGTCCCGGATTGAAATTCGGTGTTATGTCACGCCTACAGATCAAATTACTTGCCGTGTGCAACCCAACCCCACAAAAGAAAAAGAGCTACTCTGTGCCTGCTCTAAGCAGGCCTTTCCGCCAATAGGGCTTCAAGTCTCAGCCGAAGCTTTTCCAGACGTGCCGACTTAAATGAGCGGCGCGTTTCCTCGAGCACCTGGACCGCCTCGCGCAAACCCTCGCGCAGGCGTTCCTTCGATTGACAAGCGATCAGGGGGCAGTAGTCGATGTTGCGCCCCTGTTGACGGGAATCCTCGACGAACTTCAACAGGACCTCGCGCTGATGCTCGATCCGCTCGCTCAGTTCGCGGGAAATCTCCCTCACGTACTCTTTCAGATCGATTCCCGAGTTTGTCGAATTACAGTCCATAGTGTTGGACCTCACCAGGGCATTGTATGATTTGATGGGCGGGGTGCAATCCTGGAAGGACATTAAGTTCCTGCTTTTTTTGTACTACATCAGGGTGAAAATTGACTCTGGGCAGGCTGTGCCTCTCCACCACCCTGATTACTTCACCACCTCATTTCGGACGGTCGTCGAGCAGAAAACCGAAACCTCCCCACCCCGATTTCGATCTTGGCATCTCTGAAGCCGACGGATTCAAGCCTTGCCGGTAAACCTACCGGATGAACCAGAACCATGGTGTCGCAGATGTGAACCGCTCGCATGAATAGAGAAGACATGCTGTCTACTCCAACAAAGACACCCTCCGGCCTGAGAACCCGGTGAACCTCCGCGAACAACCGATCCTGCAAGGGTGGTGAAGGCACGTGGTGAAGCATGGTGAAGGAGACGGCGGCGGAGAAAGCCTGGTCGCAGTACGGCAGGGCCGTGGCATCGCCGCATTGCACATGAACGTTGGTACTGGCAGTTCGGCGACGGAGAGACCATGCCAAGCTGAAATCGACTTCGAGGCAGGTAATACTTTTGCACCGGGGCTGGAGCCAATCGGTGGTCAGGCCCGGGCCCGGCCCAAGCTCCAACACGCTATCACCCAGATCGATTCCATTCAGGGCCCACGGCAGGATTTCAATCTCCAGCTTTCGTTTCCAGCGGACAGACTGGCAATACCATCGGTGCAGTCGGTTCATCAGGCCTCTTATTGCGATCAGCCCGCCGCCACGAAGGTCTCGTTAGCTGCCGGTGTCCTACACCCCCGGCGGCGATGCCGGGTACCGGAGTAGAAATCTCTTCGCCTTAGCGCCCCCGTTCCATGTCAATTGCCCGTGGAAACAGGATATTGTTCTCCAGGTGAATGTGCTGGTGTAGATCGGCCTCAAAATCCGCTAGCGCTTTGTACAATGTCTGGTAGCTGACGCAGGCATCGCTCGGTGGCGTGTATTCGGCGCTCGCCTGGCGCATCGCGCGCAAAGCTCCGCCGGCGTCGTCGTGTTCATGCATCATCATTCTCACCGGATTCTGGACCGTTCCGAAAGGAGCCGGCAGCACGGGTTCCCTTTGGATTACAGCCTCCTCCATCCGCTCGACATAGGGGAACAGAACCATCTCTTCCTTCATCATGTGTGTAGAAAGTTCCTGGGCTAGCCCACGGAAGGTATCGTGAACGCGCAGGAGTTCGGCATGGTTCCCTCCATGCACAGAGCAGACTTTCTCAAACAGCGGTCCCAGCCTCGAGATCTCTTCACGCGTGTACTTGTGGTGCGTCTTGTTGATGTGATCAATCAGATCAGTCAGGGGCTCCTCCTGCCAGTTGCGATTCTCCCGGTTGCCTCGCGACTCCAGCTCTGCCAGTTCCAGCGCATCCAAGACCTCATTAGCTGACAAGTGCGCTGCACTGGAAGCCTCTTCCAGGGTCCTGTTTCCCCCACAGCAATAATCAATGCCCAGTCTCTCAAATACCCGGGTAGCACTCGGGAACTCCATTGCTAGTTCCCGCACAGTCTTTGCAGTAGTCCGACTCATTGGTTTCTCCTTCGCAGCCCTGGTCAAAGCCGTCGGGCCGCGCTCTTCGCTCTGAAAGTAGAGTAATTGAAAGCGCATGACTGTGACTTTTGTCACCCGCCTCAGGAAAATACCCTCGGCTGACAAATATTGACCCATGAGAAGGATTTCAGGATGCTTCGTTGCTACCCGGAGGTGCTCATCTGGTAGGGCTTACTCTGTGAGCCCGACTTCAGCTTCCAAGGCCTTCACATTGCGGATCACCACTCGCCGACCGTCGACTTGCAGAACTCCTTCCGCTTGCAAGCGACTGAGGTTGCGGGAGACGAGTTCCCTCACGGTGCCAATTTGAGCAGCCAATTCTTGCTGACTGACCGGGAGTGTGACCTCGATACCCTCGCCCGTGTGCCTGCCGTCCTTCTGCGCCAGTCGGAGCAGCAACGACGCCAGCCGATGGCGCACCGTCGTAAAGGAAAGCTCTTCAATGATTCCGACCAAGCGCCGCAAGCGCGCCCCAACGACTCGCAACACTTTAAGCGCAACCTGCGGGTGTGCCAGACACAAGGCCTGGAAGTCCTGCTTGCTGACGAAGAGAAGTGTGGCCTCGTCGATCGCGACCACTGAGGCGGGATAGTTTCCACCATCGAAAACCGGCAACTCAGCCACCGAACTCCCTGGACCTTCGATGCTGAGCACCTGCTCGCGTCCACTGGCCGAACTTTTGAAGATACGGACATGCCCGGACTCCACGACGTAAAGGCCGGAGCAAGGTTCGCCCTCACTGAAGACGATCTCGCTAGGTGAACAACGGCGCACCCCGGTCCGTTGCGCGAGGAAAGTCAACTCGCTCTCCGTCAACCCGGAGAAGATCGGGACCTTCGCCAGCGTTTGCGCAGGCTTGAACTTGGCTTCCGGCACGAGTGTTATTCTACCAGAGTCGAATCACCGTGGGCATCCGACTTGCCGCTTGGCGCTCTCAACGGGTCATGTCAAAAAATGTTTGGGCGTCTGCGGTCAATTCATCTCCGGCCCCTAAGGGAGTCTGTGTGAAAACCTCGAATTGTAGCGGCGGTCTATGACCGCCGGTCTTGAGAATCAACAGCTTCGGCGCTCATAGAGCGCCGCTTCAGCGCAAGAAGGCCGGTTTTCAGGTAGTGTCTCAGTTTGGAGTTGTAGCGGCGAGTTTACCTCGCCATGTGGCGGCGTAAAGCCGCCTCTACGTCAAACTGAGACACTACCGGTTTTCACACAGACTCTAAGGGCGAGCTGGAACCCCGGGGTCGGGCTTGGTGGACGGGGGGATGAGGGGAGGTGGTTGAGCGGGTATGCGTTCCCAAGGGTGCGTGGGGAGGAGCAGGAAGGCCGCTGCAGGCTGAGGATTGGTCGTGTGCGTCCTCTGGCGGATGACAACCCGCGTATCTGAAAGGCCGCAGGCCAAAAAGCAAGTGTGCGCCACTCGCTAGGTCGGCTCGCCAGGGAAGCGCAAATGGAAACGTTCGACCAGCCCCGGAACGCTGTCGAGGGCCATCTCGAGACCATACCGGGCACAGAGGTCGGCCAGTGTCGCCGGTCCAGCTTGGGCCACACCCCCGAGATCAACGAGCTCTCTGAAAAACCGCTCGAAGCCGGCTGGGGAGATGATCTCCAAGATCCGAGCAGGTTCATCGCCGGCGTTCCAGAAAGTGTGCCACTGGTTGCGGGGTTTGAAAACCAGATCACCGGGGCTGGCGGTTACGACTTCTTCGCCCAGCAGCGCGCCCATGTGCCCCTCCAGGACGTAGCTATACTCGTCCTCGCGGGAGTGCCGATGGAGCGGGGCAGCGAGCGCGTGTGGCGACATCGGGTGTTCGACCAGCGAGAACCCGCCGCGCGCCTCCTCGCCGTCGATCATAAAGCGGACGCCAATGCTTCCCAGAAACCCCGCCTTACCGTCACGCGGGCCTACAATCTTCGCCGCCATGGTTTTCTCCTCCCTTGAACAGTTGCGCCCTGGATTTGCCAGCACCCTGAAGTACACGCGCGACGGACAAAATGTACCAGGCCGCGGGGGCGGCTTCTACCCCGGACGAATCCAGCTTGGGACGAGTTTTGATCCCTAGCAGGATGCTGAAAAACCCGTCTAGCCTGTCATTCCGAGGAGTCCCGCAGGGGCGGGACGACGAGGAATCTCGCAAGTCCTTC
>Ga0315282_10009794_pt1 | contig 15173 bp, 10 predicted proteins | sample YL17G07_20_MG_FD_203693 | JGI IMG/M metagenome (GOLD analysis project Ga0315282, IMG submission 203693) | Sediment microbial communities from Yellowstone Lake, YNP, Wyoming, USA - YL17G07_20 | ecosystem: Environmental > Aquatic > Freshwater > Lake > Sediment | place: USA: Wyoming | collected... | reverse complement strand
GCCGCCGGTGACGACTGCGATTCTTCGATCCATGAAATTACCTCCTTGCCGACAGGTATTGGCGCACCGCTTCAGCTGAGTCGAGCCGGAGTGCTTCCGCCAGCACCGCCTCAGCGTCGGGCACGTTCCAGCGGCTGATAGCCTGTTTGACGACCGGGATCGCGGCGGGGTTCATGCTGAGCTCGTCCAACCCCATGCCCAGCAGCAGCGGTGCTGCCAGGGGGTCGCCGGCCAGCTCGCCGCACAATCCCACCCAAATGCCGGCCCGGTGCGCCACCTGCACCGCTTGGTGAACCATCCGCAGCAGCGCCGGCTGGAAGCTGTCGGCCAGGGCAGCCACCCGGGCATTGGTGCGGTCGGCCGCGGCCAGGTATTGGCACAGATCGTTGGTGCCGATGCTGAAGAACTGGACCTCGGCGGCCAGCTGGTCGGCCACGGCGATGGCCGCCGGCACCTCGAGCATCACGCCGACTTCCATGTCCGCGTCGAACGCGATTCCGGCCTGGCCCAGCTCAGCCCGGGCCTCGACCAGGATGGCTTTGGCGGCTCGCACTTCACCGGGCGTCGAGACCATGGGAAACATAACCTTGATTCGGTGGCCGGGTCCGGCGCGCAGGATGGCCCTGAGTTGAGTGTTGAGCAGCTCGGGCCGCTCCAGGCTGATGCGAATGCCGCGCCAGCCCAGGAAGGGGTTGGCCTCGTGCCCCAGCTCCAGGTAAGGCAGCGCCTTGTCGCCGCCGGCATCCAGGGTGCGGATGACCAGCGGGCGCTGCCCCACGACGCGGGCGATGGCGGCGTAGGCTGCCAGCTGCTCCTCCTCGGAAGGAGCGGCCGGCCGGTTCAGAAACAGGAACTCGGTGCGCAGCACGCCGACCCCTTCGGCTCCATCTGCCAGGGCGGCCCGCGCATCGGCCAGGCCGCCGACGTTGGCGACCACCTCAACCGGGCGCCCATCCCGGCTGCGCGCGGGTGCCTGAGCGGCGCGGCGCGCAGCCTCTCGCGCTGCCTGCCAGGCCCGCTGCCGCGCCTGGAGCTCAGCCAGCTGCTCCGGGCCGGGCGCCACCCATACCCGGCCCTGGTCGCCGTTGAGCGCGAGCAGGGTGCCCTCGGCCAGCCCGGCGAGGGCGGGTCCCACCCCCGTGACCGCCGGGATGCCCAGCGCCCGGAGCAGGATGGCGCTATGAGAGGTGGGGCCGCCCAGCTCGGCGCACACGCCCAGCACCCGCCCGGGCTCCAGGCTGCCGACGTCGGAGGGCGTCAGCTCGCCGGCCACCAGGATGGCCGGTTGGGCCGGATTCAGGGAGCGGGTCGCTGATCCGGCCAGTCGCCGCAGCACACGCTGGCCCACATCGGCCACGTCCAGGGCGCGCGCCCGCAGGTAAGCGTCCTCGAGCGCGCGGTAAGCGGCTGCCGTCCCGCCGATCACTGCCTGCCAGGCCGCCTCGGCGCTCAGGCGCTCCTCCACGATCCGGCGGCGAGCCGCGTCAGTCAGATCCGGATCCGCCAGGAAGAGCAGCTGCGCGTCGAAGAGCGCTGCCTCACCCTCGCCGGCCTGCTGCCTGGCCCGTTCGCGCACGGCTTCGACCTCGCGGCGTGCTGCCTGGATGGCGCCCTCTAACCGCTGCGCCTCCGCTTCAGGGTCGCCCGCGGGCCGCTCTGGCCTTTCGGCGGGCTCCGCCGGGCGCTCGCGCGCCAGCGGCCCGATCGCGATCCCAGGAGAGACGGGCAGGCCGGCCAGCCCGCTCGCCGCGACCGCGCTCGCCGGGGCGGATGGCCGCTCCGCATCCGGCGGGAGGGCGCCCTCTGCCTCGCCAAAGCCATCCTCGACCAGGGCGCGGAGCGCGGCCAGGGCGGCTCCGGCGTCCGGCCCATCCGCGGCCAGCCCGAGCTCGTCCCCCTGGCGTATCCCCAGCATCAACAGCTGGTTGATGCTCCTGGCGTCCGCCGGCCCAACCCGGCGAGTCAGGTTGCGCACGCGGATGTGAGAGCGAAAGCGGGCAGCGGTGTGGACGAAGCCGGCTGCCGGGCGGGCGTGCAGGCCAAGCCGGTTACAGACGGCCAGCACCAGCTCGCCGGCGGGTCCGTTCGGGCCGGCAGGGGGTGGAGCGCCGGGCAGTGGGGCCGGTCCCGCCAGCTGAGCAGACTTGGCCATGAGCGCCCCGCGCGCCTCGGCCAGCACCCGGTCGACGTCCGCCCCGGCGGCGGCCTGCACGGCCGCGGCCACTGCCCCCTCGACCAGGGGAGCCTCGCACAACCGCACTACGGCCCGGTGCATTTCGGGCAGCAGCTCGACGGCCATCTCGGCGCTCAAGAGCGCGCTGCCCAGGTCCATCAGGACGATCACCCCGTCCTCGCTGTAAACGGACTCGATGGCCTGCTGGACGCGCTGTGGGTCGGTGCCCAGTGCCGCCGGCGGCCCCTCGATGCCGCCCGCGGCTGCCAGCGGCACCCGGCCCTGCGCCGCCTGGGAGGCCAGCTCACACACGCCCTCGGCCAGCCTGGCGCTGTGCGAGACGATGACGATGCCGATCACCCATCCCTCCAGGTGTCGGCGGCAGCCTTGAGCAGCAACCAGGCTGAGGTGGCACCCGGGTCCTGGTGCCCGATGCTGCGCTCGGCCAGGTAGCTGGCGCGCCCTTTCCTGGCCTGGAGCGGGATGGTGTCTTTCATGCCCTGCTCGGCCGCCGCCGCTCCCTGCGCCAATATCTGCGCCAGGCCGGCGCCATCCGCCAGGGCTGCCCGCATGGCCGCCACGGCCGGGCTCAGCGCGTCCACCATCGTCTTGTCGGCCAGGCTGGCCCTGCCGCGCTGCACCACACCCGCCAGGCCGGCCTCGACCATGGCCACCACGTCGGCGGCCTCCAGCTGGGACTTGCCGGCGCAGGCCGCGCTGGCCCTCAGGAAGAAGGTGCCGTACAGCGGCCCGGATGCACCGCCCACGCTGCGCAGCAGCACCCCGGCCACCGTCTTGAGCGTGCTGCTGATGTCGGCCGGCGCGGCCCGGTCCAGCTCGGCCTTGACCGCGCTGAAGCCGCGCTCCATGTTGATCCCGTGGTCGGCATCGCCGATGGCGGCGTCCAGGTCGGTCAGGTAGGAGCGGTTGTCGGCGTAGGCCCGTTGGAGTGCCCCGAGCCAGGCCAACAGCGCCGCCTGCGTGACGGCCATTGCCTCAAACCCCCCAGCGCAGGGCAGGCGTGTGCACCGGGTCGTCCCATAACCCGACCAGCTCGTCGTCTGCCCGGAGCAAGGTGATGGAGCAACCGGCCATCTCCAGCGAGGTAATGTAGCTGCCGATTAGCCGGCGGGCGATGCCGACGCCCATCGCCTGGCAGATGCGCGCCAGCTCGTGGTAGACGATGTACAGCTCGATCAGCGGGGTGCCCCCCATCCCGTTGACCAGGGCGATCACCTGCTCGCCGCGCCGGAGGCCCAGGTCGCCGGTGACGGCGCGGGCCATCATCGCCACAATCGCCTGAGCGGGCTGCATCGGCAGGCGTTCGCGGCCCGGTTCGCCGTGGATGCCGATGCCGAACTCCAGCTCCGCCTCGCCGATTTCGAAGGTGGGCCGGCCGGCCGCCGGCACCGTGCACGACGTCAGCGCCACCCCGATCGAGCGGCCGTTGGCGTTCACCCTGGTGCACAGCCCGGCCAGCTGCTGAAGGTCGTAACCGCGCTCGGCGGCTGCCCCGCAGATCTTCTCGGCGAGCACCGTCGTCCCCACCCCGCGCCGGCCGGCGGTGTACAGGCTGTCCCTGACCGCCACGTCGTCGTTGATCACAACCGCTTCGACCGTGATGCCGCCGGCACGGCACAACTCGGCGGCCATCTCGAAGTTCATCACGTCGCCGGTGTAATTCTTGACGATGTGCAGGACGCCCGCCCCGGAGTCGACCGCGCGGCTGGCCTGTTCGATCTGGTCCGGCGTGGGCGAGGTGAAGATGTCGCCCGGGCAGGCCGCATCCAGCATGCCCCGGCCAACGTAGCCCGCGTGCATCGGCTCGTGGCCGCTCCCGCCGCCCGAGACGATGCCCACCTTGCCCGGCACCCGCCCGCCGGCCCGGAGGACGTAGGTGGGGTCAGTGTGAACCTCGACCAGGTCCGGATGAGCCAGTGCCAGGCCGGCCAGCGACTCGCGCACCACCATTTGGGGTCGGTTGATGAGTTTCTTCATACCGGTTTGCCCCTCGTTGACAGCTTCAGCCCCTACGAGGCACAGGATACCACAGCCATGGGCGTGGCACAAGCGGGGAGCGCACCGCCATGAACCGGCGGTGCTGGCACAGGACACTCCAGCACCGGCTCTTGAGGCCGGTGCTGAGATCAAACCTACGATTATCTCATGCCCCCGGCCGGCTCTTTTTTGACAGCCGGCTGAGCCAGGATATAATGTCAGCATGTTCAGCCTGCATCACTCCTGCGGGCAATCCCCAGCCAGATCACACTTATCCTATGGAGGTACCGCAATGAAAGGCAACGACCGGGTCATCGAACGACTGAATATGCTGCTGGCCGACGAGCTGACGGCGATCAACCAGTACATGGTGCACTCTGAGATGTGCGCCAACTGGAGATATGGGCAGCTCCACGAGGCCATCGAAAAACGAGCCATCCAGGAGATGAAACACGCCGAAGAGCTGATCGGGCGCATATTGTTCCTGGAGGGGATGCCCGTGGTCAGCAAGCTGAACCCGATCCGCATCGGCCCGGACATCGAGGCGCAGCTCAAGAACGATCGAGCGGCCGAGGAGGGCGCGGTGAAGGCGTACAACGAGGGCATCCAGCTGAGCGTCGAGGCCAGCGACAACGGCTCGCGTGCGCTGCTCGAAGCGATTCTCAAGGACGAGGAAGATCACATCGACTGGCTGGAAGCGCAGCTCGATCAGATCAGGCAGATGGGCATTCAAAACTATCTGGTAGAGCAGGTGGATTAGCGGGAACAGCCTCATGCCTCGAGATCTCTGGAAGGATGCTGAGGCGCAAGCGCGAAATGACCTGGAGGGGTTGGTCTATCGCACCAATCTGCTAGGTCGCGATCACGGTCTCGTAGATGGATGTGCCGGCAATACCAGCGCCAGGCTGGTGGAGCTGGATCACACCGGCCGCTCCGTAGAAGTGCTGTGGATGCAAAGCCCCGGCACCGCTATGTCCGCGATGACCCGCCAGGGCTTCGCCGGCCTGCGCCTGGCCGAGGTCCTGGCGCTCCTGGGCCGGAGCGAGGTGACCGATGCGGAGTTGGCGGACTATCTGGCCCACTGCGCCTTCACCCTCGACCGGCCCCGGCCACCGGTCGAGGCGCTGCTGCATGCCGCCATCCCGGCCAGGCACGTCGATCACACGCATCCCGACGCCGTCCTCAGCCTGGCCAGCGCCGCCAGCGGCCGTGAGCTGTGCCGGGCACTGTGGGGCGCGAAGGCCATCTGGGTGGACTACCTCCGCCCCGGCTTCGCGTTAGGCAAAGAGGTGCGTGACAGGCTTCGCGCCGACTCCCGGGCCGGGGTGTTGGTGCTGGGCAAACACGGGCTGGTCACCTGGGGGGATACCAGCCGCGAGTGCTACCAGCGCACCGTTCAGGCCATCCAGGAAGCCGAGGACTTCATCCAGAGCCGGCGCCAGGGCCGCACGGCCTTCGCCGGGACGAAGGTTCCTCCGCTGCCGCCTGACGAACGCCGCCAGATCCTGGTCCAGGTGCTGCCCGGCTTGCGAGGTTCGCTCAGCCGGCAGCGTCCCGCCATTTTGCAGATCGACGACAGCCCGCAGGCGCTCGCCTTCGTGGGCAGCCAGGAGGCAGCCTCCCTCTCTCAAGCCGGCGCCGGCTGCCCGGAGCACGTGGTCCGCATCGGGTACCGTCCCCTGTTTGTGGACTGGACGCCGGCGGATGGGGTCAGCGCGCTGCCGGACCGGTTGGCTGGGGGCGTCGCCAGCTTTGTGGCCGGCTACAAGGCGGCCGTCGAGCAGTCCGGCCGCGGCGCTGAGCCGGTGCACGACCCCTGCCCGCGCGCCATCCTGATACCCGGCCTGGGCGTGATCACCAGCGGCGCGGACGTCCAGGCGGCCGATCTCAGCCGCCGGATCTACCGCCAGGCGATTCGGGTGATGGAGGGAAGCCAGGTTCTCGACCGGTTCGCCGGCATGAGCGCGCAGGAGGCGTATGACGTGGAGGTCTGGCCCCTGGCGCCGGACGAATTCGGCCTGCGGCCGCCGTCCGGCGCGCTGGCCCCCTCTGAAGGGGGGCTCGCGGGCCGGGTGGCAGTCGTCACCGGGGGCGCGTGTGGGATCGGGCGCGCCACGGCCCGGCGGCTGGCACAGGACGGCGCTCACGTGGCCATCCTCGACATCAATCTCGAGGGCGCCCGGCAGGTGGCGGACGAGATCAGTGCCCGGCACGGCCCCGGCCGGAGCACGGGCCTGCCCTGCGACGTGACCGACGAGGCCGCCGTCGCCCGGGCCTTTGCCCGGGTGATCGAGGTGTACGGAGGGGTGGATATCGTGGTGAGCAACGCCGGCATCTCGATCATGTCCGCCATCGACGAGACGACCGCCGACATGTGGGACCGCCTGATGGACGTGCTGGCCAAAGGGTACTTCCTGGTCAGCCGCGAGGCCTTCCGCATCTGGAAGGCGCAAAAGATGGGGGGCAGCCTGGTCTACGTGTCGAGCAAGAACGCGGTCTTCGCCGGCAAAAACACGTCCAGCTACAGTGCGGCCAAGGCTGCCGAGCTGCACATGGCTCGCTGCCTGGCCGAGGAGGGCGGCAGTTGGGGCATCCGCGTGAACTCGGTGCTGCCCTACGCCGTGATGGAAGGCACCGCCCTCTGGGACAGCGGCCTGCGCCAGGCGCGGGCCGCCAGTTATGGCATCCAGCCCGAGGAGCTGGACGAGCACTACCGCCAGCAAACGGCCCTGAAGGTCAGCGTCTATCCGGAGGACGTGGCGGAAGCGATCCGTTTCCTGGCCGGGCCGGAGTCCAGCCGCACGACCGGCGGGGTGCTGACGGTGGATGGCGGCGTCGGCGCATACGTCCGGTGATCCACCGCAGAGACGCAGAGGGCGCAGAGATTCTTATAGATGTCTCTGCGGTCTCCGCGCCTCTGCGGTGAGTTCCACATCAACGCTGTGTCAACCATTCTTGACACCGGCGCGACATGCGTGTACCATGTGCGCAGTGATGACGGCGTCGGCTCATAGCAGTGAACCATGTTCCTTCCGTTGTATTCCACCCTCATGCATTCACAACCTGGGCACTTTGCTTTCCATCCCCGGAGTGATGGCTGTCGTCGGCAGGATGGTCGAGGTTCCAGCCATCCCGGTGACCTTGCTCAGCCGGTTTATCCGTGCGCGGGTCGCGCACGTCTCGGCCGCAGCTGAGGTGGCATGGTTGCACAGGGAATGACACATCGTGTCGCTTGAGTGTGTCCTGCTGGGGAGGGGAGGTCGTTGATGCAGGCAACCGGTAGAATGACATTTCGCCGGCGAAAGACGCGAATCTGGTCGCCGGAAGCACCCTGGATCTGGCTGGCGCCGGCAGCGGTTCTGTTGTTGGTCTACAGCCTCTACCCCCTGGTCTTCAACGTTTACACCAGCTTCGAGGCATTCGATCCGGTCACCAAGGGCTTCAGGTGGGTCGGCCTCAGGAACTGGACCGAGCTGTTCGCGGATCTGCGGGCATTGAACAGCTTGCGGGTCACCCTGACGTATGGTGTCGCGGCTCTGAGCGTCGAATTGATCCTGGGGATGACCATTGCCCTCATCTTTGACACCGGCATCTACCTGCGCGGCCTGTGGCAGACGTTGATCATCCTGCCCATGGTCACGCCGCCGGCGGTGACGGCCCTCATGTTCCGCCTGTTGGAGCATGCCAACTTCGGCGTGATTTCCTGGGTGCTATATGGCCTGGGCATCCTGAACCCGGCGGAGCCGCTCCTGGGCGGCACCGGCAAATTCGCCCTGGTCGGCGTGGTCATACCCGACATCTGGCAGTGGACCCCCTTCTGCGCCCTGATTCTGTTGGCCGGCCTCAAGTCGCTGCCCGTCGAACCCCTGGAAGCGGCCGAAGTGGACGGCGCCAGCGCCTGGCAGAAGTTCTGGCTGGTCAAGCTGCCCCTGCTGCGTGGCGTGCTCACCATCGTCATCCTGTTCCGCATCATCGACCTGTACCGGCTGTTCGATTACATTTACATCATGACCAGCGGCGGCCCGGGCCAGCGCACCGAAACGCTCAGCTTCTACGCCTACCAGACGTACAGTTTCATCGCCTGGGGCCGCACGGCCGCCCTGGGCGTGGCGATCCTGGTCTTGATCTGGGTGAGCACCAACCTGTACATCCGGATCTTCAAGGTGGAGTGGTAGCACCATGGCAACCAAAACCGTTCCGATAGCAGGCAGCCGGCCCGTTGTGAAGCGGCAAAGCCTGGCCCGGCGGCGCGATCTCGGTGCCTGGCTGCGCACCGCGCTGGCGGTACTCCTCACAGGGGGTTTCATCTTCCCAATCTTTTTCTGGTTCACGGCCTCCCTGAAGCCCTTTGGCCTGATCTTCACTTTGCCCCCGGTGTTTATCTTCCAACCCACGTTGAACTGGTACAGTGTGGTGTTGGGAGGTGTGTCCTATAACGACCTGATGCTGAAGCTGACCGGTGCCTTAACCAGCACCGGCGGCGGTTTCTATTACTCGGTGCCCTATATCCTTTCGAGCATTCGGGTGGCGGTGGCGAGCACGCTCCTGGTGATCCTGCTCGCCACCCCGGCTGCCTATGGCCTGAGCCGATTCTCCTTCCGGCGCCGCCACGACCTGGTGTTTTGGATCTTGAGCACTCGCATGATGCCGCCGATCGTGGCGGCCCTGCCGTTTTTCTTGATGTACCGCCAGCTCGATCTGGTGGATACCTACCCAGGTGTGATTCTGGTGCATACCGTGATCAACCTGCCCCTGGCGATCCTGCTGCTTAAGAGCTTCTTCGACGAGGTGCCGTTCGACCTGGACGAGGCGGCGATGGTGGATGGTGCCACCCGTTTCCAGGCGTTCTACAAAGTGATCATCCATTACGTGCTGCCGGGTCTATCCGCGACCGCCATCCTCAGCTTCATCTTCTCGTGGAACGAGTTTCTGCTCACCCTGGTGCTGACCCGCACCGGCGTGCGTACCATTCCCGTGGCGGCCTCTACCTTTGACTCGTCGACGGGCGGAACCGAATGGGGATTTCTGGCAGCCCTGGGCACCTCGGCGATGGTGCCGGTCTTCATCTTCGTGCTCTTCGTCCAGAGGCACCTGGTGCGCGGCCTGACGATGGGGGCCGTCAAGGGGTAGCCATCGGCGCGTTCCAATCCAGGCTTTGGCGGCCTGCTTGTACCACGAAAGGGGGTGATTGCGGACAGCTAACCGATCGAGTGTTTCTTGCTCCGCTGTCTCTTGGATGTCAAACGTGACCAGTGCCTTGCCGCATTTGCAGGAAGGCGAACCACAAGCATCAGTAGACAAAGGGAGGAAACCTGTGAACGAGATTGATCGTCAGCAACGTCTGGCTGTGGCAGCCGCGGCGGAGAAGGTCCGCCGGGGCAGGATGAGCCGCCGCGATTTCATGCGGCTGTGCGCGACGGCCGGCTTTGGCTTCACCAGCCTCTACTTTCTGGGCCGCGCTCCGCTGGCCCGGGCCGCCCAGATCCTCACCCCGGCGCAGATCCGGGCCACCGAGGGTCCCCAATCGGCCAGCTTGGCCGACACGCCCCAGCAGCAGTTCCTGAAAGAAGTGGGCGGCAAGTACAAGGGCACCACGCTGCGGGTCGTGTCTGAATCGACCCCGCCCAGCCGGGCCATCAGCCAGATCATGCAGGAGGAATTCATCCCCCTGACCGGTGTCCAGGTGGAATGGGAGCAGCTGCCCCTGGACCAGGTGTTGGCCAAGATCAGCCAGGACACCGCCGGTGGGCTGGGCGCCAACGACATCTACTACTGGGACCAGGCCTGGATCGGCCGCTTCGTCAACGACGCGGTGGATCCCAGCGAGATGATGGCCAAGGCAGACCTGGCCTATCCTGACTGGAACTTCGACGACTTCCTGAAGCCCCTGGTCGAGAATATCGCCACCTATAAGGGCAAGCTGGGCGCCATCCCCTACGACATTCCCATCTACATCATGATGTATCGCAAGGACATCTTCGACGAGTTGAAGCTGAAGGTGCCCACCACGATGCAGGAGTACCTGGACGCCATCAAGGCCATCAACGATGCCAAGTCACCCAAGACCTACGGCACGGTCGGCCAGTGGAAATCCGGGCACTACTCGCTCGAGTGTGACATGACCGCCTGGCTGTGGGCACACGGCGGCTCCGTGTTCGGCGCCGACGAGAAGTCGACCCTCACCGACGACAAAGCGATGACCGGCCTGCAGTACATGATGGAACTGGGCAAGTACATGCCGCCCGGGGCCACCACCTGGGACTGGTCGGGTGAGGCCGACGCCTTCACCCAGGGTCTGGCTGGCATCTACATCTGCTGGGGCGAGTTCTTCCCCAGCTTCGACGACCCCGAGAAATCCAAGATCGTGGGCATGGCCGAGGCGGCCGCCTGCCCTAAGGAAGATGCCCTGCGCACGAAGGCCGAGTGCGGCTTCGACGAGACGCCCGGCATCAGCCACCAGGGAGGCAGCAGCCTGGCGATCTCTAAGTACAGCAAGAACGTGGACGCGGCCTGGATCTTCTTGCAGTGGGCGACCAGCTCGGATATTACCACCCGGGCGAGCATCCTGGGCGGCGGCGCCACGCCTATCCGCAAGAGCAACTTCACGGATCCCCGCACGGTGGCCAACAACAAGGTCATGGCCGGCACCACCCGCCACTTCGCCGTGACCCTGGATGCCATCGAGAACCGGATGGGGACCGAGCCTCACCTGCCCGCCTGGGCCAGCCTGTCGGTGGATAGCTTCGCCGTCGAGCTGGGCAAGTTGACCACCGGCCAGCAGGACATCAAGACCACGCTGACCAACATGGCGACGGCTGCCGACAAGGCCGTCACCGAGACCGCGGCGTAAGCCGGGGTTTTCCCTCACCCCCTAGCCCCCTCTCCCAAGGGGAGAAGGGGGCTGGGGGGATGAGGGATTTGAGCTTATGACCAGCGACCTCGTCATCAGCATCGACAGCAGCACGACGGCGTGCAAGGCCATCGCATGGGACTGCACGGGGCGGGTGGTGGCCCAGGGGCGAGCCTCGTATCCCATGCTGGAACCTGACCCGACCTGGCACGAGCAGGATGCGGAGCAGTGGTGGGCCGGCACCTGCGCCGCCATCAAAGAGGCCGTCACCCAGGTCGGCGCGGCGCGCGTGGCTGCGCTGGGCATCACCCACCAGCGCGAGAGCTTCGTGCCCGTCGATACCCAAGGGTACCCCATGCGCAACGCCATCCTGTGGTTGGATGAGCGCAGCCGGGCCCAGGTGGCTCTCCTGGAGCGCAGGTTCGGCCGGGACCATCTGCATCGCCTCACCGGCAAGCCGCCCTCAATGACCCAGTCCCTGCCCAAGATCCTGTGGCTGATTCAGCACGAACCGCAGGTTACCGCTCAGGCCCACAAGTTCCTCGACGCGGCGGCCTTCCTCGTCTACCGGCTGGTGGGCGAGTTCCGCACCAGCCTGGCCTCGGCCGACCCCATGGGCCTGATCGACATGGAGGCGCACACCTGGGCGACCGACCTGATCCACGAGTTGGGGCTGCGGGCCGAGCAGTTCGCCGATCTGGTGCCGCCGGGCGCGGTCATCGGCCACGTGATCCCTGCTGCCTCGAGCGCCACCGGCCTGCCGGCGGGCCTGCCGGTCATCGCCGGGGCCGGCGACGGCCAGTGCGCGGGCCTGGGTGCCAACGCCATCGGCGGCGGCCGCGCCTACCTCAACCTGGGCACTGCGGTGGTCAGCGGCGCTTTCAGCCAGGACTACCTGACCGACCCGGCCTTTCGCACCCTCTATGCACCGCTGGCCGGGGCCTATTTCCTGGAAACGGTGCTCCGGGGAGGCGTCTTCACGGTGGGTTGGTTTGTGGACAAGTTTGCCAGCGACCTGCGCAACTCGTGGCTGCCCCTCAGCCCCGAGGAGATGCTCGAGGCCGCCGCGGCCAGGGTTCCCCCGGGTTGCCTGGGACTGATGCTGGTGCCCTATTGGAACAACGTCATGAGCCCTTATTGGGACCCGGCCGCCTCGGGCATCACCATCGGCTGGACGGGCGCCCATGGCCGGGAGCACTTCTATCGGGCCATCCTGGAAGGGATCGCCTTCGAAGAGCGATTGGTCGGCGACGCGGTGATGGCGGCCATGGGCCAGCCCTTCACCGAATACGTGATTATGGGCGGCGGAAGCCGCAGCAAATTGTGGTGCCAGATCGTGGCTGACGTCACCGGCGTGCCGGTCGTGCTTTCCACGACCTCCGAGGCGACCTGCCTGGGGGCCGGGATTCTGGCCGCCGTGGCCGCCGGATGGTATCCCGATGCCCGGAGCGCTGCGCGGGCGATGAGCGGCGCGGCCGGTCACTTTGCGCCCGACCCGGAGACGCAGGCCGTCTACCAGAGGCTCTACCGCGAGGTGTACCAGCCCCTCTTCCCCACCCTCCAGCCATTGGTCGACCGTCTCACTCATCTCACCCACGCCGAACCACCGGCAGGCCCGGATCAGGGTGAGCAACCTAAGGAAATTCCTGTTCTGTCACCCTGAGCGGAGCGAAGGGTCTCTGGCCGTTGCCGCGAGATGCTTCGCTGCGCTCAGCATGACATTCTCATTGGCGATAGTGGCGACCCGTCGCAATGGGCCACTTCTCTGGAAACATGAATCGGATGAAGCAGTTGATCTGCCCCGCCACTGGGGTCCTCGAAGTCGTCGACGTGCCCATTCCCGCAATCGGGCCGGGCGAGCTGCTGGTCCGCATGGATGCCTGCGGCATCTGCGGCACCGACCTGATGAAGGTCTTCAGCCCCGGCAGGACCGGGTCGATGCAGCTCGGCCACGAGCTGGTGGCGACGGTGGAGCAGGTTGGGGAGGGCGTGGAGCGCTTTGCGGCCGGCCAGCGGATCGCGGCCGCCCATCACATCCCCGACTACAGCTCTCACTTGAGCCGCCGGGGCAGCGCACCCATGGACGCGCAGTTCAAGCGCAGCAACATCGACCCCGGCGGTTTCGCAGAGTTCGTCCGGCTGCCGGCGCTGCACGTCGCCCACACCGCGCTGCCCGTGCCCGCCAGCATGCCCGACCTGCGGGCGGTTTTCATGGAACCCCTGGCGTGCTGCCTGCGGGCGCTGGACCGGGTCACCATCCTGGAGGGCGACAGCATCCTGATCGTGGGCGTGGGCGCAGCCGGCCTGTTGTTCGTGCCGGTGCTCCGAGACCGGAGCACGACGGTCTTCGTCTCGGATGTGCGGCCGGAGCGGCTGGCGCTGGCCAAAACCTGGGGCGCGAGCGCCGGCCTGCTGGCCGGGCAGGACGATGCGGCTGCCGCCTGCCGCGCAGCCACCGGCGGCCGGGGCGCGGACCTGGTGATCCTGACCATCGTCAGCCAGCAAACGCTGTCGCTGGCCCTGGCGGCGGTGCGCGATGGGGGCACCGTCCTGCTGTTCGGCGTCAAGCCTGGCTGCGTCGTCCCCGTGGATATGTGGGAGGTCTGGCGGCGCGAGATCAACCTGGTCAGCAGTTACTCGTCCACGCCCGACCTGCTGCCCCGATCCATGGCCATCTTGAGCCGGCCGGATTATGCCCTGGAACAGACCGTCAGCCACATCCTTCCTCTACAGGACGCTGCGAGGGGCTTCGCCCTGGCCCACCAGGGGCAGGCGTCCAAAGTCGTGATTACTGCAATAAGGTAACCTTTCCCTTCCGGCACCCTGGGGTGTATAATTCCTCGTCAGCCATCTGGCTCGACTGGAAAGGAAGCCTGCGTGCCCAATATCTACGTGGCGCTTGACCTGGAGACGACCGGCCTCGACCCCGAGCGGGATGCGATCATCGAAATCGGCGCCGTGAAGTTCCGGGGCGATCAGGTGCTCGAGGAATTCGAGCGTCTGGTCGACCCCGGCCGGCCCATTCCCTATCCCATCCAACGCTTGACGGGCATCAAGCCCGACCAGATGCAAGGCGCCCTGCCGCTGGCCAGAGTGTTGCCGGCCCTGGGCCGCATGGTGGGCAGCTATCCGATTGTTGGGCACAACATCGGGTTCGACGTGAGCTTTCTCAGCCGCCACGGCCTGTTCAAGGATAACCCTGCAATCGACACGTTTGAGCTGGCTAGCATCCTGCTGCCTCACGCCGGGCGCTACAACCTGGGGCGGCTGACCCAGGAACTTGGCCTCGAGCCATCGGCTGAGCACCGGGCGCTGAGCGATGCGAAATCGGTGAAGTGCCTGTTCAACGCTCTGCTCGACCAGGCGAGCCGCCTGGACCTGTTGCTCATCCAGGCCATCAACCGCATGGCCGCCCGCTCGCGGTGGTCGTTGCGCCCGGTGTTCGCCGACCTGGAACAGCTGCGGAGCCGGACGGTCTTCACCAGCAGCCTGGGCCAGCAGCTGGCCGCCAAGGGCAGCCTGTCGATGGCTGCCGGTGGGCGCAGGCTCTTGAGAGGCGCGGCAGAGGGAAGGGAAACGCCGCTGCGCCCGGCCGCGGTGACGCGCCCGCTGGACGTCGACGAACTGGCGGGTATGCTGGAGGAGTCGGGGCTGTTCAGTCAAAAGCTGCCCAATTTTGAGTACCGCCCCCAGCAGGTGGCGATGTTGCGCCGGGTGGCCGAGGCACTCAACGAGGGCGAGGACCTGATGATCGAGGCCGGCACCGGCACGGGTAAATCGATCGCGTATCTGCTGCCGGCCGCCCGCTGGGCCGTGCAGAACGGGCAGCGCGTGCTGATCGCAACCCACACCATCAACCTGCAAGACCAGCTGTTGACCAAAGATATCCCCGACTTGCAGCAGATCCTGCCCACCGAATTCAAGGCGGTGGCGCTCAAGGGGCGCGCCAATTACGTATGCCCGGCTCGAGTGCGCCAGTTCCAGGAGCGCCTCAGCGCCGGGCGCGGGCAGGCGGTGCCGGAGCTGGAACTGCGCGTCCTGGCGCGCGTGTTGGTCTGGCTGACCACCACCCTCACCGGAGACCGGCAGGAGGTGTTCCTGCCCACCGCTCCCGAAAACGCCATCTGGAACGAGTTGTGCAGCGACGCGGAT